>Ga0213820_1000088_pt1 | contig 94291 bp, 111 predicted proteins | sample MC6MC0910MG_FD_179889 | JGI IMG/M metagenome (GOLD analysis project Ga0213820, IMG submission 179889) | Enriched soil aggregate microbial communities from Iowa State University, Ames, United States - MC6-MC0910-MG | ecosystem: Environmental > Terrestrial > Soil > Unclassified | place: USA: Iowa...
GCCCTAAATTATATTGGAAGCTTGCAAGTGCATCGTACTGATTTTGGTTAAGCGGGACATTGACATAGTATTCAATTGTACTTGCATGCTCTTGCGCTTGCTTTCGCAGTAGTTCCCATGCATCTTTTTTTGTTATCGATTGTCCCTTTTCAACTAGTTTTCCATTTGGCCATTTCGTTGTACCATAGCCAATTGTCCAAACATTATCACTTCCAATATAAGCATCAGCACGAAACCCTTCCCATTTTGCTATGAGATTTAGTGCATTATTGGAAATTTCCATCTTTATCCCCCTTTCACTATTTAATTTTTTGCACCTTCTCTAGCATATTCATCTCTCCATATAGTGAACAAGGAAGGTGCCTGACACCCAAACAATTCTGAATTGTTTGGGTGTCAGGCACCATTAATAAAACGTTCTAAGTCGTTAATTCTTGTTTTTAATTGATTTTCTCTCGCCAAAAAATAAAAGTTTCGACTATATTTTGTAGAAAGTGATTGCCAACTAACGCCCTCTGGTACAGCATTTTGTGAAATAACGGTTTGCCCTATCCCTGCTTTTAATAAGGCTGCGATCATTTCGTTATTATTTAAATAAATATGTACCGGTTTGATATTGTTTTCTTTTACATACATATCCGAGTAAAATTGTGTCCCCGAATCTTCTTCGCGATTGAGCCAGTAACTGGATGCAACATCTCCAGCTAAAACAAGTTGATCGACATTTAATAGACTGCGTTTTAAACTTCCTGTATCTACAATTTTTTCGATAAACCCTAAATCCGCTTCGTTTTGTTTTAATTGTGTTACTACTTCCTCTGAATTCATCAATTGTAAGGAAAAATCTAGATCAGGAAAGTTTTCTAGTATAGACTTCATAATCGTTGGTAGATAATAAATTCCACACGTATTCGAACAGGCAATGCGGCATTTTGTTCGTACAATTCCTTTACTATTCAATGTTTCCATCGTATCTTCCCAGTTATCCAAAATGCTAAGTGCGCGTTTATAAAGAAAATCAGCGTTACTCGTCGGCACAATCTCATGTCGCCCTTTTCTAGTGAATAATGTCACATCTAATTTTTTCTCTAAATTTAGTATTTGAGTGGATATTGTCGGTTGTGATAAATATAAGGCCTCCGCGGCTTTTGTAAAGTTTTTCAGTTCATATACTTTCACAAACGTTTTTAAACTTTGAAACATCATCATCACTCCTTTAATTATTTAATTTATTAATAATTGATATCCAAATTATCAATTTCACAAATAGTATAATCCGATTTACAATGTTTATACAAGGTAAAAACGAAATAATTAAATGGAGGAAACACCATGAAAAACTTTCTTAAAAACATCCCTCTACCTATCTGTGGCTTAATCTTAGCTCTCGTTTCTTTAGGCAATCTTTTAAAAACTGATCATATGCTTCTATTCGGTAACCTAATCGGGCTTATTGGGATGCTATTAATGTCTCTCGTATTGTTTAAAATTATTTTTACATTTAAACATACGCTTTCTCATTTAAAAAATCCGATAGTGGCATCTGTTGCACCAACATTTACAATGGCCTGTATGGTTATCTGTACGTACTTCCTTCACTTCGAGTCGATTAAACCATTGCTATCATTGCTATGGCTAGGTATTGTTTGTTTACACTTTATCCTAATGTTTTATTTCACATATAACTTTTTAGTAATAAAATCGGTAACTATTCAAGATATTTACCCTAGTTGGTTCATTACTTTTGTTGGCATTGGTGTCATTACGGTTACATCAAGCAACTTTTATCCTGAATTTGGACGCTGGATATTCTGGCTTACTTTAGCATTATATTTAATATTATTGCCAATCATTTTATACCGTGTCTTCCGTGTGAAAAATATGGAGGATGCTACGCTTCCACTTATTACGATTATCGCAGCACCAGGCTCACTTTGTTTAACTGGCTATTTAAATGCTTTTGACCATAAAAATGTGCTAATCGTCACTTTGCTATTTGTCTTATCTCAAGTGCTTTATTTTATGATTTTAACGAAGCTGCCAAAATTATTAGCAGTTGACTTTTATCCAAGCTATGCTGGATTCACGTTCCCTTTAGTGATTTCAGCAACTGCAATTACTGCAACAGCTGATTTTTATAACCAACTAGGACTCCCTTCAGCACTGTTCCATTGGCTAGCGATTGGAGAATCGATTATCGCGGTCATTATGGTTTTCTATGTTCTCTATAAATATGTAATGTATCTGTTCAAACAATTATAAATGCTTCAGTAAATTCGTTGTCATTGCTCTTCAAAAGAGAAAAAGTGTTAGATTGACCGTAATCAATCTAACACTTTTTGCTATGCCATTGTTATCTGCTACAGCGGTAGCTTTCCGCTCAGCACAGTAAGCCGCGACCTTGCTTACGCTAGGTTTGCTTTTGTCTTACGTTCTGTGCTTTCCCACAGGGGTCACAGCCTTGGCTACTAGCAACTCGTTTAAGAATAGGAAAATTTCACACATGTTGAACCTGTACCTCTATTCTCCGCCCCTTTTTTACTGGTTACCACCTTCTTTCTCTCCAAATTTTTAAGTGTTTTCAATTGTTAATTTTTACAATAATTACATATCCATTCTTGAAATAAAGTATAATCTTTAATGAGGAGTGTGACATTATTTTGCTAATTGAAATAAAAAAACAAGCTATTGACTTAACAGCTTCTGATTTAGGACAACAATGCTTTGAGCCACTGATTCGTCTTTATAAATTAGGCATGTCAAATGAAACTGATATTACTTACTTTAAAGAACAATTTTATGAGCAACTTGCTCAAGGTCAACGAGCATTATTTGTTTTTTATACGTATTTTAATCATGCCAGTAAATCGCTTCTTGAATTTTACTGGTGGAGTGCCTATTATTACGCCCAACCTAAAAGTTGGCTCGCGCTGAAAGCCAGTACGAATTATTTTGAAAATGAGCCATTACGAGCTATTTTTGAAAAGATTGAACAGTTATTTCAACAACATCATTATCCGAACACTTTAGCAAACTTTACTATTACACGTGAGGATCTAGCCAAAAATAGTGCGCTGCAAGCTACCATTTTTTCTCTTCATACGCAGTTTGAACAAACAACGCCGCTTACCATTAAACTAATCAACGACCACATTGAAAAAAACATACATGACTTTGTTCAACTAATTGATTAGTTTTCCACAGCATCCTTGCTAAAGGGTGCTGTGCTTGCTATAACATGCTATCAGTACTGATAGCATGAGGTGCTAACTCCCCTGCATCCATTTTATACACCTCATCACAAAGTAAGGAAATATCTTCGGGATTATGGCTTGCTAAAAGAATTGTTATGTCCTGCTTTCTAAAGTTCCCAATCATCTCCCGCATTTCCGCTACACCAAATTCATCTAGCCCATTCATCGGTTCATCTAATAATAGTAGTTTTGGCTTTTCCATAATCGCCTGTGCAATGCCTAATCTTTGCCGCATGCCCAATGAATATTTACGTACAGGTCCTTTATCATTAAAATCGAGTCCTACCAATGTCAAAACATGTTCGATATCTTTATCACTGATTTTATTTTGAATCGAGGCGAGTATTTTTAAATTTTGAAATCCCGAATATTGAGTTAGAAAACCTGGTGTATCTAACAGTGCACCAAAGGATTTCGGGAAATTACCATGCCCGATTATCTCATCAAACACCTTGACAGTACCACTAGTTGGCACAAAAAGCCCAGCAATTGTCTTAAATAATAAACTTTTGCCGGAACCATTCCGACCGACGATTCCATAAGTTCCAGGCTTATCAATGACTAACGTTATATTTTTTAGCAGCTCTCGTCCTTTAATCTTTTTATGTAAATTGCGAATTTCGAGTATTGTCATTTTTACAACCCCCTTTTACCTACACCCATACTATTTTTTCTCGTAAGTTTAAAAAAAGTATATACAGCAAACTATAGGACAAAGCGATACAAAGCAGGATTATACTATTGGCCCAAGCAAAAGATATATCCTGCATTTCTCTTAAGCCGAGCAAGAAATAAGTTAGCGGTAAAAACTTTAGGAAGGATGGAAATAAATAACCGATAGCTACCGAAGAAACCATACTGATAATAACGATGAACATAGCGAAGACTGCATTATTGATAATAAATAGAAAAGTAGTATGGACAATAAGTAATAACAATGCTGTTAAAATAAATAGTGTAAAAAGGCTCAACAGCACTTGCCATCCATTCGGAGTGAGGAACAACGATATTGCTATGTCATTGTGACCTTCTATTTTATTCTTAAAGAAGTAAACGATTATTGCTGTAACTATATATCCAATACCAACATATCCAACTAAACTGATGCCTATCGCAATAAATATACTATGAAAGCAATGACGATAACTTTTCATTCTTTGAATAAGATACGTTGGATGGTTACGCAGCTCCCTGACTATACATGAACTCACTAATAAGAGAATAGGAATAAAAATTAATAACCAACGTAATATATCGAATTGGATATTTAAAGGCATATAAAACATAAATACAATTTGATTGGTATAGCCATGCGGTATGAAATCAGCGTATGAAGTACAAACAAGCATGCTATTCAGTACAAAAATGGCAACGATACATAGGACATACTTTATTTTAAAGAAAGAACATGTATAATAAGTAACCAGTTTTTTTAACATTATTTTCTCTCTCCAGTGTACATATCTTTTTTATCGATCATGTAATATCCAATTAAATAAAGTAGCACCATTAACACAATCCAATACAGGAGAATTGTATAGGGAACTGCACTTGTTGCAGATTTAGAGCTAGTATATTGAAAAATATTAATATGGTCATAAAATAAATAGGAAGATATCGGCGTTATTTTTGACAAAAACACACCTATATTCAACATGTTGACGAACAAAACAACTAAACAAGCTAATAATATCCGCCCTGTAAACACATAGCTTATGTAAAAAAGCAGTCCGAAAAACAATAAAAACAACCATAAAAGTATGACTGACATGGCAGTTAAAAAAATAGGTGTGCTATTGTTTAATAGCTCCGTATGATGTTTGTAGTAATGAATACTATAATTACTCCATTGATTTTTAAAATCTAAGACAAATATAGCTTCAAGTACCATAATGGCGACAAGCATTAAACAGAAATATGTAGCTAACTTTGCCACTCGTAAAAGGTTTGCATGATACCATTGCCGTTTTGTCGAAAATCGAAATAGCAAATAGTTTTGCACATTCCCTAATGAAAAGTATGAAATGAGCATTATTGTAAATGCAGGCATGATCACATAAAAAAGAGGATGAAACTCTGTTAGATGAAGTAATAAATCAAAGATATTGCCTTCGACTACTTTTGTTGATAGTAATAAATTATAGAAATATAACATCAACACAATATAAACGAAAATAATACTTTTTTTAGATACATATAGCTTTAATTGTGTTTTACTCTTTAAAGCGTTCTTCAACCTTTGCTGTCCCTCCTATAAAAAATAGTGTCATCCCTACTACAATAAGCGCTATGCCATATAGAACAGTTTGTCCAATATTAGATTTATCAATGATATCCACATCAAATAATGCCATCGCATTTAATGCAGGGTGAATTTTCGCCAATACTGTCACTGAAACAATTAAGTAAATAAACGGTATAAATAACGCAATATAATGATTTTGAATTACCGCAGATATTCCTAAACCGAGCGTTGCAAATATCATCCCACAACAAAACATTATTCCAATCATTAACATCATCATAAGGATTGGAGAATTAACCCCGATACTTTGAAAAAAAAGCACCGGTTCCAATCTTTGCTCGGGTCTTAACATGGGGACATTTAAAAGAAGCTTTAATACCATTAAAAAAGTAAAAGCAATCATAGGACCAATTGCAACAACTATCCCTCCGGTAAGTGCATTGACAGCTAAACGAATTGTCATATAGCGGCTTTTTTTCATACGGTATTGTGTATAATGGTGGAATCCTGTTTGAATATCTGTTCGATAAGAATTCGCAAATGGCATACATGCAATAATGGGAAACGCAATAACAATAAAGGAGGCAGTTCCAGCATTATAGCCTTGTAAAAAGGTGTACACAATTGAAATCACCCCGCTATTAATCCATAGTAATGCTTCCAGCATACCAATAAGCACTAGTAAAATAGAGGATACCATTGTGATAAGTCCCATTTTGGATAACAATGCTCTTTTAAACTCTTGCTTGATATACATCAGCAACTCAATCACCTCAACTTTAACCATTTCCAATCTATTGATTGAATGACCAAAATTAAGCGGCTTCTATTAAATTATTAATTAGGTGTCCACGTTCCCTTAGTATCTACTGTTTCTAACGTACCTGGAGAAGTTGATATATTTAAGTGAACATTTTCCCCTATTAATGAACTGGCATTTCCTAAGTAATCCATTGGAACGGTCGTACGCTCTGAGTATGTCCCTTTTGTCGTAACATTCCTTGCCCCCTTTTCAACCCATGATACCAATTTGCCCCTCTGAATATACGTTACTAAATTGTAAGCACTACCCGTTGTTTCTTTAACAGCATCATTAGTCTCTAAATCATGGAATCTCGGCACTTTTCCTGAGTATTCGTGAAATGTTGGCGATGCATTTGCAAATGAACCAACCCCTATAGTCAATAAACTAACAGCTACAATACTAGCAAAAAGTTTCGTCTTCTTCATTTTGCTCTCCTCCGAATTGTAAAATGTTTCACTATTTTTGGTCATTCAATTATTATAATTTTACTATTATTCAGTTTATTTAGCAAAGTGCATTTTGTTAAAATTACTACATTTATCCAATTTTTTCACGGTAAATGATGTAAAATCATGATATTATCCTGAATTAATTTCCGTTAATACAAAAAGCCCAGTTACTTTTTAAAATAAGTAACTGGGCTTGGGGTAATGTGTAAAGTTTAGTGATTTGCCCCCAATTCATAGAACGCGCCTAAGAAGAAGCAATATAATTGTCCCCATCTTGCACATAGATAAGATAACCATCCTCCCCATTAGCAACCTTTTGCGAATCAATGAACATATAGTCCCCATAACCTCTATAATTACCAATCATAAACCAATTTCTATCATATGCACTTTGATAGTATATATTTGTCTCATATTCATTTATATAATTTTGCATCTAGCCTAAATTAAATATTTCAAAGAAATCATAACCAAGACCTTCAACATTAAACAATTTCGCGCCATTACTCTGTTTTAAAAATAAGCACAATTCTTTTGGTAACACATGATGGGTCTTTAAAGTGAATTGCTGTATTTCATGATTTGATATTGGACGATTCCAATCACATGTTACATTTAAAATTTCTCCATTTTCCCTTTGGATGATAAGGTTGTTCTCTTTGTCTAACCTATTATTTAATGCTGTTAAGATTAATTCAATTGCCATACTAACTTCACCTAATTTCTAATTATTTTCCAACTAAGGAGATTTAAATGCCTACTTCCTTTCTACATTAAGTTTATTTTAAAAATTTTTTAATAAAACAAAATCAGCTACTAATAAAGTAGCTGATTTTTCAATATGCTTTAGCGCTTTATCTCAAATTCCTGTGGACCTGCATATGGCGGGGCGATGTAATATTCATAGAAAAAGATAACAGGGTTGCCTTGTTCATTAATATAGAAGTTTTTAGACGTATACTCATCTATGCCACCTGTTCCCTTTGAAGCATAATATTCCTGATAGTACCACCACAGGTTTTCATCAGCCTTTGCACGTTCTTTTACTTGACGTTCTATCTCTGGATCTACAATTTTCTCATAATCTTGACCTAGTAAGTCAACGAGCGTTAGTTCTTTACCTGTTGTCAAATCAATATTATAAAAATATTTTGTGTCGAATGTTAAGCCGTTCGTTGTTTCTGTTTCGTTTATGATAAATGACAAAATCTGTCCATTTGAACTTTTCACTTCATAATCAAATTTATATGTGCTAGGCGTATATTCGTTACTATCTCTTGCATCCTCTCCCTCTCCAAGGAAGTTTTTCTTAAATTCCGCTGAATCTTGTTTGGCTTTCTCAGCAAGACTTTCAATTTTTTTCTTAATCATCGTATTAATACGATTTTCTAATGATAGATTACCAATATCAGTGAATTTCGGAATTTTAATATGCGCATCAATTGAATCTGTTTTTTCGATATACTCATCAATTGTAATAACTTTCACTACTGCACCGAGTACGGGTACTTTTGATATTGCCAATGCAAATGTAGAACTAAAGTTTACAAAAAACATAAATAGTAGACAGGCCGTTAACGGAATAACAATAAATTTCATTTTCATAAAACTTAATAAATCTTTCTTCTTCGGCATCGTTTCATTTGCAGCCATTGTCAGTACTTTTTTTCGTATCCTTTCCTTGTTCGCTAAGTTTTCTTCAATAACGCGTTTTAATCCTTTGCGTTCTCGCTCGTTCATATAGTTTCAACCGTCCTTCCCAAACTTTTTTCGTATTTCATGAGTGGTGCGGTAAATATGATTTTTTATTGTAGATTGATTTAAACGCATATGTTTTGCAATTTCAGGAATTGATAATTCGGCATAATAAAATAAGTAAAATACCTTTTGCACTTTTTGTGGTTTTGTTTGCAAAAAGCGCCAAATATCCGCTAATACTTCTTTATTTTCTATTGTAAGTTCCAATTCATTTTCGCATAGCTCCACATTTATATCCGCCTTGTTATATTCCTTTTCTTCTTTGTTTATATCAAACAACGGTAGTATATTTTTTACTTTTTCCTTTAACGTATACTGTTGGTAGATTTTAGATTTAGCAATTCGGATAACATAGGCCTCTGGATTCTTAAGGTAATCAATTCCTTTATCCTTTAGTATTCGATATAGCGCTAAATACGTTTCTTGTATAATATCAGGAATAACACTCGTATGATTGCATTTACTAATGACATATATTAAACATTGCTGATACGTTTTGTCATAAATCTCGTTAAATTTTTCTTCAACTACATGAGAATTCAAAGGTTCACCTCCCTTTACATGATACTAGGGAATGCAATATACGAATGTTCAAACGAAACACCCTTATTATGTCATGGTTTGCTGTACGACATTCATTTCTCAGCACTTTCAATTGCCAAAATAGGGATCCACTTTTTCATTTTGTAGCGTTAACAGTTCTGATACTGTTACAAATTCATATCCTTCTTGTTTTAATGTCATTAATAATTCTGGTAAAGCTTCGGCAGTTGCTGTATGAAGATCATGCATTAAGACAATGGATCTATTTGTAATATTACTAAGAATCCCCTTTTTTATTGCCGCTGGATTACGACTTTTCCAATCTAGTGAGTCCACTGACCATAGAATGGTAGAATAATTATTTGATGCTGTATAGTTTAGAATATCTTGACTGTAAATCCCATATGGAGGGCGAAATAACGTTGGTGTGACACCTGTTGTAATTTCTATAAGTTTATTTGTTTTCTCTATTTCTTCCGTCATTTCTTTGTGCGACAATTTCTTTAAATTTGGATGGCTAAACGTATGGTTGGCTATTTCGTGCCCCTCAGCAGCTACTTGTGCTGCAATAGTCGGATACATTTCAACTCGTTTCCCTAGCATAAAGAAAGTTGCTTTCGCTTGATGCTGCTCTAAAGTTTGTAAAATCCGCGGTGTGACTTTTGAGCTTGGGCCATCATCAAAAGTAAGCGCAACATATTTTCCATCCGGGTTCAGCACTACTGTTTCATTTTCTACTTCATCTTCCTCTTCGATTACTTCCTCTATTACATCCTTACTATCATCAAGCTTTGCCTCATTGCTCGCAATATTTTCAGCTTGTCCATGCTCCTCTATTTTTCCACCTACTAAGTAATAACTAGTACCTAGCATGATAGTAAAGAATAAAATGACCGCTACAATTCTTGTCCATCTAATTCTTTTCCTTGCTTTCATTACAATACACCTTTCTTTACTAATATTTTATTCTTATAAAATAGAAGAGAATAAGAGAGTTGAAAAAGTTTCAATGAAATTTAAAAATTTTTTGTAGTATGAATAAAACATTACTACTCTCATTTCAGACGTTTACTATTATGCGAAGTGAAGCAGTATTTTTTCCTCTTCACATTTGGCAAAAACTTTGCTGTATCACATTTTGGACTTACTTTTCTCTCCCTAACCAACCAATCGGTTTGTTAAAAAGTAGTTCCGTCATCTGAATGTGAATTACAAAAAAACAGGCCTCTAATGAGTACCTGTCATTTGTTATTCGTTATATGATTAATCAACAACTTTTCCACCTGTGATTTAAGCGCTTGATTAGCATAACGGAGTACTACATCATTCCCTGCTGTTGCTACTTGCACGTCACTAAAGTATTCGTCTACAGGCTGCCATCCTACTACTCGTATGTGATACTGTGCAAGCTGACGTTTGAGGTTAAAATATTCTTGTCTTAGTTCCTTTAGTAAAGAATCCATCATTGGAAGGAATACGGTTTTCATTTTAAACTGCTCTAATTTACAATAGTCAACCTGTAATGATTTAACTGCTAGTTCTAACAAAAGATACTTATGAAGCAACTGCCTTTCATCGGCTTTAATCATAATAATCAGCATCCAATTGGGCTGATTGAATACTTTGGATTGGAATACTGTTTGTTTTAAGTAGTGTTTCAAGTATGAGTTCATTAGTATTAATCGATTTAATTATTCCAGTCCATTGTGTGATTTTAGCGTCCTTCCACACTTCTAATTTAATGGCCAATTGCAGAGTCAAAGCTTGATTAATTGTTTTTTGTAGTTCTTCTAGTTCCCATTCCGTCAATTCTCTCGGCTGTTCCATATGCTCTTCTTTGTACTCACGGAGAAGCTCTAAATGTTCTGGCAACATCATCGATGCCCATTTAATATTCCCTCTATCCTTTATCATTCCAATCACTCCTATGCCAAATGACCACCAACTAAGCGATCTCGTTTAATAGCTGTACCAGCTTTTGTATAAGAAACTGCCCTTAATATTGAAGTAGCTCCAAACCTATTGCGTATGGCATCCATTGTAGGACCAATGATTTGACGTTGTGGTTTGCGTTCATCAAATAAATCCAATTGAATGCTATGTTCTTTTTCTAAGTTGGATATTCTGACTGATAATTGTCTTGCTGGCTCTCCAGCAAAGTGCTCATCCAGTAATTCAATACAAGTTTTATACATCACAAGCGTTTCACTTGTTGGCACTGCAATTGTTTTAGAGCGATGAAATCCTTTGGTCATGGCATTATGACTATACGAAAGACCTAAGCTGATTGTACGGCCAACAAACCCTGCATCACGTACGCGTTTCATTACGTCTTCGCACATTTCTAGGAGCACTACAGAAATCTCTTTTCGTGTGTGATAATCCCTCATCAGCATTTGACCTTTCCCAAAACTTAAAGCTCCGTTTGTTATTAACGGCTCCCCTAATTTGGATAAATCTATTCCCCATGCATGGTAATAGAGTTGATTGCCCATTACACCAAAGCGCTTTTCTAATTCTGCTAAATCTGCATTAGCTAAACCACCAACTGTTTGTATTCCCATAGCATTTAAATTTGCTTCCATTCTTTTTCCTATGCCCCACATTTCGGATAGAGGTCGTACAGGCCATAATTTTTTTGGAATATCCTCATAGGTCCATTTGGCAAAACCAGTTTTCTTTGCATCGAGGTCCAAAGCTAATTTAGCTATTAACATGTTTGGTCCCATACCTACCGCACTCGGTACATTAAATTGATCAAGAATAGCTTTTTGAATTTCCTTAGCCGTTTCCTCAGGCGAGCCCCAAAGCTTTTCAGTACCAGTTAAATCAACAAAGCTTTCGTCCACACTATACACATGTATAGCATCAACTGGTACGTAATTTGAGATTAACTCTGTAATCGTCATCGACATTTTAATAAAGAAGCTCATTTTTGGCTCAAACAATCTAATATCTGGATGCTTCGGTATCTCATAGCGTCTACTTCCCGTTTTAATTTTAAATTTCTCTTTCATCAATGGTGATGCAGCAAGTACTACGCTGCCTGGTTGATCAAAGTTGGCAACTACTGCAACTGGCGTCTTTAAAACATCTAGCCCATGTAACATCGCTACGCAACTGGCGTAAAAACATTTCATATCGATACACATAATCGGTCTATTTGGCATTCCCTCATAATTCATACAACTTCACGCCCTTTACTAACAATTGGAATAATGGCTAGAACATTACTGATTAAAAAAGTACGCCTTGCATGTCTTGTAAAACAAAATGCTTGAAATGTGCCGCCAACAATTCTAATGACTTTTACCTGCCTTTTTGTTACCGAACCATCTTTCGCTATATACATCATGTTTACTAATTGATTGCGTTGCATAGCTTTCATCAGTTGTTCTCTCATCTTCGTTTCCTCCTCCGTGCCAGTCACTCAAAAATTTTTGTATCCAATAGCAACCATTGTTGTGTCTGTTTGCCTAATTAGTATTGGAACAATAATTTTCTCCTTTTCCTATCCTATGTAAGAACACTTGTTTGTATCCATATTAGAACAAATGTTTGCATCTTGGCAAGATTAAATTTTTGGAAACAAAAAAAGACCAGTTACTCAAATGAGTACCAGACTTATCCTTGCCTAGTAGATAGCTGTAAAATAACGAAGTGGTATTTGGTATTCAAGCATAATGAAGATGGTTTGCAGCATAGTTTAGCACCTCTAAAATTGTACTCTTCTATATTCACACAATGCTGATTAGTCACCAGTACTTACCTTCTTAAAAATAGGAATGGTTGAAAATTATTGAAATAAGTATAGAACATGTTATTGAAGTCTATTCTGAAAAATAAGCCAGTAATGTAAGGAGCCTACAATTCAATATGAAATTTAATCTACCTTTCAGGAAAAAAAAAACGCCTGTAGAAGTGCCAATGCCTAAAGAAAATTCTGAGAGAATTGCCCAATCAAAGGATTGTTTTGTTCAGTCAATAAAAGACGCTACGAATAATCCATCTGATTTAATTATTAAGTTTCTTCCACCCAACCTTAGTCTTATTTATATTGATAATTTAGTCGATAAACAGACATTAAACAATGATATTATAGCTAATTTACAAGACAAGCCAAATGAAACACCAGAAAATATAAAGGACAACCTCTCGATACCGGAAATCAACGTAACCAGTCTTCTAGAAGAAGCAATCGCAGCATTAGTAAATGGATCTGTTGTTATCCATGTGGATGGGTTTGCCCAACTAATAGTAGCAAATATTGCGAGCCGAGAATCACGATCATTGTCGGCACCTGAAAATGAATCACAAGTGATTGGAACACAGGTTGGATTTAATGAGAGCCTTGCTACGAATATTTCCTTAGTTCGTCGCTATATAGTTAACCCTGACCTATGTATTGGAAAAATAAAAGTTGGAAAACGTACAAATACTTCCGTCACGCTTCTATATATGAATGGTATTGCCTCCGATCAAATGGTTAATACATTACGTCAAAGGATTACAGAACTTAACGTAGATGCATTACTCGATAGTGCGGTTTTAGCTGAAATGATTGACGATAACTCCATGTCCGTCTTTCCTCAAATGTTGTTAACTGAAAGGCCCGACAGGTTTTGCAATAGTCTATTGGAAGGGAAACTGGGTATTATCGTGGACGGTAGTTCGATGGCTATCATTTGCCCTCAATCTTTTACTGAATTTTTTCAGAGCCAAGAAGATCAAAACTTAAGATGGCAAATTGCTACCTTTGTTCGGCTATTGCGCCTTAGTGCATTCTTTTTATCTGTTTATTTAACACCGATTTACGTTGCAGCGTTAACTTTTCACTATGAGGTAATTCCTCAAGCTTTCTTAATTCCACTAAGTGAGTCTAGAGCATTAGTACCTTTCCCGCCAATATTTGAGGCATTACTACTTGAGTTTATTATTGAATTACTGAGAGAAGCTGGGGCAAGATTACCAACAAAAATTGGACAAACAATTGGTATTGTCGGGGGTATTGTAATTGGAACTGCAGCAGTACAGGCAGGTATTACAAGTAATATATTACTTATTATTATTGCGTTAAGCGCCTTAGCATCATTCACTTCACCAAGTTATATGATGGGCAATGCTATCCGCCTTATTCGATTCCCAATTATTATACTTGCAGGATTTTGGGGTTTTTATGGTATAATGCTGGCCTTTTGTTTTATCTTAATTCATCTATTACGTCAATCGAGTTTAGGTGCTCCGTATATGTCTCCCCTTTATCCACCTAGAATGAGAGGAATGCTAGATAGTGTTATTAGAATGCCTATACCATTAACAGCAAGAAGACCTGCCATGACAAGGCCATCTAATCGAGAAAAATTCGACCCTGAACCTGTAAAACCGGAAGAAAGTTGAAATGAAGGTGAAATGAATGAAAAATCCTATACAAGTTAGTCCTCCAAACATGATAAATGCTTATTTGCTCTTTTTTGTCATCCACAGTGCACAAATAGGAGTCGGTATACAGGGATTTCAACGAATTATATATAAAGATGCGGGACATGATGCATGGATTTCAGTTCTATTGGCTGGCATAGCTACACATATCGTTGCTTTTTGTATGATCAAAACATTGGAGATATATGGTTCTAATGATTTATATGGGATTCAACAAGATATTTTTGGCAAATGGATAGGCAATTTTTTGAATATCATTTATATAACTTATTGTTTTGTAGCATTCTTGTCTGTTTTACGCAATTATATCGAAGTCATTCAAGCATGGATTTTCCCTAGTATAGGTCCATGGTTTCTATCAGCAACTTTATTAATACTCACTATATATGCCTTTACTGGTGGACTTCGAGTGATTGTTGGAGTTTCTTTTTTTAGTATCATACTCTCTTTATGGATTTTCCCTATGTTAATATTTCCAATGAAGTTTTCAACAGTAGATAGTCTACTTCCTATTTTAGAAACGAACATTAGCTCAATATTAAAAGGTGCACAATCGATGACGTTTACGATTATTGGCTTTGAAATACTAAATATTATTTACCCTTTCATAAAGGACAAAAAGAACGTCAGCAAATATACACATATAGGTTTATTGGCTACAACCATCATATACCTAGCTGTGATGTTGGTTTCCATCACGTACTACAGTGAAGGAAAGCTCCTTAAAACGATATGGGCAACATTGACATTATTTAGTTTTATCAGCTTTCCTTTTATGGAGCGATTTGAATTTGTGGCGGTGTGTGTTTGGATGTTAATTATTTTACCAAATCTTTGTCTCTATTTATGGGCTGCTTATCGCGGAACCCTACGTCTAGTAAATATAAGCAGTACGAAATTCGTATGGATTTTCTCAATTCTTATTTTCACTGCGTCATTGCTCATTCAAACTCGTACTCAAATTAATACAATTAACACGTATTTCGGAAAGGTAGCTTTTTATATCATCTTTGTATATCCAATTGTCTTATTTTTTATCGCCATACTTAAAAAAAAATTTATAGCAAAGAAGGAGCATAAAAATGAAAAAGCTTAGGCATATTATTATTCTTCTTTTATTATTTATTTTTTTATGTGGATGTGCAGAGACCAATATTTTAGATCAAGTCGGCTTAACGACTTTAGTTGGCTACGATGTAGGCAAGGAAGAAGAAATAGCTACGACAGCCGTTATTCGTGAAGTAAATCCAGAATTTCAGAGTAATGTTGAAGTCATTACGACAGAGGACTCAACGAGTAAAGGTAATCGGATGAAGTCTAATCGAAAGCTGTCTAAAAAAATTATGGTAGGTCAAATGAGGGTCATATTGTTTGGCGAAGAATTGGCGAAAGACGATCTTCATTATTACATTAATACAAATCTTGAAAATGCCAGCGTAAGCAATAGTTTGTATATGGCTGTCGTAGAAGGTAAAACAGAATCATTACTGAAATACGAATATAAAAATATTGATGATATAGGTCAGCATATATACAAGCTTTTAGAACAAAACATTAAACAAGAGTATACGATTTCTCCAACGCTGCATGAAATAGCTCACGATTATTATACGACTGGTAAAGATATAGCTATGCCTATACTAAAAAGAGACGGAGAACTTGTTGAATTAAATGGCATAGCCCTATTTAAAGATGGCAAAATGGTCAGTACACTCCCAGCAAAAGATAGTTTTTACATCAAAGTTGTCAGAGATACATTTAAGGTAGGTATATTTGAAACAACATTACAAGAAGATGATCTTCCCTCAACATTACTGAAAAGCAAAGAGAAAGTCCCTGTAGCATTTGATGCCATTCAATCTAAAAGAGACATTAAGTTAGTCGATGCTTCTAAAACAGAGTTTGACCTAAACATTAAAATGAAAGCACGTGTATTAGAAATACACAAAGATATAAATCTAGGTAATCCTAAAAAGGTAGCAGAACTTGAAAAGGCCATTAGTAAAAAATTATCAAAAGACGTATCTAGGGTTATTGCACAGAGTCAGAAGGTCCAGTCAGATGTCTTTGGTTTTGGAGAGAAATATAGAAGCACTGTGCGAAACTCGAATCTAACAAAAGAAAAATGGCATGAAATGTATAAAGACATCAAAGTAAATGTCAATGTCGACTTTGTGATCGTAAGAAATGGCGTTTTCGAATAAATAGAAATATTTCTTTCCTTCAGTAGCTAAGCACAATTATGTTAATTCACTGTTTACTTGTTGGCCCGTCATAACGGACAAAAAATCACGAAAGAACTTTTCATAATTTATATCAAATGCAATACGATGCGTTTTTTGTCCATTATTTAGGTTTTCATATGGTCGTTTTTCCGCAATACTTTGCCCCCGTGCAGGGCCATCTAGTTTATCGACGACTATTACAGGATATGACTCAAAAGAGAACATGTCAGGATGAATGATAGCCATAAGGGTCAGTGCATCGTGGAGAGGACTCCCTAAAAGTGAGGGGTCCCTTTCTTTATAAAAACGCGTATAGTACTCCATTATTGGTTTAAAGATTTTGGCCTTCCCAAAATAATCGATGTAGTCAACCATGCCTGGTGTAACAATGGCCTTTTGTGTTGCATTTAACGGAATAATGGTCACATTCGTAGCGTATGTGAGTACAATATTTACCGCGAAAGGATCTCCATGAAAATTCGCCTCAGCAACGTTAGTTACATTTCCTGGAACCCCAAAAGCGCCACCCATAATATAAAATTCCTTCACATTTTTCATTAAATCTTTGTAGAAGATAAACATCGTGGCAAGCGAAGTTAGCCGACCAATATTTACGATAATCAGCTCATCTTTATATTTTTTAATAATATTTACGATTTCCAAAAAATTTTCAGTTGTTAACTTGTGGCCTTCATTTGGGATGATTGGTCCAAGTCCATGTTCCCCATGAATTTCTGGAAAGTATGTTGGCTGTTCCCCAGTTAAAGGTACTGCTGCCCCTAAAATAACAGGAATTCCCGTAGGAAAATTAAACAATTTCATCACATATAAAATATTGGCCACTGCATCTTCCCTAGACACATTTCCATAATCTGCAATTAATCCAACAATTTCTATTTCTTGATGAAGTCTAGCGTAGATTAACGCAGCTGTATCATCAATGCCAATATCACCAAATAAGAGCACTTTTTTCACTCAAGCCCCCTTTTTAATGCCCATACAACTACCCTTATAGAAGGCACAACAACCTTTATTGAATAGTAAAAGAACATGCAATCGTATTTCTTCATAAGTCAGATAAATGGTGGACTAAACACCCTATAGCAACGGATAATATGGCTGATAGATTGGGTAACAATAATACGGTGGGCGAACACCAATACTCGGTGTTAACCAAGAATAATTTAAATAATAAACCTCCAATTTCTCCGCTTTATTTTCTAATAGCCTAGTGATTTGTGGAAAAAACTCAATCATCATATTATAAAACCCCTTTCACCTTTGAAAATGCTTTGTTTTCACATAAAAAAGCATGCATACATAGTATATGACCAGAAGGAGTGATTCGTTATTAACAATGATTATCCAAATGATTGGCATGCAAAAAACGATCATGAATTGATTGAACAAATTCGAACGTACCAAAAATGGTTTGAGGAAAACAAAAAAGAAGATCCGTATCCTCAATATCCTGTCTATGGCAAGATTACTCAATATAAAGAAATACCTATTACTCAGCCTGAACAAAGACAATTCCGCCAACCAGGACTAGAAAATTTAATGGTGCCTAAACCAATTATTGAAAACCCTCATTATAAAGGTAGTGGAAAACTAAAAGGGAAAGTCGCTCTCATTACTGGGGGAGATAGTGGCATGGGAGCTGCCGCTGCCATTGCCTTTGCAAAAGAAGAAGCCAATGTAGCAATTGCTTATTTAGATGAGCACGAAGATGCTTTAAGAACGAAAACAAGAATTGAGGAACTAGGAAAAGAGTGTTTACTACTTCCTGGGGATCTTCGTAATAAAAAACAATGTGCAGACATTGTTTTAGAAACGATTAATACTTTTGGTCGCTTAGATATTTTATGTAACCATGTTGGTATTCAATTTCAGCAAAATGATCTTACAGAAATAACAGATGAACAGTTCGACGAAACTTTTAAACTTAACATTTACTCTCATTTTTATACGACAAGAGCTGCTCTTCCTTATTTAAAGCCAGGAAGTTCGATTATTGGAACGGCTTCAGTTGTAGCTTATGCAGGGGAACCTTTATTAATTGATTATTCCGCTACAAAAGGTGCAATCGTAAGCTGGACTCGATCTTTAGCAAAAAGCGTCGCAAAAAAACACATTCGAGTAAATGCAATAGCACCTGGTCGTATTTGGACACCACTTATCCCTTCCAGTTTATCTTCGGATGAAACCGCCTTACACGGACCTAATCTATTTAATCGAATGGCACAACCTTTTGAAGTTGCGCCTACATTTGTATATTTAGCATCTGATGATTCTAGACACGTTACTGGGCAAGTATTGCATGTAGATGGTGGTGAATCAACAAATTCATAGAGCTTTGTTAAAATGCAGTAATGGCTACTATTGTGATGCTTGTGCTGAAATGGACATCCTATTCTCCTTACAAGTTATAAGCTCAACATAAAAAATGCCCGCTATTTGATTAGCGAGCATAAAAGCAATTAAAATTTCAGGTGCCTGGCACTATATACAGTTGTATTATTTACTTCTGACAAACAATAGTTTGTACCATTGATTCACTAAAAACGGTAGGAACGATAAGCTATAAATGAAACCTAATTGTGCGACACTTAATGTAGCCACTTCAAATATATCTGTAAACGCTGGCAAGAATAAAACGACATGTAGCGCAACAAAGCCGATTAAAAACGCTAACCAAGTATATTTATTTGAAAATACACCGATGGCAAAAATCGACTGTTTAGATCTAGAGTTAAAGCCGTGTATTAGTCGTGATAAACATAAAGTTGTAAAGGCCATTGTGCTTGCTGTTAACGTATCTCCAGTTGACAAGCCTATTTCAAAAGCAACGGCCGTAGCAATTGCAATTAATAAACCTTCGAGTATCACTTGGGTCGTAAATATTCTATTTAATAATGGCGTATGAATATTTCTCGGCTTGTCCTTCATCGTATTTTTATTATTTGGTTCCAGCCCGATGGCAATGGCTGGCAAGCTATCCGTTAGCAAGTTAATAAATAATAAATGGACCGGTGCAAAAGGAACTGGTAAACCTAAAACAGTAGCGTATAAAACGACAAAAATAGCCCCAGCATTCCCTGACAGTAAAAATAAAATGGCATTTTTAATATTTGTATAAATGCTTCGTCCATTGGATATCGCTTTGACAATCGTTGAGAAATTATCATCTGTTAAGATCATGGAAGATGCATCTTTCGCCACCTCAGTACCGGTTATGCCCATCGCCACCCCAATATCAGCTTGCTTTAAGGCAGGTCCATCATTGACACCATCACCGGTCATAGCTACGACATTCCCTTTTTCCTGCCATGCTTTGACGATACGAATTTTTTGTTCTGGCGTCACCCGAGCATAAACAGAGAAATCTTGCACTTTGTCTTGCAGTTCTCGATCCGTTAATCCTTCAATCTCAGCGCCTTCAATTGCTTCTGACGGATCTTGTAAAATACCAATTTGTTTTGCAATCGCAGTGGCTGTGATTTTATGGTCACCTGTAATCATTACAGGTTTAATGCCTGCTTTAATACAGCTTTCAACAGCAGCCTTCGATTCCTTCCGAGGTGGGTCCATCATCGCGATTAAACCAACAAAGATTAAATCTCTTTCATCAGCTACAGTAATGGAACGACGCTCTCTTACATCTTTGTACGCAATAGCTAATACTCTTAAACCATTCATTGAAAAGTCTCGGTTCACTTCTTCAATTTTTTTCTTATGTTGGGGTGTAATATTTAATACACCTTGAGAAGTATCGATTTTCGTAATTTTGGACAGCAGAACATCTAATGCCCCTTTAGTAATCATAACGTTTTGTTGATTAATACGATTCACCGTGCTCATAAGCTTTCGATCTGAATCAAACGGCAGCTCCGCCACCCTCGGACAATGATCTCTAACGAGTAATTCGTCAAAATCATACTGTTTTCCTAATTTCACAAGGGCAATTTCTGTAGGATCACCAATTTCTTTATCATCTCTTTCTAATGCATCATTACATAATAGCGCCTTCATAATAAGATCTTTCTCGATTGTGTTATTCATATGTAGTTGATCGTGTGGAATAGCTTTTTGATCAACGTAAACATGTTGCACAACCATTTTATTTTCAGTTAAAGTACCTGTTTTATCTGAGCAAATAACAGAAACACTGCCTAAACTTTCGACAGCAAAAAGCTTACGTATAATGGCATTTTCCTTCGCCATTTTTTGCGTCCCAAATGCCAATACTATGGTCACAATCGAACTTAATGCCTCAGGTATCGCAGCAACTGCCAACGAAACGGCAAACATAAACGATTCGACTAACTCACGGCCACGAACAAGATCAATGGCAAAAATAACGACACAGATCATCGTGATTCCTAACGCTAATTTTTCTCCAAATTGATCGAGACTTACTTGTAGCGGTGTCTTTTTTTCTTTCGCGGTATCTAGTAAATTAGCGATTTTCCCAATTTCGGTCTCCATGCCAATAGCCGTGACAATGACAATACCTCGACCGTTCGTCACAAAACTTCCAGTGAAAACCATATTTTTCTTATCGGCAATCATTACATCTTCCCTAATAATGTCTGCGCTTTTCGCCACAGCTAATGATTCACCAGTAAGTGAACTTTCATTAATATGAAGATTATGGCTTTCTACTAGTCTTCCATCTGCATTGATATAGTCACCAGCTTCTAAATAGAGCAGATCTCCTACTACTATATCTTTAGATAAAATCTCAACAATCTGATTATTACGCATAACTTTCGCAATAGGAGAAGACAAAGCTTTCAAATTCCCTAGTGATTTTTCTGCCTTTACATGTTGCACAGTACCAAGAATAGCGTTTAAAATAATAACAATCAAAATGACAATCGTACTTTCTACTTCACCTAATAGAAATGAAATAGCCGCGGCGACCATTAAAATAATGACTAATAAATCTTTAAACTGTGCAAAAAAGACAGCTAGTGTACTTATTTTTTTCCCTTCCTCTAATACGTTAAAACCGTACACTTCTTGCCTCTTTCGAACGTCAGAATCACTCAATCCTTGATTGGTCACGCTCAATTTATTCATGACTTCAGCGGACGACTGCTGATGATATTGTGTCATTTGGTTCTCCTTCCAGTGTCATTTTATTAGACGATCATACTTACGACGAAAACAATTACTGCTAACTAACTAAATAGCGTCTCGCAAAACTCGGGATATACCTTTCTAGCTTTTGCGTCATGCACCGTAGCCGACTAATTCAATAGAAGGCATCTATCGAAATAATCCATTAGCTACCAAAAATCACATACTAAAATACGTTTTTCCATAGCTACTCCAACTTTCAAATATTTTAACTATAACAATCTATTCCTTGTCCCAATCCAGTATGATAATAATTGATAGAGAGATTAAAATTTTTGTCCTATCGGTGACGCAAACGTGCAATATTTACATGTTCCACAAAAAAGACACACCCTAGCATTCAGCATCAAAGGGAGTGTCCATTACTTTATTAAGTACTATATTTAAATGATTTCAATGATAGGCCGAGCGCTAAGAAAGATAAGTAGTGACTGGCACTCACCTGCCTTGATTTCAAAACCTTTATAATAAATACAACTTTAATTTTTAGTTTTGTGGTATACTACTTTCAGTAGCACCATCAAAGGGTACTAACCAATTCTCTAGCTGTAGCGTATTTTACGTTGCAGCTTTTTTTATTGTTTTTATTAAAAAGAATATACTCTTACATCTTTTTACAATATAATATATAAATTAGAAAACTTTCCTAAATAATTAAACAATTCCGCATATAAGGAGAGAATAGCATGAATGTCGAAAAAATCTTTGAAAGCTTCCCACTATTGAGCTCTACCAACTTACAATTTAAACAAATTGAAGAAAGTCACTTAGACGGACTATTTGCCATCTACGATAATGACAAAGTATTTGAGTATTGTGGCATTATCCCCAAGCACAATATTCAAACTGTCCAAAAAATGATCGGTCATTTTGAACGTGACTTCACAAAAAGAAGTCGAGTAAAATGGGGGATATTTTTTAAAGCGCAACCGAACACCTTAGTAGGCATCATCGAAGCGATGGATTTTAATCACAAGGTGAACATGGTAACAATCGGGTATTATTTAGCAGAGTACTATTGGCATAAGGGCATTGCAACAGAAGCTGTACAAACAATTAGCAAATTTTTATTTGAAGAAGCAGACATAAATAGAATTCAAGCAGAAGTAATGCCGATGAACGATGCGTCAAAAAAGGTGCTATTAAAAAGTGGCTTTATCAAAGAAGGATTAGTAAGACAAGCCTCTTTCTGGTCAGGTAAAGGCATTATCGATTTAGAAATCTATAGCATTTTGCAAGAGGATTACAACAACTAAATTGCCAGGCTGACTAAATCCTATTCTGTGCTGTAATAGCATGGTTACCTGAGCTGACCATGCTATTACAGCACTCTATCAACTTTATACAGGCGTATACCTATGATAAATAACCAAATAGGCCAAGCTCTAATTGAGTGCCTGGGCTTCAGTGTGCGTAGGTCTGGCACATCTTAACGCTTTGTATAGAGAGGAAAAATGGTACATAAATTAGTACTATTCTATATAAATCCAATTAATATATTAAAGTAGTCTTGAATAATATACAGTTTTAACAAGAAAAGCCACGCTCATGTAATTGAACGTGGCTTTTCTTGTTATAGCAAAACCTTCTTTTAGTTAATAAATGTAGAAATCTTTCCACTATAGGTAGCTAAATAACCTTTTCCCGCTGGCATAGCTCCTTGTAATCTTAGATTTCCTCTATATAAATAACCGTCAATCCATTTTTCATAAGGATACAATGTTGGTATAGAACTATTAAATGTATAGTACACTTGATGTGATACATCTGCATAAAGATAAAAACCTCGTGGATTAATATCAGATTTAGTGATTGTCTCTGATATTATTTCTCCATCTTCATATTCTTTATTGATGTCGAAGCCAAGTGGTAGTTCTGTTACTGGTTCAGGTTCTGCTACAGGCTCTGCTATTTGTGTAAACTCCCTATCATCATTAGAGTTTGTTTCCTCGGCAGCTAAAGAGATTGCCGAAAATGCAAAAATTCCAAAAACTAATGTAAACGCGCACAACAAAATACTTAGTCTCTTCATTTTCTTCATCATCTCCTTATAATTGAAAATCACTTTAATTATAAAAAACAAAAACATAATATTCAATATTTTTTAATAATTCGAACTACTATAAGTAATTTATTATTGGCAAGTGTAATAGTTCTTGAAAATTTGATATTTCAGTTATTTGATTCTAGTATATAAATTAAGTAGTTCTACATATGACATTTATTAGTTCCTTCAGAAAGAGATAATAGCAAAAAGAGAGGTGAATTTTGTGAAAAACAAAACTATTCCCTTTATTTTTTTAACATTATTCGTCATTTTCTGTTTAGGGATGCTATCATTCTATAGTCTTAGCAATGAATAGCAATGTTAATCTACCATCATTTGTAATAATACAATAAAAGTACTCTAAACAAATGTAGCTTTGTTTAAAGTACTTTTATTGATTAGCTAAATGAAAATTTAAAAATCTTTCCACAAATCAAATCTACAATCTTAAGATTTCGATTCTCGCCATCTCCAATATGCTTCATATAGCATATCGTGTAGAAATTCCTCATCCTCTCGTTCCTCATCTAGACCTCTCCGTTCTAATTTTAGCCCTAACCACACCGTATCATCATATTGAAATTTAGGATCACCAACACCATCTATAATACAGAAAAAGTGAAAAAAGATTGAAAGCATCCGATCACGAACAATCTTTTCAATGCCACTAATACTTTGATGCGTAAATTCATTGGCATTTAACGCGTTGAGTTCCTCAGCAGTTAATTTAAGCTCATCCTCTACGCCTATTATCGCGTTTTCTGGATTACGTAGGCTATCACCCATTTTAGAGTATTCTTCAATTAATTCATGAACCTCCATTAGTAAACACATTTGACTATCCATCTAAATCACCACGTTAAGTTAATTTAGAAAAAACCAACAACTATCATTGCTAAGCCATTTCCTTAGAGCTTATTTACTTACACCATACAGTTTAAAAAGTTCACCTGATTCATATTGTTCAAGAACTATGCCCGCATGAAAACCGGTCATATTATTCTGTTCCATTCCCGCAATCCTTTCAAGTATGTTTAAAGCATCAGCTCTACGATAGTCCACTACAATTGCATAAATACTACAAACATATAAAACAAAAGAATTTTCATGTAGAAATAACTCATCTAACACGGCTGTTGCAAGTTCAGATGATTGTTTTAGTTGATCCAAAATAGCTAACAGCGCCTTATTAGATTTGTTTCCTCTTTTATAATCACCGGTCATCGGCGTTTCTGCTATTAATGCATGTTTGATAAACTCATCAACTAATATTTTTTTATCTTGCATAGTAGCACCTAACTATAAATTACAAAAAAGCTTATCGATATTTTAGAAAGTTAATCTTTTTTGAATGAAAACAAAAAAACTACTCCTTTTTCATGGTATTTTTTAGTCGTCTTTTAATTTCTGTTGCATGTAAATCTATATCTTCTTTATCTTTCAAAGCGTTTTTAAGCACCAAAATTCCAAAGATTAGCATTGCTATACTTAAAGGTACATATAAGAGTAGAAACACCTCTTTGCTGACTTTATTAGTAAAGAATAAAATTAGTAAAAGGAGAGTTATTACAGTAATAAAACTTACATATTTATTATATTTGTAAGACATACAATGCACCCCTTCTAGTTTTAAATTATTTGATATTTCAGTTAATTTAATCTAGTATAAAAATTATAACACACTTAGGAGGTGCATGATATGAAATTAACACTAAAAATAACTAGTTTATTTGCCGCTTTTCTTTTATTGAGTGCAACTTTAAGTAGTGCTACATATGCACATTCACTAGTTCCTTCAGCGGCTATTAAGACAGAAGAAATTACTGGTACTAATGATTTAATTAAAGCAAACGAAAATGGTGTTGTGGAAAATGATTTTAATATTATTAATCTACCAAGTGAGTTTGATGATGGAATTCTTCTGAAAAGTAAGGGGACCGGAGAAGATTTAAAAATTGGTGTACCGAATAATATGAAGTTAAGTAAACCTACAATTACAGAATCAGGCAGCTATGAGTATAAGAATGACGGTCCAGTAGACTTGATTTTGCAACCGACGGAATTTGGCGTTAGAAGTATTGTAAATATTAAAGATTCAAGTGCTCCAAAGGAATATAAATTTGAGTTGGATATACCAGAAGGACATAAGCTCATTTCATCTGCTGATTACTTTGGTGACGTCCATGGAAATGGGTTAGATACAGAAGAAGTCTTTATGTAGATGAAAATAACATTATTCAAAGTGTTTTCGGGAAAGCTTGGGCAGTTGATGCTAATGGTGTAGATGTACCTACTTATTATGATGTGGTTGATAACACTTTAATTCAAACCGTGAATTTTAATGAAAATACTGCATTTCCTGTATTGGCAGATCCAGATTGGGTTGCAATAGGAGCATGTAGTGCAGCTTTAGTTTGGTTTGTTGGTTCAAATTTATTTGTAGCAGCTAAAATTATTAAAGTTAGAAATTATATTAAAGCTCTCGGTGGTTTTAAAGAAAGTGCAAAATTAATTGCGGGTGCTACATCTTGGGAAGAAAAATTACGTGTGGGTGGATCAGCTTTACGTAGTTTAGCAGCAGAAATTACAGGTGTTACAGGTTTGTATGCGTGCACTAGATTCTTTAATAAATGAGAAAATAATCAAATGACTTGAAGAAGGGTAGACAGATATGTCTGCTCTTTTTTTTATACTACTGTAGAGGCAAGAATTTAGCATTGATTTTCCTGTACAGTGTATGGTAAACTCTGAAACAGAACATATATTCCCCCTGTTTTATTACTTTATCGTGAATATTTTGTAGTACATTATGTTCATGGTGCGAGAGGATAACTTAAAACTATAAATATTAATGTCGGATAATCTGTAGTTTTATCTATCAAGTAAAATAGCCCCTAACAAAAAAAGATTGTCGATGCTCCCAAAGTTTAGGAACACCAACAATCAAAGCGCCTCTATCAAATTACTTCTACTTTATACTTTTAGCAGCTTGCTGAACAAGTGCCGCTACCATCGTATCCATTTGGGCAAAACGATCGTCCTTCGTTTGTCCATTTACGTAGCGATAGTAAATTTGCTGGCAAATGACCGCTAATTTAAAATAAGCAAACGTTATATAATAGCCGATTGTAGAGACATCGCGTCCACTTTTCTCCGCATAGCGTGCAATAAATTCCTCTCTTGTATAAAAACCAGGTAACGTTGTAATTGGTGGCTCCCCTAATGCGTACAACAACATTTTCGGATCATCTGCATGCATCCAGTAGCTCATCGCAACACCGAGATCTGCTAACGGATCCCCAACTGTGGTCATTTCCCAATCAAAAAGCCCAATCATCTGTGCAAAATCTTGTGAAAACATAGCATTGTTAAACTTATAATCATAGTGAATAATTGCCGCCTCATGCTTTGCCGGACAATTGGCCTTTAACCAAGTTGTTAGTGCCGCAACTTCTGGAAGCTCGGCTGTTTTTGCTCTATCATAACGCTCCACCCAACTATGCACTTGACGTTCCATAAACCCTTCCGGCTTGACCATATCTTTTAACGCTGTCTGTTGATAAGGTATAGCATGGAGCGCTACTAATGCATCCACCATTTTTTCAGACAGTTGGTGCGCTAGTTGGACTGTCGATTCTGTCCCAGAAGGAAAATGCGTATCCAAGACAATGCCTTTTTTCCGTTCCATCAAGAAAAAGTCACTGCCGATAATGCTCGCATCATCGACATAGACATATGGTTTTGGTACGACCGTTAAAAACGGATGGAGCGCCGATAAAATGGTAAATTCACGTTTCATATCATGCGCTTTTTTGGCCACTAGCCCAAGAGGTGGCCTGCGAAGTACGACTTCAAAATCGGCAATTTTCAAACAGTACGTTAAATTAGAATGTCCAGCACTAAATTGCGTAATTTCTAGTTTCCCCTCTGGTAAGTCTGGGAATTGTCGCTTTAAAAAAGCATGTAATGACTCACTATCGATTCGTTCACTTCTTCTAACTTGCATCGTATCCATAGGAACCCCCCTTAAATAATTGCGCTCATCCCACCATCGACGACAATAATCTCACCTGTCACATAATCGGAAGCTGCAGCTGCTAAAAAGAGTGCAACGCCCTTTAAATCATTGTCAGATCCTAAACGCTTCAACGGTGTAGCGCCCATTAAATAATCTTGACCGCGTTCAATTAAGACATTCGACATTTTCGTCGGGAAAAATCCAGGGGCAATTGCATTCACGTTGATACCTGATGGTCCCCACTTCACCGCTAAATCTTTCGTTAACGTGATGACTGCACCTTTACTGGCGTTATAGCCGACCGTATCCATAAAATCAGGTAGTGTCCCACCAAGTCCTGCAATAGAAGCGATATTAATAATTTTCCCGGCATTTTGTTCGAGCATTACTTTGCCTACAGCCTGCGACATTAAAAATGTCCCGTTGACGTTCACCTCAAAGACCTTTTGCCAAGCTTCATATGGCATATCGACTGCAGGCGTCCCCCAAGAGGCTCCACTGTTATTGACTAAAATATCAATCTTGCCAAACGTTGCTAATGTCTGTAACACAACATGTGCTATTTCTTCGGGTTTTGTCACATCACAACCAAGTGCTAGTGTCTGAACACCTAGTTTTGATAGCTGTGCCGCCATTTCCTCACAAGCCTCGACTTTGCGTGAACACAGCACAACGTTGGCACCTGCCTCTGCAAAGCCTTGCGCAATTTGTGCACCAAGTCCACGACCACCGCCTGTAACAATAGCCGTTTTCCCTTTTAAGCAAAATAAGTCGAGTACCGTCATTTCACCAGCTCCTCCTGCTTTATGGCGTGTTTTTTCAGTTCCAATTTTGCTACCGTATTGCGATGAACCTCATCTGGTCCATCTGCTAAACGCAATGTGCGCGAATTGGCCCATTGCGCAGCTAATGTCGTATCGGGACCTACTCCAGCAGCGCCAAATGCTTGAATGGCACGGTCAATCACACGCAATGCCATACTAGGTGCAACAACCTTGATCATTGCTATTTCAGCCTTGGCCTCTTTATTGCCTACTGTATCCATCATGTAGGCAGCTTTTAACGTTAGCAATCTTGCCTGTTCAATATCAATGCGCGATTCTGCTATTCGTTCACGCATCACGCCTTGATCTGCTAAAGGTCGATGGAATGCATGACGCTCCTGTAAACGTTTGCACATTTCCTCTAAAGCACGTTCGGCCGCTCCGATTAGGCGCATACAATGGTGAATGCGTCCCGGACCGAGTCGCCCTTGTGCAATCGCAAAGCCTTTACCTTCTCCCCATAAAATATTGTCTACAGGTACTCGCACATTGGTAAACGTCACCTCACCATGTCCTTCCGGTGCATGATCATAGCCAAAGGCCGTTAACATGCGCTCTATTTTGACACCTGGTGCATCCATCGGCACTAATATCATGGATTGTTGCTCATGGCTAGGTGCTGTGGAATCCTTATGTTTTCCCATAAAAATAGCGACTTTACATCGTGGATCTCCAGCACCCGTTGTCCACCACTTATGACCATTTAAAATATACTCATCACCATCACGCTCAATACTCGCTTCAATATTGGTCGCATCACTAGAAGCCACTGCCGGCTCTGTCATCGCAAAGCAGGAGCGTATTTCCCCACGTAATAGCGGTTCTAGCCACTGTTTTTTTTGCTGATCCGACCCATAGCGTACAAGCACCTCGATATTCCCCGTATCAGGGGCATTACAGTTAAAGACTTCTGGCGCTATTAATGAATGTCCCATAATTTCACATAAAGGGGCATATTCTACATTCGATAAACCTGCGCCATACTCGCTATCAGGTAAAAATAAATTCCATAGCCCCGCTTCCTGTGCTTTAAGCTTCAATTCTTCCATAATAGGAGGAATCGCTCCCCAACGATCCTCCATTGCTTCCACCTGTGCCGCATATACCGCCTCATTTGGATAAATATGTTGCTCCATAAAATTCGATAGTTTTTCTTGCAGGTCGACTACTTTTTCACTATAAGAAAAATGCATATGAAAGCCCCCTTTGTTTGACAATGCGATAGAAATGAATGATTGTTCATTCTTATTCTTACAATAAATGTTACCGCTATATGCCCTGTAAATCAATCATCTATTTCATAAAAATTTGAACAAAGGAGAAAATACGCACTCAAAACAGCAAAAACAAGTATTCTATTTTCATTTCACTAGCTTATTTTAATTATTTCGATATAGTGGGAATATTATTTTTCACTGGCAAAATAATGGACAACACCATCAATAAATTGACTGATGGCAAAAGGAAGATGACGACTTTTCAAATACACTAAATAAACATTCCTTTGTAAATTTGGGCAATCAATCTCTTTTTGAACAATCGTCTTGGCCGTCGGTCCCTGTAAATAATTTTCAGGCAAAATGGTAATACCTAAATTTTCACGTACGAGTGATACTGCCGTTTCAAAGCGTTCAATTTCAAATTGTACATTAATCTCTTCGCCAGCATATTCAAATGCCTTCAAAATATCTTGCCGTGTTTGAAACCCATCTGTACTAATGATAAAAGGCTCATTTCTTAAATCCGAAATCGTCAATACATCTTTTGTTGCTAAAGGATGCTCTATAGGCAACACTGCTACTAGTCGTTCCTCATACAAGCATTTTACTTCAAGCTCATCATCATCCATCAACTGATTTGTAATGATGACATGTGTTTTATAGCCTTTGAGTGATTTTTTGACACGTTTGCTGCCTAAAATATCTACTAAATGAAATTTCATTTGTGGATAAACCTTTTTATATTCAACAATTGCTTTTGGTAACCAATGCTTAACGGATTCCATCACCCCTATCGTTAAATCGCTCGTTCCGTGGACAATCACCTCGTCCATCTCAATTTTTAGCACTTCCATATTTTTTAATATAACTTTTGCGCGTTCATATAGTAGCTCACCCGCTTCCGTTAATTGCAAATTTCTCGTATTTCGATCAAGCAAAGGAGAGCCAACTTCTTGCTCTAATTTCTTTATCGCATTACTTAAAGAAGGCTGAGAAATATGCAGTTTTTCGGCCGCTTTCGAGTAATTCATATGCTCAATCACGGCAATAAAATATTGTAATTGTTTAAAATCCAAAACAGCATACCTCCATATTTATAGTTAAAAACTATAGGTTAATAATAATTATATATTAGTAAATATAATTATGTGAATATATAATAAATTAACACTACATGAATAATGTTAATGGAGTTGATAAAGAGATGTATACAATGACAGATCAAAAACAATGGAAAGGTCGTATAGATTCCACTACTAATCCTAGTAGTTTCCGTTTACATCAAAAAGTAAAACGATTGGCTATAAACGATGTAAGCGCTTCACACCAGCAAAATGCTGGTATTGTCGGTTTTATATGTGATGAAGGTGTTCGCCGAAATCAAGGGCGCGTTGGTGCTGCCAATGGACCCAATGCACTGCGTGAAGCATTAGCAAGCTTACCATGGACATTTGATGAACAACAGGAAATTGTCGATGTTGGGAACATTATTTGTCTAAATCATGCGTTAGAAGAAGCACAACGTGAGCTTGGTGAAATTGTTCAAGGATTACGTACAAAAAATATGAAGTGTATTATCCTAGGTGGCGGACATGAAACATTATACGGACATTATTTAGGAATACGTGCCTCATTACCACAAGACGCGAGCATCGGAATTATTAACATAGATGCACATTTTGATTTACGTCCTTACGATGAACAGCCTTCATCCGGTACAATGTTCCGTCAAATTTTGGAACAAGATCCACATGCGGATTATTTCGTCCTAGGTATTCAGCGTTACGGCAATACACAAGAGCTTTTTGACAAAGCACATGAACTACAGGTCAAATATGTGTTAGAAGAACAAATGACAGCTGATAACAACACAAACATCATGAATGATTTACAACAGTTTATGGATCATCATGATACGATTTTACTGACATTATGTATGGATGTCTTAAACACTGCCTTTGCACCTGGCGTAAGTGCACCATCACCATTTGGACTAGATACAAAAACTGTGCGCTCCGTCATTCAAAAAGTAGCATCACATCCGAATACGCATTCTTTTGATATTTGTGAAGTGAATCCATTGCTCGATGAAAATGGTCAAACAGTTAAATTGGGTGCGTACTTTGTCTATGATGCACTCAATCACTTAATTAGGGGGAACGGTTCATGATCGAAATTAATCAAATAACAACAATATTTCTCGCAGTCGCACTATTTGCATTTGGTAGCTTTCTTATTAATAAAGTAAACTTTTTAAAGCGCTTCTGTATTCCAGCACCGGTAGTTGGGGGCTTACTGTTCGCAGCATTGACTACAATTTTAAAAACGACTGGCGTTTTAGAAATTTCACTTGATACATCATTACAAAGCTTATTTATGATTACATTCTTCACAACAATTGGTTTAGGTGCTAGCTTTAAACTTGTAAAGCTTGGCGGTAAACTACTCGTGATTTATTGGTTAGCATGTGGTTTCCTTGCGTTAATGCAAAACGTTATTGGTGTGTCTCTTGCTTCACTGATGGGCATCCATCCACTAATCGGTATGATGGCAGGAGCTGTTTCAATGGAAGGTGGCCACGGGGCTGCCGCTGCTTTCGGACAAACTTTAGAAGATTTAGGTATTTCTTCAGCAATGACAATCGGGGCTGCCGCTGCAACATGTGGCTTAGTAGCCGGCGGACTAATCGGTGGACCAATTGTAAAATATTTAGTTGGTAAATACAATTTAACACCTGATGAACAAGAAACAGAAGCTGTTGATTATGAAAATAAAAATGAACAAATTACATCGGATTCATTCTTTACACAAGTAGTTATTATCACATTTTGTATGGCTGTCGGAACATATGTGGGAACTTTATTCTCTGAAGCTACAGGTTTCGTTTTACCAGGCTACGTAGGTGCCATGTTTGTCGCTGTATTCGTTCGAAACATTTTAGATAAAGTGAAACCGAATGCCATTAACATGAAAAGCATTTCTTTAATCGGTGACGTTACATTAGGGGTTTTCCTGTCAATGGCGTTAATGAGCATTAAATTATGGGAAATTGCCGACTTAGCATTACCTCTATTTGTGATTGTTTTTGTACAAGTATTATTCATCGTTCTATTCTGTATATTTGTATTATTTAAATTACTAGGCAAAAATTATGATGCGGCCGTGATGGTTGCAGGTTTTGCAGGACATGGCTTAGGTGCAACGCCGAACGCAATGGCGAATATGTCTGCTGTTGTTCAACGCTTTGGCCCTTCTACAAAAGCTTTCCTTGTTGTACCAATCGTAGGCGCATTTTTAATCGATGTCTTTGGTATCCCTATTATTATTACAACAATTAATTTATTTAAATAACAATAAAAAAAGCCGTGCACAGTCGAATAAAGACAAGTGCACGGCTTCTTAAATTATAGTAAATACTTAATAGATTGAACTACTGTAATATATCGCTAACCGTTACACATTCATAGCCTTGTTTCTGCAAGAAAAGGATGACATTTTCCAAACCATCGGCAGTCGTTTGATGAATATCGTGCATTAAAATAATGCTACCATCGTTGACAGACGCTTTGACGTAAGTAAGTATTTTATCGGCATTGCGATGCTTCCAATCGAGTGTATCGATCGACCATAAAATAGAAGGCATCGTGATAACAGAGCGTACTTGGTCACTTGTTGCGCCATATGGAGGTCGAAAAACAGTTGGATATTGACCGATAGCCTTGTAAATGGCATTGCTTGTGCGATCCACTTCTTCTTTCACACTGGCTTTTGCTAAATTCGTTAGTTTCGGATGATTCCAAGTATGATTGCCAATTTCATGCCCTTCCTTATACACCTGCTCCGCAGTTTTCGGATTGTTCGAGGCGTTTTTCCCAACCATAAAAAATGTAGCCTTGACATTGTACTTTTTTAATATGGCTAGTATTTGAGGCGTTACCTTCGCATCAGGCCCATCATCAAATGTTAAAGCTACTCGTTTTTTAGCCCCTTTTGCTACAGGAACCCCTTTATTATAAACCTTATTATCAATAATCTTTAAATCTGTTAGCTCAGAAGCCTTTATGTACCCTTTTTGTTCGCCGGCTTCAACATAAGCCCAACCTGCCACAATTGTATATTGCTGGACAATCGTTTTGTTTGCTAGTTTCCCTAGTACTTCACCACTCGGACTCGCCGTTAAATGAATAACGGCCCCTTTAGGTGCGTTTACCTGCTTTTTTGTCACGGTTGGCTTTTTAAGTATATTTGTCGCAACATAGCCGTAGTCATGTCCATATTGCACATACGACCAACCGCCTGGTGCTGTTCCATAGACAACTAACAAACTATTTTCATATAACTGTCCAATTTTTTGGGCACTTGGACTTGGGTATTTAAATAAGTTTGTACCGCCTTTTTTTACGACAATCGCCTTTTCTGGCGTCAACTCGGTTAAAGTGGTTGCTGCTACATACCCTTCTAGCTGTGACATTTGGATATATACCCATTCTTCATTAAAAGGTGTAACTAACACGAAATTGCCTTGTTTAACATAGCCGCTTACCTTACTTTCTGTTGAAGCTTCTACATAGACCGTTGCATCCTTTGTAACTTGTTGGATAATCCCCGTACTAACTTCATTTGCAGAAACATGCCCTGCCATCGCAATACTACAAAAAAATGCCCAAATTAAAGCTAAAGGTAATAATTTTTTCATTATTCTACACCGCCTTTATGCAATCACTGATGTCGTCTCCCGTGTAAAATATACTGAAAAACATAGGATTTGATTCTTATTATAGTGGAAGCTCTCATCCCAGAAAATAGTAATAATCAACTAGATTTACTAATAGTAAATTTTGCTAGCAATGTTTGTTGATAACCCGAATCAACGGCATACTGCTGAATCGTTTTTTCATGCTTTAGTAAAAACACTTTTACCTGTTCTTGATCAAACAATTCATTTCCTTGAGGTAAAATAGAATGTGGCCATTTAATCGAAGAGGACATCTCTAGCAATTTCATACCCTACTCCTTCTATTTCAAAACGATACCCCTTGGCATAGATTTAGTAACGTTACCTTTCAAATGGCATCCCATTTATCTAATTGCTCGGTAAAATCCTTCAACAGCATTTTCCCTTTACTATCAAGCCACATTTGAAACGCTTCATCACATTTCGGATTTCTCGGTCTAGACCTCTCTCATAACCACCACCTCCAATGTCTGTTTGTTTTGTAATCACCCCATTATGCTAGTTGCTTTGTATAATAAAAAAGACGCCAATATGACGTCCATTAAAATACATCAAATAATACTTTAACTGCTGCCAAAGAATATATTATTAATAACCTTTTAACACCATCCTCAACTACATTTTCAACAGTCGCTTCTTTTCCGAAACAAAATCGTTCAGGATAACCTAAATAATTTACCTGTATACTCACTTTACTTGATAAAGGATTCTTTTCAACCTCGAATACACTCTACCCTTTCGAGACATAACTTTTGGTTGTATGATGCAGTTTTCAAAGCAAAAGAAAAAGCACCTCAATGAGAGGTACTAAAATATTTAAGGGGGTAATTCAGTAGTTTTTTCAAATAGTAATACGATACCCTCGTTTTTAACTTTTTCAAGTTCTACAATATATTCTTCTTTACGTTCCTCGAGCCTGGAATCTAGTGAGTCTTGATATGATGGAAAAATATTACAATCTACTAGTTTACCCATTAAATCACCTCAATGTCTCAAATTTTTACTCATCATACAATATTTTTATATTTTCTGACAATTCTTTTAGATATATTTGATTAATTGGGGTGACAAGACAATTAAACTTAAAGCTTATAAAAAAGCTATGACTGTACTTTATTACCTAATTTATGTATAAAAATTAAATGAATAAAAAGACCCATAATCTTGATAAAGCTTTTTTACTGTGGTAAAACTGTCGAGTTAGCTCACGTGGTAGTGCTACACCACGTTAATATTGAGGAATTATGTAGATTATTAGAAAGAGTTAATTTTTCAGAAAATAAAGTTTTTGTTACATTTTTGTAAATTATATTTTATTTTTTATTTTTATTTTTTATAATATTTAGTGAATTAAGAATATTATAAGGAGGAGTTTTACAAATGAGAAAATTATTTTTTATGTTGACTTGTTTGGTTCTTGTATTCTTTTTCACGGGAAATATGGGGTTAACTACACCAACTGCAACTGCATCTGAACAGACTGATGATTATTGAATTTCAATTGTAAATGAAAGTACGATGCGATTAGAATTATTAAATGAAGAGGTATCAATTGAAAACGATGAAGTTGGAAATATCCTTGTAAAAAAAGGTGATTATACAGAAGTATTACCAACACAAGCAATAGATAGTAATGGTAATGAAGTTAATTTAATTTACAAATCCGTTGATAATGGGTTGATTATAGAATTACATAACAATAAACAATCGACTCAAGTAACTAGATTTGCTCGTTCTAAATGGAAATGTACTTTAGGTGTTCTTGGCGGTTATTATTCTGGTGCAATAACTGGTTTAGGGGTTGGACTTGGTGCAGGAACTGCATTCCCTGTTATCGGAAATGTAGTAGGAGCTGTCGGAGGAACTATTATAGGTGCAGTGGGTGGAACTATGTTAGGTGCAGCTTCTAATTGTTTTGATTAGTTTAATAGGAGATTTTGTATGTTCAATTTAGACTATGTTTTTAGTTGGCCAATGATATTTGCTTTTTTTGTTATCTTGCATTTGTGGATCTTTTTGCAGATAGCATTAGAAGTAAATTTACTTTGGGTTTTTTTGAATCCGATAAATTTTGGTTTACTATTTAATATACTGTTTGGAGTAACTTATCAGATTAAAACTAAAAAAAGAAAAAAATAGTTATAGCTATTTTTAGTTTGTTGAAATACCTCGAAAGTTTTCTATCGAGGTATTTTTTCTTTTTTGAGTTTGTCCGAAATAGAAAGAGACTGAAAAGAACTAATTTTCCTATTTTCTCTTCAGTCTGAAAGTATCCTAATGTGAATTCAACATTTGTACGACAATGCTATTTCTAACCCTAAGTATTGTCGTATTAGATAATCTCATATGCTTTCCAATTGCACGCATGCTATACCCGTCTAGCAATCTATGAAGGACTTCAACCTCTCTGTCACCAGTTACAAGAGGAATACGTTTCTGCACCTCTGCAATCTTTTGCTCATATTCCTTAATCCGATAATTAAGTGCATAAACTATGCGTTGTACTTCTATATTCACAGGATCACTTTTACCACCACTTGCCTTTGGTGAAGCAGCGTCAAAGTGCATCCAGTAAAAAGGGCTGTGCAAAAAAGGAAATATATGATTATTTTTTCATTTTTTCTCCTAAAGTGCTTGATAGGCTGCCATTGCATCCTCCACATGAAACGGTGGTGTCCAAACATGCCCTTCCGCATTGGTCGTAACAAAAATAAATAATTCTCCGTTCTTTTCCATTAAGGACGCTAAACAGAGGCCTGCTTCTGGTGTATAGCCCGTTTTACCACCAAGAATGGCACTTTCCACACCATCCATTTTTGTAAATAGTGTGCTCGAAATGGTTAATTCATTAGGCACTTGCGTCGTATAACTTTTTGTCGTCAACATTTGATAAAAGGTAGGATTTTCAATGGCATACTGAAAAAGCTTACTAATATCACGAACACTTGATACATGTGCTGGATGATGAAGGCCACTAACATTTTCATAATGGGTATCATGTAATCCTAGTTCTGATGCCTTGTCGTTCATCATTGTGACAAATGCCTCCTCGCTACCTGCAATAGCTGTTGCTAGCGTAGCTGTAGCATCTGCACCAGATGCTAGTAAAGTACCGTATAATAAATCCTCAATGGTCACAAAATCGCCAGCTTGAAAGCCGGCCATCGAAGCATTTTGCGCCGTATATGTGGCAATTGTTTGTGGCGTAACCATCGTTTGCATTTGTAAATCTTTACTTGCTTCAATCGCGACAATGGCTGTCATGATTTTTGTTAACGAAGCAGGATAAATAATGGCATCCGCATTTTTTTCATATAACACATCGCCTTTATCATTTATTAATAACGCATTTTTACTATGTAACGAAGGTAGCTCAATGTCCACTACTTGTTCGTTTGTTTTATTCATATAGAAAAATATTGCCACAGCACAAATACAACAAAATAAACCAAATTTTTTCATAAAAAAAACGCCTCCCACACATTATAATAGGAGGCAATTCTGAATATTCCTGTAGGAAATTTATGAAGAAATTCTTAAGGACTGCTCAATTCTCAATATGTACGAAAATAATTAATAAAAATCATCGAATACTAACGAAATATTTTGGATTTCTTTTTGTGTTAATTTAAAAAATACATCTTGAGACACGTCCAACTTTAGTGCATTTTCCTTTGCTAGCCCACCATAGATACCGCGTAAAATACGTCCCGTTAAACCATGGGAAATAACAATCACTTTTGATTCATCTTGGATGCTCTCAAGCCAATCTGTTAATCTACTGACCACTTCGTCGTAACTTTCTCCATTTGGCGCATTAAAATACCAATTATAATGATCTGTGTTTTCTAGTAGTGCTGGCCAAGCATGTTCAATTTCTTTCGTTGTTAAACCTGCCCAATCACCAACGGCTACTTCAGCTAGTCGAGCGTCCTTTTCTACTTTGTTGAAGTCATAGCCAATCGTGCGACAGATTATTTCGGCACTCTGTAAAGCTCTCCCTAAAGGGCTCGAAACCACTTTCCACTGTTGTGGATTGCCTATAAGATTTTTCAACATATCGGCATTTTGTTGCACTTGTTCCATCCCAACATCTGTTAATGGCGAATCAAGCTGTCCTTGGTAACGTCCTTGCGTATTTAAAACGGTTTCTCCGTGTCGTAGTAAATATATGATTTGATTCAAACATGTTCCTCCTCTAAATGCCAATAATAATCAGATTGTACAGGTAAAGTCAAAATAGTACAAATAAATACACTACGGCAATGAGTAGACAGAGCGGGCTATAAAACCTCGTATCATTTCTTGCAAACTGCGAATGTTTTATTTTTTTAAAAAATCCTACATATTTAAAATCACCTATTGCTCGTATTAAGAATATAGTTGCACAAACTGTACAACCAAGAGAAAAAAGTTAAATTCTTGAACATTATGTAAGTAAACCCCTTTAATAAATAACAGGAAAGCTGCTACTACAAGAAGGAATGCTACTAATAACGTTCCTATTTTACGAGGGACAAAAACCGGTTCTTGGCTCCCTTTCTTTAGAGGGAGTGCCACCTCCGCACCCCAACGCCCACCAAAAGCCCAATAGAAATGGATTATGCTTATCAGAAACAGAACACTTACAACAAGTAGTAAACTTATCATTTAACTAGCCCTCGCTTTATATGCTGCTGGAAAAATATACAATATAGTATGTTTGAGTCTTCTTTTGTCCCTTATAGCAACTCAACTACAAGGGACATTTTACTTTTTGTATCTTTAGCAAAAGTTCAAGCATTTTTAAATGCTCCTTCACAAATGGAAGAGACATCCCATTCATTTAAATTGCTAATCTTCCTTTTTACTACCTTTGTTGACATTAATGTTGTTATTGAAGGTTATTGTAATGTGTAAAAATGTTGGTAATACACACGCAAGAATTAACAACCATGGCACAAGTTTTTTCATAATACGCTCCCTATTAATAAATTGTCCATTTACTATATTAGTCGTTCATGGTAAATATGATGGATTGGTCAAACGTTGTGCTTTTTTTCGCTCATTACTTAGAACGTACTATCAAAAAGATTTTCCGAAATTGCTAGTAACATATCGCTATCTGTAAATTCCATTAGTTCATCTCTTGTAATAGTGTGTTGCTGGATTAAACGATTCGACTGAATGGTTACGAGCTTTTCAAAGACATTGCGTATATAGCGACCATTTGAGAAATTTGGAATGGATTCAACCGGAATTTGATTTAATTGTGCTTTCATATGCTGGGCAAAAGTGTCCCCATAACGATAATCGTTATTTTTACAAAGCATTGCAAAAATTTCGTAAAGCTCGTCCGTACTAAAGTTATCAAACTGAACAAAATGATTAAAACGCGATTTGAAACCAGGATTGGCTTGTAAAAATTCCTCCATTCGCTCTGTATAACCCGCTACGATAATCACTAAATCATCACGTAAATCTTCCATAGCTTTCAACAAGCTATCAATGGCTTCTTTACCAAATGCATCCTGCTTATCATTAATTAATGAGTATGCTTCATCGATAAATAACACGCCACCTGTTGCTTTCTTCACAACTTCTTGCACTTTTAAAGCGGTTTGTCCCACATAACCTGCTACTAATCCCGCACGATCTGTTTCAACGAAATGCCCGCTAGACAACACGCCAAGATGTTTGTAAATTTGTCCTATTATGCGCGCAACAGTTGTTTTTCCTGTTCCAGGGTTGCCAGAGAATACAAGATGATACGTAATAGGGAAACTTGTTAAGCCATGATCAACACGTAAGCTTTGAATTTTAATAAAATTGATTAGATTATGTAATTCCTTTTTGGCATTAGGCAGCCCAACAAGCCCATCTAGTTGCGCCTGTAGCTTGTTAATTTCTTTCTCTACTTCAGGTGTAATACGCAGACGTTCACCATGGATAAATTCGCCACTATAAATGATTTTGCCATCTTCATTATAATAATCGCCACGACCATGCTTTTCCCCATTTTCAAGCTCACCAATATAGGAAGCTTGCCCATTCGGATAATAAAGAGTCCCTTTCCCTGTCATAACATCCTCTTTAAATTGCCCTTCTGCTTCCAGCACACCTTGTCTTGAATACACTTTGCCTTTGCCATGCTTCATATCTTCAAAGAAATAACCTTCGTATTGTAAGACTGTTACACCCGCATCCAACTCCATTGTAGTCGGCGTATCCGGGGCATAATAGTACTTCCCTGCCCCTTGCATATGATTCCACATAAAATCACCTTCATATTGCAAAAAACCATTTGGGTAATATTGTGTGCCTTTGCCTTTTTTCATGCCATGTACAAAATCTCCCTCAAATTGAGGTCGATTTAAATGCGGATATTGTGTCCGTAAATCTTTAAATGGCGCAATAACATCCTCTTCATAATATAAAATGCCATAACCATCCATTAAGTCGTTACGAAAATGTCCCTCGTAATAAATTTTCCCATCTTTATACAAAATACCGGTGCCTTGTTTTTTATTTTGAATAAATTCGCCTTGATAGATTATTTGGCCTTTTAAATACATAATGCCATTTCCTTGCTTCATATGATTGACGAATTCGCCCTCGAATAACACCTCCCCTTCTTGATCAAAAATTGTCCCCTTGCCATCATAAATATCATGACCAAAATCGTTTTTCTTAACGCCACCACGGTACATGACGGTCCCATCTGGGTAAAATAGCTCTTTTTCTTGATGATTATAGTTCATTTTATTGCCTTCCTTTATCGATTCAGTATATGCTCAATTATAGCGTGGAACAGCATACATATGTGTGAATTTTTAGAATTTAAGGAGATTACCATGAAAAAAAGCTATAAAATCATTTTGCTTATCTTAATACCACTCATTATCTTGTATATTGCGACATCATTTATGACACGGGACTCTACCTTTAATAAGGAAGTAATCGAGCGACTTGATATCGAACAGATTAAGGAAATTGAAATTATTCGTGCATCTGATGAAAAAACAATTACGATAAAAGATCCGGATTCTATTCATGACATTATGGAATTATTTGATAACAAAGCGATTCGAAAAGTCCGTTTTGCAAAGTCTGATTTTAAAGAGGCCTATTGGTTAACATTACGAATTAATGATCAACGTGAAATCGGCATACGCCTTGATGATGCAACACATCTTTTTGTATACTTGTATGAAGAAAATTATATGAAGGACTATAAGCTGTTGGACAAAGTAGATACTGCTTCAATCGAAGCGTTGTTTTAAAAAGAAAGTCCAACGAAAAAAGACGCAACACATTGCCTAGCAAGTGTTGCGTCAACGCTTTTCCTTTAGGAAATAGCAGCTGCTAAATTAAACTAAATATTTGACCATTGTATAGTAACTACTACCAGGAGGATAATCTTTAATTTCACCAACAACTTGATAGCCTCTCGCTTCATAAAATGAGCGTGCTTGAAAGTCATAAGTGGTCAATAATGCTTTTGTTGCCCCCATTTTACTTGCAGTTGCTTCAGCTTGTGACAGCAATTGATCGCCCAAGCCCTGTCTACGATACTGTTGACTAAACCAAAATTTATTAATTTCTAACCATCCCCAATATACTTCAGCTGTTAATCCACCAATCCATTGATCATTATCAGATACAATAATATTGATAGGCGATGTACCTTTTTTTCTTATTTCTTTATGGTAGAAAGAATGGTCATTATTAAACTCTCTTAAACTCGTATTTAAAAATGTCACAAATGCTTCATGATGTTCTAATAAAACTTCTACATGATAATTCATCGTATCCCCCCTTAACACGCGCATCGCTATAAACTCTTTTATCAGCTTAATCGCCAGTCTTTAACAACTATCATACTTTACGTTTCTTCGTCATTACAATTGTTGCTATTACGATAGCTACCTTCACTAATAGTATAAGCAAGTAAATACTAAAAGAAATAAGCGATGGTAATAACACAAGCCACCACGACCATGTAATAACATCTGTTAGCTTTAAGACAATAAAAATAATGGTTAAAACTTCTGCTATCCCAAACTCTCACCTCCACGGTGTAGTATTTTCAAAAGACCCTTCGAAGGAACCGTACTGTCGAATATTCGTTTCAATAAAAAAGGAGGAAATGCATGGAAATAAACTTAAATAGATGGTCATTGCTTTTTACAATAGGCACGATCACGCTATTCTTTATTGTCAGTTCATCCGCAACAATGATAAACTTTTTCAATACTCATTTTCATCTTCATCCCTTTAACATTATATTGCTCCTAACGATAGGCTGTTTTTTTCTTTCCCTTATTGGGTTGAAAGATGTTAAAAGTATGACTACATTAATCATTAGCTATGTGACAATCGCCATAACGTTGATTTTTGCTGCCATTCTTTCTTTTATATTATTTATTTGGCAGTTGTTGAGTTAAGATGGTGCTAGCATTAACTGAAATCAAAAAACCTCGCTTATCGAAAAAAAACATGAGGAATCGCCGAAGCATCCTCATGTTAAATCGCATTTACAAAGTATCGTTAAAAATCTGCCCATTCCCTTTAATACTAATAATTTTTAACCGATTTGTATTTTTAATAAAAATTGATTTATAGAGCTTTGTGCCATTTTCATCTACAATTAATAAAATACGTTTATCAGTGGAATCGGTTACCTTTTCAAAGTGAATATTTTGATTATCGATTTGTTCCATAATTTTGTTATATTCAGGTAATGAAGTCCATTCACTAAGATCATTTGTTTCTGTCGCTTTGTCTTCCGCTTCTGCATTTTGTTCTAGCTGAGCTGGCTGTTCGTTCGTTTCATTTTTTTGTTGTTCTACTTGTTGATCCTGCGATTGTGAAGAAGCATCTTTTGTTGCCTCATTTTTTTCCGTTGCTTCATTATTGCTGCACGCCGTTAACATCGCTATGACAGCACTCAATAGTATTATTTTTTTTATCATTTTAAAATGCTCCTTTTAAGCTTATAGTTTACGAGAATCACTCCACTATGCTATTATTTTTTTGTATTTTTAAGCATAAGGAGGAAATATTATGTCGAAAAACACAATAAAGTGGACCATTATTACGGCTATTTTAACAGCTTATGTGTACATTGACGGCTTTTATTTATGGGACATCCAATTTGTCACAATTCCTTTAGCTGTTATATCATCTGTTATCGCAATGGTTGTTACGTATAAAGAGCAAAGACCCGTCTACATGCTTTTAAATGTATTATTCACATTTATTGCGATTGTCGGATTTTTTGTTTTGAACAAGTAATTTTACGATGATAGCTATCACTGTTTGGATAGCTATCTTTTTTTACATAGTTCTTTAAAATTACATCTGAGACAGCGCCATTCATCAGGCGTTTGCTCAAAATCCTCAAGTTCCACTGGCTCGTTGGACAGGATATCCGCTTGATACTTTTTCATTTGTAAAACACTGTGCCGAAATGTATGTAAAATATTGTCCATGTCGAATGATGTAAACTTATATTGTTGTCGTTGCCCCGTGAGTAAATACTCATTGTAAACTTCGATTTTGTCTAGCTCGACACGATATTTTTGTTGAATGTAATAAGCATAGAGCGCTAATTGCTGGCGGTCATCATCTGATGGCCCCCCTGTCTTCCAGTCAATAATAATCCATTTATCTTCTATATCATCATAATAATGAAAGTCCATCACAACAAACACTTGTGTATCCTCAATTTTCATCGAGCGGAATTGTTCGGGCTCACCAATTCGTAATGAACCTGAATGGGCGGTGATTTGCAAAAATGTCTCGCTTTGAAGAAAGTTCGTAAACACTGCTTCCATGCGACTTTTATAGTCTGCAATAAGCTCCGAATTTAGTTGTCCATCATAATAAATTTCCTGCATCATGTAAAACTTATTCGGCTTATGTCTCCACAAATCCACATGCCGAGTCGAATCAATAAAGGCTGCATTGAGTTGGCCACGTGCACGATTCACAAGCTCCGTGACTGACGGCACTTCCCTCGTCTGTAAGTAATCGAGTATCGTTTGCTCAATTAAACGGTGGACAATTTGCCCAAACAAAATGGGCATGGACTGCAGCTTTTTTAAGCGATACACTTGTTGATGAAAGGGCTCCACTTGATGGCTCAACCATCCATTATGAGAAAAATAATATTCATAGCCATATTTTCTGGCACAGCTTGTTAATGTTTTATGGCGTGAAAGTGACCACGAAAAGCTTGGAAAAGGGGATATTTCAAACATGTGAACCCTCCTTATAACTGTTGGAAGAAATCATAAACAAGTTGTAGAATCAGGACAATGGTGACAACACGCAACAATATCTTTACTTGCTTTGCATTGACCTTTCTAGCAAGAATAATGCCAATTTGCGCACCAATAATTGAGCCAAACATTAAGACAATTGTTAGCGGCCATTCAATTTTACCTGTTGCAATATACGTAATGGCTGCTCCAGAGCACATGGCAAATACGCCTACTCGAGACAAACCTACAGCTTTTATATAGGTAAGTTTTTCATGGGCATAAGTATAGAGCGCCAACGTGCTACTACCTGGACCAAATAAGCCATCATAAAATCCTACCCCAAGCAAAATGGGGCCATTTTTGCGATTCATTTGAAAGCTTTCCACTTCACCAAAATCAGCCCCACCGATAAAGGACATAATCAGTGCAAAGCCTAGTAAAATAATCGCAATCAGTGTTAACGTCTGGCCACTCATAAAGGAAGCAAAAAGCCCGCCCAATGTGCCGCCAATTAACGATACAAGTAACACAGAACGCATTTCCGCCCATGACAATTCTTTTCTTCTAAAAATCGTATAAAAGCTAGAAAAAGCGCTGACCATATTGGAAACTTTATTCGCTCCAATTGCTGAGTGAACCGGTACGCCCATCAACATCATCGTTGGTAATGTAATTAATCCGCCACCGCCAACTAATGTGCCGATCAGGTTACCTGCAATACCGATCACTAAAAATAAAATGTATTCCATCTAATCCTTCTTTCTGCAACCACTTGATGACAATCTTATGTTACAGTATAACAGAATCCTATTTTGAAAGAAGTACATAATGAGGTGATCTTATGCATGCACAACACAAAACACCGACGCCAAAACTGTGCAAACAACTGACAATTGTTGTGGCAACCATTTTTACAGCTGGTATTACGGCCACTTTGATTCAATATCGTAAGCTTCCCTCGTCCATTCCAGTTTTACAAAGCTTTACGACAGAACATGCACAGTTCGGCCCTAAAATCGCCATCTTTTATTTACCCTTTGTAGCACTATTGCTATTTTTACTTTTGCATTACTTGGAAATAAAAGCGGCATACCCAGTTGTACGTAAAAACAAACCTACCTTATCTCATATTGAACGACAAAATGGCATCATCACCTTCTGCCTAATGAAAAACAGTATATTGCTATATTTTACATACTCACTTTTCAATGACTTAACAGTGGCAATGAGACATACTCGTATTTTACAACAATGGCATGCTTATGCCTTTCTTGCTCTGTTATTTATCATCTTTATTTGGGGCATTATTCGTGGACTATATCTCCAACATAAATTAAAAAGCTAGTTGCACAATCACCTACGTGCAACTAGCTTTTTTCTATGATCAAACAGTGCCAAATTGCTGATTGTAGCGTCCCTTTCCATCATCAACTAATAACAAAAAAACGATAACCCCCCCCCATAAATCCTTTGACTGATAATTATTCTCAATGATAAAATTTTTGTAAATAATTGATAAAATAGCAAAGGAGGACGACTTATGTCGAGTTGGGGAACAACAAATGGACAACCTAATACTCTTCGAAAAAGGCGCAACTAAAGTGCAGGTAAACCCTTATTTACGAATTGACCCTTCCACTATGAAACTAGGTATTTGGCATGTAAGAATTTTAATTAGTAACATTCTCGTGCAAAAAGTACAATTCAAGTTATCAACCATTTCGTACTTCAGGGAAAGTTGGTGAAGTATTATGTGGTATTATCAATCACTCGCTTATTTTTTATATTTTACTTTAATAATATTTATACCTTCATTTGTAAGGGGTTCGCCTTACAAAGAGACCCCGAAGTCTTCTTATACAAGAAGGTTACTAGCCTCTATGTAGTGGCTCTTATCATGACATGTATTGTTACTCTTTTAGATATAAGATTTCCTTTTGGATTTGATTAGTATTTTTTCTGCCAAATGTGCAGAAGAAATGAATAAGAAATTTCCTGGAAAAAGTAACTGTGAATAATTAGACAGTATGCTTGGCTAAATAGAGAAGGTGTTTACTATTAAAAATATATTAAAAAACAGATTAGTAATAGCATCATTATTTTTCTCTATATGTATTTTCATCATGATCATTGTGAATACTGATGATATCAGTATATCAAACCTAGTAAGCTCAATTATTTTTGCAGCATTTGCAGGGAGCATATTTTTTATTCTAAACTACCCGTCTAAAAGAAAGTAGGATTACATTTTTAACTCATAATCATTCTAGTCTCATGCTCTTTATTGTATAGGAAGAGGCAGAACTAGATAGTAATCAGCATAATATGTAAACAGATAATTATTGAACTAGCTCGGATACCTTAAATTACCCAAATTTCAACATCACTTATAAAAAGTCGATTGAATCCTATAATTTCGGACCAATCGACTTTTTGATTACATGACATCATTCATTTTCTTTTTATTGTGAGAGAATAGACTTTCAAAGTATAGATTCACTAAGAATAGTCCTAAAGCGAAGGCAATAAGACCACCACTAATAAATGAAAGTAACAATTTATAAAATAATCCAATATCCGCTGTATAGTGATAATAATCTAATATTAAATAAATGGCTAATGTGCCAATAATCGAAGTCAAACTAGAGATACAATATGCCCAGATTAATTGTTTTCTGCTATACAAAATACTTCCCACTTCCTTTCAAAGTGCTTGTATATATTAGAATGAGAAAATTAAAAAGAAAATATGCATTTTTTAAACATTTATTTGTAAATACTCACAAATAAGCGAGCCTTATTAGTATTTATTTATACCCTCGGAATAACATCTTAACCACATCTTTGAATAATCATTCCGTTTTCTGTACCACGTTTCACAAATTATAGAAAATAGATTATACTGGAACTAACTATTAACAATCTTATTCAAAAAGGGGAATCTCCTATGACTGAAAATAATCAGACTGAAGCACCAAAAAAGAAAATGAGCTTGCAAGAAGCCGTCAAGCAACAGCTTGAAAACAAAAAGAATAAAAATGCTACAACTAAAGGTAAATTGAATGGCGATACGTCTACCAAGAAAATGACAAGTCAGCAGACGAAAAAAACAAGTAATACGCGTAGAAAAATGGGCGTATAGAGTCCCTAATAGAGAACAAAAAGAAAAAGCATTCAAGGAATCGTAATGTTCCCCGAATGCTTTTTACTTTGTTAAATCTCTTGGCGTAACGCTTGAACTTCTTCAAATGATAAGTTTGTTAAATCCATAATCTCTTTATCACTATTTCCTTTTAAGATCATCTTTTTCGCAATGCCTTCTATCCCTTGTTTAATGCCTTTTTCTATTCCTTTTTCTATTCCTTCTTGTTCCGCTTAGTATTTTGCAACTTCGATTTTCGCCGCTTCATCTAGCATATACTTGACTCTTGATTGGTAAGCGATAACATTGTCAGGATCTTGACTGATTTCTTCCCAAGCTTGAAATGCTTTACGAATATTTTCATCTGTCTTCGCTATTTCCTCCAATGCTTTATAGATATCCTCACGAACAATCTTTTTACTATCATCTAGCATATCAAATGGATACCCTTTCCTAAAATTGCACTCATAAATTCCTTTGAATTCTTGTTTCACTACAGTTGACATAAAACCGACCATTTGCCTTTCGGTAGCTTCGTCATCCGATCAAATTTGCACATTCTCAATGTTCAGTAACACCCATTTTATCTAACTTATGGTTTTTGTGAAAATTTACTAAATCATCCTTTTCAAACATCTCTATTTTTTACCACTTATATTTTGTGCATCTTAGTAGAGCTGAATTATCATTTTTAACACCTTTAATTTCATTGTTAATATAACACGCGTTAAAATCTCAAGAATTATAATAGAGTTTCTACTGAATGTGACACTTTCAACAATGTATCCCAATTTTATCTTTCTTGTAAAATTCATTCTATACATAAAAAGAAAAAGCTCCACATTTAATAAACATATTTTTAATCTGTCTACCTAATGTGGAGCATAACAATGTAATATTAATTATCCGCTAAATTCCTTCTATTTTTGAATAGAATAATTAATATAATAGTTGTACTAATAATTATTCCAACATAAGGGAATAATAAAGGTAGGTGAATAAAATCAAGCAAAGTTAAACCAACTAAAATCCCACAAATCATTAAAATTAACGAGAAAAAATTTTTCATATTAGGTTAACCTCTCTTTCTGGAAAATTCTCCTTATGAATTGGCTCTAACTTTAAAAGCACAGTAAGCAACTACTCCTTCAGTAGCTAAGCCAGCTCCTAACAAACAAGGGATACATCCAGCACCAGCCGTACCAATACATGCTAATCCACATGCAATCGATAAAGCCGTAATTGCCCAAGCAGCAATACCTTTGCTCGCTAAACAATCGTTAAATTCACTCCAAAAACCAGCGCTTACTTTTATAGGTTTAATAAATAAAGTTGGGTCTTGAGAAATTGACTCCTCAGTTATAAGTATAGGTTCAAAATCGTCTTTCTCAAATTTTAAATGTTCTTTTTTAACTAAGAGCCCATTATTATATACCTCAACCTCAGCTGAATAATTAATATCATTACCAACAATTTTAGTTTCAACATAATATTCTAGATTGCCAGTCTTATTAAAGATAATTGAAAGGAAAGATTTATTCAGCTCGCTACTTACGTTTTCATACTCAATTGGAAGGTAAACTACATTATATTCGTCACTAGTTTTAACATCTAGATTAGAGAAAGATAATCCACCATTTGTAATTAAGCTAATATCATTATTAAAAATTAGTTTTTTTGTTTTATCCCCATATTCTCTTGTTACTAACTCACTTGCATCATGAAATTTATTATTGAATTCTTCAGATTTAATCAATAAATCTTGTAGTAAATCTTGTCTTTCTTGCATTTTTGCACTTGCTTTAATATCTCTATAGGAACCCAAAGAAGAAGCGAAAATAATTGAAAATACCAAACTTAAAACGACAACTATTTTAAACACTAAAGTATTTTTAACCATATACATTTCCCCTTTACTTAGTTTAATGAAAAGGTTTTGAGGAAATAATAACCATTGTTACTAATTTCCTATAAATATTATCTGCTATAGCATTTCTACTCGAGTTACTTTAATCATACCCCCACAACATCCGACATTTCAACTGACAAAATTTTTGTCGGTACCGTCAAAATTTTTGTCGGTCACAACCAAATTTTCTTAACGGTTATCTTCTAAACAACCCAATTTCGAGCTTTTTTCGCTATTAGTAGTTGCTATATCAAAGTGTTTTGTACAGCTTAAATGAAAATAAAAAAGTGCCGATTTTCCTCGACACTTTCCAAAATTAATTATCTTTAATATCATTTATCAATTGTTTTTCTTTTGCAACTTTAACCGCATCTCCTCTTGACGATACTCCTAAGAGATTAAAAAGCTGAGATAAACGACGTTCTACCGTTCGCACTGAAACATGGCATGTTGCTGCGATTTTCTTATTGGGATAGCCTTTCATTAACATATCTAGTAACTGTTTTTCTTTTTGCGTGAGTGTTAAATGCGTAAATCGATCATTTATTTTGTCATGTATGTAATCTAAAAAATCAGTTGGAATCACCATTATTCCTTGAACACTCAATCGAATTGTCAAAACGATTTGCTCAATGGGGGCAGTTTTTATAAGAATACCATCTACCTTTTTTTCGAATAGTAGTGCATAATAGCAACAATCCATCTCCTTAACGTATAAAATAACGATCGCTTGCTCCTGCATTGCTTTAATTTGGGTCACAAGCTCTAGATTGTTTTTTGTGGCAATACAAGCATCAATTAAATATACATGGAATTCTTCCTTTTCCATTCTATTTAAAACGTTTTGAGGATTCTTCTCTGTTTCTACATGCAAACCTTCTAACTCAAAAGACAACGTTTTTAGACCTTTTAGAACAATCGGATAGTCATCTACAACTAAAATTGAAATCAATCGTATCACTTCCTTCGAATTCGTTTCATTTTAATTGCGACTATGTATTAACCACTTTTACGAGGACATTTACCTCCAATCATCGTCCATCTAAAGCAAACACTTAACATTCAAAAAACAGTCGATTAAAGGGATTTTACCTCGTCAATCGACTGTTTCCTTGTTTAAAAATTTTAGCCATGATATATTCCGTTTCCAGTCCATTGATTGAATTGAAATTGTGAATATCGAGCATACCTATGTACTTACCTAAAGCCTCTAACCTACTGTAACTTCTTGCGCATCCTTCTTGAGAAAATAAAGCCTGCACCTATAAAGAAAACGAGCATCATAACCTTGAGTATCGGAAAAATAAAGAGCTTACTGACAATAAAAATAACAAGAATATAATAGATGAGCATTGCTAATAAAAATAATCTTAGTTTATTCAAATCGTTACCTACTTTCTTTTAATGCCGCTTCTATTGCAGCAAGCGCCTTAGGCCCCATACCATGTAATTTTTTTAATGTCGCTAAATCGACGTCTTTTAATTGTTGTAGTTGTGTATAGCCAGCGGCATTTAATGCTCGTATAGCTGGCTTGGCAACACCTTTCGGCCATTCTGTCATATCAGCACATCCCTTCTTGTTAATGTTTACGTTACTAACCTAGAATCTTTTCATATCTTGTTCAATTGTTTCTAATAAAGTGGATTGCTCAAGGACTTTTAACAAGTTCCTCCCCTTACAAATCCATTTTTCTCCTATTAAACCGAGGCGATTTAAACAAATGCCCTTTCGTATATAACATATCCCAAGAAGGACGAAATCATTTTCTTTCTTGCATAAGATAATAGTGTTTAATATTTCTGTCCTTGCTTTTGCATAGTTTTTATTTCGCATCAATACGAACGTAATATTCATCAACAGATGAATGTGTAAGCGCGAAACATTACGAAAGTTTTCATACATTGTAATATGGCGTAAAATAAATTGCTTTATTTGCAGGACAGTCGGCAAAGGAAATAAAAAGAGAATGGTAGTCAACATATATAACTCAGTAACAAAAAGTTGATTGTGTTTAGATAAGTCATACCAAACTGGTTCTACAATCGTTTTCGCTTGCTCTAAATCATTTGTTTTAGCTAAAATGATTAATCCATCTAAAATAGTCGCAATATGGTTAATTTGTAGATCATCTTTATTTTCTTTTAAATAGTGTTGGCACTTTTTCCATAGTCCTTTAAGTAGTGCTTCATCATGCGTATTGATACGATAAAATTGAATGATTATTTCATCACGTTGACTATATTGGTAACCATTTTGAATATAATAAAATTCTTCAAACGGAATGCCTAATCGCTGTAAAATACCGTGCATCGTTCCTAAGTTTATCTCGGTATTGTTATTTTCAAACTTAGAATACGCACCTTGTGTTAATAAGTGAGCGGCTACATGCTTTTGGGTATACCCTTTACTAATCCGAATTTGTTTTGTCGTCTCACCATAACCTTTCACGTTACCATTCACTCCTTTACAAAATATTCTTTTACGAATATTTAGCTAAAACAATAGAAATGTTGGCAATGATGTAATGAACAAGTGGATGATCAATTTGATTGATGTAGTAAATAAAAAGCAACTTTAACATTTTAGTTCGTTGGTACAATGAAAAAAAATAAACCCCTCTCCACTTTATAAAAATAGAGCAAAGTTTCAGCCACAAATAATGTTATCAGTGATGACCAGTTCTACCTTTATTGTACAATTAACGTTTTTTTGTTGTCCATCAATAAAAGCTTTGTAAACCGACTTTATAGCAGAAGGTTTACAAAGCTTTTCGATTTATAGAAGTACTTCTCCTCAAATAACCAATCATTTCGTATAACTAGTATTTTCTTCTTTAAACTTTCCACTTAATATCTTTAATGAAACGAAAGCCGTAACAACAGTTAGCAAGCCCAATATTCCCATAATATAGTTTAAATTAAAAGAATCTAATAACACCCCCGTTAAAACTTGCCCGAGCGGAATGGATATTAATAATGCAGAACCTAAAAACCCAAAAAATCTCCCTTGCTTTTCAACGGGAATTTTTCTTCTATACATGACGCCAAAATAGGTATTCCCCATACCAAATGCTATGCCTGATAGAAAGTAAAAAATCGTTAGCACGAGTGGCGTATTCGCTAGACTCATCAATATATTAAAAAACCCCATGACCGCACAACATATAAACCCGTAAATAAATATGTTGGATTGTACTTTCCATTTCATTGATATAAAAGCCCCAATGATTACACCAACAGGTGAGCCAACAAAAATAAGGCTCCACCATAATGAGCTTACTTCCATATTAATAACGATTACTCGAAGCGTTAACATAATTGCTGCACCTAAAATATTGATAATAGCAGCACTAAAAAGAAAGGTTTTTAATATCTTTTCTTGGAAAAGAATAGACATTCCTTCCTTTAAGTCTACAAGAAAAGATTGTTTTGATTGTGCTTTTTGCTGTTCTGTAATGTTTGAAGTCAACAATATAAGAAGAGAAAGAACGAAGCACAACCCATTAATTAAAAAGAAGTTTCCAGGACTAAACACGCTAAATAATAACCCACCTAACGTTGGCGCTAAAATACCCTCCAGCTGATTCGATGTTTGTCTAATAGCTACAGCCTCCTGCAGCTCATCATCCTTGACGATAATTGTGAGTGCAACATTTGCTGCTGGGGAATGTAACGTACTACCAAATGAATAGACAATAAAAATAAGGAGAATATACAAAAATTCAAAATAGCCTAAAAGAGTAATAACGGCAAGTAAGATCAATAACATACAGCGTATACTGTTTGCGACAAGCATTAAATTTTTTTTATATAATCTATCGACAAATGTCCCCATAAATGGGGAAAGAACCACGATAGCAATTGTACTGCTCGCGCTTAAAATGGATACGAAGATGGATGATCTTGTTACTTCTAAAATCCAAAGTGGTAAAATAAAAAGGATAATTTTATCTGCAAGACCTGATAGAAATTGTGCATAAAAAATTTGTGTGAATTGTTTATTTATAAAATAAACTTTCGGAATGAATTTCATACGTACCCCCTCCGCGATATCTGTACTTTATGTATATTTCTACAAACTTCTAGTAGATTTCTGCCTGACCTCCCTTCCCTGTCAAGCTATACGAAGCGAAAATTTGTCATTTAAATCACTAAACCCTCAAGATTTACTACTTCTTTATTTATACAATAATTCCACCTTATTTTAACGAAATATTCCTAAAAGAATATAGCAATCGTAAAACTGATTTTTTAATATTCTTTTAGGAATATTTTGAAAAAAATAATAAATTATCGTTTATTATAGAAGCATCAAAATTGGATTATTAATTCTATTATTGTTTTTCAACTGTATATACTTAGAGTCCTTCAATATTTTTTAGAAAAAGGGTGATGAAAATATAAAAAAACGCATTGTAATTGTTGTTATGTTGTTACTAGCTTTCCTTATTGGCTATGCCATTCAAAAACGCCATCACATTATGGCAGCAAAGCATGATTGGCATAAAGTAACTAAGAATAATTGGGATGACATAGCAAAGGTCATTTCTCAAGTGATGCGATATGGAAAAGAGGGTCCGTATGGGTTATTTGCAAGAGAGAAGACATTAATGTTGAATGGTAATAAAATTACAGTAACATTTGTTAGAGAAAATGGAAAAATACACATTAGTAATGCGTGGGTGAATAAATAATGTCTAAAAAATTAGAAAATTCGATTTTAGCTTTCAAATTTATAGATGCTGAAGAGTTATATCACACAAACGATTTACAACATTTTCATGATGAACTAATATCCAGTGCTTATGAAAATGGTAATATGATTAATTATACCTTTCTACATTATTTATTAATGAAAGAAGAGTCAGCAGAGTTACACAATCTTGTCTTTTCTTTATTTGTAAATTCTTTAACACATATCGAAGGTGCCTATCATTGTGCTCTCTATCACGCACAAAGAGCTGTCGAATTAACCAACGAACAAGATACATTTAGCTTAGAACATTTATTATTCCTTAATATCGTTCCTGATAAATTAGTGAGTGATGAAAAAGCGATTGAAATTTGTCATAAAATATTGGCGCTAGACCCTTTGAATAAAACCGCTAAAAGTTCCCTTAATGAATTACAACGTAAAACTAAATAACGATTACATTTGTGAATAGATGGATTTACAAGCACTAGGTTAAAACGTTATAATTCTTCGTTTTAACCTAGTGGTATTTAGTTTCAAGTGCACTTCTTACCTATTGATGCTATTTAAATATCTAAAAATCAGTATATGTAGGTGATGAATCTATGCTAAAAAATCTAGAGCAACTTATTCTATCTGGCAACTTTAAAGAAGCTGAAGCGTTATATCACGAAATGGATTTCCAGCAATTTGATGATGAAATAATCGTCAGTGCTTATAACAACCGCAATATGATTTACTATACCTTTTTGCATTATCTTATAATGAAGAAAGAAACCGCAGAGTTACACAATCTTGCCTTTTCATTATGTGTACATGCTTTAACACCTGTCGAAGGTGCCTATCATTGTGCTCTCTATCACGCACAAAGAGCTATCGAATTGACAAATGAAGAAGATGTAGGGGATTTAGAGCTTATATTATTCCTATATGAGGTGCCCGATCAAGTAGTTAGTGATGAAAAGGCACTTGAAACATGCCATAAAATTTTAGCGTTAGACCCTTCGAATGAAATTGCCAAAAGTTTACTTAAAAAGTTGCAACGTAGAATGAAGTAAACGGTCTTATGCATTTGTGAAAAAAGTAAAGCGCCTTTCTTATCTAGCTCTCTACCCTATTAATAAATAGGCGTAAATTTTAAAAAACTAAAAAGCTCCTAGAAACAATAAAATTTTCTTCGTTACAAAAATATAACAAAAGGAGAATGAAACATGTTAAAAAATTTAGAACAGCTCATTTTATCAGCAAACTTTAAAGATGCTGAAGAGTTATATAACAAAATGGATTTCCAGCAATTTGATGATGAAATCATAATTAGTGCTTATAAAAACAAAAATATGATTTATTATACATTTTTGCATTATTTAATAACGAAAGAAGAGTCAGCGAAGTTACACAATCTTGCCTTTTCATTATTTGTAAATGCTTTAACACCTATTGAAGGCGCCTATCATTGTGCCCTCTATCACGCACAAAGAGCTGTCGAATTAACAAATGAACAAGATACATTTAGCTTAGAACATTTATTATTCCTTAATATCGTTCCTGATAAATTAGTGAGTGATGAAAAAGCGATTGACATTTGTCATAAAATATTGGCGCTAGACCCTTCGAATAAAACCGCGAAAAGTTCCCTTAAAGAGTTACTACCTAAGACAAAATAAAATTTTATATACTTGTGAAAAAAACGTACAAGCCCTAGGTTAAAACTTTATAAGGATTCGTTTTAACCTAGTGGTATTTAATATGGTTAAGTTCTCTTCTTATCTATTAATGCCATTTAAAATGTTTAAATAGCTAAAAATCAGTATATGTAGGTGATAATTCCATGTTAAAAAAACTAGAACAACTTATTCTATCAGCCAACTTTAAAGAAGCTGAAGAGTTATACCACAACAGCGAATTCGACCAATTTCAGAGCGAACTAATATCGAATACTTACGATAACGGTAATATAATGAGTTATACTTTTTTACACTATTTATTAATGCAGGAAGAATCTGTTGAATTACACAATCTTGCATTATCCTTATTTACATGTTCATTAACGCATATTGAAGGTGCCTATCACTGCGCCCTCTTTCACGCAGAAAAGCTAGTAGCTTTGACAAATGAACAAGATCCCGACACATTAGAACACTTATTATTCCTAAATGAAGTGCCCGATCAGTTAGTGAGTAATGAAAAAGCCCTTGAAACTTGCCATAAAATTTTAACATTAGACCCTATGAATAAATACGCTAAAGAAACATTGAAAAAATTTACAAAGAAAAATAAAACTTCTCTTAAAGTGATACAACGTAAGCTTAAGAAAAAATTTTAATGCAGTTTTCATATGCATTTTATTAAAACGTACAAGCAAAAACTTTATATAAAGAGTCGGTGACTTTTTTCATCCAGTCACCGATTTTCATTTATAACTTTAGCAATCATTCTTAAAAGTAAATTTTCAAATAATTGCGAAACACTCACACCATCATTCCCAATTAAATAGTAATTTTCCCACCATGATAACAATAGTACGTGTCAGCTTGCAGGTTTTGAATCTTACGCAAAGAGTGTTTTGCATTGTCCATGTTTAAACAAAAGTGTGGATTCGCTATAACTAATCCTTTATTTTCATTAGCAGCCGCGTCACCTGTAATCACACTATTTAACTTTGGAAAATATAATGAAATATGCCCTGATGTATGCCCAGGTGTGGCAACTACTCGACATTCGTTGTGTAAAATCATGTCACCGTCATGGACCTTTTGATCGATGGCAACATGCATTAAATCCTTTAGTTGCTTGATAAACCATTTGCCAAATTCCAATTGTTCAAGTGGCATATTGTCAAGTACTGCCTCCGCCTGAACCAATCTCTCCGACTTCATTTCGCCACTAATGTATGTCGATTCAACTTCACTTGCGATAATCGTAATCCAAGGATATTTTTCTTTGAAATCATATAAAGAACCGATGTGATCATCATCATAATGCGTAATGATGATATTCTTTAAATATTTCATTTCATAGCCTTTTTTGATAATTTCATGTTCAATCAATGGTAAAAAACTAGGATAGCCTGTATCTACTAACGTTAGTTCATCATTCGCTATAATTAAACTAGGGAAAATAGTATTTGTTTGTCCATTAAATTCAAATGCTATAGGTAGTTCTATAATTTTCATGTTGCATCCTCCAAACGTTTTTTTTCAACAAAAAGTGAAAATTCTTGAAATTCATTATACAAGATAACTTGGAATTTTCTACAATAACTAAATTTTCAAACAACACATCGTTTCTATACTAGATTAAACATCATCATAACGGCAGCAAGTAAATTAGCACTGCTATGGATTGCCCAACTCGTAATAATGGAGCCTTTGGATACTTTTTCATTCATCCAGCCCATTAAATAGCCAGCTAATGCTGTAGTAATAAAGATGAAAGCCACCGCTATCAGTTCAACTAAAGATAAAAACATCAAGCCATGGATGGCACCAAAAACTAAACTTTGCAGTAGATTGCCTTTTTTAAACCCAAATCTTGCAATCAACCTCTTTGCTAAAAAACCTCTAAAGAAAAGCTCTTCTGATAACCCTGTTTGGAAAATCGCATAGATTAATCCGGGTATTATAGCTGCTAACCCGAATCCTGCGAATCGCTCAAATGCCAATAATGATTCATCGACAAAAAAGTAAACAACTGTATAAATCGGTATAACTAATAATGCCATTACTACAAGAAAACATACCCAGTAATACGCTTTACTTTTAATGTCTGGTTTTTGTAATCCGAGCCATGTCAGAAACGAACATTTCTTTCTTGCGACAAAGAACCACCAACAAAATGGGATGACCGAAAATAATATGATTTGTATCACTGCATTGATAAAACTCTCAATAATCATATAACCCCTCCTATTTTCAAATGCACACATTTTACATTAAGCATATAGAATACAGGAAATAATTTCAATAATAATTTAATGATAATCATTAAATATATAAATTAAATCATTAAATTTTATATGGTATTTAATAATTCTTTTCCTGATGATTAGGTATCCAAAAAATGAGGGGTTAACTTTAAATAATGCAATAATGCATTGCCATGACTGTTATTTGAAGAATGTATTAAAACATGTACCCATAATAATCACTAGGAAAAAGCCACGAAAACGTTGATGATACAACATTCGTGGCTTTTGGAACGGTTTTAAGTTTATTTATGTATATGTATAAAATCTTTATTCATTAAGGTCCCAATTGTTAAATAACAATTATTTATATGGTACGCTTGTTTCTTTTCCATTTTCATCAATAATCACTACATTTTTAATATCCTTAGATGCGACTTTATCAATCTCAATAACAATTGTTCTAGGTGTTGCGTCTGTAAAACAAGCACCAGATTGTTTTGGTAAAGTCACTTTAATTTCTTTGTTATTTGAGCTCATCTCTATGTTTTCCTTATTTATCTCATATGGACAATTACTGGACTCTTCAAGACCAATAAAGATAATATCCATTAGTGTAAGGTCAATATTTGGTAGTTCCTTGTCAAATCTATAAGAATTCCAAGTTTCTTCAAATTCACTCTTATTATTACTTTTTCTAATAATATAGTTAAAATCCCCTACTGACTCCGGTAAAGTTTTTTCACTTGCGATTAGACCATATTCAATTTGATTACTTCCTTTACCATCACTACTACCCAATATAAAAAATAGGATTAGAACAGTAAAAAAAATCAATGTATTATAATTTTTCATCTTCAGTTAGCTCCTTTATTCTTCTTAAAGATTCAACTCGTACTGCCCAGACTTCCGTAGGTCCTGCTAGCCATGACTCTCGTTGTAATCATCTTCTATTTCATTTATCAATATTCGAAGTTAACTAGTGCTTCAACAATACATTCTTCTTGTAAATATTTTAGCACAAAAAAATACAGCCTTTTTATGTTTTAAAGACTGTATTTGGTAGTTAATTAAAAATTTTAATATAGTTTTTTACGACTAATTAGCTCTCTCTTCATTTCTTTTAAAAATCTTCACTTGCTCGAATTTATGAACATAATCTTCTGGTAAAGGAAGTCTCCCGTTTTCATCCATTTTATATTCTTTCCCTTGAATTAAAAATATTGTATTTTCGTCGTGACCAAATTTACGCCAATCTTGTTCACGTGTCGCTTTACTTTCTAAATCAACATCATGCAAAATACCGTAGGGACTAATTCTATACCGTTTAGACCCATTATTTATGGTAAAAGGTTCCTCTGTCGTAATGCCAAAGCTTTCAAAGCCCTGTAAAATCTCACTATTATCCCTTGCTGTGTGTAACCAAGAAGAACTACCTGTATGAATAAAAGTTTGTATGTCCTGTAACAATTGCCGCTTTCGCTCTAAATGAACACGTTTATGATCGGAAATTTGATTATCATAATGTAATAACTTTACATATCTAGATACCCCATCATCAATAAAATGATAATTAATAATCCCATAATCAGTGGGAATACCATAAATTTGATTATTTTTAATCGTCAAATTAAAGTTTTGATCGACATGAAGAATTTTCGCTTGGAGTTGTTGATTGTCAAATCTACTCTCTCTTGATAGTGATTCTAAAATAGTTGAATTTACTGAAGAGTGTTTTTTTAGACTATAGTACTTCATTTTTTTCAAAGCAGAAGCCACACTACCTAAACTCTGTAATCCCTGTAATAACTGATGCTTATCGATTACATTGGAAAGATTAGCTTGATTCCGTGTAAGAATATAAGTTTGTATACTTCCTAACAAATGACGTTTTTGCTCTAAGTATACTCGTTTATAATTAATAGGATCACCTACAACTTGATTTTTTTTGAAGGTCAAACGATTATGGTGCTGTACTTCACGTTGCGACCGTAATAAATTTGATTTTGTCGGAGCCTGTTGATTTTTACGAGAAAACGCTATTTTTTGATAAGCTGGAGAGTTGAAAGTTTGTCGTTGGGTAATTGAATGTTGGGAATGCCACATTTTAATTCCTCCTTTTATTTCATTTCTCGTTTATAGCTTATTAAAACAAATGGTTTTAAAGTATAAGTTCCTGGACGGTTGAAAGAGGCAGAAAATCTAAAATAGTATGGTTGTTTGACTTTTATTTGAGCATGTTTAGGCACAGCATCTAAATGATTTGGACTATATAAAGGAAACGTTGCATCAATCCAAGAAAAAGCAGAATTTGGACGTAAACTTCTCTTAATAGAATATAGACTAACTAAATTGCGATTTGTCTCCGTACCACCTATTGTAAAACCCGTTAAAATAGCATCATCAGGAATACTGCTAACATTCGTTAAATCAAAAGATTGAATAGCACTCGTTGTATTTCTTGAAGTGATAGAAGAAGTACGCAAATCAACTCGATAAACAGGATTCGCATAAAGATAGACCGGCTCCCCTACAATTGTTCGTATACTATAGGGATAATTATTCCTCCCATCTTTTGCGGGTTTAATCTGAATATAATAATCACCAACAATCCTTGTTTCAAATTCTACTTGTCTATTACCCTCATCCCCAAATCCCGTTTTTTGAACGATTCTATCCCCATTTGGATCAAAAATCTCTACATCAAATGTTTTTCTAGATACCAGTGTTAATTTCTCGCTTTTGTTTATACCAAGAGCAATTTTATAAACTTTGCTCTCCTCCGGTCCGTTGACTGATATTAAATCGCTTTTTTCAGGAATAGAAAAGTCGGTTCTATCATTTCGCTGAAGTTCAACGGCTTCTTCAGAAAGATCATTTGCTTTAGCGACCAATGGCATGCATACAAACAAAGCAAAAATAAACAACAGAGAATATAGTTTCTTCATTTCTAATCATCCCATCCTTCTATTCGTTTTATTGAAATTACTATACAATATTTTTCGTTTCATTTATCAAAATATTCCCAAAAGAATATTACAAGAATGTAAAAATTCTAGCGCGCCTATCAAAATATTGTCATATCTTTTCTACGTAGATTCCTGTACGATATTACAGAACAAACTGACATATGAGAAGTAAAGTTTTTATGTTTTTTTGCATGTCACGAAAGGACGCCATATGAATGATTTTATATTTCCAATGAGCCCTAAAGAGCCAAAATATAAACAGATTTATCAGCAATTAAAAATATTAATTGAACAAGGAAACTTAAAATCGAACGACTCCCTCCCTTCCATTCGAAGGCTGGCGGAGACGTTACAAGTCAGTCGTAATACTACTTTGACTGCCTATGAGCAACTTGTTGCAGAAGGATACATACGTGGAGAAGGACGCAAGGGCTATTTCGTCAACGAATTGGAACAAGTCTTTTTACAGCAAGAAGAGGCAACCGTTCCTACGCTATCCACAACGCAAGAGCAGCCTGCATTGAAGATTGATTTTCGGGCTGGGGCTGTTGATCAAGCATATTTTCCGCTCAAAACGTGGAGACAGTTCGCCAATCGAACACTCCAATTAGAGGACAGCTTTATCTATGGTGAACCATTTGGGGAACCTTTATTAAAAGAGCAGCTTACTCGATACTTATTACAAGCACGTGGGGTGAAGTGCGAAGCAGAGGCCATTATTATCGGTAGCAGTACGCAGCAGATGTTATTGTATCTTGGTTGTCTGTTAAAGCATGATTTTACAAGTGTAATTGTTGAGGACCCTGGCTATGTCGGAGCACGGCAAGCGTTTAAAGTAAACGGTTTTGAGTTGGAAGCACTGCCCGTTTTAGAGCATGGTGCGCAGTTGCATTTATTGCCGAACATGCAATCACGACTCCTTTACATTACTCCTTCCCACCATTTCCCTTACGGTGTGACAATGACCATTCAACAACGGCAAACGGTTATCCAATGGGCAAAAAAAGTGGATGGATACATTATCGAAGACGATTATGACAGTGAATTTCGCTATGGCCAGCAGCCATTTCCTGCGCTTGCATCTATTGATCATTCACGTGTTATTTATATCGGGACTTTTTCAAAATCTTTTTTACCGGGAATTCGACTAAGTTATATGGTGCTACCGAAGTCACTATTATATCGATACAAGGAACAGTTTAGTGAGTTTGAACAAAATGGATCTTCTCTCCATCAGTTAACGATGGCAGCATTTATGGACAAAGGTGAATGGACACGTCATATTAAAAGAATGCGTATTATTTATAAACAAAAAATGCACTATCTTGTGGAGCAATTAAAACAACATTTCGGTAATGATATGACAATACTTGGCGAACATTCTGGCCTATATGTATTAATCAAGTTGCACGTGCATCTAAGCGAAAATCAGCTCATCCAACGAGCAGCCCAATACGGTGTAAAAGTGTATCCGACAAGCCCCTTTTTCCTACAGCGCTCAGCCGCTGAACCTATTTTGCAATTAGGCTTTAGCAAACTGACAATGGAAGACATTCATCAAGGAGTTCAACTGTTAGCAAAAGCGTGGCGCATACCTTTAAACAACGAATAAAAAACCACGGGGAAATGATATTCCCGCGGTTTTTTTATGTACTTATTTTTTTGCGTATTTTTGTAAATGCTTTGGGATTTCCCGAAAATCCATTAAAAAAGGCAACAACAATAGTAAAGTCAATAAATAAATGGCAATCCCTATCGCTACAGCTGAACTTTTAACTTCATCATTGATAACATAAGGCATTGTAATATATGGTACAAAAACCAATAGTAACATAGATATGCGGGTCATGGATGTGAACATTTGTTTTTTCTCACAATATGGGCAACTAATAAATCGTGAAAAAGTTACAAATCCACGCATTGACTGCTTCCAAGTCCATTTCTCCTTACATGCAATACATTTTGGCATTCAATCTATTCCCTCCTTTCACTAATTATGCCATATCGATTAGCTAACAAGCACTACATTTACTATAAAAAAGAATTTGCACAGGCACCCCCGTACAAATTCTCTTAAAAGTAATCAATAAACGTCGGAATACCCACTGGTAGTACGGCTTCTAATAATGCCATTTCAATTGCTTCACCATGTAAGCGTTCAATTTTCTCTAAATAGCTAGGGCGTTTATAGCCTAGTAGCATTGTCGCTAACGTCTGTACGGTTAGCTGAACGGCATTTTCTGATAATTGTTCGCTAACTTTTTCAACAGCTACGTTTCCGTTTTTCACGGTGACTACAAATGTACCATTATTCCAAGCAACAATACGGTCACTTACTGCGAAGCGCAGTTGAAAGTCAGTCCCGACAAACGGATAACGTAATAAAAATTCCTTTACATCCACAATTCGCGCCATAAAATAAGGGGAGACTTTTTGAATAATTTCACTGTCTTCCAATAAAAACGCTACCGCTTCATTGCCCGTTGTTTTGCCGTAAACATTGTAGACCATCGAGCTATGTGCTGAGACAAAATTCCATAACCCTTTGCGTGCTTCTTCTTGTAAATAAACAATTTCATCAATATAAAAATTTTCTTCCATGATCCGATAGAACATATAGCCTTGTGGCCCATCTTCCTCATCATAGTAGACTGCTGCTTGCAAATTGACATCACTATCAATAAATTTTTCTTCCCAAAAATCTTCTTGAAATTTTTCATTCCAAGCAATGCTATTACGGACCATAACACCATGTGTTTTTTTCGCATAGCTTGCATAAATCGCAACGACATCCTCATCCTTAGGATCGACACGACGAATTTTCCCATTTAATCCTCCATAATGAGGGAGTTGTGTATCCTTTACTTGAAATTCCACAATATCGCTCATAATTTCCCAGCCCTTTTTGCGATAATACGGAATGGAATAAGGGAAAAGATACGAAATATACCGTCCTTCTTCTCGCATTTGTTCAAGGCACTTCATAATAAGACTTTCCATTAAGCCATGTCTTGAATATTCTGGATACGTACCAACAGCCGTAATACCCCCCATTTCGTAAAGCTTGCCATGTACGTTAACTTGAAATGGTAAATTTAATATTTGGGATACAAGTTGGGAGCCATCAAACCACCCGAATGCATGCCCCTCGTCAAACTGTTTACTTTTCGCATTGACGAAACGACGATCTTTATGAATAGACATCGACATTTGAAATACATAATTTAACAAATCAATAGACTGAGCCATCTCATCTAGCCGTATTTCGCGCATAACTAAACCTTTGCGTTGATTCATCATTCTCTCTCCTCATCAAATAGCTCTGCAAAAATGGTTTCCGGAGCATTTAAAAATCGCTTTGTGACAATATAATGTATAGTGTCTTCGTATCGAACGGATTCAATTCCTCCTTCATCAAAACTGTAAATGGTCGCATTTGGATAACCGAGTAAAATGGGTGAATGTGTCGCTATTATAAACTGTGCTTCATGCGCTAAATCTTTCATTATTTTAAGGAGACTGAGCTGTCTTGTCGGCGATAAAGCCGCTTCAGGCTCATCTAGGAGATAAATGGCCTTGCCTTTAAAGCGATTCATAAATAGCGCTAAAAAAGACTCACCATGTGACTGATGGTGTAACGATTTACCACCAAATGCCGCATACTTATTCGGATGATTATCGAGTAAATCGATATGACTGGCAAATTGATAAAATGTTTCAGATCGTAGAAAAAAGCCGTTTGAAACTTTTGGCAACCACGATAACCGAATATAGTCCCCAAGTGCAGATTGTGCTTTATGTACTTCATAGCTGTTTTGCCGTCCGCCACCTGCTGTATTAAAATCACAGCGATCCGCAATAGCCTCTAGTAACGTCGATTTCCCCGAACCATTTTCCCCGACAAAAAACGTTACATTCGTTGGAAATGTTAGCTCTTGTAAATGCTGCAAACTAGGTATATTAAATGGATATTGTTGTTGATTTTCTATATTGTCTTGTAAAACTTTACATGCTTTCAAATACATCTTTATGTCACTCCTTATCACTAGTATAACTCGCACTGGCTACTCTGAAACGCTCCTCTTTTCCAAAGATAAGCTAACTATCCCTGCTATGAATAATAGGGAAATACCTAATAGAGACACGGGTGATCACGATAGCCTCAAATTGAATATTTGAAAGAAAAATGAGAATATTATGACAAAGCATAAACTCATCATGACCATTAATGGAGAACAATACCGAATGCCTATCTGCTATAAATACAGCGGAAGCATGACATTCGTTGCTGTTACAGCAATTATCCAACCAATATTTCCCGAGAAATAGTCAAAAATGCTTTCGTAAGTTGCTAAAAAAGATAATAAAATTATGCTATAATAACGATTTGCTAAAATCATTGAGGTAGTCCAACTCGCTTCACTTAATTTCTTCGAATAGACTGTACATAATACAGTGCCCACCCTACAGCTCATACTAGCTAGTAACGCTAAAATTACGGGGAATGTTATAGCCATTTGCACTGCTGATTTCCCACTAAGTACTGCGAAAATCAATACCATACAGGCTATAAGTGTAGCGAAGGCAATGAACCATTGCGTCCTTGGAATATAGTCCTTGGCAATAACAGCAAGAATTAAGACAAACAGTGGACCAATGCCCATCTCAAGTGCACTGACAATGGCAGACTCCACATATTTTAAAGCAAAATAAAAGCACATAAAGGCTAATACAGAGGCTCCATTTAATTTGATTACATAGCCAATTGTTCCTTGCCATTTGTTATGTTGTTTATGTCTACGTGAAAAATGGAAAAGTAGACTGCCGTTAGCAAAAAACTAACACCTGCAAATAGAAAAGGCGGTACTTCTTGCACTTGCTTGGCATAAAACACATGACTCATGGCTTAACAGTGCTAAAAATAGTAATGCTAGTAATCCTATAGTCAGCACGCTTTTTGTCGTTCTGTCCATGTATTGTCCCCCATATATTTTTATTTTCAATACAAAAAACTCCATCTCTAATCGAATTAGAGACGAAGTTATCCGCGGTACCACTTTGTTTAGCATAAATGCTCACTTTACTATAACGGTAGCTGCCGTTTATACCTACTTCTTCAGCATAAAAACTCCTGGACGAGTTCACGAATCATTTGCGATGATTTTCACCAGCCATCATCTCTCTGTCAGCAATTACTACCCGCTACCATTTCCAATGTTAATTATTAGGGCTTATCATAAGTCAATTTTTAATGCTCGTCAAGGTCACTGTAATACCTAATACTAAAAGATAAAAAAGTCTCCTAACTATTCCTTAGGAGACTGTCCTCATACTATGTGTGAGCAAAAGGCTATTGTGCATTTTTATCTGGCTGATGAATGCCAAATATATTGCCTTCAGTATCTGTATAATACCCCTGCCATGCCATCCCAGGAAGCGCATATTTCGGTATGGCAACTTGACCGCCGTTGTCAAAAATTTTAGCTTCTGTTGCATCGTAATTTTCCACACCCATTGTACAAGCAAATCCATTCAAAGCTTGTTTTGGCTCTGCAGGAGGACCTTGTCGCTGCATTAAAGCACCATTGATGCCAAGTGCCTCTTCATCACCAGTCACTGCACCAAAATACGGCATTCCCGCATAGTCACTCCAATCTTGAAATGACCAACCAAAGATGTTTCCATAGAAGTTTTTTGCCCGCTCCATATCACTTACATGAATTTCAAAATGCACTAATCTCCCCATTGTAGCCTCCTAAATGTCATAGAATATACTTACTATAGAACATTTTTATATAGATAGAAACTAAAATAATTAAGTTTTCTGATAGTTATTAAATATGCTTATATTATCGGGATAAATCTTGTGTTACTGTACGCCCGTAATAGTATTTCATTTGTTCGTCACCTTGATGTACTTTTGCGGTCATCGTCACGGGTTTCAATTTCAGTACAGCCGTCTTACTCCCTAAAGAAGATTGATATTTATCAACATGTGCTTTTGATAAAGGGGCAATAAAATAATCTGGCACATACTTATTCAGCATTTCTTGCATAGCTGCTGTTGCTTCATCTAAATCTGTGACCAGTTCAATTGGCCCGTTTGCGATAACACTCATATAGGCAGTATCTATATTAGCAGGAATCGGATCTGCAATTGTTCCGTAATTTTCACATATTGTAAAGCATGCATTTGCATTATGATTGATTATATTTATTTTTCTACCTGTATTTGCTCCATGCATATAAAAGTTCCCCTCTTTAAAAACATAATTTAAAGGAATGACATATGGTATATTGTCATCTACTAAGCCAAGAAAAGCTGTTTGAGCCTCACTTAAAAATTTTTTAATTTGCTCTTTATCTGTACAAGTTCTTTTTTCCATACGAATGTAAGTTTCCATCCTAATCACTTCTCCCTTTAGCTTTTAGCAGTATTAAATGGAGTCTATAATAGAACTGTCCTGTTAAAAAGGGACAGTTTGATGAAAACAAATGGGTACAGCCAAACTATTGTACCCTGTATTTTGCACAACAACTCGCTATGATGAACATCCTCTTCACTGATTCCGATAAAATAATTTAAGCTGAGCGACAATCATAATACTTATTACGACAAGTAAAAACCATGAACTAATTTTTCCAACATGCACGATCGTCCAAGCTATCTCTTGGTTAGGATATGACCATGCACCAAAGAATGTCGCAATATTCTCCGCTATCCAAATGAAAAATCCAATTAAAATGAATGAACCAACAATAGGCATTTTATAGATGTTGTGTCGTACTGTAAATTTAACGGTTGTCCGATAAAACACAATAAAAAGTAATGCCATTAACAGCCATCTCAAATCATAAATAAAATGATGTGTGAAGAAATTTAAGTAGATCATGGCTCCTAACGGGATGGCAACATAACTTTTTGGCCAATGCTTAATCTTCAAGTCAAACCTGCGCCAAGCTTGGCAAATGTAACTGGCCACACTGGCATACATAAAGCCACTATATAAGGGCACTCCCCCTATTTTTGACCATGCCTCTTCTGGATAAGACCAAGAATTAAAGTTTACTTTATATAATTCTAATAAAAGACCAATTATATGAAACAGGCAGATTACTTTTATTTCATCTTTAGATTCTAGACCAAATTTATACATTAAGTACTGTGTCACAAGACAGATTATTAGAATAAAATCATATCTTGGTACCCATGGTAAATGAATTACTTTTGACAGCGCAAGCGTCATAAATATGACAACAGGAAATAGACATGCTAACGATTGATAGTACGTGAAGTAACTTAGGTTTTTTAAAAAATCCTTCAATATTTATTCACCTCAGGCAATGATACATAATACGAGAAGAATATATGATATTTTATTATTTTTCAATATTTATTTATTGAAAATCGATAAATTTATTTTGTTTTATGATGAAACTATTTTTTATGGAATACGTCTTTTGTATCTTAACATTCGTGTATAAATGTAAAAAGAGTAGCCACATTATGTAGCTACTCTTTTCAATCAAAGATACATCTTCTGATCTAATTTTAACTGTACTTCTTGTTTATTTACTTTTATATCCTTCGTTTTCTTTACTTTTAGGTAATACACGATATAACAGCCAATAAAGAAAGCTCCTCCACAATATAAAGCTAATCGTTGTGACGGATCGAATGCCAAACTTGCCATTACAATACAATTTGCTACTAAACCAATAACTGGGATAATTGGATACAGTGGTGCTTTGAATTTTAAATCTTCCACTTTCCCACCTTGACGTACATACGAACGTCTAAAAGCAATTTGTGATGCTGTAATCGCAATCCAACCGATTTGTGCGCCTAAACCTGCTAGAGATAATAACCAAACAAACACTGTTTTTGCTGCAAATACACTTGATAATAACGATAAACCAGCGACAGCCAATGTAATGAATAAGGCGTTCATCGGAATCCCTCTTTTATTCACTTTCCCTAATACAGGACTAGCCATCTTTTCAACAGATAGCGAGAACAGCATACGTGTAGCTGCATATAAACCAGAGTTAGCAACCGATAATAAAGCTGTCAAAATAACAAAATTCATAATATCAGCTGCATAAGGAATACCAATACTATCTAATACAACGACAAATGGACTTTCAACAACACCTGCTTTATCCATTGGAATCATCGCTGCAAGTATGACAACAGATAGTACAAAGAAAAACAGTGTACGCCAAACGGTTTGTTTAATAGATTTTGGAATCGTCTTTTCAGGATTTTCACTTTCCCCAGCAGCAATACCAATTAACTCTGTTCCTTGGAATGAAAAGTTAACTGTGATCATCGTAATCAGTAGTGCTGTTACACCATTCGGAAATAACCCATGCTCATAAAAATGACTAAAGAATGGTGCACTGGAACCGTCTTGCATCTTAATCAAGCCAAACATAGCCGCTCCTCCGACAGCAAGGAACATAATAATCGCTATGACTTTTATGCTTGAAAAAACAAATTCTGCTTCACCAAATGCTTTAGCTGATAAAGCATTTAATAAAAAGAGCAAGGCCCCAAAAATTAAACACCACATCCATACTGGTGATGAAGGAAACCATCTTTGCATAAGTTGTCCAGCACCTAAAAATTCAAGGGCAACTGTTACTGCCCAGCCAAGCCAATAGAGCCAACCAACAGCAAAGCCGGTAGCAGGACCGATAAACTTCGTTGTATAGGTTTGAAATGAACCCGATACTGGCATAGCTACTGATAACTCACCCAAACAAAGCATCGTTAGATACATTACTAACCCGCCTACTAAATAAGAAAGAATGGCACCCATTGGCCCAGCTTGATTGATCGTCAATCCTGATCCAAGAAAAAAGCCAGTCCCAATACATCCCCCTAGTGAAATCATAAACAAGTGTCTAGCTTTCATACTTCTTTTTAATTCATGTTGTTCTGTTGCCATAATAAAACCCCTTACTATCTATCTTGTAAGCACTTTCTTTTTGCAGTACGAAAGATAAGATTAGAAATAATGAATAGATATAATGTGATAAATTTTATTTATTTCGTGAACAGTCAATTTTCTGACAAATAAAACCTCAATTAGTTTAGGAATCTAGCATAGTTATGGCATTGTCATAGTTTAATACATTTTTCCTTCACAACTAATCGATATCCCCCATCTTTTGTTTAAAGCAATGTATCACCGAATAGAGAGCTGATTAACGCTACCGCAGCAATAGCCGTTTTATTATATTGATCTAAAACTGGGTTCGTCTCTACAAATTCTGCTGAAGTAATGATTTTTGCTTCGGAAAGCATTTCCATCGCTAAATGACTTTCACGATAGCTTATACCACCTGCCACTGGTGTTCCTACACCTGGTGCGTCATTTGGATCCAAACCGTCTAAATCTAGCGATAGATGCACCCCATCGGTACGTTCTTTTAAATAGTCGATCGTTTCTGACATCACTGTCGTCATTCCTAAGCGATCGATTTCGTGCATCGTATAAACTTTTATGCCCATTTCTTTAATAAGTTTTTTCTCACCTGGATCTAAATCACGAGCTCCAATAATGACGACATTTTCAGGCTTTACTTTTGGCGCATATCCGCCAATATTCGTTAGTACTGGATGTCCAAGTCCTAGGCTCACAGCTAAAGACATGCCGTGAATATTCCCAGATGGAGATGTTTCAGCTGTATTTAAATCGCCGTGCGCATCATACCAAATTACGCCTAAGTTATCATAATGTTTCGAAACACCCGTTAATGTTCCAATAGCAATACTATGGTCTCCCCCTAAAACTAAAGGAAAGCGTTTACAGGAAATAACCTGATCCACTTGTTGACCAAGCAAGTCATTCGCATTTGCAACTGTTTGTAAATTTTTTAAATTCGTTGCTGTATCTATGTTTTTATCTTTATTTACGAAATCGATTTTTAAATCCCCTAAGTCATCAATCGAATAACCAAGACCCTCAAGTCGGTCTGTTAGCCCCGCATATCGGATGGCACTCGGCCCCATGTCAACCCCTCTTCTCGTTTGACCTAAATCCATTGGTACCCCAATAATTGTCACTTCTTTGCGCATAATGTTTTCTCCTCTCCCTTTATTACTTTCACAGTATAATGAAAATGAAACATTGACTCAACTTAACATTATTCTTAATTTTTATACAGTTCAAATTATTAGAAACATAGATTTTCTCATACCTAACTGAATGTATAAATTCAATTCCTATGCATACCAAGACATTATTTTACACTTTATCGCATTCTTTTGTCAGAAATATCAAAAACTAAAGATTAAAATTTTTTCTTTTTTTACGATTTTTCAATATCGATATAGTAATTTAAGGATATTAATAAATATATTACTAAAACATTAGTATTCATCCAACTTTTAAACACACAGAAAAAAAGCCTTACACGATAATCGTAAGACTTCAATCATAACTATACTTTAGAAGTATCGTATTTCTTTAACTAAAGAATTTTTAATATTTCTGAACAAATAATTGGCCATCCGCTTGAATTTCTGCATAAAACACTTCTTCTATATTTTCCACTGCTACTTTGCTCAACTCATTTTTTAACCATTCTCTATTTTTTCCCACTTCTAATAAATTTCTTTTTAATAATTTGCCGTCTGATATAATTTCTGTCGGTAAAAACGGTGGATTTTTAGGGGCTATGTTCATATCTATTTTCTGCGCACCTTGAAATTGAGGTTTTTTCAGTATGCTCAGCGTACCATTTGGTTCTAATATCGCAAAATCGATTTCATCAATCGAAAAAACTTGGTATTGTCTAATCATCATTGTTAAATCATCAATATTTACACCAGTTCGCATCAAAGCTTTTCGATCAATTCTACCATGTTTAATAACAATGGTTGGTTGGCCATCTAGAATCATCCGTATTTTGCCTGATTTCAAACTTATATAACTAATGAGTGTTGTCAGTACACACCAAATGACTAAGCTTAATAAATCTTTCATGTAATCCTTCGTACTTAAAACAATCATGTTTGCCGCAATTGAGCCAATGGTAATGCCCGTTACATAGTTAAAAAAAGTAAGTTGGCTTAATTGTTTTTTTCCTAAAAAGCGTGTCATGGCAAGCAACACAAAAAAAGTTAAAGCCGTTTCCATTGCTATTTGTAAGTAGCTTACATCTTTCATGTGACCACTCCTATCTAAACAATAGAATGTGTCATGAATTGTTATAAATACTTAAAAAAACTAGACACTATGCCGAAGCGTCTAGTTTTAAAATGCTATCTTAGTCCGCATCTTGCGTTTCTAGGTAGCGATATAATGTCGATTTGCTAATACCTGTTTCATTTTTAATATCATGTAATGTGAAATTACCAGAATGGTACATGGCCAACGCTTTTTGAATATTGACATCAGGTTTTCTAGGTCTGCCAAGCGTTTTCCCTTGCTCTATTGCATTTGAAATACCAATAGAAGCTGACTGTTTCGCAACATCCGTTTGAAATTGAATATAGTGGTTCATCATTTGTTGTAAGGTACATGTCAAAGATTGACTACTATCCATCGTTTCATTTATAAAATGGATCGTCACACTGTCCTTTTCACAAACTTTCAGAATGTCTTGCAGGTGTCGAGTTGTATCAGCTAATGCAACCATTCGTTCCACAATTATTGTATCTCCTTGTTGCATCGCCATGAACAGCTCTTCCAATTGACTGCGTTTTTTAGGTGAACCATGCGATTCACGATAAATCGTTTGGCATTGTTTAGACAGTACGTTTAACTGTTTATCACATGTTTCATCATCATATAAAGGTCGTATGTAACCGTAAATCATCTATTAACCTCCTTATTTTGTCTCAAAAAGGTTCCATTTTGGGAATATGAATGGTATGATACTCAAAGAATTTTCATATTAAAGGAGAACATCATGCAAAGTTTAAAACAACAATGGTTCGGAAATATCCGAGGTGATCTATTAGCAGGCATTGTCGTAGCACTTGCGCTTATCCCGGAAGCCATTGCCTTTTCAATAATCGCCGGTGTTGATCCAATGGTCGGATTATATGCATCGTTTTGTATTGCTGTCATAATTGCTTTTGTCGGTGGTAGACCTGGCATGATTTCAGCAGCAACAGGTGCAATGGCACTCGTAATAGCCCCATTAGTTAAAGATTACGGACTTCATTATTTACTAGCTGCTACCATTTTAACGGGTATCATTCAAATAATTTTTGGCTTGCTAAAAATAGCAAAGTTAATGAGGTTCATTCCAAATGCAGTCATGATTGGTTTCGTTAACTCTTTGGCGATTTTAATTTTTTTAGCACAAGTTCCTCAAATTATCGGCATGTCGATGATGACCTATTTATTTGTCGCATTGACACTCGTACTTTTGTATACTTTACCACGATTTATTCAAGTAGTTCCAGCCCCACTGATTGCCATCGTCGTATTAACTACAATAGCGATTTATAGTGGTGTTGACTTACGAACAATTGGTGATTTAGGTGTCATTACGAAAACCTTACCGGCATTCGCCCTGCCAAATGTACCTTTTACATTTGATACATTACAAATTATTTTCCCCTATTCGTTAGCATTAGCAATTGTCGGTCTAATCGAATCTTTATTAACCGCACAAATCGTGGACGATATGACCGCGACAGAAAGCGAGAAAAATAAAGAAGCCAGAGGGCAAGGTATCGCTAATTTCATCAATGGCTTTTTTGGCGGAATGGCTGGTTGTGCAATGATTGGACAATCTGTTATCAATGTCAAATCAGGCGGACGCGGTCGATTATCGACACTTGTAGCAGGGTTATTTTTAATGTTTTTAATTCTTGTGTTGGGGGACCTCGTTGTCAAGATTCCGATGCCAGTATTAGTAGGCATTATGATTATGGTCTGTATCGGTACGTTTGATTGGAGTTCTTTCAAGTATTTAGTGAAGGCCCCTCCTAGTGATGCCATTGTAATGCTCGTAACGGTGATTATCGTTGTGTACACACATGATTTATCAAAAGGTGTTATCGCTGGGGTTATTTTAAGTGCAATGTTTTTTGTCATTAAAATTTCCACATTAAAAGTGATCAAAGATGGTCATTTATATAAAATAGAAGGTCCATTGTTCTTTGCTTCTACGCATCATTTTGTCCATTACTTTAAGCAAACTGATTTTTCGGAATGTAAAGTGACGATTGATTTTAGTGAAAGTCGTATTTGGGACGATTCTGCAGTCGGTGCATTGCAGAAAGTGAAAGACTTACTACAAGCAAAAGGGCTAGCTGTTGAGATAACAGGGCTTGATACATCCAGTCAAAAACTAATCGATCGATTAGAAAGTATAACTTCTTCTCACTAACAACCAAAGGAATTCCGTATTATTTACGCGGGATTCCTTCTTTATTTCGCGGGATTCTACCTTCCTTTCGCGGAATTCACTCACTATTTCGCGGGATTTTACCTTCCGTTCGCGGAATTACACTTCCTTTTCGCGGAATTCACTTGCGCTTTCGCGGAATCTTTTCGCAGACTTTTAAATATAAATTTATTCATCTCCTATTTAACAAAATTTGGTGTATGATTTAATTATCGTTTATTATCTTCTAATCTGATAAAACCGGAGGATATCGTATGAAAAATAGAAAAAGTTGGTACCGAATGTGGAAAATACTTTCCTTTGCATTGTCCATGTTCCTTCAAGTTTATTGGTTTCGCATTCGAAAAAAATCAGATACGCAATGGGCTCTGTTATGGGAAAAGCTTGGTCGTCAATTTCGTCAAACCTTATTCGAACTCGAAGGTGTCTTAATAAAAGTCGGGCAACTTTTAAGTATTCGAGAAGATTTACTGCCAAAAAGCTTTATTAGTCAAATACAAGATTTAGTAGATCAAGTCCCTCCTTCACCTTGGGAAGATATCCAACGTGTATTAGAAAAAGAATGGGGAAAACCTATTGATCATATCCTACATTCTATTGAAAAAACGGCGGTGGCTTCAGCATCTATCGGCGAGGTCTATCGAGGAAAGTTAAAAGATGGCACAGATGTAGCAATTAAAGTGCAACGACCCTCAATCCCTGCAATCATGCGGACAGATTTTCGTTCATTAGCGATTATTATTTGGTTTGCGCAATATTTCGCCCCCATTCCAAAAGGCTTTATCAATTTTAAAACGCTTTTAAATGAAATTAAATATGTGATAGGTCGAGAATTGGATTTTAAAAAAGAACTCGAAGCTATGCAACATTTCAAAGAACGTTTTGATTCAGTCCAGCAGCTAACAATTCCTACTGCATATCCCGATATTTGCACTACTCATGTACTAGTCATGGAATGGATAGATGGTGCTCGAATAACTGATAGTAAATTTTTAGCTACAAAGCAAATTGATAAAGAAGCTTTAGCACAACGATTATTACGCATTTTCTTGCCACAATGGTTAGAGGCTGGTGTATTTCATGCAGATCCCCATGCTGGTAATGTTTTAGTAAAAGCAGACGGCACGATTGTCCTTCTTGATTTTGGTATGGTAGGCGAAATATCAAGAAAAGATGCGGCTAATTTTCAACAATTAATGCAGGCCGTTTTACTAAATAATTATGCACAGGCTGCAGAAACATTAAAAAATTTAGGGTTTTTACTACCAGGAGCAGATCTTAAAATAATTGAAAATGTCCTGAAAGAAGTTTTACAACTAGATATAAATAAAGTAAAAGAAATGGATTTATTTGCGCTCAAAAAAGAAATGAATGACATTATCAAACAACTTCCAATACAAGTACCTACCCGCTTTATTTTTTTAGGACGTTCATTCGTGACAATTGAGGGCATGTTGCTAACCATCAATCCAGATAAAGAAATATTAGATATACTGAAGCCAGTCTTTTCTGATTGGGTGAAAGAAGGTAACGCAACGAATTGGAAGTCTGTTTTCCAATGGCTCAATGCATTACCGATCTTTAAAATCTTTCATACTGTCCAAGACCTCATAGAGACGCCACAACGTTTAGTTATTCAAAAGGAAACATTGCAACAAAGAGAATTTGTTTTTGCCATCTATGAAAATCAAAAAAAGCATACCTTCCTATTAAGTACGCTAGCATTGGGCGGTATTTTTATCGGCCTATATTTGCACTATGCACTACTAACAAAAGCTTCAGCAGGGTTATTATCGCTATCAATCATTTTCTATAGTGTGAGTAGTTGGAAACAGAAAAAATGGTTAAAACAGTTACACCGAAAAACATTGTAAGCCTCCTATTTAATTGGGTGGCTTATTTTTGTTGTGTTGTGGAACTGTTCTATATTCCTACTACGCCTCATAAATTGACTCAAATACAGAATAAGGAGATTTGAGCCTATGCATGTTGTTCATTTTTATGAAAATAAGACCGCTATTTTAAATCAATTATTAATACGAATTCCTACTGTTGACGAAAACATTCAACTTAAAGGACGAAAAGCAAAAGTGATTGACATTATCCAGCTGGATGAGCGTCATTATCATGTCAATGTGCTTTTCGAGAAAATTGTAAAAAAACAACCTTTAACGAAAGATCTTGGGAAGAAAAAACGATAGTTTCTTCCCTCTTCTAAAATAAGTTTATTTACTGATAGGAAGGGTAAATATAACGAGTGAATAATTTGTTGTGAACATATTGCGACTTATTCTCATTTAATTCTACTATGGTAAGCTGATTGATTGACTTTTTAAATGATAACAATTATCATTATCATATAGATTGTTTCTTATTCGTTTATTTCAGAATCCCCCCTTATTTTTTGAAATAAACATGCATTAAACGGATATTCTTACATCAGACTAAGAGTATCCGTTTTTTCATTACATACACTGAAGGAGCTGTTCTAAATGGATTATCGTATCGAAAAAGACACAATGGGTGAAATTAAAGTACCTGCGCATAAAATATGGGGCGCACAAACGCAACGCAGTAAAGAAAATTTCCAAATTGGCACAGAACATATGCCAATCGAGCTTATTCAAGCAATGGCGATTTTAAAGAAAAGTGCAGCCATTGCGAATAACAAACTAGGAAAGCTTTCGGATATCAAGGCAAATGCGATTGTGCAAGCTGCAGATGAAATATTAAATGGTCAATGGGATGATCAATTCCCACTTGTTGTGTGGCAAACAGGTAGTGGTACGCAATCGAATATGAATGTCAACGAGGTGATTGCGCACCGTGCAAACCAAATTTTACAGGAAGCTGGTGAAGCTGAGCGCATTCATCCAAATGATGATGTTAATAAATCACAGAGCTCCAACGATACGTTTCCAACGGCATTGCACATTGCAGCTGTACTAAAAGTAGAAGATTATTTACTTCCTCGCCTTCGTTTATTAAAAGCAACATTTGATGACAAGGCTGAGCAGTTTAAAGATATTATTAAAATTGGTCGTACCCATTTACAAGATGCTACGCCACTCACTTTAGGTCAAGAAATCAGTGGCTGGTCCGCCATGCTAGGTAAAGCTGAGCAAATGATTAAACATAATGTAGACTATATGAAGGAGCTTGCAATTGGCGGTACGGCAGTCGGTACTGGTATAAATGCGCACCCTGAATTTGGTGACCGCGTAGCAGCTGAGATTAGTGAACTGACAGGCAAACAGTTCACATCAGCCGCAAACAAGTTTCATGCACTAACAAGTCATGATGAAGCAGTTGTAGCACATGGCGCATTAAAAGCACTCGCTGCCGATTTGATGAAAATTGCCAACGATGTCCGCTGGTTAGCAAGTGGTCCTCGTTCTGGTATCGGTGAAATTACCATTCCAGAAAATGAACCAGGCTCATCCATTATGCCAGGTAAAGTAAATCCAACGCAAAGTGAAGCGATGACGATGGTCGTGACACAAGTAGTTGGGAATGATGCAACGATTGCCTTTGCCGCTTCGCAAGGGAATTTTGAACTAAACGTCTTTAAACCAGTCATCATTTATAATTTCTTACAATCAACTCGTCTACTAGCCGATACGATGAAATCATTTAATGACAACTGTGCAATTGGCATTGAGCCAAATAAAGAGGTGCTTGATCATAACTTGCAAAACTCCTTAATGCTTGTAACTGCATTAAATCCTTATATCGGCTATGAAAATGCCGCAAAAATTGCGAAAAAGGCACATAAGGAAGGAACAACGTTAAAAGAAGCAGCCATTGCTTCAGGCTTATTAACTGAAGAACAGTTCGATGAATATGTTGACCCAGCTACAATGATTTATCCGAATGCATAAATACAAAAGGCACCAAGAAGTTTAGAACTCTTGGTGCCTTTTTATGTTTTTGGTGGTCACAGTTACAAGCTAATACTGCAGTGCGCAAGCAAACCACCCTTATTAGCTGTTCATGCTGGTTTACCCGCGATTACTTTGAGTTTATCCGCGATTTACGCTGTTTTATCGGCGATTGCTTTAAGTCTACCAGCGATTCACGCTGTTTTATCAGCGATTTAATTCGCCTTTTCAACTATATAGCTTGCAGGAACGAAAAATGTGCTGTAAAAGTCAGCTTCAGTATTAAACGTCACCGCATAATAGTTACCAATTTTAAAACCTGCACTTTTAAGAACAGTACCTGCTGTCAATGGACGTGCAAGTCTTTGATAGTAATCGTTATTGTTAATTAAATATGGTTTGATATGTTGTACAGTATCTTTTGTGACCATAAATAATGTATCCTTATTCACAACTTGCGGTTCGATTAGTTGAATATCCGTTGGATCAATTGTTCGCTTTTCAATACCACCACCTACAAAGCTCATATCATACGTATTGACAAGCTCTCCATGTTCAAAAATAAAATTACCCCATTTATTTAAATAGGTATAATAGGAATGAGCATGCGTTGCCAAACTATCACTCTCATTATAAAATGAGTAAAACGGTTTATCTCTATTGATCCACATATAAGCGGGATTTTTATAAAATTGTACACGTTGTTCAAATGGAATTGCCTTAAATACTGTTAAATTACTTGCTTGTACACGATATCCTGAGCTCATCCAATAATATGTTTGCCCACTATATTTCTCGATATTATATACGCGGAAGTAGTTCCCCTTTTTAACTAACATCGATTCAAACTGACCTTTGGCATTTTTCTTATACACTTTTACATCTTTAGAAAACGTTAACTTCCCTGTTTGCCCTTTGACAATTTCTACACCATCATATATCACTTTCGCTTGGGATATTGGTGGATTTCCTACTAGTAATACAAATGCTGCAAGTAACATGATAAAAAGTTTTTTCACTATTCTCCTCCTAGTTAGCTTTATTCATTTCTACTAATATCGTAATATTTTACCTATAGATATGAAGGATGTCAAAAAACTATAAAATTTAGGTTGATTTTCCATCTTGGATTATTTATGATAAAATCCATATAGTTAAATAGTTTATTCTTCCCATAATCTTTGGACATCTACAAGCTTCGTACTTGAAAAAATTAGTTTATAAATATCTGGTTTTGTAGTGCTTTGCCAAAAATCGTATCCATACTTTTTATTAAAATAGTTCAAGATGATCGTCATAACATTTCCATGTGTTCCAATGATTATAGTCTTACCTTCATGCTTTTTAATAAGATGATGAATAACCGGAATCGCTCGATTTTGGACATCGTTTACTGATTCACCTTCCTGTAATGAAAAGTCAGCATCTTCAAAGGAGCTTTCAATGGCTTTATGAATTTCTTCTTCTGATAATCGATAATTCCCCTTTAATGTTCTTTCCTTTAACTCTTCCATCACTTGTACTTCTATATGATGGTGTTTTGCAATGTCCTCTATCGTTTGAATTGCTCTTTTATAAGGACTTGAAATGATTGCATTTATCTTTACATTTTCCATTAAAGCTGTAATCTTATGTGCGTCCATTTCGCCTTTTAATGATAGAGGTCTTGTCCTTTCTTCACCCAAGACAAATGGCGATTGTGCGTGTCTGATCATCATTATCGTCGTTAGCATATTACTCCCCCTTGCCAATTCAATTTAATTGTAACAAAAAGGTAATTTCAATTATAGACATAAGAGCCTTACTAAATAACTTTCAGCAAGGCTTTTGGAAAATAATTATCTAGAGTATTGTTGCAACTCTATATGTTTTTGTTTTAACGTATTCCAAATTTTTATCGATGTTACAAATAGCAGTAGAAATGAAACGATGACGAATATTAGCCCAATTGAATATTCATGTAAGTTATTTCCGATATAACTATACAATATCCTTAAGGGCGTACTCGCAATCAAAATTGTCAAAAGGTACGTTGTAAATTTTATTCCTACAGATGCTGATAAAAAACAAATAACATCTGCGGGCGCTATCGGACAAATAACACCGATTGCTAAAAATTTATAGTTGTAAGTTTGTAATAAATCAATCAAGTCGGGGTATCTATTTTTTAAATATTGATGCACCTTTTCTCCAGCAAAACTTTTTGAAACACGATAAACCACTGTCTCACTTAATAGCAGTCCGGCGGTCGATAAACAAAAGGCTTCCATTGGAGAAAAGCACAGTCCACCTAAGATCATTAAAGTTGTACCAGGAATAAGTACAATCAATCTAATGAGCCATAGTCCAATAAACAGTAAGTATGCATAATCTTTATGGCTAGAAACTACATCATATAACGTACTCATATTCAGTGAAAGGATATCAAAATATTTTGCTAAATAAACGATTAAAATCCAAATAACAATCATGGTCCATTTCTTTCTCATTTCCTCACGCTCCTTTACACTTTCGGTAAACACATAATAAAAATGAAACATTAAGAAATACACCTTGGAATCATTAAGGATTCTTAAGATGAGCAATATTAATACATATGTCAATGTATGATAAAAGGCATTACACAGTGCCTGGCACCAAAACAATTTTGAATTTTCAGATTTTTAATTACAATAAAAAAACCCCTCCTGCGTACTTTGGAGGGGTTTTGACATATTATTGCATTAATTCTTCGAAAAATTCAACAGGTACATACGTTTTTGTTGGTTCTAATAAAGCAGGTGCTTCTTCAAAATAACGTAGCGCTTTATTGTAGCCGTATGCTTTTTCACCACGTGTAATTGTATAAGATACCACACCTTTTGAAAGAATAGCACCTGTTCCTGTTGATTCTACTTTAAAGCCAAGTTGTTCTGCGATAAGTCGTAATGGCACCATTGTTGTACCATTCAGATCATAAGAATCATTTTTAATAATTTCTTCAATAGCTGAATCAAATGAAGCTGGTTGTGCTTCTTCCGCTTGCTCTTCAGCTGTTGCATCTAAAACTACTACTTTTGTAGGTGGTGTTTGTGCTGGAATACTTCTTGTTGTAATTGTATAGAACACAAGTAAATGTTGCTCTGCTAAATCTTCCGCAGTTACTTCTTTACCTGATTGGCTTTGAACATTTGTTTCTTTCCCAACATTTAATTTTAATGAGTTATCCGTATTCACTAAATCTTTGTCGAAAAAGTCCACTGTAGCACTGCCCATTTCCTCGGTTTCTACAATAATGACATCTGTGTTATATTGTGGTGGGTAAATCATCAACATTGGCTTATTCGCGTACGTATAAGCTGTTACTTTATCACCTTTTTGTAGCTTAGCTTCTTTCCCTGTATTATCAAAAATAAGCGTGTCCTTATTCACCACAAAAACGTTTGTATTTTCTCCATCTTTCGTTGTGTAATAAGTCGCATTATTGCGTTCTTCCACATTTTCAACTGTACCAGCTACTTTTACAAAAATCGGCTGTACTTGTGGGTTTTGTTGTTCTTGTTGCGTAGCATTTGTCACAACTGCTTCTCCTTCGTTTGCTGATGCTGTTGGCGCAATGGCAGCACTCCCTAATAATAATGCTGTCATTGCAAATGGTACGACCTTCGTCATTTTCATAAAAAATACATCTCCTTCATTTCACGAATTCATAGAAGTAGTCGATGTTGAAAGAAAAAGGTTACATAATTACCAATTTATTTTTATATTTTTTACATTCGACAATATTTATTCATTCACGAGCTAAAAATAAACGAAAGTCGATCTGCTACCCGTTGTAAAAAGTATTGTTGTTCACTTTGCTTTGACCTTATCTCTAATGCGATATCCGGATGATCGGTAATTACACCGGAAACATTTTTTTCAATAAATTCCTGTAATGATCGATCTTTATTTAAAGTCCAAACAAATAATTCCTTATGCTGTCTCTTTAGCTCGGTAATTAAACGCTCATTCACCCATGATTCCTCAAGTGCAATAAAATCGACATTTAATTCATCGGTTGCTCCAATATTAAGAGCATAGACAATACCTACGCGCAAATTAGGTGTAATGGTCTTTAACTGTGTCATCAATTGCGCATTGGCGGATTGCACATAATACGTATCTAACACTTTGTAATAGCGTAATTTTTCTACTAATCGAGGTAATAAGTCTTCCCTTTCGTTTCCGTGAGCTTTTAATTCAATAAGCAGCGTAACATCAAGTGCCTTCGCAATTTCAATAAAGTCATCTAATGATGAAATTTTATCCGTCATGCCATTGTCATAAATCGGGATTGTTTTTAAGTCTCGAAGCGTCAAGTTTGCAATAACGCCATTTTTCCCAGCTAAGCGCCTTAATGTCCGATCATGATATACGACAAACTCTCCATCTACTGTTTGCTGAATATCTATTTCCACGATGTCGGCTCCCGCATTGGCCGCACTAACAAGTCCACTAAGCGTGTTTTCTATATTTCCTGCTGTATAACCTCGATGTGCAATAATTTTTGTATCTGGCGCATAAACAGTTTTATCTAACGTGTTTATATTGATCATGCTGAATATAGAAAAAATAACACCAAGCACGATTGGTAAAACGTTAAAGCGTTTGCTCTTATACGTATAGTTGGGCATTGCTAAATTACGGCAATTATACGTAAAGGCAACCATTACTTGCGCAAACATCGATTGCAACAAACTAAATAATCCGATAAAAACCAATTCTAAAAATGCTAACGTGAGCCCTGCCGATACAAGTGCACCACTTGGCATCCATCGCTCTAACAACAATAGAGGTAGCATGCTTACAACAGTAATCGTCAATAAAAGCGCTAAATAACCTGTTAAAATAAGCGCCAGTAAAAAGAGTATCTTCATTAACCCCCGTTTTGAAAAGCGCCAGCTCTGTAAAAACGATTGACCAATTGAAATTTTCGGCTGTATTGTAAAAATAGGTAATGTCAAAAAACTGCGGAAGCTAATAAATACTACACTACTACCTATAGCAGCGTATAGTATTGTTCCTAAGCGTGTACTCATGATGTCATTTGTCATAAAGTGAAGCAAAGGTATCCCTTGTGTTATTGGAAGAGGAAGTAATAACGATGCGAACGGCAACAATAGGACAATATAAACAATGATATAAATGACTTGTAAGCTAAAAAAATAGATAAGCTTACGATTGAGTTGTTGCCAAACTGCTAAAAATCGAAAGCGAATACCTCTTTGCTGGTGATAAGCCATGATAAATAGGAAACCCATCTCATAATAAGTAAAGAGCAATACGACCAATAGTACAATTAGCATTATAACTAGGACAAAGGGGTGCACAAAAAAACTTTGAAAATTTTGTTCAGTAATACGGGTATAACCTGTTACGTTGAGCATAATGCTCCAAAGTAGTGTTGACACCAGTATTATGAATAAAAACTGCAATATTCGTATCAAGATGAATACACGTACATAGTCGTTGCGATACTTATAAATGTTATAGATTGCTTGTCGCAGTATGTGCTGTTCTTTTTTCATTATCTCACCCCTGTCGCGTACTAGCCGTTTCCACTATTTCTTCTTATAACGTATGATAATTTTTGCATTTCAAGTTATCTTGAAAATAGAAAATATCCTCCATTTTGCCTCAGCGTAGTGGTTATCCTAATTTTTTCGAGACTACTGCCAAGTGGAACGCGTCATTTAAGAAGCGACGACCTTTTATTCAAAATAAGCAAATGAAAGAAATATCCCATTAGCTTATGCTTGCTTTTGTGAGAAGATAAATGACTTCGGGCACTGCATTAAATTATTTGAAACTTTTTACGGACGCCAACAGTAAATTAAGTACTAAAAACAACATAAGGAGGGAACTTTGGTGCATTTTAACATCGGTGATATTATTAGTACTTTGTTTATGCTTGTTATTTTTATCGCTATGTTTTACTTTCTGATAAAGATGATTAAAAAAGTAAAGTCTACGCCTCTTCCGCTTCCTCCAGAAACGCTACAACAACAAGTAGATGAACTATCAATGCGTGTGAACGATTTGGAGAAACAAGTGCGAGAACTATCTGAACGTCGTTAGCTAATAGACATTCCTGCTAGCAAAAAAAATCGTTGTAAGGCTAAGCCTCACAACGATTTTTTGTCTTTTCATAAACAATACGACCATCCACAACTGTATAAGCGACTGGAATATGTGGTACTTTTTCAATATCTACAGCGAAAATATCCTCTTCGAATACAGTGAAATCAGCACTAAATCCTTCTTTTATTTTACCTCTTGTATGCTCTTGCCCAATGATTTCAGCAGATCCTACTGTATACAGACGCACTGCATCAAAGCGTGAAATTTTCTCCTGTGGGCCAAAACCTTCATGACTTTCTCCAAAATTTCTTCTTGTCACTGCGGCATAAATACCGAATAAAGGATTTGGTACTTCAATTGGCGCATCGCTCCCACCTGCTACAATTAATCCGCGATCTAATAGCGATTTTAGCGGATGTAAACCTTGTGAACGTTGCTCACCTAACTTCACAAGTTCTGCTAAATACTCCCCTTGTACAAACTGTGGTTGCATATCAACAGCAATCGGTAATGACGCTAACTTCTCTAAAATCGCTTCATCTACTAAGCTACAATGAATTAAACGGTCCAATTGTCCTGCTTGTGGCGGATTTGCGGTAAAAATATCTAAAATCGTCTCAATTGCTAAGTCCCCTATAGCATGGACAGCAACTGTTTGCCCATAGCGCCGTGCCAATTGCACATAGTGCTCTAATTGCGTTGTTGAATGAACGAGAATACCACTATTTTCTGGGTCATCACAATATGGCTCACGTAATGCCGCAGTACGCCCTCCGAAAGCACCATCAACAAAAATTTTCATTGCTCCAAATTGTACATATCGTGTTGATTGTTCATTTAACAAAGCAACTTCCTCAAAAACTGTATGGTGTTGTAATAAATGTACTTTAAAGGATTGTTGTGCATCCACTATTTTTCGATAAGCATTAATTGGTTGACTAGGTGGTCCGAAATAACTTAAATCTTCTGAATGACCTCCTACTAAGCCGTAAGATTGAAGCGATGCGACAGACTTTTGAAGCGCTTCTTCAATATAGTCAGGTGTATAATAAGGCATATGGTTAACGATTAAATATAATGCTGTGTCTTTTAACACACCTGTTAATTGGCCATGCTTCTTTTCAATAATGCCACCTTCTGGTGAAGGTGTATCATTTGTAATGTTTGCAAATGCCAGTGCCTTCGAATTCGCTAAAATTAAATGATGGCAACTTCTTTTTATAATCAGATGGGCTTCACCAAGTGCATCGAGCTCCGACAAAGTTGGAAAAATCGGCTCTGTATAGCCTGTTTCATTCATACCAATCGCCACTACCCATTGCTCTGAAGAAGCACCTTCCATACGTTCACCAATAATATGTAACAACTCTTCCTTACTCGAAACGTTGGAAACATCAATATGCATTAATTTTTCTCCATAGCCAATAATATGTAAATGACTATCGACAAAACCTGGGTACATCACATTTCCTTGTAAATCTCTGACCTCTGTAGCTTGTGGTAATAAACTTTCAGCCGAGCCTACCGCCACGATTTGTCCATCTTTTTCAAGAACAGCTTCGACTGTTTCGCCCGCTCGCTCCATCGTATAAATTGTTCCACCTGTCCAAAGTGTTGCCATCCATTTTCCCCCTATGCTACTGCTTCGATTAAATGTGCACTTTCTAAGCGTCTACGTACGATGACACCAAGCCATGCCGCAAGGGCTGCTTTTAATATCCCAACAATGATAAATGGCGCTACACCACCCATAAATGCGGCAGTCCATGTTAAATCGCCAACAACTTTTAACCAAGCAGTACCGAATGCCAATGTTACGACCATACCGATTAAGTTGGCGATCACTGCTTGTACAACGGTAATGCCGAATTTATCTAAGTATAAACCCATTATTACAGCCGTTGCAAGGAAGCCTACAATATAGCCCCCTGTTGGTCCGATGATAATACCATAGCCACCTGACATGCCGCTAAATACGGGAAGACCTGCTGTTCCAAGTAAAATATAAACAAGTACAGAAAGTGTACCAAGTTTTGTACCTAATATTGTGACAATTAAGCCTACTGCTAAAGTTTGACCTGTAATTGGAATCAATGGTAGCGGAATTGTGACCTGTGCAAGAACAGCGATAATAGCCGCTCCGAACGCCGCTAATACATAATTGTACGTATTACTTTTCTTCAATTGAAAATCCTCCTTTTAGTTAACCTATTTTTAAAATAAGTTAACCAAAAGATAAAGCAAATAAAAACAGATGTCAATCGATTTTGACAAATTAAGATAAAAAGAGATTTTTAGAGTCGCCAAATATGCTACCAAAGAGGTTCCTTACTAGGATCATTTTCTTGTAATTTTACTATATCAGGTATTAGTAAATAGATAAAAATTACGCTGCTAAGCATATAAAATATAAGACCAATCAAAAACTGATCAAAAGCTTGAAGCACAATCACCATAAATGGTATAGGCATATTGAGCATGCCAGCTAATTGTGCTGACTTTTGCGTGCGATAGAGCTTTTTACTACAATGTGGGCAGGCAATTTGCTGTCCATTTTTCCAATAAAGTTTACGTGCTTGCTTAGCAGACCAAATTTCTCCACAAGCAATACATACAGGCAAGCCATATCCTTTTTTACGCAATATACGCTTGATTATCATAGCAAGCATGACAAAAAAGCTGAGAAGTAGCATCCCTTTCACCCAATCATTCGCAAAGTACGACCAAAAGCCCCATTGCACTGTGTCTTGCTGTAATGCAGCTCCTTGCATCGTCGCTGTGCGCTGTTGCGAATTGCGCGCGATAAGAGCACTAAAACCAATTGCAAGTAGCGTAAAAGTCGCAAGGACGATTCGATATGTTCGTTGGCTAGTACTTCTATGTTTATTTCTATTTCTCACTTTTTGCGCAATCCGCCGCTTTTTTTCATCAGTTAGCTTTACATGCTGTAGCTCATGTAAGACGTTTTCTTTAAATTGACTCATAGCGTAGCACCTCCCAGTCTTCGTCAGCGATTATCGTTGCTAGTTGTTGTCTCGCCCGCTGTAATCTCGTTCTTACTGTTGCTTCTGGACAGCGAATAAACTTGGCAATTTCTACTGTTGTCATGTCCTCAAAATAATAGAGTATCAAAACCTCTCTGTATTGCACGGAAAGCGTGAATAACGCTTCTACTAGCTCCTGTTTGGTCGATTTAGCAAGCATAGCTTTTTCCGGGGTAATGGTCGTTGAGCGTCCTGTTATTTTCTCAAATAATGACAGCCTTTTTCTTTTCCAGCTGCGTAAATAATCGTGACTGCGATTGACCGTCATTTTGACCAAATATGTACGCAAAGATGATTCTTGGCGAAATTGCTGCTGCTTTTGATAAAAGGCAATAAACACATCTTGGACAATATCTTCTGCTGTTGCTTCATTTTTCACGTATAAGTAAGCAACTTTTAGTAAATAATCCCCGTGCTCTGCAATAATTTGTTCAATCTCCATTGCTGCCTCACCTTCTTTCTAAACTACAGACGTTACGCAAAGTAGTTCCGATTCATTTTCACGAAATTTTTCTATATTTTTTTGTTGGCCCACCATTATTTTTATGTACAAAAAATCCGCTTCCTTCGAATGGACATTGGCAGATAAGAACTTGCATTGTCAATGTCCTTCATAAGGTTACGGATAATTGGTAGATGCAGCAGCATCTTTTAATTCCTTTATTTACTATTTCCCGCATTACTATATTGGTTATAGAACGTTATTTGGTTACGACCATTACGTTTTGAGGTATAAAGTGCTTCATCAGCATAATGAATTAATTGCTCGACTCTCGTAATGGGACCATCCTCATTCGTACTGACACCTATACTAAACTCTAACTGGACAATCGCATCATTGACGGTTAACGCAAGTGAGGTTAATGTATCGTATAAATGTTGAGCTATGGTTGAAATTGATTCTTCTTGTTTTAACTGGATAAGCACAATAAATTCATCTCCACCAAAACGAGCGACAATGGATTCGTACGGTTGAAAAAATTGTTGCAACGTGGTGGCTGTTATCGTTAAAGCATCATCACCAAATAAATGACCATTTGAATCATTGATCGATTTAAAATGATCTAAATCAATCATTAGTAAAGCTAATTGATGATGAGCAGCACACTTCACCATGTCTTTTGCGTTCTCATCAAAATAGCGGCGATTATAAATATTCGTAAGCGGATCGATATAGGAAGTTCGCTCAAACTGTTTTTTCTGATCGTTATATTCCATCTCGAATAACTCTTGCGTATAATTTTCTCGTTGCATTTCTAATAAAATATTTATATATTCCTTTTGCACGGCGCACAAAATAATTTTATTGCCTTGCTCTTCGATCAGGTTTACCAACGAATTGTAAATCGTTTGTAACAATGAAAGGTCATTGTTTTGCAATGCATAATGCTTTGATTTTTGATACATATCTATGGCTTGACCAAGATGCCCTTGTTTTTCAAATAACAGTGCTTGGGCATTGAACACTTCTAATTGCGCCTTATTATAAGGTGGGTCGTTAATTGTCATGAGTAACTCCTGTATCAGGACATCCGCTTGCTCAAAGTCCTCCAACCAAATATGCGCAATCGCTAAGTTGGTTTTAGGGTGTATAATACTTTTATAAGGGTGCTCATGTTGGGTTTCAAATTCATTGGCATAATATAAGCTCTTTAATGCTAGGCTTTTTGCCTTTGCATATTGGCCAAGCTCAATCTCAATACCACTTAAATTATTATAGATTTTTCCTAAACTTTCGATATGTTGTATACGTTCTGCAATCTCAAGTCCTTTCATTAAAAGCTCTACCGATTTTTTCAAATGCCCAAAAGTTCCCCAATAAATGGAGGCGAGTGAATAATACTGAATAACATCAATATCATTTCCATATAAAAAGGTCAGTTCGCGGTATTTTTCTAGTAAATTGATGGAAATTTGTAGATCCCCTACTTGAAAATAGCTGATACAGCTGTAGCGCAATAAATGCATTGCCTTATCATACAATGCAAGTGCAGTAGCACTTTCAATCGCAACACTACTTAACTCGATATATTCTAAATAGCGATTTGCACTATATAATTCATTTAGTGTAATCCATAGTTCTTCAAATTCTTGTAAATCCACACCGCACCCTCCTTTTTCATCTCCTACTCCCTTAATACTACATTTGCTTATAAAATATTACAATTCTTTCTCCTTATTTATTTTCCAATTAATGAGTAATTTAACCTAAATCATCATGTTCGTTTACTACTTGGTGTCTTTTTGGCTCTTATTTTTCTAATCTTGTGCTAAAGTTTGCATGTTAACCACAGTCATGATTGGACATAAAGATATGTAGAAGCGATGTACTTTAATAAAAAAACAAGCCTCTTTATCAAGAGACTCGCTAAGATTCATCCATTTTTAAGAGAGCTTTCAATTGCTTTGCCCTTTCTTGACTTAGTTGCAGTTCACCATATTCCTGCGCTTGTAACCAAAGTGAATGACCATATCCTTCCCAAATGTCCACGCGCACTCCGTCTAATACGAAAGCATAATTTGGTGGTGTGTCAAAGGTTTTTTCTTTCATTCTCCAATTTATTGGATTTAGAAATGCTCGAACTTCATCAGCATTTTGTAATGTAATGTTTTTAGTGACAGTCGGCTCTATCATTTCTATGGCATCTACGAAACCAAATCGGTTAACTGGCACCTCCTCATCCGTAGTAACACCACCTATGGAATGAACAGCTACATAATTTCCTATTTGCAAAGCGATATCATCTATTAAAGGATACCATGTTGCATTTTGATATTTTTTAATAATTTGTGCTTGCGACATACTAACTACCTCTTCTGGAACTGCCCCTTCAACAAGTAAGAAAGCATTATCTTGGATTCCTACAACGGTTCCAATATGGATAGTTCCTTGACGTGTATTTGTATAATTTTCAAGTCCTATTTCCTCCTGAAAAGCTTTCGCTTGCTCTGCAAAATGGGCATTAAAGTAGCGAATTGCATCCCGTGTAGCTTGATCACTTGCCATTTCAGTTGGAAATGTCGGGTATTTTTCTACGTATAAAGCTTCTAATTTTTTCTCAGCGACCATCATTGGTATTAATGGCTCAATATTCTTTGTAAAATATTTATCTAGACCTTGTTTTTTTAAAAGTTCCGCATATTCTGGTAAAGATTCTTGTAGCATTTTCAACTCTTCGAGACGCTGCTGCCCTTCAGCCTTACGTTCCTCTTTTGTACTTTCAATACCGAGAGACTTCGCAAAATAATAGGAGGCCACACGCTTTTCATAGCGCCTATAAGCCTCTTCTAATTCCCTTCCCTTATCAAGAGAGAATCGTTCTGCAATATCCATATAATAAGTAAGCCCAGTCTGATTAAATATTTGTGCTGATTGTTTTTTATCACTATCTAAAAACTGGATAACAAACCCTACTAAACAAAGTGTAACAATGGCCGTTAAGATCTTTAAGCTTATGGACTTTTTAGGTTTCACTTTATGACGCTGCAAAACACGTTGTTTGACGCGTTCTTTATTTTTTGATAGATCTCCTGTCATTTTTATTAGCTCTTTTTTGACATCATTCATGAAGTAACACCTCCCATTCCTCACGTAAATGAGGCTTCAATGCTTCACGAGCTCTTTTAAGTCTTGTTTTGACGGTATTTTCGGGTAATGCAAGCACTTGCGCAATGTCTGCAATCTTCATTTCTTCAAAGTAATATAGTAATATCGGCTCTCTATATGTTAGCGGCAGGTTTAGTATGGCAGCGCCTATTTGTGACCTTTCCTCCGCTTCGATTAAAGCATCTCGCTGCTTTTTCGCTTGTGTTAGAAATAGCTTTTCTTGTAAAAGGCATTTTTTATAATGCCAGCTTTTTAAATAGTCTTTGCTTTTATTAATCGTCAGCGTCGATAAGTACGCACGTAATTGCCCACGTTCCTCATAGGCATGCTCCGAAAATTTGATAAACACTTCTTGCACAATATCCTCTGCTACATGCTGATTTTTCACATAAAAATAAGCGAGGCGCAGCAAATGCTCTGCATGATCGTCAATAATTTTTTCCAGAATGCCGTCCACCTCCTCCGTTACCTTATTAACGATTACCAATAGAAGACCGTTTCATTTTTTGTAAATATTTTATAGTAATGCACAAAAAAGAAAATCCACTTTCTTTCAATAGTGGATTTTCTACTCATTATATAAATCGTTTAGCAATTGTTTCGTATAAACCTACCATGAGCAAGCCTCCGAAGACAGGAATAAGTGAACTAAAGCTAAAATAAAATCCATCAGCATCGTACTGTCCTAAAAATCGAAACGCCAGCCATGATACGTTATATGTTTCACCGACGCCAAATAAAAAGCAAGTAGTAAATAAAAACAAGGCAAAGCATTTTAGAAAGTTAGCCTTTTGCATACCGTTCACCTCACTGAACAATCGTCATTTTCTCTGCATATGTGAGTATTTCTTCTTTCGTAAATTCAGGATTTTCCGTAAGAATGCTGTATTGGTAGCCATTTTCATACCAACTAATGATAAAGCGATCTCCTAAATCCATATATGTGCCTTTTTTCGCTCGTACATTTATTTCTTCTTCATTCGCCAAATCACCTCCGAATGTAGTAAAGTTACTCACTACTTTATAAACTGAAACTGAAAATGCAGGTTGCTCCTCTTTTTCATATTCAAAAGAAAATTCAGGACGCTCTTCTACCTTCAAATCTAGTATCGTTGCAAGCGTTAACCCATTATTTTCAGGAACCATTAAAAAATCACCAAGCTGTTTTCTCACCTCATCTATTGTAGTAGGTGTAGTCTGATCTACTGTATCCATTTGTTCAATCGTTGCACCTTTTGGTATGTCATAAGCAAACAACGCATCATCGATTTTCTTATTTATTTCAAGCTTCGTATATTCTTGTTCTGTTACATTGCCCGCGTTCGTCGTAATTGTTTTCAACGTCAACCACGTTTTTTTATCAATCCACACTTCAATGTCACCTAGTAATGTATTCTTTTTTTGCGCTTTCGCTGTAATGTGATAAGCATCTCTGCCTGCAATTTTTTCTTCACCAGCGATTGAAATATCATGAGAGTCTTTCACAAAATTTAATAAAACTTGGGCACTATCTTTTGCTGAAGCACCCATAAACTCTTCTAATTCTCCATTTTCAAATGCCATAATGGTAGCCGTATTTTCCTTTTTGCTATAGGTAGTAATTTGCTTTCCATCATTAACTGCAATGACATCCTCATCATCGAAAGACATTTCGATTCGCCGCTTACCGTCCTTCATCCACTCTTTTACTGTAGCGACCCCACTTTTGCCCATATCCATTTTATATTCACCATAATAGCTTTCTAGCTCTTTTGTTTCCTGTAATGCTTGGTCAATAATCTCCTGTGGGGAGTAGGATGCCTCTGGATTGCATCCAACTAAACTAATGGTCAGTAGTGCAATTATTCCTCCTACACGTAATGATGGTTGCCAGTTCATTGTTTATCTGCTCCTTTGTAAGGTGGTAGCCAGCAAAGAACTGCTGTCCCAACACCTTGTTGTGATACCATATTTATCGTTCCACCATGTTTCTCAATAATTTGTTTCGCTATGCTTAGACCAAGACCCGTACCTCGTTGTCCTGTCTTTGTTCTTGCATAATCTGATTGATACAGTGGTTCAAACAATTGATTAATTTCTTGTTCACAAACGCCCGCCCCACTATTTTGAACGATTAAATACATTCCGTTCTTTTCGCAAAGGGCTGTATTGACAAAATCAAAGCCCCAGTCTAGTTTTCGATTACTAATAGCTGCTAACCCAATCGTAGTACCTGCTGTTCCGAAGTGTGTGGCATTGCTCATTAAGTTATCAATGACCCGTTGCATTTGTGAAGGATGAACAGCATATGCCCCCTCCACCTCACATAGCGTATGCAGTGAAAATCCTTTGCTTTGACAAAGTGGCTCATATTCTGAAATCGCCATATCAAAAAATTCCTGACCTTCTACTTGAACAAGAGTTACATCATAGTTTGTAGATTGAAGCAATGTATACATCAGTAAGTCTTCTAGCATTTCCTTCATGTCCACTGCCTTCGTTAAAATAACAGCACGATACTCCTCCTGTAATTGAGTTGAGAGTAACGGATTTTGTAAACTTTCTGCATATGCTTGAATGGACGTTAAAGGTGTTTTTAAATCATGTGAAATACTAGCAATCATAAGTTCCTTTTGTTGCTGTTCTTCTTTTAAATGCCAACGTGCGGTTTCAATCTCACGCTGCATAATTAGGAAAGTGTTTGCAAGTTCCCCAATTTCATCTTTTCTA
>Ga0213820_1000092_pt1 | contig 92560 bp, 94 predicted proteins | sample MC6MC0910MG_FD_179889 | JGI IMG/M metagenome (GOLD analysis project Ga0213820, IMG submission 179889) | Enriched soil aggregate microbial communities from Iowa State University, Ames, United States - MC6-MC0910-MG | ecosystem: Environmental > Terrestrial > Soil > Unclassified | place: USA: Iowa...
GACGGCCGAGGGACGGGCGGGGTATTTCTTCGATTACTCCCAGAGCGCTGAGAAGCAGCAGCTATCGGGCGTGCCGCTGGGCCTGCTGGACTGGAAGTTCTTCTTCTTCAGTTGGTGGCGCAATCCACTGTACTGGCTTGACCCGGAAGGCGTGGTCATCCCGCAGCGGTTGACTGACTACTTCAACGAGCTCTTTGCTAAACACGGAATTTTTACCAACCCCGGCCAGCGCGCCTGGTACGCCGCCAAGGAGAAGACCCTCGGCGACGACATGAAGCGGGAGTACCCGTCGATCCCGGCTGAGGCATTCCAGCAGTCAATCGAAGGTGCTTACTACTCCAAGCAGTTCACAAAGCTTTATGCCGCCCAGCGGATTGGCGTGCTACCCGACAACAGCCATCTGCCAGTGCATACGTTCTGGGATATCGGCGTGGGCGACTCCACGGCGATCTGGTTCGTTCGGTTCGTAGGCGAAGAATTCCACGTCATCGACTTCTACCAGAACAGCGGCGAGGGCCTTCGGCACTACATGAAAGTGCTCAGGGACCGGGGCTATAGCTACGGCGAGCACTGGGGTCCGCACGATATCGACAATCGCGAGTTCGGCAGTGACGGTAAGACTCGCCGTGAAATCGCCCGCGAGGGCTACGAGATCGACGGTGAGAAGTACAGCCTCACATTCAAAGTCGTGCCGAAGCTCGGTGTCGATGACGGCATCGACCAGGTGCGTGAAATTCTTCCTGCATGCGCCTTCGACGAATCGAAGTGCGAGGAGGGGATCGCGTGCCTGGAAAACTACCGAAAGGAATGGGACGACAAGCGCGGTTGCTGGAAAGACAAGCCGCTGCATGACTGGTCTTCACACGCATCTGATGGATTCCGCTATTTCGCTGTTTCAATGAGTAGACGCAAGCGCACGGGCGGCGTCCGCCGTATAGGAGGCCTTGCCTGATGCCTGTTCAATCCACAAACCCCGAGTACGACGTACACCTGCCTGAATGGCAGATGATGGACGACGCGCTCGAAGGCGAATGCGCGATCAATCGCAGCGCGAAGTATCTGCCCAAGCCATCTGGCATGGTCGAGGCGGAGAAGATCGATGCGGCAGGGAACGCCTACCTCTACAAAAACTACCGCGACCGCGCTCAGTACGAGCACTGGGTGCGAGACTCTCTGCGCTCAATGATGGGACTGGTCTCCCGGCTCATTCCCGAGATCAGCCTGCCCTCTGGGCTCAAGGATCTGGAGGATAACGCCACTGCCGACGGCTTCGACCTCAAGCAGCTGTTCTTGCGCATGGTGCGCCAGACCGTTTCCCACGGGCGCATCCCGTTGGTGGTGAACGTCGACGACAGCGGCAAGCCGTATTTCTCGACCTATGCCACACGCAACGCCATCAATTGGGACACTGCAGACCAAGGTGGTCGGCAGGACCTGGTGCTGGCGGTGTTCCGCGAGTTCCGGCGGAAGTCCGAGGATCGATACAGTCACGAATGCGTCACCGTCTACCGCGAGTTCTACATGGTCGACGGCGTCTGCTACACGGCGGTGCGCGACGAGGGTGGTGAGTTGATCGAGGACGAGCGACCACTCGGCACGATCGGCAACAACAACCAGTTAGTGCGAGGCCTTGGCTACCTGCCGGTCATCTACTGCGGCTCTACCGACAACTCCCCGGACGTTGACGAAGTGCCACTGCTGACCATGGCGCGCGCAGCCGTGAAGTCTTACCAGCTGAGTGCCGACTACTTCACCGCGCTCCACCAGACCAGCCACCCGCAGCCGTGGGTAGCCGGGCTGGACGAGAAAGTCGAGCTTACCGTAACCGGCCCATCGGCGGCTTGGGATCTGGGTCCGAGCGGTTCGTGCGGCTATCTGGAATTCCAGGGCGCGGGAATCGAGGCTGTTCGCACGGCGATGAGTGACCAGAAGAGCGCTGCGCTTGAGGCTGGTGCCAAGGTGATGGACGCTACCGGCGGTACCGAGTCGGGGGAAGCCCGGAAGACTCGCCAAAACGACCAGCACGCCACGCTGCACAGCATCGTCATGTCAGTTGCCGAAGCAATCGAGCAGGGTCTGCGCTACGCGGCTGAGTGGACCGGTTACAACCCGGACGACGTGACGTTTACCGTCAAGCCTGAATTCATCACGCCGGTCGTTGATCCTCAGGTTCTGGCAGAGCTGCAAAAGGCAGTCATGGCAGGCACCGTAAGCGCCGACACGTACTGGCTGTACCTCACCACCGGCAAGCTGCCAGAGCGCGACTACGAAGACGAGTCGGAACTGATCAGCGACGAGCGCGAATCCGCTGGCATCAACCTGGACAACGAAAATGGCGACGGTACCGGCAGAACAGGACGCGCAACTGCTGGAGCAGACGACCCGGCACTCGGTGATGATCGAGCGGCTTAAAGCTGGCGAGGTCAAGAAATTCGAGAAGTACCTGCGCCAGATAGACAGCGTTGTGAGGGACCAACTGACCCGCAAGGAACTGACGACCTACAGCCGTCAGCGGCTTGAAGATTTCTTGGCGCGGGTCGACGGCAAGCTGCTCGACATCTACAAGACCTATGCCGATGTGGTTCAGGCTGATCTGGTGGACATCGCGCTCTATGAGTCGACGTTCGAAGCCAGCAGCTTAAATCATGCATTCTCGATTGATGCGGTCGTGCCGAGCAACGCGGTCATCCGCGCGGCGGTGTTCTCTTATCCGCTGCAAGTGACCGGGCTCGACGGCGGCAAGCTGTTGAAGCCATTCCTCAGCGACTGGACACGCGCCGAGACAATGCGAGTCACCAACACCATCAGGCTCGGCTTCGGCCAGGGCCAGACGAACGCGCAAATCATCCAGGCTGTTCGCGGTACCGCCACACAGAACTTCACTGACGGCGTTCTGGCGATCAGCAACCGCAACGCGGCATCGGTGGTGCAGACCGCGATCCAGCATGTGGCCACGACCGCGCGGATGGAAACGCTGAAGGCGAACCCTGATGTCGTTCAAGGCTACCGCTGGGTATCGACGCTGGATCGAAAGACCTCGCAGCAGTGCAAGGGCCTCGACGGCCGGGTTTTCAAGGTCGGCAAAGGGCCGCTACCGCCGGCGCACATCAACTGCCGATCTACCACCACGGCGTTGACCAGGCTCGATGACTTTTTCTCCGATGGCGCTACTCGCGCTTCGATCGGTGATGACGGTGGCGGGCAGGTTGATGCCTCGCTGACTTACTACACCTGGTTGGCAACTCAGCCAGCCAGCTTTCAAGATGCGGCCCTGGGCCCGGTACGTGGAAGACTGTTCCGAAACGGCGGACTGTCACCCGAGAAGTTCGCAAAGCTGCAGCTCAACAAATCATTCAAGCCTTTGACCTTGGCCCAGCTGAAAGAGATAGAGCCGGAAATGTTCAAGCGTGCCGGTGTAAACTGACCGCCCATCCCACCAGGGCGCGCCATGATCATCGTCGAGCACGGTAAGGGCGACAATCCCGAGGCGAACAGCTACGCCGACACGGAAGCGCTGCGGTTTCACGGCGACTACTACGGGTTTCCTGTGCCTTTGGATGAATCTTCCCGGGTCGAGTACCTGCTGAAGGCTGCTCGTGCCATGGGTGCGATGCAATGGAAAGGCAGGCCTGCGTCGCACCGCCAGCCGTTGGCCTGGCCACGCAACGAAATCGTGATCGCTGGGGAGTTCCTTAGCAAGACGCTGATCCCCTACGGCATCCGGCACGGGCAAACCATGCTTGCCATCGAGCTCTACGCTGCTGATCAGGGGATTGAGTTGCAGGCCCCCACACATTCGTTCGACGGCAAGAAACGGGTGCCGCTGACGCGCAGCACGGCTGACCACCGCAACCATCCGCCGCTATGGGTGGAAAGCAGGACGCAATTCGTTGACTACCTGCTGATGCGAGGACTGCGAGTCGTCGGCTATTCCGGAGAACGCTGGACAGAATAGCTCCGCCGCCTAAGCTTGGTTATCAATCCCGCGCTTCCAGGTCTTGAGCGGTGACTCCTTGGTGTGGAAGAGCTATGGCAAGGAAAACTGGCCCAAGACAAGGTTCTAGTGATGGCCCTCAGGATGCTCCAGAGCTCCACGAGACCTCGCTAGAGCTAGAGGATGAGATCGACCGTATTCGTGGGCTTACGCGCGAAACAATAGAGCGCATAGACCGCGTGCAGCGTGAAGTTTCTGAGGAATTCGACGGCGCGGCTTACGCAGACGATGAGTCTGGAGGGAATATGGGTGCTCGGCTGGCTAATCTTGAACGCGACGTGACAGAGATCAAGGTCTCTATGGGGAAGATAGAGACAAGGATTGCCCGCATCGAGTCCGATATGTTGACCAAAGGATTCGCGGCAGTCGTGGCGGTCGGAGTCATGATCACAATAGTTGGAGGGGCGTGGTGGATCGTCCAGCAGTATCTAGCGCCACTCATTCAGAACCTACCTAAAATCCTTGAGCACCTGCCTAAATAGCTAGGCAGATCTGCAACATTCAACCTCGGCCATGCCGGGGTTTTTTTATGCCCGCAAAGCGGGAAATCAAACCCAAGGGGTGCACCAAGTGGCAGACGAAAACCAGATTGATCTTGAAGACCAGGCCGTAAAGGACGCCATCGCGGCAGCTGTAGAAGCTGCTACCGCCGGCCTCAAGAACAAGAACTCCGAGCTGCTTGGCAAGCTCAAGACCTCCACCACTGAACTGGATAGTTTCAAAACCCAGTTCGAAGGCCTGGACATCAATGCAGTGAAAGGCCTGCTCGCCAAGGTAGGCCAGGACGAAGAGACCAAGCTGATTGCCGAGGGCAAGCTTGACGAAGTCATCACCCGCCGCACCGAGCGCCTTCGCGGCGACTACGACAAGCAGTTGGCCGCCGAGAAGGCTCGCGCTGACAAAGCTGAAGCCTTCGCTGCGAAGTACAGCGACAAGGTGCTGGCCGACTCCATCCGCGCTGCTGCCATCAAGGCCGGTGCGCTGCCCGAGGCTGCCGAGGACATCATCCTGCGCGCCAAGGGCACCTTCAAACTCAGCGACGACGGCGAGGCGATCGCCACCGACCGTGATGGCGAGGTCATCTACGGCAAGGACGGCAAGACGCCTCTGTCCCCGCTCGAATGGGCGGAATCGCTGCGTGAAACAGCTACACACCTCTGGCCAAGGGCTCAGGGTGCCGGGCAGACCGGCGACAACGGTGGCAAGGCCACGAAGAAGTGGGGCGAGTACACGGAGTCCGAGCGCGCTGTGCTGGCCCGCGACAACCCCGATGCGTTCAAAAAACTCTTGGCCACTAAAGGAACCTAATTCATGGCAACGACCCAACTGGCGGACATCTTTGTCGCCGACTATTACGGCACTATCGCGCCGGTCAACTCCCCGGAAAAGACTGCGGTCTTCGAATCCGGAATCATCGTCAAATCGCCCGAACTGGACGCCATCGCGCAGAACGGCCAAGGCACCTCGGAAATCAGCTACTGGCAAGATTTGGACGCTGACGAAGAGCCCAACATCTCGAACGATAACCCGGATGACCTGGGCGAAGTCGGCAAGGCAGAGCAGGGCACCATGCGCGCCCGCACGCTCTACCTCAACAAAGGCTATGGCGTTGCTGACCTGACGTCCGAGCTGGCCAACACCGAGCCGATGCAGCACATCCGCAACCGCTTCGGCACCTACTGGACCCGCCGCTGGCAGCGTTATCTGCTCGGCGCGGCTCGCGGCGTGATTGCCTCGAACATCGCGAACGATGCCGGTGACATGGTTGTGGACGCGGGCGCCACCATCAGCGCGGGTGCGTTCCAGGATGCCGCTTTCACCTCCGGCGATGCCGCTGACGTGTTCTCCGCGATAGGGGTTCACTCCGTAGTCATGAACCAGATGGTGAAGCAGGACCTCATCGAGTACCTGCGCGATTCTGACGGCCGCATCATCCTGGCCACCTACCTGGGCAAGCCAGTGTTCATGGACGACAGCCTCGTCTACGGCGCTGGCCGCTACCTGTCGGTGTTCTTCGGCCAAGGGGCGTTCGGTTACGGCGAGGGGACTCCAGCCGTTCCGGTCGAACTGGAGCGTAAGCCAAGCGGCGGCAATGGTGGCGGTGCTGAAGTCCTGTGGGAGCGTAAGACGCTCATCCTGCAGCCTGCTGGTTTCAGCTGGAAAGGCAGCAACAACCAGAACCTCAGCCCGACCGCGACCCAGTACGCGAGCGCGGCGAACTGGGAGCGCGTCTTCGACCGCAAGCAGGTGCCGTTCGCTGCCGTGATCAGCGGTACCACCACCCCGTAATCCAGCTGCGGCCGGGGGTCTGCGGGCGCCCCTGCCGCAAGGGAGCAAATCATGAAAGTGATCTACACCGACAAACCGGGCAATGAGCCTGGCGTGTGCTATCGACTGCTCAGTGAGTTCTTCGGGGTGATCAGCGCGGCAACCGATGTTTTCGTGCAGGGCGATAACCCCAACATCATCGAGGCCTACAAGCGCGCAGGCATCAAGGTGACCGGCGCCGATGAAAACGGCCTGCGTACCGATGGCCCGACCGTTGCCGAGTATGTTGACGCTGGCTATCAGGCGGGCAGCTACCCACCGACTGGCTACGCCTCGCGCAGCACTGCCGAAGAAATCGAAGCAGCGATTGCCGCTCAGAAGCCGAAGGCTGACACCAACACTGAAACCGACCCGCTGAAAATGAAGGTCGACGACCTCAAGGCTTGGCTGACCGCGAAAAACATCTCGTTCGACGCTTCGGCCAAGAAAGAAGACCTGCAGGCCCTAGTGCCAGCGGAATAAGGACAAGCACATGACCGATTTCATCACCGTGGCCGATGTCGATGCTCAGTTGGGGCCTGACTGGGCTGGCACCGGTGATGCGGTCCTTGCTGTGGCGATGGCGAATGCCTGGCTCACGGCCAAGATTAATCGACCCGTTGCCGATCCGACCCCTGACGCTATCAAGCTTGCAGGTGCTCAGGTTGCGAAAGAAGCGGCGGCTGGCAACTTGTACAAAGCGACCCAGAAGGAAGTGCTGAGCAAGACGGTATCGGCTCAGTCTGGCACTTCCGTCAGCAAGACCTACGCGGAAGGTTCGACTGACCTTTCCGCCGGCGAGAACTTCGCACTGGCGCTGTTGGCGCCGTGGATCAAGCGCTCGGGCACGATCATGCTTAAACGGGTGTAGCCATGGGAATGCGCGAAGAGATTCAGGCCGAACTGGCCGAAACGTTTGACGATCCGGACGGCCTGGCTGACGCGGTGAAGCCCGTGGAAGGCTCGCGCAAATCCACCCCGGCCTATGACCCGTCTACGGGCACTACCACTGGTGGAACCATTACCTACACCGGGCGTGGGACCTTCGGCAGCTATCTCGCCAAGGAGATCGATGGCTCGCTGATTCAGACCACCGACGAAAAGCTGCTGATCCTCCAGAACGAACTGTTCATATCTGCAGCTGGCTTGCCGACGACGACACCAGCCGAGCCAAAGCTCGGCGACATCATCGCGGCGAAGCGTGTGCTGAACGTGAGCCAGGATCCAGCTGGTGCCACCTGGACCGTTCAACTGAGGAAGTGATATGGCTTCCAAATATTCAGGACTGAGCGGCGGTTTTGCCGCGCAGATCCAGGCTTTTGCCGATCAGGCGCAGCTGGCGATCGACGCGACATTGCGCGAGATAGTCATCGAACTCGGCAGCAGCGTGATTCGCATGTCGCCCGTGGGCAACCCGGAAATATGGGCCGCCAACGTTGCGCACCGGGCAAAGAACAAGGCCGAGGCTGATGCCTACGACGCGCATGTCGAAGTACGCAACGTAATCACCTCTCTGACACCGAGCAATTTCACCCGCAACGGCAACCTGAAGCGCGGCGTGAAATACTCCAAGCCGCTGACCAAGGCCGAGCGGGTGCAGAACTTCAATGTGAACGGGCTGGTATCCGGTAAGGACTACGTCGGCGGGCGCTTTCGTGGCAACTGGATGTTCAGCATCGGGTCGCCGGACAACACCATAACGGATGAGGTCGACCCAAGCGGACGCAAGTCCACGGCGCGCATTGTCGACGGCGCGATCGAGTTCAAGGCGGGCGACACGGCCTACATCACCAACTCGCTGCCGTACGCGATCCCGCTGGAGTTCGGTCATTCCCAGCAGGCGCCCGGCGGCATGGTACGAATCACCGTCGCGCGCTTCCAGCAGATCGTGCTGGAGGCCATCAGGAACAACCAGGTATGAGCCATCAGATTATTCGCCGCATCTACGAGCAGCGGCTTGCAGCCTGGGCCGCGCCACGCGGCTTGCGGATCGCCTATCAGGGCGTGGCATTTGAGCCCAGTGACGGCGAAACTTATCTACGCACCTTCACGTTGCCCGCGGGCACCGACACCCAGACGCTCGAGGGCACAGACCGGGTATATACCGGCGTGCTCCAGATCAGTGTCGTGACACCGGCTGGTAATGGCACAGGCGATGCTGAAGGCTTGATCGACGACCTTGACGACCTATTCCCCACGTACCTGCGACTGCAGCAGGGCGACTTCGAAGTGATGGTGCTGACGCCTGTTGAGCCCGGGCCAGCCATTGTCGATGACACAACTCTCACCGTATCGGCATCGTTTCAATACCGGGCCGACCGCGCATAACCCGCCCATTGGGCAAACCCCGAACCCCGCCAAGTGCGGGGTTTTTCATTTCTGCGAAGAGGAAAAATCCCATGGGCTACAAACTCCCGAACGGCGGCTACTACCAGGTCGCGGCCACTTACGATGCCGTCCTGCCGTTCTCGGCGCTGTCGAACGCCACTGAAGCTGTGGCTACCGTCACCGGTGCGTCCCTTGCGGTGGGCGACATCGTTCTGCTCAGCTCCGGCTGGAGCAAGCTGGACAACAAAGTGGTGCGCGTGAAGGCCGCTACGGCAACTGCGATCACGCTGGAAGGCATCGATACCAGCGACGTGATCCTGTTCCCCGCCGGCGGCGGTGTCGGCAGCATGAAGAAGATCCTCACTTGGGTTCAGGTACCTCAGGTGTCGGACCTGGCTTTCTCGGGCGGCGATCAGAACTATCTGGACGTGGTTTTCCTCGAGGATGACCAAGGCAAGCAGGTTCCCACCGACAAGTCTGCAGCCAGCATGACGCTGACCATCGCTGACGACCCATCTAAGCCGTTCAACGCTGTTCTGCTCAAGGCCGACGCCGGTAAGCAAGTGCAAGCGGCTCGGCTGGTCCTGCCGGGTACCGACCAACTGCTCTACGGCGCGTTTATCTCGTTCTCCAAGCAGCCGGCGGTATCACGCAACAACCTGCTGGCCCGTACTGTCAGCCTAGCCCTGCAATCCGAACCAACCCGCTACCTGTCGTAAGGAATCCTCATGGCAAAGTTCAAGATTGCCCAAAACCCCACGTTCAAGGCGGACGTGGACATTCCTCGCGTCGGCGGAACCTTCATCAAGGTGCCGTTCGAGTTCAAATATCGCGACCGGAAAGAACTGGCCAAGCTGTTCGCTGGCTGGCAGGCGTCCGAAAAGGAGGACCGGGAGCGGTTCAAGGATCGCAGTGATGACATCACGCTGGTCGACCTTGCCGAAGTCAGCATTGATCGCCAGGTCGAGCAGGTGAGCGAGCTGGTGGTCGGTTGGGGCTTTGATGACAAGTTCACGCCTGAAGCGATTCGCGCTCTGGTCGAAACCTCCGCCGGCGCCGGCGATGCAATCGTTCAGGCGTACCAGAACGCCTTCGCCGTGGTCCGACTGGGAAACTGAAAGAGGTGTCGCAGGCGCTGTACGAGCCTGTGGCACCGCCCAATCAGCTTGCCCTGTTCGGCATATCAGCGGCCGACCTTGACGAGACAGTGGAGATTCTCCCCGAAAACTGGCCAGCGTTCGTCGTCATGGAGGCGATGGGCACGCAGTGGCGTGTCGGAATGGCTGGGCCTACTGGTCTCGATTACTCAGCCGTCCCGGCAATCATGGCTCTCGTCGGGATTCCCAAGAAAACCAGAAGTCAGGTCTTTCACGACATCCGTGTCATGGAAGCCGAGGCATTGCTCGTCATGAGCGAATCGAAATAACGGAGCACTCATGTTGGGCACAATCGCAGAACTGGGGATCGCGGTTGATTCGGGTGATGCCGCCCAGGCCGCGACCGACCTCGACAAACTAACCGCCGCGGGCGTTAAGGCAGAAAAAGCGGCTGATGGAGTTTCTGCTGGTTTTGAGAAAACCGGTGATGCCGCGCGCAAGCAGCGACAAGAGCTTGACTCTCTGCTGGGCAAGATTGATCCACTTACCAAGAAGCTGAACGACCTAGCCGCTCAGGAACAGCAACTGAGCCAGGCGCGGAAGTCCGGGCTGATCGGTGATGGTGCCTACGATGCGTACCAACAGAAGATTGAGGAGTCTCTCAATAGCCTGCTTGGCCTGAACACCGCTCAGAAGGCATCTGGCGAAAGTGCCGCCGAAGCCAAGGCGCGGATTCAGCAACTGGTGGTGACTCACCAGTCGCTGGCCGATACCGTAGCCCAAGGCGCATCAGCCGTCGCAGCAGCGGACGTCATCACGCGGAAGTCGACAGACAGCGCGTTCGCTGAAATCGGCGTCATCAGCCAACTTGAAAAAGCTTTCTCGGGCAACATCGAGAGCATCGAGTCACTGATTCAGGCTGAAGGTTTACTGGAGAAGGCGCGCAAGCTGGGTCTGGTCACTTCTGAAGAGCAGGCGACCTATCAGGACCTGCTCGGCAAGTCTTACGACAAGATCGAAAAAGCCGAAGCTAAGGAACTGGCTCAGAAACAACGGCTGATCGAGGCTGAAGAGCGTCAGACCGAAGCGCTCAAGCGCACGGTTAACGGGATCGACCCGGTAACCGCGAAACTGGCGAAGCTCGAAGCCCAAGAGAAGGCTTTGACTCAGCTTTTCGAATCGGGTCACGTTGACATTGATCGCTACAACGATGCTCTCGCGAAAATTGGCAAGGACCGCGCTGGGCTCACGGAAGCGACAGGCGCATTCGACAGCCTGAAACTGGGGACCCGTCAGGCTCAAGAGAACGTCGTCCAACTGGGCAACGCTATTTCGACCGGCGATTGGGGCAGCGGTGTTCGGGCTATCGCCCAGATAGGTGCCACTGCCGGCGCCAGTGCGCTGAGCTTTCTGGCTTTGGTTGGCCCCATCGCCGCTGTGGCAGCTGTCATCGGCACCCTTGGCTATGCCTACCTGCAAGGGGCCAAGGAGTCAGAGGAATACAACAAACAGCTGATCCTGACCGGCAATTACGCCGGAACAAGCGCAGGTCAGCTTGCTGACGTTGCTCGGCAGGTAAGCGCGACTGTCGGTACCACTGGCGCAGCCGCTGCTGCTTTGGCGCAGTTGGCTGGATCGGGCAAGATCGCAAGCGGCAGCTTCCAGGAGATCACCGAAGCAGCGCTGGAGATGGAAAAGGCAACCGGAAAGTCGGTTGACGCAACCATCGCTGAGTTTGCAAAGATCGCCGATGACCCAGTAGCCGCAGCGAAGTCGCTGAACGATCAGTACCACTTCCTGACTGCTTCGGTTTACTCGCAGATCGTCGCGCTCAAGGAGCAGGGCGACACCATCGGCGCGACCAAGCTGCTGACCGACACCTACGCAGACACGATCAAGGATCGCTCCAGCCAGATCATCCAAAACCTCAGCCTGTGGGAGCGGGCTTGGAAAGGGATCGGCGAGGAAACCAAAAAGACACTCGACGCCATCAACAATATCGGCCGTCAAAGCTCAATTGACCAACGGATTACTGAGCTAACGCAGAAGGTTGCATACGCTCAATCGGCCCTCAATGCTGACCCAGATGACAAGGAAAACAGGAAGAAGCTTGAAAGCTCCCAGCTCGAACTGAGCTTTCTCACTCAGCAAAAAAGCACGCTGGATGCTATCGCTTCAGCACGCGGATTAGACGCGGAGAGACAGCAGGCGGCTATTGTTGCTGCAGACAAGGTTGATGCCCGGGAAAAATCAGCGCTGACCAATGCGGAGAAGCGCAACAAGGCGCTTCAGGACTACGCTGACGAGCTCAAGGTAATTGCTCGCGTCAACCCTAATGACGCTCGCCTCGATCCGACTAGAGTCGCGCGAACCCAGGCAAACATTCGGGACCAGTTCAAAGACCCGAAAGGCCCGGCCAACCAGCTTAACCTGACCGGGTTCAACGACGCTCAGAACAACCTCAAGTCCATCACCGGTTACTATCAGAACCTCGAAAAGGAACTGGATTCGGCGCAGAAGGCCGGGCTGGTGTCGGCTGAGTCCTACAGCAGCCAGCGTGTTGCGATCGTTGAGCAAGAGAAGGGCGATTTAACGGCAGCGTATGAGGCCGAAATCGCTGCCCTGCAGGCGGTGCGCGACAAGTCGTCTACCGCCGGCGAGCAGCGCATCCAGCTGGACCAGAAAATCGCTGATGCCCGGACCAGCATGGTCAAGGCGCAATCGGATGCCGATTCGCGGCTGAAAGTGCTGGCCGACGAGGAAGACGGGCGGGTCAAGAAACAGAAATACAACATCGATCAGTACGTCCAAGCTCTTGGCCAGCAGCAGAAGGCTTTGGAGTTGGCCGGGCAGCGCGCCGTCCTGGGCGTTGGTCGCGGCGATCGCCAGAACGCGCTCGATGCACAGCTCAATGCGCAACAAGATCGGTTCGCCCAGCAATCGCTGGACCTCGCGAATCAGAAGTCCGATCCGTCGCGCAACATGTCCGAGGAGGAGTTTGCCAAGAAGTCCCAGGCTCTGGCCGATGCCAACAAAAAGGCAACCGACCAGATCCGTCAGAACTACGCGGACGTGCAGACCGCTCAGGGCGACTGGACCAATGGCGCGACCTCTGCCTGGGAAAACTACCTCGACAGCGCGCGGGACGTAGCCGGGCAGACGAGAACGTTATTCACCAATGCCTTTTCCAACATGGAGGATGCAGTAGCGAACTTCGCTATCACCGGCAAGCTGTCGTTCAGTGACTTCACCAAGTCGATCATCTCTGATCTGGCTCGCATCGCCACACGGCAGGCCACATCGGGAATCCTCAGCACGCTGTTCGGTATCGGCGCAACAGCCGCAGGGTCTTACTCTGGAGGCTCATCCGCAGGTTCCGGCGCAAGTTCAGGTTTTGACTACGGCCTTGGGTCCTCGTCCTCTGGTCTCACCTATGGCGGTGGTCGCGCAACCGGTGGCGATGTCGCTCCGAACTCGCTGTACCAGGTCAACGAAGTGGGGCCTGAGCTATTCAATCAGGGCGGAAAATCCTACCTGATGACGGGGGCGGACGGTGGCAGCGTTACGCCGCTTGGCTCTGGTGCGGCCTCGGTTTCTGCTGGTGTCGGCGGGTCTTCCCCGATTGCGGTCACGATCCAAATCAGCGGCGACGGAAACTCTCAGGTGAGCAGCAACACCTCTGGCATGGAGTATTTCGGCGCTGAGATTGGACGCTTCGTCGAGGCTCGTTACAAGCAATTGGAAGCGAAGTCTCTGGGCCCGCAAGGGAACATCCGCAAAGCCATTAATGGGAGGGCGTAATGGCTGACACATTTACCTGGCGCCCGGACAAATCAGCGCCCGGAACATTCACTCAGCGCATCCGTTCCGCCCAGTTCGGGCAAGGCTACAAGCAACGGGCAGCGGACGGGATCAATAACGAAACTCAGTCGTGGAACCTGACGTTCACAGGTGAGAAGGAGCGGATCGCCGCGATCATGGCGTTCCTTCGGGCTCAGAAGGGATACAAGTCCTTTATCTGGGCAACGCCGTTCGACGGCCCCCTCTACTTCACTTGTGACACCTTTGCGCCAACGGATCTGGGCGGCAAGGCGTGGTCACTGACTGCCACGTTCGAACAGACCTACCAGGTGACCTGATGGCCGAAAGTATTTACGAAGACGTCCAGAAGCTTGAGGCGGGCCAGTATGTCGAGCTTTTTGAGTTGGACCTGAGTGCGATCGCCGGCGACATCTACTACTTCCACGGTTACACCAAGCTTGGCGGGATCACCTGGCAGGGCGTCGAGTATTCGCCATGGCCGATAAAGGTCGACGGCATGGGGATGACCGGGGAAGGGCAGCAGGGCAACCCTACACTGGCCGTAGGCAACGTCACCGGATTCATCACCGCACTTTGTGCAACCTATCAGGACCTGATCGACGCGAAAGTCGTTCGGCACCGGACGCTGGGGCGCTACCTCGATGCCGTCAACTTCCCGGGCGGAAATCCGGAAGCGAATCCGGACGAGCATTTCACGGATGACGTCTACACCATCGACCAAAAGCAGGCGGCGGACGCTTCGAACGCGACGTTCATCCTCAAGTCTCCGCTGATTGCGACTGATCGCAAGCTGCCTGGGCGGCAGATCGTTGCCAACTGCTGTCAATGGCTGGTCATCGGCGGGTACCGGGGCGCCTATTGCGGCTATACCGGATCGGCGTATTTCACCGACAAGGACGCGCCTACGGACGATCCTGCCAAAGATATGTGCTCCGGCACTCTCCTTGGCTGCAAGCTGCGCTTTGGCGCGAACAACCCGTTGCGCTACGGCTCATACCCGAGCGCAGGGTACTGAGGTGCTGGATGAGGCTTTCGAAGGACACCGTCAAAGCGATCTATGAACACGCCAGAGCATCGGCTCCCCAAGAGTCCTGCGGCTTGATCATTCGTTCTGGTCGAGCAAACAAATATGTGCCGGTCTCAAACTCCGCCGAGAAGCCGGAAGACGATTTTAAGATCAGTACTGAATCCTGGGCGCTAGCCGAAGACCAGGGCGAGATAATTGCCATCGTTCACAGCCATCCCGGACAGTCGGCGCGGCTCAGCCATGCAGATCGAGTTTCGATGGAAGGGACTGGCCTGCCATGGCTGATCGTTGAAGTGCGTGAGGGTGAGCCGGTCAGCCATCTGATACATGAGCCGAATGGCTATCAGGCGCCACTGATTGGGCGTCCATTCAGGCACGGGGTTCTCGACTGCTACTCACTGGTGCGCGATTACTACCAGCGCGAGATGGGCATTACCCTACCGGAATATGACCGCGAAGATGGATGGTGGAACGAAGGGAAGGACCTTTACACCGACAACTTCGAAGGTGCTGGGTTCGTCCAGATCGGGCCTGCAGACCTGCTTCAAGGCGATTTAATCCTGATGCAAGTTCGCTCGCCAGTCCCGAACCACGCGGGCATCTATCTTGCCGATGGCATCCTCAAGACCGAGCCTGACCACTACCCGGTACCGGGTGCGATTCTGCATCATCTCTACGGTCGTGACTCGAAGCGCGATGTATACGGTGGGTATTGGACCGAAGCCACGCGTCTTATCCTCAGGCACAAAGACGCAAATCAGTGAGCGGCGATGCCGCAGGGGGAAATATGGAGAAGATGTTTGCAGTAGTTGACGGACAGTTGTACATCAATGAGGCCTACCTCACCGATAGCACAGTTGGAATGGTCAGGATCAGCGATCAGCGCGTAGAGGCACTCGATCAGTCTATAGCGAGCTTTAGCGTCCGCTTGGCGGCGGAGTGTGCCGCGAGAGCGTCTGCAGAGGCATCTCTTGCGGCACGCATTGATTCAATCCAGGCTCGAATCAAACCTGATGCGTAAGGTGTTTCGCTGCTTGCAACCCTAGCGCGGTGATCTCTTGGAGGGTGAACTCATCAACAGGCTTCCCCTCAAGTTTGACGTTGACCACGACCGAGCAGCCATCTTGGTCGCCAAGGTTTACGGTAGCAGTAGGCGGCGTGTTAAATCTGGAAAGAGCTAGATTATTAAGTACGAGAGCCATCTTGACCTCTAGGTCACGTTGCCCCGGTCCATGGGCTTGCAGGCAACGGACCGAGGCAGTTCGTTGAGGGAGCAACGCTACTACGACCTGTGTCAGGTCTGTTACTGGCCTTTTGTCCACGCTGGATGGGCAGACAGCCTTGCGGTTTTATCGGGACGGAATATGATCATGGCCACCTGATATCGCCATTCAAAGGACGTGAATTATGGCTCTCCACATCCGCAAGTCTTTCAAGGTTGCTCCTGGAATTCGGCTCAATGTGAGCAAGAGTGGAATCAGCACGTCGGTGGGCGGCAAGGGCTTCACAACCAACGTCAGTAGAAAAGGGACGCGAGTGACTGCCGGCATCCCTGGAACTGGAATTTCCACTTCGAAGCTATACAAGAGCCAAAAGGCGTATTCATCTGCGCCTCAATCAGTCTCGGCGTCCAAGCCTGATTTTGGCTCTTACCTAGTTGCGGTTTTGATTATCGTTGGGGTTCTGTGGGCGATATTCCACAAGTAGCTGCAAATGCGAAACGCAGCCCAGCCCAGCGCTGGGCTTTTTCATTCAAGCGCGGCACCCGTACGCCGATAACCGTGAACTGCATTCCGCAGTGCATGGAGGCGTTATGAAGAAAATCGCAATTGCTGGCCTGGTAGCTTTGCTGTCGATCGTTTCACTGTCCGCGTCGGCCTGCCCCAAAGGCACACATCCGACTGGTGGAACCGGATCGCATCACAAAGGTGGTACCTGCGTCTGAAGAGAAGCCCAGCCAAGTGCTGGGCTTTTTGCATCCTGCTTCCCAGTGCTACCCTCGGCCCTTTCTCAATGAGGGATCATCATGCGAATTTTGATAGGGGCGCTGGCAGTTGTATTGCTAGCGGGGTGTGCAAAGTCCATAACTGAAATGCGCGAGGCAGGACCAGAAGCGACGCTGTACTCAAGCAAACCCGTAGACGAAGTTTCTAAATGCATAGTATTTGCGTGGCAGGACTACACCTATTATGGGCAGCATACCGAGGTATCGATGCTCCCGAGCCGAAAAGGCGGGACCACTGTCTTTACCAGCCAGAACCAGTATATGGCTGATATAGACCCAGACCATGGAAGGACGAAGGTAATTTACTACCAGCTCGGCAGTGGAAGCATAGGCCGCACTTTCCTAGAAAGCATCCGACCCTGTCTTTAAATTAGTAGTTTGCAGCCCGCTTAGTGCGGGCTTTTTTTCGCCTGTTATTTGGCACTGCTGGATCTCTACCGGGGCAGAAAGCGTTTCTGGCTTGAGCGTTTGGATGACCAGCTAACGATGTAAAAAGGGGTTCTATGACGGATCGCATCCGCTCCATCAAGCTTTCTCATGCACTAGGCCGCCGCTTTGGCAAAGAACACAACCTCTCGGTCAGGTCGGGAGCCGAAGCTATCCGGGCTTTGGGAGTGCTATTTCCAGGATTTAACCAGTTTCTGGCAGACTCCAAAGATAAAGGGGTGAGTTACGCCGTCTACTACGGGAATCGGAACATCGGCGAGCACGAATTGCGCGATCCTCCTGGCGATAACAAAATCCGAATTGTGCCCATAGTGCAGGGGAGCAAGAACAGCGGCGGTTTGCAGGCGATCGCTGGCATCGCATTAATCGCGGCTGCAAGCTTTTTCTCTGGAGGTTTGGCCGCGCCAGGAGGGGCAGCGGCTCTCTATGGCACAACTGCGACCGCCGTATGGACTGCGGTAGGTGCTGTCGGCTTCTCGCTCGCAATCGGTGGCGTCGCACAGATGATCACCGGCACCCAAACCGGAATCGACAGCACTGAAGCCGCAGACAACAAGCCGAGCTACAACTTCTCAGGCATCAAGAACACCGTCACGCAAGGAAACCCGGTACCGCTGTGTTACGGCGAGATGACCGTGGGTTCCGCCATGATTTCACTGGGCATCGTCGCCGAAGACGAACAGTAAGGGCTTTCCAATGACCGACACCATCGTTCGCGGCTCCAAAGGCAGCGAAAGCAGCCACACGCCTGTAGAAAGCCCGGACAGCCTGATCAATACCAGTTATGCGAACATTCTGGACGCGATCAGTGAGGGGCCTATCGTTGGCCTGGTGAACGGCGCTCGATCCATTTATCTGGATGAAACGCCAGTTCAGGGCACCGATGGTTCGATGAACTTCACCGGCGTCACCTGGGAACAGCGCTTCGGAGAGCACGATCAGGATTACATCACCGGCTTTCCGTCTGTAGAAACGGAACACGCGGTCGGCGTTGAGTTGAAAGCCTCCCAGCCATGGACCCAGAGCCTGAGCAACCTGCAGCTGTCTGGCGTTCGTCTGCGCCTGGGGGCGTCCGCTCTGTATCAGCAGAACAGCGACGGCGATACGACTGGATTCACCGTGAACTATGTTGTCGAGCTATCTACGGACGGCTCCGACTATGTGCCGATCATCACGACTGCCTTCAATGGCAAGACCACCACCGGTTATCAGCGCTCGCACCGAATCGATCTTCCAGCAGCCGAGGAAGGTTGGTCTATCCGCGTTCGCCGCACGACGCCTGATTACAGCGATGCCAAGATCGGCGACACCACCACTGTCGTCAGCTACACCGAAGTGATCGACGCCAAGCTGCAATATCCCTACACCGCCCTGGTGGGGATCAAGATCGATGCGAGCCAGTTTTCTAACATCCCTGAGCGCGCCTTTCGCATCAGGGGCCGCATCATCCAGGTGCCGAGCAACTACACCCCAGAGTCGCGCACCTATTCGGGCACTTGGGATGGCACGTTCAAACTCGCGTGGACCGACAACCCGGCGTGGATTTATCGCGACATCATTATCAATGATCGTTACGGTCTGGGCCGCTTCATCAGCAGCGACAACGTCGACAAGTGGGAGCTTTACCAGATCGCGCAGTATTGCGATGCGATGGTCTCGGACGGAAAGGGCGGGCAGGAACCTCGTTTCACCTGCAACCTGTACCTCCAGTCGCGCGCCGATGCGCTTCAAGTATTGCAAGATCTGGCGAGCATCTTTCGCGGCATGGCCTATTACGCCGGGAGCGAAGTCGTCGCGTCCGCCGATATGCCAAGCGACCCGGTGTACACCTACACCAATGCCAACGTCATCGATGGCTATTTCAGCCGCCCCGGCTCTTCTGGATCGACTCGTTTCAGCGTTGCGAAGGTCAGCTGGACTGATCGCGACGACTTCGGCGCACAGAAAGTCGAGTACGTGCCGAACACAAAGGCCATCGCTCGTTACGGCATTCGCGAAACTGAAATCACGGCGTTCGGCTGCGTGTCGCAAGGCCAAGCCCAGCGTCTCGGTCATTACACGCTGCTGACCAACCAGTTGGAAACCGGCACCATTCAATTCAGTGTCGGGCTGGATGGCGTGCTCGCGCGCCCAGGCCAGATCATTCGAGTTGCAGACCAGCACTACGCGGGCAAGCCAATCGGCGGCCGGGTCAAGGCTTCGACCACGAACAGCATTACTGTTGACGATGACCTGACTGTCGCCGCCGGCGATACACTGGTTGTTATCCAGCCGAACGGCACGGCCCAGACTCGCGTAATCAAAACCGTTACCGGTCGCGTGATCACCGTCACCGAGAACTTCAGCGCAGCTCCAGTCACCGAATCGGTGTACGCGATCGAAACCGCAGAGGTCGTGCCTGAAACCTATCGCATCCTGACCATCACTGAGAACTTCGGGGATGACAAGCTTCAATACGACGTGGTCGCGGTTCAGCACAACGCGAGCAAATTTGCCGCCATCGACAGCGGCGCCCAGATCGTCACACCTCCAACCACCACGCTACCGGGCGCGGTGCAGGCAATGCCCACCAATATCCAGCTCTCGACATATGATGCCGTGAAGCAGGGGCTGACCATCGCAACCATGCGCATTACGTGGGAGCCTGCACGCAGCGCACAGAGCTATCAGGTCTGGTGGAAGAAGGATTCGGGCGACTGGGTTTATGCCGGTATCACTTACACATCATCGATCGAGGTGTCGGGCATCTACACCGGCACCTATACGGCTCGGGTTTCAGCTGTCGGCGTAAATGGCAACTCGTCCTTGTGGGCGTATTCCGAACCAACTCTGCTCAACGGCAAAGAAGGTCTGCCGCCCGCAATCACGTCGCTGACCACCGAAAGCCTGATCTTCGGCATCGGCATCAAGTGGACCTTCCCACCAGGTGCGGAAGACACCCAGCGCACCGAGCTTTGGTACAGCGAGGCGCCGCAGCTCGACAGCGCGACTAAGCTGGCCGATCTGGCGTACCCGCAATCGGACTACACTATGCAGGGCCTGCGCGCGGGCCAGTCGTTTTTCTTCTGGGCACGACTGGTCGACCGTACCGGCAATGAGGGGCCGTGGTTTCCGCAGGCTCCGACCGTCGTCAATGGCCAAGCCAGCGCCGATGCCGATGACATCCTTGATTACCTGACTGGTCAAATCACCGAGAGCCAGTTGGGCCAGGAACTCTTGGGGGAAATTGGCAAGATCGGCGGCGACGGCCCGGGCTCCGTGAATGAGCGCTTGGACGATGTCCGGACGGACCTAAGCCAGCAAATCACCGACGTCAGCAACACCGTGACCGAGGTGCAGAGCGAGCTGCAGGCGCAGATCGATCAGATTGCAGATCTGGCCGACTCGATGCCGTACAAGGCAGACGAGACCTACACCAACGGGCAGGGCGTGCTCGGCGCGGACGGGATCATTTATCAGGCATTGAAGAATGTACCGGTCAACACACCGCCGCCGAACACCGAATTTTGGCTGAACGTTGGCCAGGCAGTGCAAACGGCAAACGGCTTGGCCGCGCGCGTCACCACCACAGAAACCAAAATCACCAGCATTGAGGGCGTCAACACCGCGCAGGCGAACCAGATCACCGGCCTGCAAACTTCGCTGGACGGCAAAGCCGATTCGTCCGTGGTCAGCAGCCTGTCGAGCCGCGTCACGACTGCCGAGAACACACTCAGCAGCCAGGGCACGGCGATCACCGGCCTGAACAACAGCTTGACCGTCACCAACCAGAACGTCACCGCTGCGCAGAATGCCGCGAATGCGGCGAACACCTTGGCGGGCGGGAAAGGCAAGGTTCTTGTTCAGTCGGCGGCGCCGGCGGCTGCCGATCAGTTGGCGCAGAACCTGTGGATCGATACCACCGGCAACGCCAACACGCCAAAACGCTGGACGGGGACCGCGTGGGCCGCTGTTACAGACAAGGCTGCGACGGATGCGGCGACGGCCGCTGCCAATGCGCTGGCGCTCGCTCAAACGAAAGCAGATGCAAGTGCCGTCAACAGTCTCACTACCAGAGTGACCTCCGCCGAGGGCACGATCACCAGCCAGGGCACGCGGGTCACTTCACTGGAGAACACCGTCAACAGTCCTTCTACAGGACTGGGGACCAAAGCCAGTTCGGCGGCAGTAGACGCTCTGACCAGCCGGGTTACTCAGACTGAAACCGGTCTGACGAGCGTAAGCGGCCAATTGACGACGCTGAATAACAGCATCGGCGACATTGGCGGTCAGAACCTCGTCTACAACCCGGCATTCACCAAAGAGAGCACTACACCAGGCGTCGCAGATGGCTGGCTGCTGGACGGTCCCGGCGCTCCAGGCAGCTCAACTGGGGTTATGTCGCTGGTTCCATCGTTCCTGGTCTCCAGCGAAAAATCTCAGCGAGTGGATGTCACCAACCTGACGACAAGCGCGCTTTACCGTTCGATCAGGTTCGCCGACGCGCTCACGCCGAAGGTAACAGCTGGTGCAACGGTTACTGCCTCTATAAACATGCGCGGCACAGCTGGGCTTCAGGTGCGGATCTTCATTCAGGCGCGCAATGCATCGAACGGAGCTATCGCGGCTCCAGCTTCCGCCATGATTCCTGTCACAGGAGGAAGCCAGCGGATCTCTTATAGCTATCCGAATTTGCCGGCCAACACAGCGAACGTTCAGGTCTTCTACCGTATCTATGCGGGGGATTCCGTATCCAGCGGCTTTGTTGAGTTCACCCGTGCTCAGGTCGAGCTTGGCGCGGTTGCTTCGGGATGGCGGGACAACGGTGCAGTTCTGGCGTCTGATCAGGCGGCGACTTCGACGGCGGTTCAATCCCTGCAGTCCACGGTCACGCAGCAGGGGACCACCCTTACGAGTGTGGGAAGCCGCACGACCTCGCTTGAGAACGCTGTCAACAGCACCACTGACGGGCTGTCAACGAAGGCCAGCGCGTCGGCACTGCAAACGCTCGGCAATCGCGTCACCAGTGTTGAAGGAACGTTGACGTCGCAGAGCTCCGACATCACCAACCTGAAAAACACCATTGGCAGCGCGGCGCCATTCGTGGCGGGGTACGCCTGGGAAATGACCGGCTCTACCCGGGGCTGGACGGCAAACGTGTCGGGCGCGACGATCACTGCCGGTACTTTGTTTGCCACAGTGTCGAAATACACCCAGATTCAGGCGACCAGTTCGTTCGGCAACTTGAACGGATCGGAGAACCCGTTTCTGCGCATTCGGCTGCGGCGCAAGAACACCACGCGCGCATCGGCGGCGATGTACTGGGCGAACGAAGATGGCGGCCTGGCCGAAGCGCGCCGATTCAACTGGCCGATTAACCTGAACACGGAGGACTGGCAGGACATCGAACTGGACCTGTCCGGGCACACCGGCTGGAACGGCAAGACCGGCATTTACGCCATTCGCCTGGACATGAACAACTCAGGGGATGCGAACTCGGTTATCGACATCGGCTACATCGCGGTCGGTCGTCGGTCTGCAGCAGGGTCTGCGCAGGCGCTGTCTTCGCTGACGACCACGGTCACCCAGCAAGGCGCAACGATCAGCTCTCAGTCGCAGCAAATCACTGGACTGCAAACGTCGGTGGGCAACAACACCGCCCAGCTTCAACAGCAAGCGACCACTATTGCCGATTCTGCCGGGAAGATTTCGGCTGCCTACAGCGTCCGCCTTCAGGTGGCGCAGAACGGCCTGAACTACGTAGCAGGCTTCGGCATTGGCCTGGACAACAGCTCTGGGGTTCTGCAATCGCAGTTCATCGTTGCTGCTGACCGGTTCGCGGTCATACGGGATGTTGCGGGCAACGTTTCATCGCCTTTCATCATTGAGGGCGGCCAGGTGTTCATTGCCGATGCGGTGATCAAGAAGGCCACGATCGTCAACGGCATCATTGGGCAGTCTATTAGCTCTGCCACGCTGACGAACTATGGCGTGCCCGTGATGATCGTCGACTACAACACCGGCGCGATCGCCATCAACAACAAAGCCACCAATGGCAAGTCGATCATCTTGCGAGAGGACGGCCTGTTTGCAACATCCGGAGGCGTGACCATTCTTGAACTGAAGGTGTAAACCATGACTGGCCTGATCATTAGAAACCCGGCAGGTCAAGAGATCCTCAACATGACGATGAGGATCAGCCAGAACATGGGGTGGGTCGACACCAACGGGGCCAACGGCAGTGCAACGCTGCCGACGCCTCCGACTGGGAAGCAGCTCTATTACCAGATCGTGCCGCTGGTTGACCTGCAGCGCGAGAAAGGCAAGCGGCCCGCGGTCGTGCTCAACGGCACAGCCTTGAGCTGGACCTACTCCTACAACACCAATGGCTGGGGTTACTTCTCGGCAAACTGCCGAATCTTCTATGGATACTACTGATGGCTGGATTGCTCGTTAGAAAGGAGGACGGAACCCTTTTATTCGACACTCAATACATCACCCATGGACTTGTAAAAAGCGGGTATTTGCAGGCCGATGAGACATGGCCAAGAAAATACCTGCGAGGGATCAACCTGGACCCGAACTCGGGAGCGAGTTACGACGATTCCTCCCGGGCCGGTGATCAAATGTTCTCGATCACCGTGGGCAACGCGGTCAACCCTATCTGCTTCATCGTTGGGAAAGGATGCCTGCAAGGAACCGCGCGTTCCGGCAACACGGTGAAGTTTTTCTATAGCGGCGGTGATACCAGCACCAAGGCGTACGTTTTCGACCTGATGAATGACAACGTCGCAGGCAACCCGCCGTGGCTCAAAACCCGTAGGGCTGATGGTTCAATCTCGTTCAACTCCCTGCAGGTGCCGCTGAACATCCTGTATGCAGTTCAGGCGCCTGGCCCGACAGCGCTTGACCAATACGGGCGGTATATCGGGCCGTATGCCGGCGGCGCGTGGCAGAGTGTGAGGTTCCAGACGGCATCAGTTGATCCACAGGCGCATTACGTCGTGGACGTGGCGCTGCCCGGTGGCGTCGAGTACGCCGCCTTCCTGAACTATTCGCGGGGCTGCAATGGCTACTGGAGCGCGAATCTGACAGGAGTTAACCCGCAAGTAGTGGGCATGTCCGAAGGCGCCTACGGAAGGGTGGGCGGCATGAGCTTCATGTTTGGTCCAGCCGGCGGAACAACGGATGTGGCGCTCAACGGCATCGCTTTCTCAATACCAGGTTCCGTCGCAGGGTTGCCGGTTGACACTCTTCCTGTCGCCCTGGTCATCGCAACAACCGTACTGCCTTTCCCTTACAACTGATTTATCAAACCCCTGAAACTGGAGATTCGTATGCCTTTTATCGTGATCAATGGCAGCAACTCGTTCGACCCAAATAATCAGGTCGAGTACGCAACCGAAGCCGAGGCTGATGCAAAAGCGCGCGAAATCCTCGGAGCGTTCCCTCAATCGCTGATCCGCACTGCGCAACTGGTGAAGACCTATCGCGCCCAGGTGACGATCACTGCCGAGGACGTTCCTGAACAGGATCAGCCAGCCGAATAACGCCTGCTCAACACATGCCCGCCGCGCGCGGGCTTTTTTTCGTCTGGAGAAAAGTGAATGGCAAGAATTTCAGAAACAGCCGCGGGCGGCCGGAACGCTCTTGCGTTCCTTGATCTGCTGGCTTGGTCGGAACTGGGCAGCGATTACCTCAAGCGGTCCGACGATGGATACAACGTGATCGTGACGGGAGTCGACGGCAAGATCGAGCTGTTCACTGATTACAGCGTTCATCCGTTCGCGGGAGGGCGTAAGTCGAAGGTGTTCAGCAAATCCGGGCAGACGTCCAACGCCTCGGGCCGCTATCAGTTCATGCTCAAGGACTACGCACACTACCGCGACCAGTTGAAGCTGCCGGACTTCGGCCCCGTTAGCCAGGATCGGTGGGCCATCCAGTTGATCAAGGAGCGCAAGGCGCTGGACGACATCAAGGCGGGCCGCATCGAAAGCGCTATCCAGAAGTGCCGGAACATCTGGGCCAGTTTGCCAGGGGCGGGATATGGGCAGCGTGAGCACAATCTGGAGGACCTTTTGGCCGTTTATGTTGCGGCGGGCGGGGTGCTGGCATGACCGACATCCGCGTCAGGCTGCTGGTCTACGGACTGGTGGTGCTGGCGGTGATCGGGATCTGCTGGTGGGCCCTGTCCTCGGCCTACGGACGGGGGGAGACTGCTTCCGATCTACGCTGGCAAGCCAAGTGGTCCGATCAACAAGCGCTTCAGGCGAAAGGCATGGCCGCTGCAACGACTGCGAACCGAACCGAAGAGCAACGCCGCCAGACGGCAGTCAACCAGGTGGGAAATGATGCAAGACAACAACAGGCTGTTGCGACTGCTGATGCTGTCAGCGCTGATGATGCTGGCTACCGGGTGCGCGACAAAGCAGGAAAACTGGCTGCCGGAGCAAGTTGCTCCCCCAGCGATACCGGACCTGCCAGCCGAAGCACGTCAGCCACCCGCGCCGCCATGGTGCTCTCCGACCTGTTCCAGCGGGCTGACAAACGAGCGGGAGAGCTGGCAAGGGCTTATGACGCAGCCCGAATAGCGGGCCTTGCCTGTGAAAAGGCATATCAGGCCCTGATCAACCCAGTGCGTTAAGTGCTCCCACTAATCGCGATCCCCTCGCTCCGTTACTTCCACTGCAGGCCCGAGCAGGTCGTAATAGCGGAAATGAAATTCAGCCTCCTGCTTTTTTCCCGCAACCTTTGCTCGTAATGCTTGATCAAGGTGCCAGTCTCGCATCCGGCGGAGGCTGGCTAGCTGGCGTTGGGACCGAGTGTTGTGTGGCATGTGCTCTCCTTGTCGTCGACCTCTCCTGAGATTCTGGCAATTTTAGATCCAAACGGAAGAATGAGAAATATCCAGACGGGTGGAGGGGGCAGAGCTTCGTGTTGGGACGAGGGATATAGTAGCCACGCTACGAGCTAGTGGTGTTTGTGAGGGGGGCAGGATGTATGTCCTGCCCGATTAGTTCGGTTTCAGGGTTTGGTTGAGCGAAGGATCGTCCGGGTTGAACCAGGTGGCGGCTCGTTGAGGACTGCCCAGAACACCCCAAGATCCGCCACTGCCGATATGAAATCCTGAAAGACTACGGGCTTCACCACATAGGAGTTCACGCCAAGTTCGTAAGCGCGGCCCAAGTCGACCGGTTCCTTCGAGTTCGTCAGCATCACAATAGGAACGCTGCGAAGCTCCTCAGTGCTTCTTACGATCTCGAGTACCTCCAAGCCGTTGACCTTGGGAAGTTTCAGGTCCAGCAAAATCACAGCCGGATTCCCTTCGGCCCGGTCGGCGTAGTCGTTCCTGCGTAGCAGGTAATCCAGCGCTTGCGCACCATCGGTCACGGAAATCACATCGTTGGCCAGTTGGCTGCGCTCAAGCGCCACCAGCGTCAACTCCAGATCGCGAGGATCATCCTCAACGAGAAGAATGGGTTTCAATATCGGGGGCTCACTTGAAAAAAACGCCAGCATTCTAATAGCATACCAGCCCGCTTTAAATGACCGCGCCAGCTTCAAGCCCGTTAAGATCGCGCAATTCGTCGGCAACTATGCATCTCGGCCAATATTGCGGAATTCTAGAAGATCGCGATGCTCATTCATCTTGTGTGCTACTAGATCGCATGTCAGTAAAAACAGTCGTCCGTCGCGCTAGGTCGGTCATTCAATTGGTATTGGTAGGTGTGTGGTGTCTGCAGATCGTGGAGGGGGACCGTTCTCAGCCGACGTTATAGCGCGAGCCTCGTCAGCGCTGCTACGCCGTCTGAATGAAGCGAGTTCGGCTAGTGAGCTTGTAACTCGCGCAATGGACTGCGAAAACTTTCTCCAAGACATGGGGGACAAAAGTCGAATAACTGCTTTGGAGTTAGAAAGGTTGCATGCGATGTTCGATGCCGCCGTTGAAATCAAGATCCGCGAGTTTATGCCAAGCTTACCTGGCATGCCGATGGGCCGATGGTAAGACGTCCGTCCGCTGTACCCGCGCGTTGAGAATGTATGACGCTTTATTGCTGCGTAAAAATTCTTTTCACGGTTGAACAGAGCGCATCGATGGGCCAAGGCTTCTGCAGGTAGACAGTTTCTTGGGGCAACGCCTTGAATTCAAGTCCACACGCGCAAGTCAATATGACGGGTAGATACGGCCATTTAGCTCGGAACATTTCTGATAGCGCTAAGCCGGACAGCCTTCCAGGTCCGTGATCGGTGATCAACAGTGAGCAGGCTCCATGAGAGTCCAAAATGTAGTCTAAGGCTTCAGTGGCAGTACCGAATGTAACGATCTCAGCTCGAATCCCCTGCAATATCTCGACCATCAGTTCGCGAACAATCACATCGCTTTCAACAATGACGATTTCCCGGTGGATTGGCAGAACGCCTGACCATACATGTGTCATGGCAATCTCCACCTAGGGGTTATCCTGATCAGTCTACTCTCAATCAGGAGTCTGACTTAGACGCTTTTTTCTCCAATTCTGATCGAAGACTGATTCCGTTCTCAGAAGCGGTCTCGGTTTACAAGCGTCCATGTTGACGGCTCACCTCTCAACTGGCACGCAATGCGTCTCTACTGCTTTTTCGGTTCAATCAGATGCGCGCCTTGATTTCTCACATTTCCTACATCCTTGCTCACCTCGAACCAGGTGAACTCTTCAGTCGGTCTGCAGCACTCCTTCGCAATTTCGGCGGCGCGCTCCGGCGTTGTTTCCGGATCGACCCATTCCCGGGCGTGCTCTGGACTCAGCACTACCGGTCGCCGGTCGTGAATGTCCACCATCCCCTGATCTGAATCGGCCGTGATGATCACGAACCCGTCCTGCGGGTCAGGCTCCAGCCCCTGATGCACCTCCGCCAGCGCAGCGAAGAACATCGGGCTTTCCTCCTTCAGCCTGATGAAATACGGCTGCTTCTTCTTCGGATCATCCGGATCCTTCACCCACTCAAACCAACCATTCGCCGGCGCCAGTGCGCGGCCGTTCGGCCACACCTGTTTGAAGTACTTCCCCGTCATCACCGTCTCGACCCTGGCGTTTATGGGAGCGGGGCGCTTCGCATCCTTCTTCGCCCAGAACGGCGACCATCCCCATTTCACTTTGTCGACGCTCAAGCCTTCCTCGGTCGGCCGGATGATCTCCACGCGAGTCGACGGCGCGACGTTGTAGCGCTCAATCGGCCATAGGTCGTAGCCATTGATTACCAACTGCTTTGGCGCGAGCTCCTTGAGGTAATGGTCCATTGATTCGTAGATCGAGTAGCGTCCGCACATGGTGTCACCCGTCGAAATTTCCTATACATGAGATTGACCGCAAGCGGACAAGAACGTTAACTGTATATACATACAGTTAATCAAAACAAGGCTTGCATCATGAGCGTCACGATCCTCGGCCCGCTGTCGGCCGGCGGCGAAAAGCTGCCCCTTTACTCCTTCCACGTCCCGGCTGGCTTCCCGTCGCCGGCTGCCGATCACATCGAGAAGCACATCTCACTCGATGAGCTCTTCGACATCCGCGCGCCGCACGTGTACTTGGTGAAGATCGAGGGCGACAGCATGCAGGGCGCAGGGATCTACTGCGGTGACCTGGTGATTGTAGATCGCAGCCTTTACGCCGAGCACGGCGACATCGTGATTGCCGCCCTGAACTCGGAGCCCGTATGCAAACGGCTGCACATGCGCGGGAACGAGGTCATCCTGAAGTCAGAGAATCCGAAGTACCCGTCTCGCCACGTGATGGAAGGGGACGAGCTTGTGATCTGGGGCGTGGTGAAATACAGCGTCCGCGATCATGACAAAGCCTGAGCCCGTCTTCGCGCTGATCGACTGCAACAGCTTTTACGCCAGTTGCGAGCGCGTCTTCCGGCCTGATCTCGCCAAAACTCCCATCGTGGTGCTGTCGAACAACGACGGCTGTGTCATCGCCCGAAGCTATGACGCGAAGCCATTCGTGAAGATGGGAGCGCCTTATTTCCAGATCAAAGACCACCTGCGCCGGAACGGTGTGGTGGCCTTCAGCAGTAATTACGCGCTGTATGGCGACATGAGCGAGCGGGTAATGACCATCATCGAATCGATGGTGCCCGCGCTCGAGGTTTACAGCATCGACGAGGCCTTCGCAGACCTGACGGGCATTCCAGGTGACCTGACTGCCTTTGGTCGCCAGATCCGTTCCGCTATCTACAAGCGTACCGGGATCCCGGTCGGTGTGGGCATCGCCCGCACGAAGACACTGGCGAAGTTAGCAAACCACACCGCCAAGCGTCTGCTGGCGAAAACCGGCGGGGTCGTCGACATCTGTGATCCGTTCAACCGCGACTGGACATTGCGTAACACCGATGTAGGAGAGGTGTGGGGCGTTGGCAAGCGGATGAAGGCCCATCTGGAGGCTATGGGAATCAAGAGCGCGATGGACCTGGCCAAGGCTGATCCCTGGACGTTGCGGCAGAAGTTCAGCGTCGTTATCGAGAAGACCGCGCGCGAGCTCGCCGGCACTCCCTGTCTTGAACTCGGCGAAGCCGATCCGCCGAAGCAGGAGATCTGCTGTAGCCGAATGTTCGGCAATCGTCTGACCACGATTGAGCCTATTAAAGAAGCGGTGGCCACCTATACGCAGCGCGCGGCAGAAAAGCTCAGGGCTCAGAACTCTCTGTGCAAAAAGATCCGAGTCAGCATCCGCACCGGCATGTTCAATCCGGAGGAGGCGAAGTATGCCAACGGTGCGTTGGTTGAGTTGCCGTATCCCACCAATGATGTGCGACTGATGACCAAGGCCGCGACAGAGGCGGTCAACCGCCTGTTTCGGCCCGGCTTCAAATACAGCAAGGCCGAGGTTCTTTTAGTGGATCTGCGGCAGCCTGGCGAATTCACCGACGATCTATTCGCACACTCCCAACCGGTGGAAGCGGAGAAGGTGATGAACGTACTTGATGAGATCAACGCCAAGTGGGGGCGAGGGACGTTGCGCGCGGCGAGTGTGCCTGCTGCGCCCGGGTGGGCTATGCGGCGGGATCTTATGAGTCAGAGCTTCACCACGAAAGTGGATCAGCTCTGGACGGTGAAGTGCAATTGAGTGGGAAGGGGGAACATCGGCAGAACGCCGGGGAAGGAGTTGTGAATCTCGTACCACTTTTGTACCAATTAGCGGGGAAAGCGGGGGCAAACGCCTCAGTTAGCGCCAGACGCCCATAAAAGGCGCATCTGCCATACACCAGCAATTACGGATGGTGGCCACTATTTTGATTTCACTAATCATTCATTTTAGTGTAGATTTTCTGGCGTCAAAAAGGAGGCGTCATGAAGGCTTTGTACCTCGTATATGTGATTTTAATGGTCGCGGCTCTCGCCCTGATTGGTTATTTCGTTAAGGGTGAATACGAAATAAATTCCAGAGCAAGTAGCTGTCTGAGGCTGGAGTTTCCGGAGCAAGACAAGTGCTTCAGCGACTTGGGACGGCAAGCTGCGAACCTGGCAAAAGTAGCGAAGGCGGTTACACCGCAATAATGAGGCTGGAGCAGGGCGGGGCGGTTAACAACTCGCCTCGAGTCCTGAGCATGTGAGCGCAGCATGGCGCAAAACCTCCGCCGGAAGCCGCGTGTTTACGTTTGCAAAATCACAGGAAGCGCCATATTTTGCTTGCTCCGTGAACGGTAATTTTCTCTATTAATCAAATGGTTGCGTGTCTATAGTCACCAGCATGGGGTGCTAGGGGTCGAGTGTTCGAATCACTCCGTCCCGACCATATTATTCAATGACTTAGCCGCCTTTTGGTGGCTTTGTTGTTTCTGGGTCAATGACTTTTCGAGTGACGCTGCCGTTTTTTATCATGCGTTTCTCCTCTTCAGAATGGTCAGCGCTGGTGCGCGCGATTCGGTTACTGATCCAGCGCGGTCATCGCCCACGAACTGCGCACGCCATTGAATGCCGCCATGGGGCGGGTGCAGGGCATGCTTGATGAGGTATTCCCCAGCGATGACGTGCAGTTGGGCATGGTCAAACGTCAGCTCGATCAGTTCAGGAAACTGGTGGATGACCTGCATCTGTTGTCCATGGCCAGGGCAGGCCGGCTGGTGTTAGAGCGAAGCGATTTTTCGTTGGCAGCCGTGGTGGCGGAGCGACTGGCCTGGTTCCTGCCGCAACTGGATGAGGCCCACGTCAACACGCAGGTCAGTATTGTTGATGGGTTTCGTATCAATACCGACCGGGATCGCCTGGGTTAGGTGCTCAACATCCTCGTCGACAACCTGCTGCGTTACGCGGCAGGGGTGCCAGTTGAGCATCATAGCGCGGAGCTATACGCCTCTATGATCGCTGGGTAATAGGTCAGCTGCTGTGCCCCGGTTCACCGTGAACAACGATGAAACAACCGTTGCCGTAGAACAGCGGTAGGCAAGACTTCAGGCCTTGAATGGACTGGCCTGCATCGACAACTTCTGGGGCCTGCCAGCGCTAAAACGCTTGGAACAAATTGTGTCAACACCGGGTCAACCCAATTCGATTACCCCAATTCGGTATCTCACCCATGACCCAGATGATCAAAGACATGAGCGAATCCTTGAGCGATGATCTTTACGAGAAAACCCGGGCTCAGTTAAACACCTTTATCGACGAAACCAACGCGTTGCTGGCTGCGGGGGATGTGATGCATGAGGACAGGACGGCATTGGCTCGCGAGCGGCTGACCGAGTTTCTGAAGCGGGCAGAGGCAGCCTCCGCCGCGCCAGCGGTAGTGCCACCGGTGACACGCGCGATGGCGAGTGCTCGCAGTTATGTCAGGGCCAATCCGTGGGTTGCTGTGGGCGCAGCGGCGGGTATCGGTGTCCTGGTCAGTCTGCTGTTCAACCGGCGGTCGTGAGGAGGGCGCAGTCATGCGCGGTCGTGGTATTCCAACCATGCGTCGGGGTGCGGGCGGGCGGTTTTGGCTGTCGCATGTGTACACGCGAGGCGAGGGCACGCGTTTGGGCTACCCTCGTGACTGGCGGGGTGGCTGGCGTGACCATGCGTCGCCACGTGTGGCGTCGGCAGGCGGGCGAGGAGCCGGTCTGGTGCCAAAGGATCTGTTGCAGTATCGAAGGGGGACATGCATGAGTGTGGACGAGGAGGCGGTTCGTCAACTGGCGCAGTTGATCTGGGAGACGGAAGGGCGGCCGGACGGGCAGCAATCCCGGCACTGGGAGATGGCGACGAAGCTGGCGGAATCAGCAGCCATGGCGCCAGCGCGTGCGCCTCACCCTCACACGATCGATACGCTGTTTCCGGAGCCCAATGACGCGCCCGATGACGAACCTCAATGACCTGCGATGATGACCCGCAATCAATGCTGTCATCTCAGACCTGACTGGCCTGCAACTCGCCCAGCAGTGACTGGGCGAAATCCTCCGAGGCGATGAAGTCCAGTGCCTGGCGCAATTTTATCGTCTCTTCTGCTCCGAAGGTCTTGTCGAACACTTGGGAAACGCGCTCCGAAATCGTGCGAGCTTCCTCGTATTTCTGCTGGCCGGCTTCGGTCAGCAGCACTCTACGACTTCGACGGTCGGTTTCGTCGATCTGCAGTTCAACAAGGCCATCACGCACCAGAGGCTTGAGGGTGTGGCCGAGCGCCGAGAGGTCCATGACCAGTGCCTGAGCCAGATCGCGCATCCGGGGTTCATCGCTACGAGCGATTTGCGAGAGCAGGGAATACTGAGTGGCCTTCAGGCCGCAGGGCAGAAACGCTTCATCATAGATTTGCCCCAGTCGACGCGATGCGCGACGCACCGAGCCGTTGGCGCAGCTGCTGGCCATGGCGGGATCTGAGCAGGATGTCGCACGTTTCAAAGCCTGATTACTCATTGCTGGCAAGGGATTGAGCGATTATGCCTGCACACGCGATCCGGACAAGGTTTTTCAGGCCATCGGTCCGGCGACAGGGTGACGCATGGCTATCCAGCGAAGCGCGCCATCTTCGCGCTGAGCATCGCTTTCACCTCTGACCATTCGCCATCGATGATGCTGAAACGCACCGAATTGCGCTTGCGCCCGTCCGGCATGATGCGCTCGTGACGCACGATGCCTTCCTGTTTTGCGCCGATCCGCAGGATGGCGGCGCGAGAGTTTTCGTTGAGCTCGTCTGTGGTGAACTGCACCCGCACGCACTTCATGACCTCGAAGGCGTATTCCAGCAGCAGGTATTTCATCTCGGTGTTCAGCCCTGAGCGCTGCACGGACTGGCTCAGCCAGGTGTGTCCGATCTCCAGCTTGCGGTTTTTGCGATCAATCTTCCAGAAGCGCGTACTGCCGATGATCTGCCCGGTGTCGCGACGAACGATGGCAAAGGGCATGACGCTTCCGGATTCGCGTCCGGCAAGCGCCGTGGCGACGTATTGCCCAACAGTGGAAGGGCCGGGGATAACCGTCACCTTCATGTTCCACAGCTCGCCATCTTCAGCGGCCTGCAGCAGGCGTTCGGCGTGCTCGGTCTGCAAGGGCATCAGCACTACGTTATTGCCGGTCAACGTCACCTGTTCAGCGGCAATCGCTTCTGTACTCATGTTGCGAGGATCCTTGGCTCAGCCTTTGGGTTCAGTTTTGGGTTTGGCGTCTGGCAAGGCGGCGCCTTTCGGCCACAGCATCCATATCTGCCCTTGTTGTTTCATGTTGCCTGCCAGCTCGCCTGCAGCGTCGCCGGTGCCCCAGAACATGTCGGCGCGCACTTCGCCTGCGATGGCGCCGCCGGTGTCCTGGGCGGCGACAGGGCGCACCAGCGGCGTGCCGTCCGGGCGCGTGGAGGACAGCCACAGCAGGCTGCCCAAGGGGATGACCTTGCGGTCGATGGCCACGCTGTAGCCTGCGGTCAGCGGTACGTTGAGCGAACCACGCGGGCCTTCGTCGCTGTCGGGGCGCAGGGTGAAGAATACGTAGCTGGGGTTGCTGCCCAGCAACTCGTGTACGCGATCAGGATGGGCGATCGCCCAGTCACGAATCCGGCCCATGGACACTTCGTCCTTGGTCAACTGACCCTGTTCCACCAGCCAGCGGCCCACGGGTTTGTAGGGATGGCCGTTCTGATCGGCGTAAGCGATGCGCAACTGGCGACCGCTTTCCAGCTGGACGCGGCCTGAGCCCTGGATCTGCAGGAATTGCAGGTCGATGGGGTTTTCCAGCCACGCGAGCACCGGTGCGTTGACGCCTTTTTCGCCGATGGTGGCGGCGTCGTCATAGGGGCGCAGCACACGACCGCCCAGACGTCCGCGCAGGCGTTTGCCTTTGAGTTCGGGGTAGATGCTGTCGAGATTGACGATGATCAGGTCATCCGGCACGCCATAGATCGCCACCGGGTGCTGATCGTTGTGCTGCTCACTGCCTTTGTAGATCGGCTCGTAATAACCGGTGATCAGGCCATTGGCGCCGTGTTCGGAGGAGCGCAGGCTGTAGACCTGCAGCTGGTTCTTGAGGAAGTCGCGCACCGCAGCCGGATTTTGCGGCACTTGTGCAGCCTGGGCGCAGGTGGCGCCCCACACCGGGTCTTTCGCCAGGCGTTTGCAGGCAGAGAACCAGCTGTTGTAGCCCGCCATCAGGTCGACGTCGTTGACCGCTGGCAGCTTGTCCCACTCGACGCTGACATACGTGGTGGCCTCGGGAGGCTTGGTCTTGGGCGCGCCGCCATCGCAGGCAGCGAGCAGGGCGATCAGCGGAGCGACGCAGAACAGAAAGCGACGCCAGTGCAGGCTTGGGGTCATCACGCGGGGTGTTTCCTGAAAGCAAGTGAAGGCGGCTAGCTTGGTGAAAGGCGACGGCGGCGTCAAATCATCGCGCTGTTTTCGCAACCGGTGCTTGCCTGATTTCCCCGGCAGGTGTGGGACATTTCAGCCACTCATCGCACTTTTTTCTGATTTGCGGCTCTATGCATGGCCGGGACGCCGCGATCCACGCGGGGTCCAGTCTGTTGAAGCGTTGGATTGATGGTTTCTGTTTCCTCTTGTTTCCATATACGCCGTTCGATTCGCGCGTGGCTTGCGTTGTGCCTGTTGGCACTGGGCCCGGCCGGCTGTACTCGCCAGGACGGGCAGGACATGGCGACGCAGTTCAGCGAAACGCGGCCTCAGGAGTTCTTTCAGACCAGTGTCGACCGTATGGCCACGCTGGCGATGCAGGACAACCTGGAGAGCCTTTACCTGCTCATGAACAAGCTGTACCTGCGCAACCCTTCCGAGTGGCGCAAGTCAGGCTTCGTCGATGCCCGCTCGGCCGAGCGCAACGTGCGTCAGGCCATCGAACAGCAAAAGCCGCTGCCGCAGTTGGGGAATCGCCGCGACCTGGCGGCGCTGAGTTATGCCCTCAGCCCCGAGTTTCTCGGCGACCGCGTCGGCGCCTTCATTTATGCCATCGGCAGCATGTTGGTCACGGCCCACGGGGGCCGCCTTGAATTTTACATGACCGACCAGATCAACCCGAAATTCGTCAGCAACGCTGCGCGCAATATCGAGAAGGCAACATGGCTGTTGAGCCAGCGCCAGAACGCCAACGGCGAGTTGATGCTGTTTTCCAACGAGATTTCCGAGGAGGGCAGCAACCTGAGTTTTGCCACCGAGTTTGGCAAGATCGTGGCGCGGCTGGATTTGCTGACGCAGATGCTCGACGAACGTTATCGCCGCATTGGCCTCAACTATGCGCAGAGTCTGTTGTTCCTGAATTTTCTTCCGGTGCAGTGATTCCGGCCCCTGTCGCAGCGCGGCCAGCCGGCGGAGGCAATCTGAAAAACGCCACCGTCGGCAAGCCGGACCGCTCAAGGATGTGCGTGGTGCTCAGGCCGCTCAATAACTCTCGCCGCGAATGTATTCCTGCATTTTTTCGATCAGCCGGGCCTGTTCGGCGATGGCTTCCTTGACCAGGTCACCAATGGACAACAAACCCACCAACTTGCCGTCCTCGACCACCGGCAGGTGACGCAGGCGGCCATTGGTCATGATGCCCATGCATTCATCGACTTTGTGTTGCGGGGTAATGGTCTTGACCTCGTGGGTCATGATGTCGCTGATGGGCGTGCCCACCGAGGCGCGTCCTGCCAGCTCCATCTTGCGGGCATAGTCCCGTTCACTGACGATCCCGACCACCTTGCCATCCCTGACCACCGGCACGGCCCCGATGTTTTTCTCGGCCATCAGCTTGATCGCGTCGATAACCATCTGGTCCGGTCTGACGGTATGAACTTCATCTTGGTGCTTTTCTTTGAGTTTCAGTAGTTCGGCTACGGTCGTCATGCTGGCCTCTCCGGCGCGTATTTGTGAGCGCGGCCGCGTGAGTCGGGCCGTGTGTACAGAATCGTAGAGAGATGGCATTCCAGCAAGTTTTGAAAGCGCCGCGGGGATGGCGAAAAGCGTCATGTCGACGGGGAGCGTTCGGCCAGTGCCGCCCAGCAGCCGTTTGCAGTCAATACTGTGAGGACTGAGTGGCGGCAGATGAAGCGTGGTTCCAGCGGGGTGGAGGAAAAATCAGGCAGGTGTGTCAGGCGTCTTGCGTCGAGGGCGGGAAATCACCGACTCGATGTTCTTGCGCCCGATCAACAGAGGGCTTTTGGCCTTGCGCGAGGCGGGCATGGCGGCCAGCCATTTGTACATCACCAGGCAGTCGACCAAGCCGTGACGGGCATGGCGATAGGCGCGAGGCAGACGGCCGACGGTCTCGAAACCGAGCTTGTTCCACAGCGCCACGGCCACCTCGTTGGTCGAGACCACCGAATTGAACTGCATCGCGCTGAAGCCGCTGTCCACCGCCAATTGCTGGGAGTGTTCGCACATCAGACGCGCCACGCCGCGACCGCGCGCTTGGGGGGAGACCATGTAGCCGCAATTGCACACGTGACTGCCGGGGCCCGCGGCGTTGGCCTTGAGGTAATAGCTGCCCAGCAGCACGCCGTCTTCTTCGGCGATCAGCGTGTGCAGCGGGTATTCCACCCACAGGTGCAGGGCTTGTTCATAGCTCAGGCCGGGATCGAAGGCGTAGGTTTCCTGTGCCTTGATCACGGCTTGAAAGGTGGGCCAGAGGCGCTCGAAGTCCTCGGGCGTCATGGGGCGGATCTGGATCATTGAGCGTCCGGAGTCAGTCAGGTTAATGCAAAGCCCTGTAGGTATGAGCTTGCTCGCGATGGCGCAGGCCTGGATGTCATTGCATTCAATGACACACCCTGATCGCGAGCAAGCTCACGCCTGCAGGTAGGAGGAGGCCGTCAGGCAACCACGCGATAGCACGGCACATACGCCGCGCCGCCGGGCAGCTTCATCCGGTGCTGTTCGACGAAGGCCTGCAGCAGCTTGTCCAGCGGCTTCATGACTTCGGCGTCGCCATGGATTTCATACGGGCCGTGTTCTTCGATCAAGCGAATGCCCTTGTCCTTGACGTTGCCCGCCACGATGCCGGAGAACGCCCGACGCAGGTTGGCCGCCAGCTCATGGGGCGGCAGGTCGCGACGCAGCTGCAGGCTGGCCATGTTGGCGTGGGTCGGGTCGAACGGGCGCTGGAAGCTTTCTTCGATCTTCAGCAGCCAGTTGAAGTGGAACGCATCGGCCCGCTCGCGACGGAACTGCCGCACGGCCGCAAGGCCCGCGGTCATCTGCCGGGCGACTTCGGCCGGGTCGTCGATGATGATCGTGTAATGCTTGTGCGCCGCTTCGCCCAGGGTGGCGCTGACGAACGCGTGCAGCTGCTCCAGGTACGGCGCGGTGCTTTTCGGCCCGGTCAGGATCACCGGGAACGGCAGGCCCTGGTTGTCCGGGTGCATCAGGATGCCCAGCAGGTAGAGGAATTCCTCGGCCGTACCGGCGCCGCCCGGGAAGATGATGATGCCGTGGCCCACGCGCACGAAGGCTTCCAGGCGTTTTTCGATGTCCGGCAGGATCACCAGCTCGTTGACGATGGGGTTCGGCGCTTCGGCGGCGATGATACCCGGCTCGGTCAACCCCAAGTAGCGCCCGCCGTTGATGCGTTGCTTGGCGTGGGCGATGGTGGCGCCTTTCATCGGGCCCTTCATGACGCCCGGGCCGCAACCGGTGCAGATGTCCAGCTTGCGCAGACCCAGTTCGTGGCCGACCTTTTTGGTGTATTTGTATTCTTCGGTGTTGATCGAGTGGCCGCCCCAGCAGACGACCATCTTCGGCTCGACGCCGGGGCGCAGGGTGCGGGCATTGCGCAGCAGGTGAAAGACGTAGTCGGTGATGCCCTGGGAGGTATCCAGGTCGATGCGCTGGCTGTCCAGTTCGCTTTCGGTGTAGACGATGTCGCGCAGGGCGCTGAACAGCATTTCCCGCGTGCTGGCGATCATCTCGCCGTCTACGAAGGCGTCGGCCGGTGCATTGAGCAGCTCCAGGCGCACGCCGCGATCCTGTTGGTGGATACGCACTTCGAAGTCCTTGTAGGCTTCGAGAATGGTTTTGGCGTTATCGACATGGGCGCCGGTGTTGAGAATGGCCAGGGCGCACTGGCGAAAGAGGTTGTAGATGCTGCCCGAACCCGCAGCGCTGAGTTGTTGTACTTCCCGTTGCGACAGAGTCTCCAGGCTACCTTTGGGGCTGACTTGGGCATTGATTACGTGTCTTGGAGCCATTCTGAATTCCTTGAAAGCGATGCCGGCCGGTCGTTGTCGACGGTCGGCATTAGTACAGTGAGCCTTACCAGCGCTCACCCATGGGGCCATTTTTTACATCGCTCGGTCAGGAAAGCAAACGTTGTGAGTGAAATCTTTGGGTTACGCGTCCGGGGCGGCCATTCGCCCGATGCTTTTTGATTTTCCGTCGTGCCCCGGTATGCTGCACGTCGACGTCCTGACGCCCGTGACAACGCCACCCTATGATCTTCAACTTCGCGGTTTTCCTCAGCACCCTGGTCGCCATGGAGGGTGTCGGCTTTCTTGCGCACAAGTACGTCATGCATGGCTGGGGCTGGTTCCTGCATCGCTCCCACCACGAAGAGCAGCTGGGCGCCTTCGAAACCAATGACATTTACCTGCTGGTGCTGGGCGCCGTGGCCGTTGGCCTGATCGTGCTCGGCAACAGCGGCTACGACCCGCTGCAATGGGTGGGGGCGGGCGTCGCGGCGTTCGGTCTGATCTATATTCTGGTGCATGACGGTGTCGTCCATCGGCACTGGCCGGTGCGTCCCAAACCGCGCAATCGCTACCTGCGCCGCCTCTATCAGGCCCATCTCATGCACCACGCCGTCAAAGGCCGCCGCAACAGCGTATCCTTCGGCTTTCTCTACGCACCGAGTGTGGCGACCCTGCAAAAGCAGCTGCGTGACATGCGCCACGCCGAGCGCATGCGTGAACGCGAGCAGGGCCCTGGCGATGCCTGCGGTACGTCGATCAACCTTTTTTCAAGCGCGGGAGACAGATGTGACTCAATCGAAAGCACACCCAGCAACCGGTAAAACCATTACCTACAAACGCCCCGACGGCAAAGACGTCAGCGGTTATCTGGCCAGCCCTGCAAAGCCCGAAGGCGCTCCGGCCATCGTGGTGATTCAGGAATGGTGGGGGCTCAACGATCAGATCCGTGGCGTGGCCGATCGTCTGGCGGCTGCGGGTTATCTGGCGTTGGTGCCGGATCTGTATCGCGGCGAGATGACCGTTGAAGAGGAGGAAGCCCATCACCTGATGAGCAAGCTCGACTTCGCCGACGCTGCCACCCAGGACATCCACGGTGCCGTGCAATACCTCAAGACCCACACCCCGAACGTTGGCGTCACCGGTTTCTGCATGGGCGGCGCGCTGACCCTGCTGGCGCTGAACTTTATCCCTGAGCTTGCGGCGGGCGTGGTGTTCTATGGCATGCCGCCGCTGGAGTACCTGGACCCGAAAAACATCAAGGTGCCGGTGCAGGCGCACTGGGCGATTCAGGATGAATTCTTCCCGGCGGAAAACGTCGACAAGCTAGAAGATAAGCTCGCCGAAGGTGGGGTCGACATCGAATTCCACCGCTACCTGGCCCACCACGCGTTTGCCAACGAAACCGCTATTGGTCATGGGCGCATTCCTGGAACGCAGTACGACCCGGTCTGGGCGCAACTGGCGTGGGACCGGGCGTTGACGTTCTTCGGCCGTACCTTGTGGGGCTGATGCGCTAAGTCAAGGATGCGGGTTGCCAGTCGGCCACGGTCTGCGCGCTGATGCTGACCCCGCCGCAAACCACGATCACCACGTCATGGGCCTCGGCGATGGCCGGGTGATCGCGATAGGCGACGGCCAGCGACACGCCGCAGGCCGGCTCCACCAACTGGCGCTGGTCCTGGGCGTAACGAACCACGCCGTCGATGGCGTCGGCATCGCTGAGCACCACGCAGTCGTGGGGGAAGTGGCGAATATGTTCCACCGGCCAGGCCGCCACTTGGGACGCCGCGAGGGAGCTGGCGACGGTCTTGATCTGCGCCAGCTTCACCGGATAACCCGCCTTGACCGCAGAGGCGAATGACGCCGCGCCTTCGGTTTCGCACGCGACCACGCGGCAGTCGAAGCGTTGATGCCGTTCCAGACCTGTGAGAACCCCCGCCAATAGACCTCCGCCACCCACCGACGTGACAATTGCGTCGACCCGGGGGCAGTCCTCAAGAATCTCGTCGACCATCGTGCTGTGACCCTCCCACAGCAACGGGTGATCGAACGCCGGCGCGTATTGGTTGCCGGGCTCCTCGGCCAGTTGCAGGGCCAGTTGATTGGATTCGTCCCAGACCTGCCCATGCACCTGAACCTGCGCGCCAGTGCGGGCAATGCGTTGGCGGGTGGCTTCAGGTGTCGAAGTGGGCACGATGATCAGCGCCTCCAGCCCCAGACTGATGGCCGCCATCGCTGCGGCCAGCCCGGCGTTACCACCCGAGGGGCAGACGACCCGCTGCATGCCTTGCTCGGCGGCGTAGGTACACAACCGGCCCATGCCGCGCATCTTGAACGAGCCGCTGGGTTGCAGGTTTTCCAGCTTCAGCCAGATGCGCCGCGAGGGTGTCGACAGGTGAGGGTGGAGGATCAGCGGGGTACGGATGTGCAGCATCGGTGGGCTCCGGTGGCAGGTGAATGTGTTCAGAACCGGCTTGATGGGTCGCGGTTTCTTATGGGGGCTTTGCAAAAAAGAGCGGTATGAAAAACCGGTCATGTCCGTTTCGACACGACCGGTCTGGCCATTAAGGCAGCAGGGATCAGATCACCCCGCAGGCCACTCGATCACCACCACCGCCCAGAGGCATCGGCATGTCCGAGTGATTGTCGCCGCCGGCATGAATCATTAGCGCGTGGCCTTTGATTTCGGAGATTTTCTTCAAGCGCGGCGCCAGCACCGGGTAATCGGCAGTGCCTTTGGCGGTGACGTAGATGGCAGGCAGGTCGCCCAGATGGCCGTCGGCGTAAGGGCCCAGATGCTTGCCGGTCTTGGCCGGATCGAAGTGCCCGCCGGCAGCCAGTGCCGCGCCTTTTTTGCCATCCTTCACGCCCACGTCACAGCTGCCGTTTTCATGCACGTGAAAGCCATGGATGCCCGCAGGCAGGGAGCTGAGTTTGGGGGTGAACAGCAGGCCGTAGGCGGTCTCGCTGATGGTGATCTGGCCGATGGGTTGAGGGGCGCCTTCGACGCTGACCAGATTGATCGGGACGTCCAGGGTTTCGGCCTGAGCCATGGAGGAAAGGGCGCCCAGGCTGAGCGTGCTGAAAAGACCGAGCCACAGAAAAGGTTTCATATGCGTTCCATCGAATGTGTGGGGATGCGACGTTCAGCGTAGCCGAACGGCCCGCAGCTCTCGGGGCTGCCCTGGTTTTGAGTGTTTCAGCAGATGTAGGTTCGAGCGAATTGCTCAGCGCAGGTGCTGCGGCGGGATGGCATAGGTGCCGACCACATGGGCCACGGCGTCCGGCAGGCCCTCGGAATACAGCGACACCTCGCCAATGGCCAGGGTCTTGCCGACTTTCATCAGTTGGCAATGGGCAATGATCCGCCGTCCGGCCTCGGGTTTGCGCAGGAAGTTGATGGTCAGGCTGGTGGTCACCGTCAGCGGCACGATCCCGATGACCCCCAGCACCGCCACATACAGCGCCACATCCGCTACGGCCATCAGCGTTGGCCCCGACACCGTGCCGCCGGGGCGCAGATCCGACTCGTCGACCACCTGAGAAATCGTCGCCCGCTGCTCGCCGACTGCCTCGACGACGATCCGCGTCTGCGGAAACTCCCGGGCAATGAACGCCGCGATCTCTTCTTTGCTCGCCATGCTGTGCTCCTGCGAAATGGGCATCGCAAGCCTTCATGAGCAGGCGGGGAATGTCAACGCGCAGACTCTGCAGGGGAAGCTGATTCGCCAGGGAGTCTGTGGCCGATGTAGCTGCGTCGGCTATACGCAAGCGTCGTCACCATGCCCCTCGCAATACCTGCGTGTCTACAGACATGACAAAGCCTGCGTCCGGCTGTGCGGGATAACTGCGGCTAAACAGGACTGCGATCTTTCAGCGGTTTTAGACTAGTCTTGCCTTTCGATTCAAAAGGTTGTCACGGACGGTGACGGAGCAAGGCGCGCATGCACACGCTGGTAATCGGTATCGATCTCTCCACGACCACCTGCAAGGCCATCGCCTGGGATGTGCGGGGCATGCAGGTGGCGCAGGCACGGGCGCCGTTGACGCTGTCCCGGCCTGCGCCGAACGCCTATGAGCAGGATCCGCAGGACTGGTGGCGGGCCGCGCAACGGGCCTTGAAGAGCCTGATGCCGCAGATCGAAGGCAAGGCCATCGCCGCCGTTGCCATTGTCAATCAGCGCGAAACCGTGGCCGTCACCGACGCCGAGGATCGCCTGTTGCGCCCGGCGATTCTCTGGCTTGACGAGCGTCGCAAGGACGAGGTGGCCGCGCTGTGTCAGCGGGTCGGGCATGAGCGCCTGCACCGCATCACCGGCAAACCCCACGACTGGGCGCCGGCCATTTACAGCCTGGCGTGGATGGCCGATGCCGAGCCCGCGTTGTTCACCCGGATTCGTCACGTCTACGAACCCCACGCCTGGCTGGTTCGCCAACTGACCGGGCAGTTCGTCACCAGTTGGGCCAGCGCCGATCCCTTTGGCGCGTTCGACATTCATCAGCATCGGTGGGCCGACGACGTGCTCAAGGCGTTGCCCATTGCCTTGAGCCCCGATTGCTTTCCCCCGGCCTCAGCTCCCGGCTCAGTGTTGGGCGTTGTTACGAAGAAGGCCGAAGCGTTAACCGGTTTGCCCGCCGGCACGCGGGTGGTGGCCGGCGGCGGGGACGGGCAGGCGGGGGGCTTGGGGATTGGTGTGGTCAGTGCCGGCAGCGCGTACTTGAATCTGGGCACGGCGATTGTCTCGGGCGTCTACGCCGAAACGCCCATGGTCAACGACGCCTTTCGCACCCTGTGCGCCATCGACCGGCAAGGCTATGTGCTGGAAACCTCACTGCGTTCCGGCACCTTGCTGATCAACAGCCTGCTCAAGCAGTTTTTCGACATCGACGTGGTGGCCCAGCCCGACAGCCTGCTACGTCTGGAAGTCGAGGCATCGCGAGTGGCGCCGGGCAGCGCGGGGCTGATTCTGCTGCCGTACTGGAACGGCGTGATGAACCCGTATTGGGATCAGGACGCTCGCGGCTGTCTGCTGGGGTTGTCGCCGGACCATGGCCGCGCCGAAATCTATCGCGCCGTGCTCGAAGGCATCGCCCTGGAGCAGGCGGTGGCGACGCAGCACATGGTCGAGGCGACCGGCGAGCCGGTGAACACCTTTGTCGCCATCGGCGGCGGGGCGGCGAGCCGACTGTGGTGCCAGATCATCGCTGACATCACCGACCGGCCGGTGATTCGCGCCACGACTCAAGAGGCCTCGAGCCTCGGCGCAGGCGTCGCGGCAGCCGTGGGTGCAGGCTGGTACGCGGATTTTGTCAGCGCCGCGCAGGTCATGACTCAGGATGGCGAAACCTTTCTGCCCAACCCGGCGTTGCGGGAGTTCCATCGTGAGCTGCTGGGGTTATACAGCGAACTTTACCCGCGTCTGCGCGACTTTTATCCGCGCCTGGCCAGGCTCAACCCCAGCGCTAACCCGCGCTGAAGCCGCCGTCCACGGTCAGGGTCACGCCGTTGATCATGGCTGCGTCGTCACTCAGCAAGAAGGCGATGGTCGAGGCGATTTCGCTCGGTTGAACGAAGCGCCCCAGCGGGATGCGCGACAGCATCGAGGCCGACTTGGCCGGATCACTCCAGGCTTTCTCGGCCATCGGCGTCAGGGTCACCACCGGGTTGACGCTGTTCACCCGAATGCCGTGGGGCCCCAGTTCCACAGCCATGACCCGGGTCATCGCATCCAGCGCCGCTTTCGACGCGCAGTAGGCCAGATGGCCGCGAGTGCCCACCGCTGCGGCGAGGCTTGAGACGTTGACGATGGCGCCAGGCACGCCGCGTTTGATCAGGTCTCGGGCGACCACTTGGGCAATCACCATCGGCGCGCGGGTGTTGACTGCCATCAGGTGATCGAAGGTCTCGACCGAGGTGTCGAGCACCGACTCAAGCTCGACGACCCCGGCGCAATTGACCAGCAGATCGATGGGCAGCATCGTCGCCACGGCGGCCTGGGTCGCAGCGGCATCGGCGAGGTCGACCACCAGCGTCTGTTCGCAGTAGGCGAGGTCGTCGGGGTTGCGCCCCAGCGCGATCACCTCGGCCCCGCAGCGGTTCAGCCACTGCACGGTTTCCCGGCCGATACCCTTGCCAGCGCCGGTGACCAGAATGCGTTTGCCGATGAAGTCGTGGGTGGCCATGGTGGAGCTCCGGAGCGGGGTTTAAAAAAGCGTCAGAGCGCTTGTGCGAGCAGTTCGGTCGCGGCGCTTTCGTCGATCACCAGTTCATGAACGACGTTGCGCAGTAGCACCGCGCGAATGATGTCGGCCTTGTACGGTCCGCCGGACACCAGGATGACTTTCTTGATCTTGCGCAGGTCTTCGGGGTCCAGGGATATCGCGCGACGATTGAGCGGGTGATTGACCTCGATGCCGTCGCGGTCCAGCCAGTGCCCGAGCAGGTCGCCCACGGCCCCGGCAGCGCGCAGGGAGCGGGCGTCTTCCGGATTGACCAGCCCCAGTTCCAGCATCAGCGAGCGCTCGCTCAGATCGCCCACGGTGAGCAAGGCAACGTCGGCATGGCGGGCCTTGCCCAGCACGTCCTGCACCGACGCCTCTTCGAGAATCATGCTGCAGTACGGCTCCGACGGCGCGAACAGCGGCGCGGCCAGGTAGTAATAGGAGCCGCCAAACAGCGCGGCCAGGCTTGAGGCGATCTCCACCGTGTTGTTGGCCGAGCCGTAATGCAGGCCGCCGAGCAGCGACACCACGGTCATGTTCGGCAGCGCGCGGCCCTGCAGTTCACGCACCGCCTGACGCAGGGTGCGGCCCCAGCCGACGGCGATGCTGCAGCCGTCGTTCAGGTACTCCTCGATGCTGGGCGCGACGCCAACCCCGAGCACCCGAAAGATGGTCGACGGGTCGTCCGGCGAAGGCACCACGGTGACGCGGTCGAGGCCGAAACGCTCTTGCAGTTGTTCTTCCAATTCAACGCACGAGGCCAGTGGCGAGTTGATGCGGATCTGCACCACGCCGGTCTCGCGGCAGGTCGCCAGGGCCTTGTTCACGCGCACCCGGGTGATGCCCAAGCGGTCGGCGATCTGCTGCTGGGTCATGTTGTTGACGTAGTAGTACCAGGCGATACGGATGTTCAGCTGATCCTCCGCGTTCACCGGATCGGTGTCGGCGGAGCATTCGGGATAACGGTTCTGCACGGCAGTATCCTTGGTGCGAAAAACGCGGCGCCTACTTAACGGCGCCCATGGTCAGACCTTGTACCAGATGCTTGGAAACCATCAACGCGAAAATGATCACCGGGAACACGATCAGCGTGCCCGTGGCCATGATCTCGCCCCAGGGCAGGTCATAGCCGCTCATGAAACTGGTGGCCGTGACCGGAGCCGTGCGCGCGACATTGCGGGTCAGCACCAGGGCATAGAGCAGCTCGTTCCAGGAAAAGATGAACGAGAAAATCGCCGACACCGCCACTCCCGGCATCGCCAGCGGCAGGGCGATGCGCCAGAAGATGGTTAAGCGCGAAGCCCCGGACAACCGCGCTGCTTCGTCGAGGTCCTTGGGCACGCCGCGAAACTGGTCGGTGCAAATCCACACCACAATCGGCAGGTTGAACGTCAGGTAGATGAGGATCAGCACCAGATGGGTGTCGATCAGATTGAGGTTGCGCGCCATCAGAAAGATCGGCAACGCCACGACAATCGGGCTGAGCATGCGGTTGGTGATGAACCAGAACCACAGGTCTTCCTTGCCCTTGAACTCGAACCGCGCCAGCGCATAGGCCGCAGGGGTGCCCAGGCCGACGGCGAGGACGGTGGTGCACACCGCGACGATCAGCGAGTTGCCGAGGCTGTGCAGCACGTCGCGCTCGAACAACACCTTCACATAATTATCCAGGTGCGGGGTGAAGGCCCAGATCGGCGGCGAGGCGAGGGCTTCGGCCTGGGTCTTGAGGCTGGTGGCGACCATCCAGTAGAACGGGAACACGGCGAACAAAAAGATCGCTAACAGGCCCACCAAGTGCCAGGCGTTGACCTTCATTCTGGGTCGCACCTGTTCAGGCGTGGCCACGATATTGGCAGCAGGAACAGTGGCCATGTCAGATCTCCCGGTAAACGAATTTGATGTACAGGCGCGCCAGCACGATGGTCAGGATCAGCATCAGGATGGCCTGCGCCGAGGCCACGCCCTGATCGAACACGCGAAAGCCCACGCGATGGATGTACACGCTGACCAGCTCCGTGGCGGCGCCCGGTCCGCCGCGGGTCATGGTGAACACGGTGTCGAACATCTTGAGGATGTCGGCGGTGCGCAGGATCAGGATCACCGTGGCGCTGGGCAGCAGAAACGGCAGCTGCACGTAACGCACGATCTGCCAGCGGCTGCGGGTCTCCAGGCGCGCGGCTTCCTCGATCTCGGTGGGCACCATGGTCAAGCCTGCGAGCAGCACCAGGGCGCAGAACGGCGTCCATTGCCAGATGTCCATCAGCGCCACGGCAATGAAGGCGTTTGTCGTGTCCCCCAGCCATTCCACGGGGCCTGCGTTGAGCAGGGCGAGCAGGGCGTTGGCCACGCCGAAATCACGGTTGAAGATCAGCCGGCCGATCAACCCGGCCACCGCAGGCGCTGTGGCCAGCGGTATCACCAGGCTCATGCGCGCCAGCAGCTTGAAGCCCGACAGGCCAGGCTTGTGCAGGAGCAGGGCGATGATCAGGCCCAGGGCCAGCTGGATCGGCACCACAGTGACCAGAAACAGCCCGGTCCGCCCCAGGGCCGCCCAGAACGAGGCGTCGTTGAGCACGTTGAGGTAGTTGTCGAAACCGATGAAGGGGGTCGAATCCTTGGGCCGCGCCAGGTTGTACTGGCGAAAGGAATTGACCAGCGCAAAGACCGTCGGAAAGATCCCGATCAGCGCCAGCGCAACGGTGGCGGGCGCGAGGAAGGAAAAAGCGGCACGGGTGTTGTTCCACAGGGTCGGGAATACCCGTTTTTTGTTGTTGGACATGGTGTGTCTCTATTCAAGATGCGAGCGGGCCGTACACCGAGACCTGTAGCAGTCCGGCTTGCCGGCGGTAGCGATTTCGATGTCGCCACCGCCGGCAAGCCGTGCTGCTACAGACTGAAGCACTACTTCAGCAACTTGACCTTGCCATCGTAGTAACCGGCTTTCTTGAGGATGTCCTCCATCTTCGTCCCGATGGCCTTGGCCCCGTCCTGAACGCTGCTCTTGCCGAGCATGATCGCGGTGCCGTTTTCGCCCACCACTTCGGAGATTTCAGGCCATTGCGGGAAGCGTGGGCGGTAGTCCGGAACGCCGCCTTCCCACGAGGTCACCATCGGCTGCACAAAGGGGTATTTGTTCTGCACTTCGGGGTCTTTGTACACCGACATCCGGCCACTGACGCCACCGGCTTCCAGATACGGCTTGGCCATGGCTTCGGAGGTGACCCACTGAATGAACAGCCACGCCGCCGCCTTTTGTTTGTCCCCGGAATTGGCGTTGACCCCCAGCGAGAAACCGCCCAGCGCAGGCTTCAGACCCGCAGGGCCCTTGGGCTCGGTGGCCACGGCCAGGCAGTCGGTAATCTTGGATTTCGACGGATCGGCCAGGGTGCTGTAGAACGCCGACCACTCGGTGATCATCGCCACTTTGCCTTGAGCCAAAGCGTTGACCGCTTCGTTGTGGTCGTAATCGACGATGCCCGGCGGCATGAATTTCATCAGGTCTTGACGAAATTGCAGGCCCTGCTGAGACGCCTTGGAATTGAGGTTGGACTTGAAGTTGGCGTCCAGCAGCGAGCCACCGAATGGCCAGAGGAAACGCATGAAACTGTCCGCCGACTGGGTCTCGCCCCGTCGCGACTGCAGGGCGTAGGCGTAGCGATCCTTGGTCTTGTCGGTAAGCTTGGGCCCGTAGTCCTTGAGCACTTCATCCCAGGTCGCTGGCGGCTTGTCGAAGCCTGCGTCCTTGAGCATGCACTTGTTATAAAACAGCAGCCCCGAGTAGTTATCGAACGGCAGGCCGTAGGTCTGTTTGTCCCAGCCACCGAAGGATTCCAGCAGGATCGGGAAGAAGCCGTCCAGCTTCAGGTCAGGGTCCGCCAGTTTGGGGTCCTGGGTGAAGGTGGTGATCGGTTCCAGCCAGCCATTACCAGCAAATTCGCCGATCCACACCACATCGGTCAGCACCACATCAAGCTGTTCCTGGCTGCTGAAACGCAGCACTTCCTGCTCGCGGGTGTTCTCGTAGGGGATGATTTCGTAGTTGACCTTGATCCCGGTCTTCTTCTCGAATTCCGGCAGCAGCTTGATCGCCGCAGCGTAGCCTGGGCGGTCAAGGAAAATCGCTTTGATCTGGGTGCCCTTGTAGGGCGCTGCGGCTTCTTCGAGGGTCCAGGCCTGTACCGCGCCGGAGCCCAGAGCCGAGCCCAGCGCGACCGAGAGGGCGAGGGCATTGCATACCAGCTTCTTCATTACGTGACCTCATTATTGTTGTTGGCGAGGATTACGCGGTGTCTGCGCTTGCGCGCGTTGCAGTGTTTCAGTCCGGGTGCGGGAGGATGACGGTCTTCAGCGCACCGTCAAGAAACTCCGAGGGGTAGCTGAAGGCTTCGCTCGCTTGTTGCAGATCGAAGCGGTGGGTCACCAGGCAGTCGACGTCGACAGCCCCCTGGGCGACCAGTTGAATCGCCCGGTCATAGACATGCCCCATGCGCCGCGACAGGCGAATGTCCAGGCCTTTGCGCCGCAGCAAGGAGGCACTCAGCGGCGCGTACTGGTCGCCATCGGGAATGCCCACCAGCACCACGCGGCCGCCGATACGTGCCGACTGCGCGGCGATCTGCAAACCTTCGGGGGAGTTGGTCGCTTCCAGCACCAGATCGACGCCTCGTCCATCGGTCCATTCGGCGATGGCGGCGTGATCGGCGGCGACCCCGTCAGCGCCCAGTTGCCGGGCTTTTTCGGTGCGGTAGTTGATCGGGTCGATGGCGTAGATGGCCTTCTTGCACATCATTTTGGCGAGCTGCAGAAGACACAGGCCGATGGGGCCGCAGCCGATGATGGCGACGGTTTCGAAGAGCTTTTTCGTGCCCGCCAGGTCCATCGCGTGAATCGCCACGCCCAATGGCTCCAGCATCACCGCCTGCACCGGGGTAAAGTGATCGGGCACAGGGTAGATCTGGCTCGGCGCGACGACGATGTATTCAGTCATCGCGCCATGGGTGTGGGGCGGGGAACCGAGAAATTGCACGTGAGGGCAGAGGTTCACATGGCCGCGATGGCACCACTCGCACTGCCCGCAGGGCTTTGCCGGATCCACTGCCACCAGCTGTCCGGCCTTGAGGCCCAATGCGGGCTGGTCCTCGACCACGCGGGCGGCGAATTCATGCCCGGCGATGAACGGCTGGGTGATCCGCGCATGACCGATGGCGCCTTCCTTGTAGTAATGCAGGTCACTGCCGCAGACCCCGACAGCACTGACACGCAGCAAGACTTCGTCGCCAACCGGCACCGGCACGGGCTTCTCGCCGATGCGGATGTCGCGGATGCCATGGATGTATGCAGCCCGCATTCGGTGCGCTCCTTGACATTTGTATTTTTAGAATTACAAATGATCGTAGGACGAAAAAATTGGCTGTCAAGGCCGCACCCAACAACAATAATTCAGGGGACACGATTTTGACTGAGCTCAGTTTGAGTGGCGTCGAGAAAGCCTATGGCGACATCAAGGTGTTGCATGACATCCACCTGAGTATCGAAAGCCGCGAATTCGTGGTGTTCGTCGGGCCGTCGGGGTGTGGCAAGTCGACCTTGCTGCGCTGTATCGCCGGCCTTGAGAGCATTACTCAAGGGCAGATTCGCATCGGCGCGCGGGACGTGACCTACCTGGAACCCGCCGATCGCGGCGTGGCCATGGTGTTTCAGTCCTACGCGCTGTACCCGCACATGTCGGTCTACGACAACATCGCCTTTGGCCTGAAGATGCAGAAAACCCCCAAAGAGCAGATCGAGGCCAAGGTGCGCAATGCCGCGCGCATCCTTCAGCTCGAACCCTTGCTCGACCGCAAGCCCAAGGCCCTCTCGGGCGGGCAGCGTCAGCGGGTGGCCATCGGGCGGGCCATCGTTCACGAGCCGGAGGTCTTTCTGTTCGACGAACCACTGTCCAACCTCGACGCCTCGCTGCGGGTGCAAATGCGCATCGAGATTGCCAGGCTCCACGCCGACCTGCAGGCGACCATGGTTTACGTGACCCACGATCAGGTCGAGGCCATGACCCTGGCCGACAAGATCGTGGTGCTGAACAAGGGCTGCATCGAACAGGTCGGCTCACCGTTGGAGCTGTATCACCATCCGCGCAATCGCTTCGTCGCAGGATTCATCGGCTCGCCGCAGATGAGCTTTCTGCCGGTTCAGGCCGCTGCGGTCAGTGCCGACGGCGTACAGGTGAGCCTGCCGGGAGGCGGCCGGCTGCTGGTGCCGGTCAAGGGCGAGGGCGTAAAAACAGGTGATGCGCTGACCCTGGGCCTGCGCCCTGAGCATCTGTCCGAAGGCGGGCAGGGCGATGCGCAGATTCAGGTCAAGGCGCTGGTGGTCGAGCATCTGGGTGGCGAAACCTTCACCCATGCCGAAACCGTCGACGGCCATCAGCTGATGGTCAAGGGCGACGGCCTGTCATCGGTCAAGGCCGGGCAGGCTTTGTCGATCGGTGTGTCGGGCGTGCATTCCCATCTGTTCGACGCGCAGGGCCAGGCACTGGCTCATCGGCGGCATTTCACCGAACGGACAGCAGAGCAGGCCCGGCAATCCCCTGATTCAGCCGCCTGAAACCCCCGTGGCAGAGCCCCGGTGAAGACTTTTTTTATTTCAGACTCAGGCCCTTGCGCCGATACAGCCCTGTGCCCGATGCGTTGTCGGGCCGCACTTTACAACCAAGGCGCTGCAGATGCGCATTACCGCTGTTTGGGTTAGGGTCGGCAGCCCAGAGGGTGAAATCGTGGCCGCAGACGAACGGCGCACCGCCGACCCCCTGATTGGGGGGGGCGTCATCCATGGCTTCGCGTTGTCAACGCGAGCAGGTATCCTCAGGCCTCGTTTGTACAGGCCACCGAGGTTGTGAATGGATCGAAACAAGACTGAACCACACGCCGTGGATTCGTCCTCCCAACCTCACGCCCATGAGTTCCCGACAGACACCTCCGAACGCCTGCAACTGGCGCTGGACGCCGGTGCGATCATCGGCACCTGGGTCTGGGACATTACCCATGACCGGGTTACCGCCGACGAACGATTTTCCCGCACCTTTGGCCTGTCAGCCGAGCGCTGCATGGCTGGCATTCCCATCGCCGAAGCGTTTTCCTCGATTCATCCTGACGATGTCGATCGCCTGGCCTCGGACATCGAGGAGGCCATGAAGCGCGGCGGTGCGTTTCGCTGTGAGTATCGCGTGCGCCAGGATGATGGCTGTTATCGATGGGTCGAGGCCAACGGCCACGCCGAGCTCGATGCGCTCGGGCAGGCCATTCGCTTCCCCGGCGTGCTGATGAACATCGAATCGCGCAAAGCCGCAGAAGCCGAGCGCGACAGAATGTCGGCCTTGCTGCGCACCTTCACGGCGGCGGTCCCCGGTGTGGTGTACGCCAAAGACCTCGACGGCCGGATGCTGGTCGCCAACCACGGCACCACGGAGCTGATCGGCAAGCCGCCCGAGTTCTATCTGGGCAAGACCGACGTCGAGTTCCTCGACGACAAGGCCCAGGCCCGGCAAGTCATGGCCACCGACCGGCGCATCATGCAAGGGGGCAAGGTCGAGCAGATTGAAGAGCGTGTCGACATGCCCGACGGATCGGCGGCGATATGGCTCTCAGTGAAGGGCCCACTGCTGGATGATTCTGGGCAGGTCATCGGTCTGATCGGTTCATCCATCGATGTCACGGCCAGAAAAACCGCCGAGACGGCGCTCCTGGAGCTCAATCGAACGCTGGAGGTGCGTATCGCGCAAGCGATCGCCGAGCGTGAGGCTGCTGAAGCCGCGTTGCGCCAGTCCCAGAAAATGGAAGCGATCGGGCAACTGACCGGTGGCATCGCCCACGACTTCAATAACCTGCTGGCAGGCATCACCGGCAGCCTGGACCTGATCAAGCTGCGCTTGACCCAAGGGCGCACCGCCGACGTCGAGCGCTATGTGTCGGTCGCCTATGGCGCGGCCCAGCGCGCGGCAGCGTTGACCCACCGATTGCTGGCGTTCTCCCGTCGCCAGACGTTGCTGCCCGAGCACACCGATGTGCACGTCCTGATCGCCGACATGGAGGAGTTGGTCCGCCGCACTGTCGGGCCGGCCATCGAGTTGAAGGTCGAGCTGCAAGCGCCGTCGAGTACCTGCCTGGTGGATCAGGCGCAGGTGGAAAACTCACTGCTCAACCTGTGCATCAACGCCCGGGATGCACTGCCGAGCGGGGGCACGATCTCCATCCGCACGTTCAATCAAACGTTGCAGGAAGGGCCCGAGCTGGACCCTGAACTGTCGCCGGGCGAGTTCCTGACCATCTCGGTGTCAGACAACGGCGTGGGCATGAGCTCGCAGACCCTGGCCAAGGTGTTCGAGCCGTTTTTTACCACCAAACCCGTGGGCGCGGGCACCGGGTTGGGGCTGTCGATGGTCTACGGTTTCGCCCGCCAGTCCGGTGGCCAGGTCAAGATCGAGTCCGAGGAAGGGCGAGGGACGACGGTCTGCCTGCAGTTGCCGTTCCATCCTGCCGAAGTGATTTGTGCCGTTGAAACGCAACCGGACCTTCAGATGGAACCGGTCGCGTCCGGCAAGACGGTGCTGGTGGTGGACGATGAGCCGACGGTCCGGCTGTTCGTCAGCGAAGCCTTGAGCGGCCTGGGTTACGTGGTCATCGAGGCGGCGGACAGCCAGGCGGGGTTACAGCTGTTGCGTTCAGACACGCCGATCGACCTGCTGGTGACGGACATCGGGTTGCCCGGAGGCCTCGACGGGCGGCAGATGGTCGACGCCGGTCGCGTCCTCAGGCCGCAGTTGCCGGTGCTGTTCATGACCGGTTATGCCCAGCCGGCCCTGATTGAAGGCACGCCGCTGGAGGCCTCTACGGCCGCGCTGATCAAACCTTTTGCACTGGAAACGCTGACCCGCAACGTCAATGAATTGCTGGGCGCCGCTTCTCAGGGCTGACCCCTGGCTTTGCCGCTCACCCAGCATGGCTGAACGCCAATTGTGAGCTGATTGGCAGCGCAAAGTTAAAATGCCACTATGCTGCTCTCGGCGAGCTGGCTATGCTTGCCTCGCTGTTGTTCATCGGCGTTTCCCACAAAAACTCACAACCTGTCGACGACAACTTGCGCTGTTCCGACTCATCTGGCTGGCGCCTCACGGGCTCCTAAGCCGCGACGCGGGTGCAGGATCGATCGGCCTCAAGCAGAAGGTTCGACGATGCGCCTCATTTCCCTTTCGATCTGCCTGATCGTGACGGTGTTCTCAGGCTCGCTACCGGCCGCCGATGCTACGCCACAGCCTGAAGCGGTGGTCAGCAAGGCCCAGGTGCTGGAAGAAAAGGCCGCCGAAAAAGACGGCCCCGCGCCTGCGGTCCCCAAAACCGAAATCATCACCAAATCCGAAGCCCAGGCCGTGGATCCGGCGGGTGCGCAGCCGGTGGACGACGCGCTGGTGTGCCTGTCGCGGACTATCTACTGGGAAGCCAAGGGCGGCACCGATGCCGACATGGAAGGTGTAGCCGATGTCGTGCTCAACCGACTGGGACACGAAGGTTACCCGGACACGATCTGCGCGGTGGTCAAGCAAGGCTCGGAGAAGAAGGCCTGCCAGTTCTCCTGGTGGTGCGACGGACGTTCCGATCAGGTCAAGGAAGACGATCGCTACGCGGCGTCCAAGGAAATCGCGCGCAAGGCGCTGAACCAGCAACTGACCGACCGCACCAAAGGCGCGATGTATTTCCACGACCGTAACGTCAAACCGGCGTGGGCGTCGGAGTACCTCAAGACTGGCGAGACAGAGAAGTTTCTGTTCTACAAGCCCAGGGATGGCAAGGCGAAGTGATCAGGTCGCGTTGATAGCGCCCTATAGCCGTACGGCTTGCCGGCGGTGCCGATCTTGATGCCGCTTGCGCCGGCAATCCGGACTGCTTGGTTTGAATCTAAAACTCTTTATTGCTGCACCCCAAACATCGCTGTCCAGTAAATACCCGCATCGCTTTTGGGGTCCACGGCATACGAGGCGCCCAGTTCGCGGAACGCGGGGTTCATCAGGTTGGCGCAGTGGCCGGGGCTCGCCAGCCAGCCTTCGACCACTTTGCGCGCACTGTCTTGTCCTGCGGCGATGTTCTCGCCGATGGCCTGGCCGAGGTACCCGGCCAGCTCCGCTCGATCCCCCGGCGTGCCGCCATTGCGGCCTTTATGGTCGAAATAGTTGTTGTTGGCCATCGAGCGGGTGTGGCCTTCGGCTGCAGTGGCCAGGTTGTCGTTCCACGTCAGCGGCGAGGCCGGTGCGTAAGGCTGGCCGCCGCACTGATGGGGCACGCTGCGGGCGGCGTTGACCAGCCCGAGCATTTTCTTGCCTTCGGCCTGAGAATTACCCAGGCCACCGGCCAGCAGCGGGCGCGCCAGTACGATGCGCCAGTCGCGGTCATTGCGGCTCACGCCCACGTCGACGAACTGCGGATTGAGCACCACCTGACAGAAGCTTTCCTGAATGGCCTTCATTGCCGATTGTGCATCCTGTGGCCCGGACAGGCTGATGGCCTGCACCGAGACCATTGGGTACGAGGCCCGGGCCAGCATCGGTTGCAGGTCCACGGCGCCACTGGCGGGCAGGTTGAGGCGAGGGTCGGTGTTCAGCGGCGGGAGTTCCTGGGACACCACGTTGGCGCAAGGCTGTGCCTCGCTGCGATAGGTATTGATGGACTGGATCAACTGAGTTTCTTCGCTGGCCAGCGCCGTCCCGGTCGCCATCAACAACCACGAAACCGTGGCCAGGCGAGTGAATGATGTGAAGCGCATGAAGATCTCCCTTGAACTGACTGCGGCCATGATGCGCGATTTGCCTGTATCGAAATAGTCTGAGCCGAACAATCGCTGGAGGTTGCAGTGCGATAACAGCTTTTTGCAACGACTGTGGGCAAAAAACAGGTTCAAGACGCGTACGGTCCGGATAAACGGGCAGTGCCAAACAGGCCGCTTGCACGATGCCAAAGCCGTCGCTTCGTCGGTAGCGCGTTGCCCCTTCGGTAAGAAACTGATCTGGCAGACGCGCAAAGGGCTGACGCAGCTGGAAATCGCCGAGCGCCTCGGGTTGAGCAAGAACATCGTGGAAACGTATATGATTCGCACGCTTCGTCATCTGCGCGACCGGCTGGACGCCTCAGCGCCAGGAAGCATCGTCACCGGGAACTGGCCGGCCCTTTATCTGCTCAGGAATTTTCATGACGACGGACCGTGAATGCCCATGCGGCACCGAGGCTGTACGCGATCAGGCGGCCCTGTGGTTTGCCCGCTCGCGCGACGGCGACCTGCCGGCCCCTGCGCGCGCAAGCTTTGAAGCCTGGCTTGCCGAACATGACCAGCATGCCCACGAATTTCGCCTGTTGCAGAACCTCTGGGGCGCTGCCGACCTGTTGCCCAAGGCACGCCTCGAAGCGCTGTGCCAGCCTGATGCCCCGACGCCGTTGTACGCAGCCCCTTCAAGCAAACGTCGCACCTTCGCCCGCTATGCCGTGGCCGCGAGCCTGGTGGCGATGGTCGTGGGCAGCGGGTTGTATCTCGGTCTGGATCGCGAACCCGACTACAGCGCTGAATTTGTCACGGTGCTCGGCGAGCGGCGTCAGGTCGCATTACCGGATGGCTCGGTGTTGGACCTCAATGGCCGCACGCGCCTGAAGGTGCATTTCTTCAGCGCCACCCGCCAGGTCGAACTGACTGAAGGGGAGGCGATGTTCAGCGTCGAGCACGACAGCGCAAGGCCGTTCGTGGTGCAGACCGGCAACGGCACGGTGACCGTCACCGGCACCCGTTTCGACGTGCGCCGCGACCCCACGCGTACCTGGGTGGCGGTGGAGTCCGGCACGGTCAGGGTCAAGGGCCATGCCGACGAACAAGGCAATACGGTCATCCTGACGGCGGGGCTGGGATCGAGCATCGACGTCAGCGGTAAGGTCACCCCGGCGCAGGCGATCAACACGGCGGCGATCAGCGCCTGGCGCGGAGGCAAACGGGTTTTCAACGACGCTTCCTTGCGTGATGTGCCGCTGGAAGTGTCCCGTTATCGCGAAAAGCCGCTGCGGGTCGCAGAAGGAAAGACTGCCAATCTGCGCTTGACCCGCGTGTTCAACTCCGATGACACCGACGCGCTGCTCCAGGCCCTGCCGAGCATCTTGCCGGTGGCCGTGCGCACGCTGGTCGACGGCAGCCAGGAAATATTTTCACAATAGGCTCAGGTTTTTTGTCCTTGGTCTTCTTGTCCACTGCGATTGCTCAGTATTCAAAACAAAGCAGATGAGCTTCATGAAACGTGCCGTGGCTGTACACCTGGGAATCAGGGAAGCAACAGACCATGCTCCATCGCGTACTTCACCAGCCCCGCAGGTTTGTCGACCTTGAGCTTGCGGCGGATGCTCAGGCGATGGGTTTCCACGGTACGCACGCTGATGGCCAGGTCCCGGGCGATGGTCTTGTTGTCCAGCCCCTTGGCCAGCCCCACCAGCACCTGAACCTCGCGGGGGGTGAGTTCGTTTTCGTCGGTTTTCTTCGACACCAACTTTAGGGTGACCTCGGCGCTGTAGAAGGTGCCGCCGGTGGCGATGGCTTCGATGGCCGCAACGATTTCCCGCGACGGCGCGTTTTTCAGCACGTAGCCGCTGGCGCCGGCGCGGATCGAGGTGGCGACGTATTCCTGATTGTCGTACATGCTCAGGATCAGAATCTTGATCGCGGGGCAGCGCTGGCGGATCAACCGGGTCAGCTCCAGACCGTTCATGTCCTGCAGGCCGATGTCCACCAGCAGGATGTCCGGCTTGACCTCTTCGCACATCGTCAGCGCCTGCGCGGCGTTCTCGGCTTCACCCACCACTTCGAACAGCGGCCGGGTCGACAGCAGGGCGCGCACGCCGTCGCGAACCAGGGAATGGTCGTCGACCAGGGCGATACGGATGGTCGGGCTGGCGCTCATGATCGGGGGCGGGTTCCTGTCTGGGTGAGAGGATTCATGCGGCGACACTGACCGGCATGATCACGGTCAGCTCGCTGTGTCCCGGCGCGGAATACAGGTTGAGCTGGCCATGGAAGTGCTCGACGCGTTCACGGATATTACGCAAACCGATGCCGCCCTGTATCTCCTGCAAGTGCGCGACATCGACGCGAAAGCCGACGCCGTCGTCGCGCACGGTCATTTGCACCTGTTTTTTCGTGCCTTGCAGGTCGATATAGACGTTCTGCGCGTGGGCGTGGCGCTCGATGTTGGTCAGGGCTTCCTGAAGAATACGGAACAACGCCACAGGCGCGCCTTCGGCGAGTTTCAGGTCGCCCAGGTTGTGGGTGTAATGCAGGGTCAGGCCGGTCTGTTGCTCGAATTCGGTGACCAGTTGCGTGACCGCAGCGGCCAGGCCCAGGGTGTCGAGCAGGGAAGGGCGCAGGTCGTGGGAAATGGTGCGGATCTCGCCGATCGCCTCGCCCAGGCGCTCGGTGCCCTGACGCAGGGTATCGAGTCCTTTCTGGTCGTTGCCTTCCAGTTGCAGGCCGGCCAGTTCGAACTGGAATTTGATCGACACCAGCACCTGACTGATGCCGTCGTGCAACTCGCGGGACAGCCTTGAGCGCTCTTCTTCCTGCAGGTTCATGATGCGCTGGTTAAGCATTTGCAGCTTGCGGTCGGCCAGGCGGTGTTCGCTGGCGTTGAGGGTCAGGCCGCAGACGAACACCAGCAACACGGCGATCAGGGCCACGGCGCCGATGTCGAGCATGGTCGCGTAAATGCCACGGGCGACTTCCTGGCGCGCCTGTTGCGTGGCGCGCTCGACGTCTTCCAGATAAATGCCGGTGCCGAGCATCCAGCCCCAACGCTTGAGCATGACCACGTGGGCCAGTTTGTCGGTGACCTGGCCGGTGGAGGGTTTTTCCCAGGCGTAATGCTGAAAGCCATCGCCGGACTCTGCGCTTTGCAGCAGGGCGCGGATCACCAACAGGCCCTGCGGGTCAGTCATGTTCCACAAGTCTTTGCCCACCAGCGCCGCCTGGCGTGGGTGCATCAGGTTGCGGCCGTTCTGGTCGTAGACGAAGAAATAACCGTCGATGCCAAAGCTCAGCTTGGCCAGCTCGTCGAGCACTTGCTGTTTGGTCTGCTCGTCATCGCGCCCGCTGTCGTAGACCGGGGCGAGGGCGCTCATGGCCATTTCTACGTAGTTTTTAAGCTCGGCGCGCTTGCTCGCCAGGATGCTGTCTTCGATCAACTGCGCCTGCTGCTCGCCCAGGCGCTGGTTCTGCACGATGACCAGCGCGCAGATCACCGAAACCGCGAGGATCAACGGCAGAATGCCCAGGGCGACGATCTTGTATTTGAGTTGCATGGCGTGGGGCGTCCGGGGGAGCGTTTGTTGTGGGCGGTATTAGACACGCAATGACTCACGCTGGACACCGGTGGGAGTGAGCAGTCGCCGACTGTATCTACGTAAAACTACGCAGGCGCAACCGTAGTAATACGAATTTCTCTGGCTGACAACAGCGCGGATAGTGGCGACGCTCCGTTACCCCGGATCGAACAATAACAATTACGCCGCAGCCATGAGCTCTGGCAGGAGACCCACAATGACCCGACTGACCAAACATCTGGGTTGGTTCGCCGTCGCAGCCCTCGGGGCATGCGCCTTGGGTGTCGTCGCGCTGCGCCGCGGTGAAGCCATCAACGCACTCTGGATCGTCGTCGCAGCTGTCGCCATCTATTTGGTTGCGTACCGCTACTACAGCCTGTTCATCGCCAATCACGTCATGCAACTTGATCCGACCCGGGCCACGCCTGCGGTGATCAACAATGACGGCCTGGACTACGTCCCGACCAACAAACACATCCTTTTCGGTCACCACTTTGCCGCCATCGCCGGCGCAGGCCCGCTGGTCGGCCCTGTGCTTGCCGCGCAAATGGGTTATCTGCCCGGCACCCTCTGGCTGATCGCCGGTGTGGTGCTGGCCGGTGCGGTGCAGGATTTCATGATCCTGTTCCTCTCGACACGCCGTAACGGCCGTTCGCTGGGCGACATGGTCCGTGAGGAAATGGGCCGCATCCCCGGCACCATCGCCTTGTTCGGCTGCTTTTTGATCATGATCATCATCCTCGCGGTGCTGGCGCTGATCGTGGTCAAGGCCCTGGCCGAAAGTCCGTGGGGCATGTTCACGGTGCTGGCGACCATCCCGATCGCGATGTTCATGGGCGTGTACATGCGCTACATCCGCCCGGGCCGCATCGGTGAGATCTCCATCATCGGCGTCGTGCTGTTGCTGCTGTCGATCTGGGCCGGTGGCCAGGTGGCCGCAATCCCTGAGTGGGCCCATGCCTTCACTTTCACCGGTGTGCAAATCACCTGGATGCTGGTGGGTTACGGTTTCGTCGCGGCCATGTTGCCGGTCTGGCTGCTGCTGGCGCCACGTGACTACCTGTCGACCTTCCTGAAAATCGGCACCATCGTTGCCCTGGCGATCGGCATTCTGATTCTGGCGCCTGAGCTGAAAATGCCGGCCCTGACCCAGTTTACCGATGGCACGGGCCCTGTCTGGAAGGGCGCGCTGTTCCCGTTCCTGTTCATCACCATCGCCTGTGGCGCTGTGTCGGGCTTCCACTCGCTGATCGCTTCGGGCACCACGCCGAAACTGCTGGATAACGAGAAGAACGCGCGTTACATCGGTTACGGCGGCATGCTGATGGAGTCCTTCGTGGCGATCATGGCCATGGTTGCGGCTTCGGTCATCGATCCGGGCGTGTACTTCGCCATGAACAGCCCGGCGGCTGTAGTCGGCGGTGACGTGGTTGCCGTGGCTCAGACCATCAGCAGTTGGGGCTTCACCATCAGCCCTGACACCCTGGTCGCCACTGCCAAAGACATTGGCGAGAACACCATCCTGGCGCGCGCCGGTGGTGCACCGACCCTGGCCGTGGGTATCGCGCAGATCCTGCATCAGGTGCTGCCAGGCCAGAACACCATGGCGTTCTGGTACCACTTCGCGATCCTGTTTGAAGCGCTGTTCATCCTTACCGCTGTCGACGCCGGTACCCGTGCCGGTCGCTTCATGCTGCAAGACCTGCTGGGCAGCTTCGTGCCCGCCTTGAAACGCACCGAATCCTGGACCGCCAACATCATTGGCACCGGTGGTTGCGTGGCACTGTGGGGCTACCTGCTGTACCAGGGCGTGATCGACCCGCTGGGCGGCATCAACACCCTGTGGCCGCTGTTCGGTATCTCCAACCAGATGCTGGCGGGTATCGCGCTGATGCTGGCGACCGTTGTGCTGATCAAGATGAAGCGCCAGCAGTACGTCTGGGTAACGATCCTGCCGGCTTCCTGGCTGCTGATCTGCACCGTGACCGCGGGCTTCATCAAGCTGTTCGACCCAAGCCCTGCGGTGGGCTTCCTGGCCCTGGCCAAGAAATACAGCGCAGCAGCGGATGCCGGTCAGATCCTCGCGCCGGCCAAGACCGTTGAGCAGATGCAGCACGTGATCTTTAACGCCTACACCAACGCGGCGCTGACCACGCTGTTCCTGTTCGTGGTCCTGAGTATCCTGTTCTACGCCGTGAAAGTGGGCCGTGCGGCATGGGTCAAGAAGGAGCGCAGCGACAAGGAAGCGCCGTTCCAGGCGATGCCGGAAGCGCGCTGATGTTCAATGACCTGAGTCGCCTCGGCAAATACCTCGGGCAGGCCGCCCGCCTGATGGTGGGCATGCCTGACTACGACACCTACGTCGAGCACATGCAAAAGACTCACCCCGACCAGCCGGTGATGTCCTATGAGGTGTTCTTCCGCGAACGCCAGGATGCCCGCTACGGCGGCAAGGCCGGGCCGAAGTGCTGCTGACTTTCTGAGCCGCAGCGCTTGAACAGAAAAACGCGCCACGATTCGTCGTGGCGCGTTTTTTTATGGGGTTCAGACAGTAGGGCGGACAGTCATTTTGCAATAGCCGCCCAGCGGCGGTTTTCTTGACAGGGAAGGGCGCACTGCTAGCGTAAAACCTCTGCATGAAGATGCACCTGGACCCGATGAGGAACGATCATGGCGACTAAACGCAAAGTCCCGGGAATACGCGACTACGACGGTCCAGCAGGCGGCTGGGGTGCCCTGAAGGCCACGGCCACAGCGGTGCGCGAGCAAATGGACGCATTCAAGGCGCCGGTCACGCTGCTGCGTACCAATCAACCGGACGGCTTCGATTGCCCCGGTTGCGCGTGGCCTGACAGCGAGCACAAGTCCACTTTCCAGTTCTGTGAGAACGGCGCCAAGGCGGTGACTTGGGAAGCCACCCATAAACGCGTGACCCCGGAGTACTTCGCGGCGCACCCGGTGGCGGAGTTGTTGAAGCGTTCGGACTACGAACTGGAGCATCTGGGCAGGCTCACGCACCCCCTTTTTTATGATCGTGCGTCCGACACTTTCAAAGCCATTGAATGGGAGGCAGCCTTTGATCGGATTGGCGAAATACTGCGTGGGTTAAAACCCGATGACGTGGAGTTTTACACGTCAGGGCGCGCGTCCAATGAAGCGGCTTATTTATATCAATTGTTCGTTCGCGCCTACGGCACCAATAACTTTCCCGACTGTTCCAACATGTGCCACGAAGCCACCAGCGTCGGGCTGCCGCGCTCGATCGGCATCGGCAAGGGCACGGTGTCTCTGGACGACTTCGAAAAGTGCGAGCTGATCATTTCGATGGGGCATAACCCCGGCACCAACCACCCACGAATGATGGGCACGCTGCACGAAGCGGCCCGGCGCAAGGTGCCGATCATGGTCTTCAACCCCCTGCGCGAGCGGGCGCTGGAACGCTTTGCCGATCCGCAGGACATGATCGAAATGGCCACCTTCGGCTCGACGCCCATCGCCTCGTCCTACTTCCTGGTCAAGGGGGGCGGCGACGCCGCGGCGATCAAGGGCATCATGAAGGCGCTGCTGGAGCTGGAAAAAAACGTCGGCCAAGTGCTCGATCACGCGTTCATCGCCGAGCACACCAACGGTTTCGAGGCCATGGCCGCCGACCTTGAAGCAACGGCGTGGCCTGACATCGAGAAGGCCAGCGGGCTGCACCAGGCGGATCTGGAAATGGTCGCCGCCGCCTACGCCAAATCCAACGCGACGATCCTGGCGTACGGCATGGGCATCACCCAGCACAACGAGGGTACGGCCAACGTTCGCCTGATCTGCGACCTGTTAATGCTGCGCGGCAACATCGGCAAGCCGGGCGCCGGTATCTGTCCGTTGCGCGGCCACTCCAACGTGCAGGGCAACCGCACGGTGGGCATCACCGAAAAACCATCAGCGGCCTTTCTCGGCAAGCTCGAAGAGGTGCTCGGGTTCAAGCCTCCGGCCGCTCATGGCCACGACGCGGTGCAGACCGCCAGGGCGATGATCGAGGGCACGGCCAGGGCGCTGATCTGCCTGGGCGGCAATTTTGCGGTGGCGATGCCCGACCCTGCGCAGTGCTTCCCGGCCATGGCCACGCTGGATCTGGGGGTGCACATCGGCACCAAGCTCAATCGCTCGCACCTGCTGGTATCAAAGGAAACCTTCATTCTTCCGTGCCTGGGCCGCACCGAGCTGGACGTGCAGGCTGGCGGGCCGCAATCGGTCACGGTGGAAGACTCGATGTCGATGATTCACGCGTCGGCGGGCAAGCTCAAACCTGCGTCCGAGTTTCTGCGCTCAGAGCCTGCCATCGTCGCCGGCATTGCCCACGCGACCCTGCCCGGCAGCAAGGTGCCCTGGTTTGAACTGGTGGCCGATTACGACAAGATCCGCGATCTGATCGAGAAGACCCTGCCGGGCTTCGAGGATTTCAACGCCCGCATCCGCGTGCCCGGCGGGTTCCGCATGCCGCTGCCGGCGGTCGATCGCATCTGGAACACGCCCTCGGGCAAGGCCGAGTTTTATGTGTTCGAAGGCTTGCACGAGGATCTGGTGGTGGAGGGCGACGATGTCCTGCGCCTGGTCACCCTGCGCAGTCACGATCAGTACAACACCACGATCTACGGCCTGGATGACCGCTATCGCGGGGTGTTCGGGCGGCGCGATGTGCTGTTCATGAGCCAGGCGGACCTCGACGCCAGAGGGCTTGAACACGGGGATCTGGTGGACATCGAAACGGTGTCCGACGGCACGCCGTTGCGTTACGAAAAGCTCACCGCGATCGAGTTCAAGATCGCCCCGGGCACCATCGGTGCCTACTACCCCGAGGCGAACACCTTGGTGCCGCTGGATTACCTCGACAAGGACAGCGGCACGCCGTCGTATAAATCCGTTCCCGTGCGGGTGCAGCGCTCTCGGGTAACCTAGCACTGACGTAGCCGGGAGGTCAGCAGGATTGGCCCTCCCGGTGGCCCGATCGCACTCAGTCCTGACTATTGTCACAGGCTCAATCATAGCCAGCGTCGATGGTAGCGATTGCCATGGCTGATTTCCGCCGAGAAGATGCGCTCCCTAGAATGGTCTGCACACGAGAAATCAAACCGACCAAAGGGAGCTTCACATGGCTATCGAAATCGGCATCAACGAACAGGATCGCGCAGAAATCGTCGAGGGGCTGTCGCGGCTGATCTCCGACACCTACGTGCTGTACCTCAAGACCCACAATTTCCACTGGAACGTCACCGGCCCGATGTTCCGGACCCTGCACCTGCTCTTCGAAGAGCAGTACACCGAGCTGGCCACAGCGGTCGACTCCATCGCCGAACGCATCCGCGCCTTGGGCTTCCCGGCCCCTGGCACCTACTCGACCTACGCGCGGTTGTCTTCGATCAGAGAAGAGCCAGGCGTGCCAGCCGCCACGGACATGATCAAGCAGCTGGTCGAAGGTCAGGAAGCTGTGGTACGTACTGCCCGTGGTATGTTCCCGCTGCTGGACAAGGTCAGTGACGAGCCGACTGCAGACCTCTTGACTCAACGCATGCAGGTTCACGAAAAGGCCGCCTGGATGCTGCGCTCACTGCTGGAAAACGACTGACCCGTGCGTAACGAAACAAGCCCCTGGCATCGATGGATGTCAGGGGCTTTTTGCTTGCTGGGCGGTGGTCAAACGCTACGGTTCTTCGCCTCGATCCACTGCGACATGTACTGCGTGCTCTTGTGCTGATGATGACGCAGCATGGCGCCGGTGAAGTTGGCCTTGCGATGGGCCGTCAGATCGTTACGCAACGGGTTGATGCGATCGATCAGGCTCTTGCAGTGCGGTTCGAATCGAAAACGTTCCTGTAATATCTGCCAGCCAGCCTGTTGCGCCTGTTCCCAGCGCGCCTGATCGGTGTACAGGCGCACGGCTTCGTCGGCCAACGTCTGGGCGTCCTCAGCGATGGCGCCGGGCACCGGCAGATCGCCAAACATGGCTTCGGCGCCGATGGGCGTGGTGACCGTGGGCGTGCCGCAGATCATCGCGTCGATGACCTTGCCCTTGATGCCCGCGCCGAAGCGAACCGGCGCCAGCGACACCCGCGCCGCAGCCATCACTTCCAGCGCATCTTCAGCCCGGTTCATGATGTGGAAACCCTGCGTCGGGTTGTGCAGCGCTGTGGCTTTGGGCGGGGTGTAGGCGCCATAGACATGCACCTGAGCGCCCGGCAACTGCTGGCGAATCAACGGCCAGATGGCGTTTTTCAGCCACAGCACCGCATCCCAGTTCGGCGCGTGGCGGAAGTTGCCGATGGTCAGGAAATGCGTGCGCTCCTCAAAGCCCGGGGCCTGATCGGGGACGTCGCGAACCAGCAGCGGAGCCCAGTGCAGGATCGAGGCAGGCATGCCGAACTGCTGGGTCAGCAGCTCGATTTCCATGTCCGAGACCATCAGGTTCAGGTCGCTACGGTACATCGCGGCGATCTCTCGCTGGGCAATGTCGGTGGTCGCCATGTGCGAGAAGAGTTCATCCCGGCACATGTCGAAATAACCGCTCAGCTGGCCATCGGGCTGGCCCTTGAGCCGATCCTTGACCAGTTGGTGCCGGGTGTGACGCATGCTTTGCAGGTCGCTGCTTTCCAGTACGCGCACGGCATCAGGCGCGTATTTCTCAACCCGCCAGCCGAACTGTTCTTCCATCAGGTACTGATCGAACAGCACGACATCGGGCTGCAACTCGGCGACGAAGGTGTCGAAACTGCTGCTGTTCAGCTCGATGGCTACCTCGGTGATGCCCATGGCCGTCAGGTCAGCCTTGTGCTCGCCTTCGCTGGCCGCGCTGGCGAAGGTGATTTGCCAGCCTTGGGCAAGAAAGCACTCGATCAGTTGCATGACGTGGCCGCTGGCGGCCGAGGAGCTCGGCTCCGGCCACACGTAGCCAATGATCAGGACGTGGGTGTGGCGCGGCGCAGCCGGAGAATGTTCAGTCGCCAAGGATGCTCTTCACTTTGTCGCGCAGTTGATCGATGGAAAAAGGTTTACCGATGATATGAGTGCCCTCGGGCGCGCCGTCGATGTTTTCGGCGTAGCCGCTGGCGAACAAAACCGGTAGCTGAGGACGCAGCTCGCGTGCTTTTTTTGCCAGCTGAACACCGTCTATGTCCGGCAAACCCTTGTCGGTCATCATCAGGTCGATGGTTTGGGCATCGTTTTGCACGAATGACAGCGCCTCACCGCCGTCTGCCGCTTCGAGCACCTTGTACTCAAGCTCTTCGAGCACATCGACGATCAGCATGCGGACGATGCTGTCGTCTTCAACCACCAGAATCGTGCTGGTTGGGTTGGACATGAAAAATTCCTTCAAATGGCGAGAACCGGACCGGGCGGATTCTGCCCGATCTGCTAAACAACTAGACCAGTGATTGTGACAACTTCCGGACGCCAAAAACACAGATCAATTCAGTTTGATGGCGTCAGGGAATCACTCAATCGTATAGTACGCGCAGTTTTACCCCATCACTAAAGCCTGAAAAATCAGCCTTGTGTGTCAAAAGCGGAAGTTTTTTGCCAAAAAATGCGGCAAACTCCGTCGTTTAGCCGAATTTGCCCTGGACCCTTGCGATGATCCAAACCTCTGCAGTCGATGAGCAACGTTTCCGCAAACTGCTGAGCCGCAACGTCAGCTTACCGCTGGCGGTCGGGGTCCTCAGCGCTGCCTTCTTCGTGATTCTGATCAGTTATCTGCTGTCGGCGATCCAGTGGGTCGAGCACACCGACCGGGTCATCAACAATATCAACCGCTCGCTCAAACTCACCGTGGACATGGAAACCGGGATGCGCGGCTTTCTGCTGACCGGTGACGAGCGCTTCCTGGACCCCTACGAGGTGGCCAAGCCGAGCATCATCGCCGAGCTCAAGGGGCTTGAGGAACTGGTCGCGGATAACCCCGAGCAGGTCGACCGCTTCAAGCGTCTGGCCGCGATGCAGGATTCCTGGAATCAGTTCGCCCAGGAGATGATCACCCTGCGCCGCAACAATGGGGACTACGCAACGCCGATCCAGAATCGTCGAGGTAAACGCCTGACCGACGAGATTCGCGATCAGTACGATCAGGCGGCGAACATCGAGCATCAGCTGCGCCTGACCCGCAACACCGACGTCACCCACACCACAATCGTCTCGGTTTCGCTGTACATCGCCTTCATTCTGATCGTCAGCGGCGTACTCGCCTGGGTCGGTCGTCGCGACATGACGGCGCTGTCCTCCACCTACGCCGCCAACCTCAAGGCCCAGCAGGATGACGCCCAGCGCCTGGCCCATGTGGCCTGGCTGCGTAACGGCCAAAGCGAGCTGGCCGAGCAGGTGATCGGCCAATTGACCCTGAACCTGTTGGGGCGCAACGTGCTGCAGTTCTTCGCTCAGTATCTGGGTGCGGTGGTCGCGGCCGTTTATGTGCGTCAGGAGCATGGCGGCCTGGTGCGCGTGGCGTCCTACGGGTTCTCCCGTCAGCAGGAATTGCAGGAACAGTCGATCTTCGCCGGCGAAGGCGTGGTCGGCAAAGCTGCCGAGCAGGACCAGGTCATCACCCTGGACGACGTGCCTCAGGATTACTTCAAAGTCACCTCAGGGCTGGGCGACGGCTCGCCGCGCAGCGTGGTGGTGGTGCCGACCAGCAACGACGATCATGTGAATGGCGTCATCGAGCTGGGTTTCCTGCGAGAACTGACACCTCGCGACATCGAGTTCCTGGAGCTGGTGGCCGACAACGTCGGTACCTCCATCGAAGCGGCGCGCTATCGTCAGCGCCTGCAGGAAGTGCTGGCCGAGACCCAGCAGCTCAACGAAGAACTGCAAGTGCAGCAGGAAGAACTGCGCACCGCCAACGAAGAGCTGGAAGAGCAGTCGCGCATCCTCAAGGAATCCCAGGCCCACCTGGAAACCCAGCAGACCGAGCTGGAACAGACCAACGTGCAGCTCGCCGAGCAGAGCAAGGCCCTGGAAGAGCAGCGCGACGCTCTGGACCGTAACAATGAAGAATTGCACACCGCTCAGATCGAGCTGGAAGCCCGCGCCGATGAGCTGCAGCGTTCGAGCAAGTACAAGTCCGAATTCCTCGCCAACATGTCCCACGAGCTGCGCACGCCGCTGAACAGCTCGTTGATTCTCGCCAAGCTGCTGGCGGAGAACCCGCAGGAAAACCTCACTGAGGAACAGGTCACCTTTGCCGAGTCGATCTATTCGGCGGGCAACGACCTGTTGAACCTGATCAACGACATCCTCGACATTTCCAAGGTCGAAGCCGGCAAGCTGGACATGCGCCCGGAAAACAGCAGCGTCAGCCGACTGGTCGACAACCTGCGCATGACCTTCGAGCCGCTGGCGGCCGACAAGCAGCTGCAATTCTCCGTGGAAATCCAGCCAGGCACACCGGTGTCGCTGTACACCGACCGCCAGCGTCTGGAGCAGATTCTCAAGAACCTGCTGTCTAACGCCATCAAGTTCACCGAAACCGGCGCAGTCAGCCTGACCGTTTCGCGTCAACCGAGCGAAGGCATCGTCTTCACGGTGCGCGATTCGGGCATCGGTATTTCCGAAGATCAGCAGGACATCATTTTCGAAGCCTTCCGTCAGGCCGACGGCACCACTAATCGTCGCTATGGCGGTACAGGGCTTGGGCTGTCGATTTCCCGTGATCTGGCGCGCCTGTTGGGCGGCTCGATCTCGGTCACCAGCGCGCCGGGGCAGGGCAGTCTGTTCACCCTCCTGCTGCCGGAACAATACGAAGAGCAGGCGCAGTTCATTGAAACGGCTTCGGTCCAGGCCCCTCATGCGCCGCAACCGGCTCCCGTTGCGCTCCCTGCGCTCAAGGCGCCGGCGGCGGTCAGCGAACCGATCCCGCGCTTTGCCGATGACCGGGAAAAGGTGCCCTTCAGCAAACGCTGCATTCTGGTCATCGAGGACGAGGTGCGGTTCGCCCACATCCTCTACGACCTGGCCCATGAGCTGGGTTACCACTGCCTGGTGGCCCATGCTGCCGACGAAGGTTTCGACCTCGCGTCAAGCTTTATGCCGGATGCCGTTCTGCTGGACATGCGCCTGCCCGATCACTCCGGCCTGACCGTTCTGCAGCGTCTCAAGGAAATGCCGTCCACGCGGCACATCCCGGTCCACGTGATTTCTGTCGAGGATCGTCAGGAAGCGGCCCTGCAAATGGGCGCCATCGGTTATGCGGTCAAACCCACCACCCGTGAAGAGCTCAAGGACGTGTTCGCGCGTCTCGAAGCCAAGCTGACGCAAAAAGTGAAGCGCGTGCTGCTGGTGGAAGACGACGCCCTGCAGCGCGACAGCATTGCCCGGCTGATCGGCGACGACGACATCGAAATCACCGCGGTAGGTTTCGCTCAAGACGCCCTGGAGCTTCTGCGCGACAACGCCTACGACTGCATGATCATCGACCTGAAACTGCCGGACATGCTGGGCAACGACCTGCTCAAGCGCATGTCGACGGACGAGATCTGCGCCTTCCCGCCGGTCATCGTCTATACCGGACGCAACCTCACCCGCGAAGAAGAAGCCGAGCTGCTCAAGTACTCGCGCACCATCATTATCAAGGGCGCGCGCTCGCCGGAGCGTCTGCTGGACGAAGTCACGCTGTTCCTGCACAAGGTCGAATCGCAGCTGTCCAACGAGCGGCAGAAGATGCTCAAGACCGCCCGCAGCCGCGACCGCGTGTTCGAAGGCCGCAAAATCCTTGTGGTGGACGACGACGTGCGCAACATCTTCGCCCTCACCAGCGCGCTGGAACACAAGGGTGCCATCGTTGAGGTGGGTCGCAACGGCCTGGAGGCCATCGACAAGCTCAACACCGTCGAAGACATCGACCTGGTGTTGATGGACGTGATGATGCCGGAGATGGACGGCTTTGAAGCCACCGCACAGATCCGCAAGGACCCTCGCTGGCGCAAGCTACCGATCATCGCCGTGACCGCCAAGGCCATGAAGGACGATCAGGAGCGCTGCCTGCAGGCTGGCTCCAACGACTACCTAGCCAAGCCCATCGACCTGGATCGGCTGTTCTCGCTGATTCGCGTGTGGTTGCCAAAAATGGAACGTATCTGAATGGATCGGATCAATTGACCACGCCCGCAGAAAGACCAGGTTTTACCGATGGCCCATGAGCGAAACGCCGAGATCGAGCTGCGTCTGTTGATCGAGGCGATTTACCTGAAATACAGCTATGACTTCCGCGATTACTCCGGCGCGTCGGTAAAACGACGTGTCGCTCATGCCTTGCGCCAGTTCGAGTTGAAGACCATTTCCGCCCTGCAGGAGCGCGTACTGCATGACCCTTCGGCGTTCATGCAGTTGCTGCAGTTCCTGACGATTCCGGTCAGCGAGATGTTTCGCGACCCGGGGCACTTTCTGGCGATTCGTCAGGAAGTGGTGCCAATTCTCAAGACCTACCCGTCGCTGAAGATCTGGATCGCCGGCTGCAGCACGGGCGAGGAGGTCTACTCGATGGCGATCATGCTGCGCGAGGAAGGGCTGCTCGAGCGCACCATCATCTACGCCACCGACATCAACCCCAGTTCGCTGGAAAAAGCCAAGCAAGGCATCTTTTCCATGGAAAACGTGCGCGCCTACAACGAGAATTACCTCAAGGCGGGCGGCAAGCGGCTGTTTTCCGAGTACTACACCGCGGCCTACGATTACGCGATCTTCGATAAGACCCTGCGCGAGAACGTGACCTTCGCTGACCACAGTCTGGCTACCGACAGCGTGTTCTCCGAGACGCACCTGATCTCCTGTCGCAATGTGCTGATCTACTTCAACAAGAAGCTGCAGGACCGGGCGTTCGGGCTGTTTCACGATTCCCTGTGTCATCGCGGTTTTCTGGTGCTGGGCAGCAAGGAAACCCTGGAGTTTTCCGGGTACAAGGATCAGTTCGAGCCCTTGGTCAAACAAGAGCGGATCTATCGCAAATCATGAGAACGTCCTTTTCCGGCACCGGTCCGGATCTGCCCGCACTGCCCAAGGTCGAGGCCATCGTCGTGGGCGCCTCTGCAGGAGGTGTGGAAGCGTTACTGAAGATTTTCCGGCCGCTGCGCAAGGGCTTCCGGCTGCCGATCATTGCCGTTTTGCACCTGCCCGATGAACGCCGCAGTCTGCTGGCCGATGTGTTTGCCTCAAACTTGGCGATTCCGGTCAAGGAAGCGGACGACAAGGAAACCATTGTGCCGGGCACGCTGTACTTCGCAGCGCCCGGTTATCACCTGTCCATCGAGGCGGACCGCACGTTGTCGTTCAGCCAGGAAGAGCGAGTATTTCACTCGCGTCCCAGCGTCGACATCCTCTTCGAATCCGCCGCCGATGCTTACGATTCAAGGCTTGCCGGAGTGCTGTTGACCGGGGCCAATAACGATGGTGCTCACGGAATGGCACGAATCAAGGAATACGGTGGTCTTACCGTGGTCCAGGACCCCGCCCAGGCGTTGGCGCGCACCATGCCCGACGCAGCGCTGGCCCTGCACACACCGGACTTTCTCCTGCCTTTGCCCGACATCGGCGTATTGCTGGTCGAGCTGGAACGAATTGCATGCTGAGTGAAATCAAAGCCAAGTTGCTGATCGTCGACGATCTGCCGGAAAACCTGTTGGCCCTCGAAGCGCTGATCAAGCGCGAGGACCGTCAGGTGTACAAGGCGTTGTCGGCCGATGAAGCGTTATCGCTGTTGCTCGAGCATGAGTTCGCCATGGCCATTCTCGACGTGCAGATGCCCGGCATGAACGGCTTCGAGCTGGCCGAGATGATGCGCGGCACCGAAAAGACCAAGAGCATTCCCATCATCTTCGTCAGCGCCGCCGGGCGTGAGCTCAATTACGCCTTCAAAGGCTACGAAAGCGGTGCGGTGGACTTCCTGCACAAGCCGCTGGACATCCACGCGGTCAAGAGCAAGGTCAACGTCTTCGTGGACCTTTATCGCCAGCGCAAGGCGATGAAGCAGCAGGTCGAGGAACTGGAACGCAGCCGTCAGGAGCAGGAAGCGCTGCTGCGCGAACTGAAATCGACCCAGAACGAGCTGGAACATGCGATCCGCATGCGCGATGACTTCATGTCCATCGTCTCCCACGAAGTGCGTACGCCGCTCAACGGCCTGATCCTGGAAACCCAGCTGCGCAAGTTGCACCTGGCCAAGGACAACGCTTCGGCGTTCACCCTGGACAAGCTCAAGGCGATGGTCGAGCGCGATGAGCGACAGATCCAGAGCCTGATTCGCCTCATCGAAGACATGCTTGATGTCTCGCGCATCCGCACCGGCAAACTGTCGATCCGCACCAGCCCCTTCGATCTGTCGGAGCTGGTGGTCAATCTGGTCGAGAGCTACGCCGCGCAGATTGCCGCCGCCGAGAGCGTGGTGTCGCTGCACGCCAGTACGCCGGTGATCGGCGTCTGGGACGAATTCCGTATCGAGCAGGTGGTCGCCAACCTGTTGACCAACGCCTTGCGCTACGGCGCCCACAAGCCCATCGAGGTGCGGGTGTACAGCCAGGACAAAGAAGCGCGGGTCGAGGTTAAGGATCAGGGCATTGGTATCAGTGCCGAGAACCAGAAGCGTATCTTCCAGCAGTTCGAGCGGGTCTCGGCCAGTCATGCGATATCGGGGCTGGGGCTTGGGCTGTTTATCTCCGATCAGATCGTCGCGGCCCATGGCGGCACGATCACGGTCGAGAGCGAAGAAGGCAACGGGTCGCTGTTCCGCGTCAGCCTGCCGCTTTAGCGGCGTTTCGGCCCGACAGGCGCGGGCCAGAGCGCTGTGTTTACCTTTGTTGACGCCGCTGTTGAAGCGGCGGCGACCGTCCGGGTAAATATCTGATTTTTCTGCGCAACCTCCAGAGCGTGCCATGGTCGTAATGGCAGCTATTTATAAGATTGAAGGCGTTCCAATGAGCTCTGATGCAGAAAATGTCGTGTTGATCGTCGAAGACGAGCCGCTGATCCTGATGCTGCTGTCTGACTATCTGTCGGGGGAGGGGTATCGCGTCCTGCAGGCCGAGAATGGCGAGCAGGCCTTCGAGATCCTGGCCACCAAGCCGCATCTGGATTTGATGATCACCGACTACCGCCTGCCGGGCGGCATTTCCGGGGTGATGATCGCCGAGCCTGCGGTCAAGCTGCGACCGGAGCTCAAGGTCATTTTCATCAGTGGCTATCCGGCGGAAATCGTCGAATCCGGCAGCCCCATCGCGCGCAAGGCGCCGATCCTGGCAAAGCCGTTCACGATGGACAGCTTGCAGTCGCAGATTCAAAGTTTGTTGAATTAAGCAGCGCCGCCGGGCCGCTTCTGCCCGGAGGGCGTAGGAGTCCAGCTTGCTGAGGATCTGCTGCGAAGCGGCAGGAGAACCTGCGCATGCGGTGTGTCTGATACAACCAAGGTATCCAATTCTGCTGCCGCTTCGCAGCAGATCGTCGGCAAGCCTGACTCCTACGGCCTCCGGTCAGAATTCAGAGCGTGTACAGCCTCCGGCCAATCATGAGTGCGTGCTGCATCCGGTCAGAATCAAGGACGCGGCGCTCCGATCAACCCTCAATCATCTCCCGCACCTTGGTTGTCAGCTGATCGAACGCGAATGGCTTGGTGATCATCTGCATGCCGTCTTCCAGAAACCCCGCACGGGTGCCGGCGTTTTCGGCGTAGCCGGTGATGAACAACACCTTCAATTGCGGGCGCATCTGTCGGCCGATATCGGCTAGCTGCCGCCCGTTCATGCCTGGCAGGCCGACGTCGCTGATCATCAGGTCGATGCGCTGGCCTGACTCCAGAATCGGCACCGCGCCTACCGCATCACCCGCTTCCAGATACCCGTAACCCAGTTCGCTCAGCACCTGGCTGACCAACGCGCGTACGGCAGGATCGTCCTCGACGATAAGGATGGTCTCGCCATCGCGCGCTTCCAGCCCTTGGGCGTCGATCACCGCGTCGTCGGCTTCCTTGTCGCCACGAAAGCGCGGCAGGAACAGCTGCACGGTGGTGCCGTGGCCCACTTGGCTCTCGATGGACACATGGCCGTGGGATTGCTTGGCAAAGCCATAAATCATCGACAACCCAAGCCCGGTGCCTTGGCCGATGGGTTTGGTGGTGAAGAAGGGGTCGAAGGCGCGGCTGATGACGTTCTCGGGCATGCCGGACCCCGTGTCCGTCACGCTGAGCACCACGTAATCGCCGGGCAGCAGATTTTCGTAGGCATCGGTGAAATGCCGGTCGAGCTTGCGGTTGAAGGTCTCGATCATCAGCATGCCGCCGTTGGGCATGGCGTCGCGGGCGTTGAGCACCAGGTTGAGCAGGGCGCTTTCCAGCTGGTTGGGGTCGGCCTCAGCGGTCCACAACTCGCGCTCCAGGCACATGTCCAGTCTCACGCTCTCGTTGACGCTGCGGTGCAGCAACTCGCCCATGGAGGTGACCAGCCCGTTCATTTCCACCGGTTTGGAATCCAGCGACTGACGCCGGGAGAACGCCAGCAGGCGATGTGTCAGGGCTGCGGCGCGATTGGCTGACGTAACGCCCAGGTCGATCAAGCCGTCGAGGTCGTCCAGACGACCCTTGGCGATCCGCCGCTTGAGCAGTTCCAGACTGCCAATGATGCCAGTGAGCATGTTGTTGAAGTCGTGGGCGATGCCGCCGGTGAGTTGCCCGACGGCCTCCATTTTTTGCGACTGGCGCAGCACTTCCTCGTTGTGGCGTAGCTGGGAGGTGCGTTCCTCGACCTGTTGCTCCAGGGTCTCGTTGAGTTGACGCAGCTGGGTTTCGGCCAGCTTGCGTTCGGTGATGTCGGTGGTCACCCCGGCCAGCAGGCTGACCCGGCCGTTGCGCGCACGAATCGCCCGGGCGCGCACATCGACCCAATGCACCGAGCCATCGGCCCAGACGTTGCGAAATTCGGTGATGAAATCACTGCCAGTGTCGAGGCTGTGTTGCAGCGCCGACTGCATGCCTGGCTGGTCCGCGGGATACACTGCCTCCAGCCATTGGTGATAGGTGAAGGGCGCGTGTTCGTCGCGCCCGAAGTGCAGTTTGGTGATGTCCGAACAGTCCAGTTCCAGGTATTCGGCTTCCAGTTGCCAGGAGCCCAGACGCCCGGCCTTGAGCGCGTGCTGCAGGCGTTGCTCGCTTTCGGCCAGGTCTTCCATGCGGCTGCGCGCTTCGTATTGTCGTCGGCGCCCGCGCACGGCGGTAGTGACCAGGCTGACCAGCGTGGCCGGGTGGAAAGGACGTTCCAGAAACGTGACGTTGCCGAGCATCTTGCCCAGACGCGCCGACGGGTTCTGCTCCGGGCCGCCATGGTGGGTCAGCAGCACGATCGGCAAGTCCGACCACGCCGCCTGATTGCTCAACAAGCCCAGCAAAGGGTTGAGATCGACGCCGCGCAAGGCTTCGTCGGCGATGATGGCCAGGCCCGCCCCGGAAATCAGCTCCCGGCACAGGCCGGCCAGATCGTGGGTGATGAGCGCCGGGAATCCTGCTTCCTGCAGGATTCTCAAGGCGATCTGGCTGTCCCGCCCCATGGGGGCGAGGATGATAGCGCGTTCTGAGAGTTGTCCCGGTGTACTCACGTTTCCTCGTCCCGCAGCAGCGGATTGCTCTCGCCATAATAGTGAGGCACGCCGCGCAGCACACCTTGAAACGCTTCCAGGGGATCGCCGATTTTCAAGCCGGAGCCACTGATGCGGTATTCGCGGATCGTCGATTCATGGGTCCCTGTGCGCTTTTTGATAATGGAGATGGCGCGACGGACTTTGCCTAGCGCCTCGAAATAACGCAACAGGATGACCGTATCGGCAAGATAAGTGATGTCCACTGGCGCGCGCATGTCGCCCACCAGGCCATGTTGCGCGACGGTCATGAAGGTCGAGGCGCCCTGGCGGTTGAGATACAGCAGCAGCTCGTGCATGTGCAGCACCAGCGCGTTCTCCTCCGGCATGGCGGCCTGATAGCCGTTGAGGCTGTCGATGACCACGGTACGTATGCCTTTTTCGTCGACACTGCGGCGTACCCGGTGGGAGAACTCGCCCGGTGACAGCTCGGCGGCATCCACCTGCTCGATCAGCAGGTTGCCGGTCTTCTGCAATGCGTCGAGGTCGATACCGACCTTTTTCATGCGTTCGAACAACAGGCGCAGCTCTTCGTCGAAAATGAACAGCCCGACCTTCTCGCCACGGGCCACGGCCGCTGCAGCGAAGACCAGCGAGATCAGCGATTTGCCGGTGCCTGCAGGGCCCAGTATCAAGGTGCTGGAACCGCTGTCGATGCCGCCGCCGAGCAAAGCGTCGAGTTCGGGGATATTGCTGCTCAGTTGAGTGCTCTGATAGCCATTGCGGTGTTCGGCCGCGACCAGGCGCGGGAACACGTGGATGCCATCAGCCAGAATATTGAAGTCGTGATAACCGCCGCGGTACTTCTGCCCGCGATACTTGACCACGCGCAGGCGTCGACGCTCGGCGCCGTAGGATGGCGTCAACTCTTGGAGGCGAATCACGCCGTGGGCAACGCTGTGTACGGTCTTGTCCAGCGACTCGGTGGTCAGGTCGTCGAGCAGGATCACCGTGGCGTCGTAGCGCGCGAAGTAGTGCTTGATCGCCAGGATCTGCCGACGATAGCGCAAGGAACTTTGCGCCAGCAGGCGAATCTCCGAAAGACTGTCGATGACTACCCGCAAAGGGCGCACGCGCTCGACCACCTCGAAAATCTGCTTGGTGGCTTCGCCCAGCTCAAGGTCCGAGGAGTACAGCAAGCTTTGCTGATGCTCGGCGTTAAGCAGGTCTTCGGGTGGGGTCAGTTCGAACACTTCGATATCTTCCCCCAGCTCCCAGCCATGGGAGCGGGCGCCGTCACGCAGTTCGCGTTCGGTCTCGGACAGGGTGATGTACAGGCAGCGTTCGCCCGCCGCTGCGCCTGCCAGCAGAAACTGCAGGGCTGCGGTGGTCTTGCCGGTTCCGGGTTCTCCTTCAAGAAGAAATACATGACTGCGTGAAAGACCACCCGCGAGGATGTCGTCCAGGCCCACGATACCGGTTGCCGCTTTTGATGTAGTCAAGAATCGCCCTCTTGCGACCTGAAAAAAATTAGGGCGCCATGCTTTCACCGGCTGCCCAGGCAACGGAGAAATCGCGTGATTGCGTCTCTTCGCTGCCATGACTCTGGACCCTTGGCCCTGTCGCCGGTTCAGTTTATTTGCTGGCGCGATGCTGTTGAACGTCCATTTCGTCGGGCGCTGGTCCGGCAAATGGCGCAACCGTGGCCTGCGATTGAAACAGCGCCTTGGTATAGTCCGGCGTCATGGATTTCCCCCACCCAAGGTCACTGAAGGATCATCGCCGTGTCCGACTACAGCGCTTTCAAGGTCGAGCTGACCGACCACATCGCCCACGTGCAAATCAATCGCCCGGAAAAGATCAACGCCATGAATGCGGCGTTCTGGAGCGAGATCATCGACATCTTCCAGTGGATCGAAGACACCGACGAGGTGCGGGTGGTGGTGCTCAGTGGCGCAGGCAAGCATTTCTCTTCGGGCATCGACCTGATGCTGCTGGCGTCGGTGGCCAACGAGCTGGGCAAGGACGTGGGTCGCAATGCGCGCCTGCTGCGGCGCAAGATCCTGCACATGCAGGAGTCGTTCAGTGTCGTCGACCGTTGCAGCAAGCCGGTGCTGGCCGCTGTACAGGGCTACTGCATCGGCGGCGCCATCGACCTGATCAGCGCCTGCGACATGCGCTATGCGGCCGAGGACGCGCTGTTCTCGATTCGCGAAATCGACATGGGCATGGCCGCCGACGTCGGCACCCTGCAGCGCCTGCCGCGTCTGATCGGCGACGGCATGATGCGCGAAATGGCCTACACCGGGCGCAACGTCAAGGCCGACGAAGCGCTGCGCATCGGCCTGGTCAACCGCACGTTCACCGACCTTGAGCAACTGCTGGAAGGTGTGTTCGCCATCGCCCGGGAAATCGCCAGCAAATCACCGATTGCCATCAGCGGCAGCAAGCGCATGATCGGTTACATGCGCGATCACAGCGTCGATGACGGCCTCGAATACGTTGCCACGTGGAACGCTGCCATGTTGCAATCGGCGGACCTGAAACTGGCCATGGTCGCCCACATGGGCAAGCAAAAGCCGGTTTTCGACAATTGACCGTGAGATTGAACAGGCAAGCGCTTGTCGTCGCTGGCCCCTGAAACCAGGGGCAGGGCGGCGCGGGTCGCTCACCAGAGGAGTGCTTTCATGACGCGCCCCAGGCGTTGGACCACCGCCGTGCTCGACCCCCAAAGCGCCGGCGGGCTGGCCGTGGTTCACAGTGATCAGGGATTTCTGCTGGACGACAACGGTGCGATGTTTCCCCGCGAATGGCTCAAGCGCCAGGAACTGCCGCTGATCAGCGAGCACGGCATCGGCCATTTCGATGGTGAGCCGGTTTACGTGTACGTGCTCAAGCACCCGGTGGAGCTGCAAGGCACCCGCTGGCAGACCCTGCGCCAGTTCATGCTGGGCGACGACGCCGCTCTGTTTCAGGTGCTCGGTTATGCCGCGCAAATCAGCACCTGGGCGCGGGAGCATCGCTTCTGTGGCAACTGTGGGCAGCCTAATCAGCAGATCCCCGGCGAGCGGGCGATGCACTGCAAGGACTGCGACCTGCGGGCTTATCCGCGTATCTCGCCGAGCATGATCGTGCTGATCACCCGGGGTGACGAAGTGCTGCTGGCGCGATCGCCACGTTTCGTCACGGGCGTCTACAGCACCCTGGCCGGTTTTGCCGAACCGGGGGAGTCGGCCGAAGACTGCGTGCGCCGTGAGGTTATGGAGGAGGTACAGATCAAGGTCAAGAACATCGAGTACAAGGGCAGCCAGTGCTGGCCGTTCCCGCATTCGATGATGCTGGGCTTTCACGCCGAATACGCCAGCGGCGAGATCGTCCCGCAAGCCGACGAGATCGAAGACGCGCAGTGGTTCAGCATTCACGACATGCCGCCGTTGCCGGCCAGTCGTTCCATTGCGCGCTATCTGATCGACCTGTATCTGGCCAAGCGTCTGGGGTTAGTGGAACCAGTGTTGCCAGGCCAAGCGGACGGTTAAGCCCAACACCACGGTGATGAAAACAGGGCGGATGAATTTGGCACCGCCCTGGATCGCCGTTCTGGCCCCCAGAAACGCGCCGACCATCAGGGCCGAGCCCATGGTCAGGCCAATCGCCCAGTCCACCGTGCCATTGATCGCGAACACCGTCAGCGCCGCCGCGTTGCTGACGAAGTTCATGCTGCGCGCCACGCCGCTGGCCTTCACCAGATCCACCGGGTACATCAGCAGCGTGCTGACGGTCCAGAAGGCCCCTGTGCCGGGGCCGGCGACGCCATCGTAGAAACCCAGCCCGAACCCTTGAGGCAACTGCCATTTGGTCTTGATTGGCGCGTCGCTGTCCAGTGGCGCCTTTGGCGTACCGCCGAACAACAGATACAGGCCACAGCCGAAGACGATCACCGGGAGCATCTGGTTCAGCAGCTCGGCGGGCAGGTAATGGGCGACAACAGCGCCAATCAGGGCGCCGGCGAAGGTGCCGATCACGGCGCGGGTCCACTGCCGCGGGTGGAACAGCTTGCGGCGGTAGAAGGTGAAGCTTGCGGTGGCCGAGCCGAAGGTCGAGCTGAGCTTGTTGGTGCCCAGCACCAGATGCGGCGGCAGGCCGGCGGTGAGCAGAGCAGGGGTGGTCAACAGACCTCCGCCACCGGCAATGGCATCAATGAACCCGGCCACGAAAGCGACAAGGGCAAGCACCACCAGGGTGGTGGCATCAACGGTGAGTTCGAACGGCATGGACGAGGCTTATCTTGGCAGGAAAGGCAGAGTGGCTGCCTGGAAGCGCGGCATTCTACCTGTAAGCCAAGCTGTTTGGCGCGGGTTTGCTTTCGATTCTCCCGGGCGTACTCAACAAACTCAATCGCGCCACGATCGGCTTCTGGCCGAACTCCAACGGCCTGCCGGCCAGAAGCGACGGTGGTGTTTTCAAATATCGGAAACCCTTACCCAACGCATCTCCTTGGCCGCCACGCGAATCGCCGTGGCCAAGCGCTCCACCTCCAGCGCCTCGGCAAAATCCGGGCCTTCGTTGCCCTGGCCGGTCAGTGCTTGAATCAGGGCATGCACTTCCAGAGTCTTGAGCTCGTTGTAGCCCAGTTGATGCCCCGGCGCCGGGCAGAACGCGGCGTAACCGGGTTGGGCGGGCCCTGCGAGAATCCGTTGAAACCCGTCACGACCCGGCGCTCCAGCCCGGTACAGACGCAGCTCATTCAGACGCTCTTGATCAAAGGACAACGTGCCCTGGGTGCCACTGATCTCGAAACTCAGGTGATTCTTGTACCCATGCTTCAGCCAACTGGTACCTAAGGTGCCGCGTGCGCCATTGGCGAAGCGAAGCAGCGCGTAGGTCTGGTCGTCGATGGCGATCTGGCGCCGGTCCTGACTGCCTTGGGACGCCGGACGCTGGCCGTGAACGGTTTGCGAGTCGGCGCACACCGCTTCGATATCGCCCAACAGGTAACGGGCCATGGCCAGCAGGTGGCTGCCCAGGTCCGCCAGCGCGCCACCGGCGTGAGCCTGTTCGCAACGCCAGGACCACGGCTGCTGCGGGTCGCCCATGAAGTCTTCGCTGAATTCGCCCTGGAAGCTGACAATCTGCCCCAGCTCGCCGCTTTCGATCATCTGCCGCGCCAGGCCCAGAATCGGGTTGTGCTGGTAGTTGTAGCCGACGCGAGTCACGACACCGGCCTTGCGCGCCGCGTTGTGCATCTCGCGGGCCTGCTCCAGGCTTACTGCCAGCGGCTTCTCACAATACACCGCCTTGCCCGCTTCCAGCGCGGCCATGGCCATGGGGAAGTGCAGGTGATTGGGCGTGGTGATCGCCACCAGATTCACCGCCGGGTCATTGATCAGTTGCTGCCAGTCAGCGTGGCTGCGATCAAACCCCCAGGAGCGCGCGCATTGCTCGGCGCGCACGGCATCGGCGTCGGCCAGTGCGACGAGTTTGAGGTTGACGGGGAGATCGAACGTGGTGCGAGCGTTGTGAAAGGCCAGGGCGTGTGCCCGACCCATGAAGCCTGTGCCGATCAGGCCGACACCCAGATCCGGAAGAGATGTTTCGCGCATGACAAGCGTCCTTGGAGGATTGTTGTTGTGCGCAAAATGTATTCGGGGATGACGACGGATGGAATCTTTATTCCATCAAATAGGCCTCAGATTCACCTCATCCTTGTTGGCTGCCAAACCTGTCAGAGCCAGCAAGCCGGCTCTCACAAGGTCGTCAGTGATTCAGGACAAGAACCCGCCATCCACATTCAACGCCACACCCGTGGTGTAGCTCGACGCATCGCTGGCCAAGTACAGCACGGTGCCGGCCATTTCGCTCGGTGCGGCCACGCGCTTAAGGGGGATCTGCGCCAGTGCGGTTTTCAAAATCGCTTCATTGCTCACCAGCGCCGAGGCGAATTTGGTGTCGGTCAGGCCCGGCAACAGCGCGTTGCAGCGGATGCCGAATTGCGCGCATTCCTTGGCGAAGACCTTGGTCATGTTGATCACTGCCGCCTTGGTCACCGAATAGATGCCCTGGAACACCCCAGGCGAAACGCCGTTGATCGACGCCACGTTGATGATGCTGCCGCCGCCGTGCTCGCGCATCAGCTTGCCGGCTTCCACGGACATGAAGAAGTAACCGCGGATGTTCACGTCGACGGTTTTCTGGAAAGCGCCCAGGTCGGTGTCCAGCACGTTGCAGAACTGCGGGTTGGTAGCAGCGTTGTTGACCAGAATGTCGAGGCGGCCGAACTCTTCACGAATGCGCGCAAAGACCCCGCTGATCTGCTCCATTTCGCCGATGTGGCAGGCGATGGCCGTGGCTTTGCCGCCGTCGGCGATGATCGCGTCGGCTACGTGCTGGCAGCCTTCGAGTTTGCGGCTGGAGACGATGACGTGGGCGCCTTGCTGGGCCAGCAGCTTGGCGATGGCCTCGCCGATGCCACGGCTGGCGCCGGAAACGAAGGCGATCTTGCCGTCGAGGTCGAACAATTGGGTCTTGGACATGTTGTCTTCCTTATTGAGTCGCAATCGGAGTCGGTGGCGGTCACAGGCTGGAACGGTCGATGACCTGCAAGGCCATGTGTTCCAGCAGCTTGTTCATGTGAATGAACTGGGCAAAGCGCTTGTCCTGGGTCTGGCCGTGGAAAAACCGGTAGTAGATCTGCTGGACGATGCCTGCCAGACGGAACAGACCGTAGGTGTAGTAAAAGTCGAAATTGTCGATGCGAATCCCGGAGCGTTCGGCGTAGTACGCCACGAACTGCTCGCGGGTCAGCATGCCCGGCGCGTGGCTCGGCTGGCGGCGCATCAACTGCACGGGCGCCGGGTCATCGGCCTGAATCCAGTACGCCAGGCTGTTGCCCAAATCCATCAGGGGGTCGCCCAGGGTGGTCAGTTCCCAGTCCAGCACGCCAATGATCTGCATCGGGTTGTTCGGATCGAGGATCACGTTGTCGAAGCGGTAGTCGTTGTGTACCAGGCTTGAAGTCGGGTGGTCGGCGGGCTTCTTGTCGTCGAGCCAGCGCGCGACTTTTTCCCAGCTCGGCGCGTCCGGGGTCAGGGCTTTTTCGTAGCGCGCGGTCCAGCCGTGAATCTGCCGCTCGACGTAACCCTGAGGTTTGCCCAGATCGCCCAGCCCGCAGGCGTTGTAGTCAACCTGATGCAGGTCCACCAGCTTGTCGATGAAGCTCTTGCACAGGGCTTCGGTCTGGGCCGCGTCGAAGTTCAGTTCGGCGGGCAACTCGGAACGCAGGATGATGCCCTTGACCCGCTCCATGACGTAGAACTCGGCGCCGATCACCGACTCATCGGTGCAGTGCACGTAGGCCTTGGGGCAGTAGGGGAACGCGTCCTTGAGTTGATTGAGAATGCGAAATTCCCGGCCCATGTCGTGGGCACTCTTGGCCTTGTGGCCGAACGGCGGGCGGCGCAGCACGAATTCCTGTTCGGGGTACTTGAGCAGGTAGGTGAGGTTGGACGCGCCACCGGGAAACTGGCTGATCTGCGCGGAGCCGCTCAGGCCCGGAATGTGGGCCTTGAGGTAAGGATCGATCAATGCGGCGTCGAGTTCTTCGCCGGATCGAACCTGGGTGGACTGGTCGGTTAGCGCCATGCTTATCCCTGCTGTTTATTTTCAAGGGTCAGGATCATTGACTAATCTAATGCGCCCCGGTACTGCGAACAAGCTGCGGCGGGCCTTATTGGCGAGCGTGTTACAGGTCGATCAGTCGCCTTGATCAGCCACATTCAGAAACCATGGAGCAGAAAAAACCGAAGCCCGCAAGCTTCGGTTTTCGAGGGTTCACATCGCAGCTCGTAGTGAAACCTGAGGGTTATGACGGAAACAGCTCGCTCAGTTTCATCGCCAGCATCATGTCGCCTTCAGCACGCAGCTTGCCGCCCATGAACGCCTGCATGCCGTCGGTTTCGCCGCTGACGATGCCGGCCAGGGTGTCGCCGTCCATGACCAGCGTCACTTGTGCGTCAGGGTTTTCGCCTTCCTGCAGTTCGCAGGTCTTGTCCTTGACGATCAGGGAGAAGTGTTTGCTTTCATCGATACGGAAACCGAAGACCAGGTCCAGGCCTGCAGCGGCGCTTGGGTCGAACTTGGCTTTCATGGCTTGAACGGCATCGGCTACGGAGGTCATGGTGTCATCCTTTATATGAGTGATTGCAGGCACCTTGCGGGTGCGATTGGCCGGGCTCAGCGGTAGGTGATGAGCTCCGGCGCCTTCATCAGTTGCAGGTGCGCGTGACTGTTGAAGGAAGCCAAGGACACCTCGCGTCCACGGAACTTGAGCTGGTTGAGCGAGGTGTTGACGATTTGCCAGTTGAGCTCGAACGCCTGGGTCGCCGGCATTTGAGTGATCAGGTGGAGCAGGGCGGTAATGGTGCCGCCGGAGGTGAACACGGCAATGCGATCGCTGGGGGCTGCGCTGTCGAGAATGCCGTTCAGGCCCGCTTGCACCTGTTCGACGAACGCCAGCCAGCTTTGCAGCGCCGGGGTGTCGTGCTCGCCGCCCAGCCAGCGGCCGATGATCAGCGCGAACAGGCGCTGAAACTCGGCGCGGTTGTGGGCGGCGTTGCGCATGATGTCCAGCGCCTCGGGCTCGTCCGGCAACAAGGTCGGGAGCAGGGCGCGGATGACGGCTTCGGCATCGAATTCGTTGAACGACGGGTCTGTTTCCAGGGCGGGGGTGGCAAGGCCGGCAGCGTTCAGTTGGGCCAGCGCCGTTTCTGCGGTGTGGCGCTGACGAAACAGGCTGCCCGACAGGCAACGATCAAAGGTCAGGCCCAACTGCGCCAAGTGCGCGCCGAGGACTTCGGCCTGGCGATAACCGGTTGGCGACAGGACGTCGTAATCGTCTGCACCAAAGGAGGCCTGGCCATGTCGTATGAGGTAGATGCTGCCCACGTCCGCGTCGTCCCGGTACGTTGAAAGTGTTGCGAGGTTATGAGGACGGTGCAGGGTCTGTCAATGAAAAAACATACGCTTGTTTGAATTGCTCGATTGTCACGATCTTTGACACTCGTCTGGCTGGTCCGGCGCAGGTCACGCCGGTATGCTGGGTCCATTCGCCGATCCCTTTTCGGATCAGACATGTTGGTAAGGAGCCTCTGTGGAGTTTATTTTCGATTACGCCAGCTTTCTGGCAAAAACCGTCACGGTGGTGGTTGCGATCATCGTGGTGCTGGTGGTCATCGCCTCGGTGCGTGGCCGCGGGCGCCGCAGTGGCGGCGGTCAGTTGCACGTGACCAAACTCAACGATTTCTACAAAGGCCTGCGTGATCGCCTGGAAGGCTCGCTGCTGGATAAGGCCCGGCTCAAGGCGCTGCGCAAGTCCCAGGCCAAGGAGCTGAAAAAGGACAAGAAGCAGACCGAGGTCAAACCCCGCGTTTACGTGCTGGACTTCGACGGCGACATCAAGGCCTCGGCCACCGAGAGCATGCGCCACGAGATCACCGCGCTGTTGACCCTGGCCACGGAAAAGGACGAAGTGGTGCTGCGTCTGGAAAGCGGCGGCGGCATGGTGCACAGCTATGGCCTGGCCTCCTCGCAATTGGCGCGAATTCGCCAGGCGGGGATTCCGCTGACCATCTGCATCGATAAGGTGGCGGCCAGCGGCGGCTACATGATGGCCTGTATCGGCAACCGCATCATCAGTGCGCCGTTTGCCGTGCTGGGCTCCATTGGCGTGGTCGCGCAACTGCCCAACGTCAATCGCCTGCTGAAAAAGCACGACATCGACTTTGAAGTGCTCACCGCCGGCGAATACAAGCGCACCCTGACCGTGTTTGGCGAAAACACCGAGAAGGGCCGCGAGAAGTTCCAGCAGGACCTGGACATCACCCACGAGCTGTTCAAGAACTTCGTCGCCAGCTATCGCCCGCAGTTGCAGATCGATGAAGTGGCCACCGGTGAAGTTTGGCTGGGCATGGCCGCCAAGGACAAATTGCTGGTCGATGAGCTCAAGACCAGCGATGAATATCTGGCGGACAAGGCCAAGACTGCCGAGGTCTTCCACCTGCATTACGCCGAGCGCAAGAGCCTGCAGGAACGCGTCGGGCTGGCCGCCAGCGGATCGGTGGATCGTCTGGTGACGGGCTGGTGGAGCCGGTTGATGCAGCAGCGGTTCTGGTAAGCAAAAGGGGCCTGCATTCCATGCCCCTGTAGCAGCACGGCTTGCCGACGGTAGCGATCTCAAGGACGCCACCGCCGGTAAGCCGGACTGATACAGAAGCTTGCGATGTCAGCCCCAAACAAAAAGCCCCGGCTTCTCACGAAACCGGGGCTTTTTGTTGCTCGCTTTTCAGCGTCGAATCAACGACGGCGGAACAGCGGCAGTGGCTCGTCGGTAGCCGCCTGGTACGTCACGGAGAAGTCTTTCAGGCTCTCCAGCGCTTCGTACGGGTCTTTATCCGGGCGAATCGCGAAGGCGTCGAAGCCGCAGCGGCGCAGGTAGAACAACTGGTCGCGCAGTACGTCGCCGATGGCGCGCAGCTCGCCCTTGAAGCCGTAACGATCACGCAGCAGCCGTGCGTTGGAGTAGCTGCGGCCATCGGTGAACGCCGGGAAGTTCAGGGCAATGACCTGGAACTGGTTGGCGTCATCACCGATTTCCTCGGCTTGTTCATCGCTGTCAAGCCACACGCCCAAGCCGCCATCGCGGGCCTTGAGTGCATGACCGTGGTCACGCCACAGGGCCAGCGGCACGATCAAGTCATCGCAGTTGGACAGGCTGTCGAACGTCGTGTCCTTGGGCAGCAGGTGCCAGGTCTCGTCGATGACTTCGTTGTTCTTAATGATTCGCTGCATAGACGCGCTCCTTGAAAGGGTCGATGCCGATACGCTGGTACGTGTCGATGAAGCGCTCGTCTTCGTTGCGTTTTTCGACGTAGACGTTGATCAGCTTCTCGATCACATCCGGCATGGCGTCCTGTGCGAACGACGGGCCAAGGATCTTGCCCAGGCTTGCATCCCGGCTGGCGCTGCCGCCCAGGGAAACCTGATAGAACTCTTCGCCTTTCTTGTCCACGCCCAGAATGCCGATATGGCCGACGTGGTGGTGGCCGCAGGCGTTCATGCAGCCGGAGATGTTCAGGTCCAGTTCGCCGATGTCGAACAGGTAGTCCAGATCATCGAAACGGCGCTGGATGGATTCGGCGATCGGGATCGACTTGGCGTTGGCCAGCGAGCAGAAATCACCGCCAGGGCAGCAGATGATGTCGGTCAGCAAACCAATGTTCGGCGTCGCGAAGCCTTGCTCGCGCAGCTCGCCCCACAGGGTGAACAGCTGGCTTTGCTCGACGTCGGCCAGGATCACGTTCTGCTCGTGGGAGGTGCGCAGCTGGCCGAAGCTGTAGCGGTCGGCGAGGTCGGCAATGCCGTCCAGTTGCTTGTCGGTGACGTCGCCCGGTGCCACGCCGGTCGGCTTGAGCGACAGGGTCACGGCCACGTAGCCAGGCTTTTTGTGCGCCAGCACGTTGCGGGTGCGCCAGCGGGCGAAGCCCGGATTTTCGGCGTCCAGCTGAGCCAGCTCGGCGCTGAAATCAGGCAGCACTTTGTACTCGGGGTCGACGAAGTGTTTGGCGACGCGATGCACCTCGGCTTCGGTCAGTGTGGTCTGGCCGCCACGCAGGTGGGCCATTTCCGCCTCGACCTTCTCGGCGAAGACTTCAGGGGTCAGTGCCTTGACCAGAATCTTGATCCGGGCCTTGTACTTGTTGTCGCGACGGCCATAGCGGTTGTACACGCGCAGGATGGCGTCGAGGTAGCTCAGCAGGTCCTGCCATGGCAGGAATTCGTTGATGAACGCACCGACCACAGGGGTACGCCCCAGACCACCGCCCACCAGTACGCGGAAGCCCAGCTCACCGGCAGCGTTCTTCACCGGCTCGAGGCCGATGTCGTGCACTTCGATGGCGGCGCGGTCGGAGGTGGAACCGTTGATCGCGATCTTGAATTTGCGTGGCAGGTAGGCGAATTCCGGGTGGAAAGTCGTCCACTGACGCACGATCTCGCACCATGGGCGCGGGTCAACCAGCTCGTCGGCGGCGACGCCGGCAAACTGGTCCGTGGTGACGTTGCGCAGGCAGTTGCCGCTGGTCTGGATCGCGTGCATCTGCACGGTGGCCAGTTCAGCCAGGATGTCGGGGATGTCTTCCAGCGCCGGCCAGTTGTACTGCACGTTCTGGCGGGTGCTGATGTGCGCGTAGCCCTTGTCGTAGTCGCGGGCGATTTTCGCCAGCATGCGAGTCTGTCGCGAAGTCAGCTGGCCGTAAGGCACAGCCACGCGCAGCATCGGGGCGAAGCGCTGGATATAAAGGCCGTTTTGCAGGCGAAGCGGGCGGAACTCTTCTTCGCTGAGCTCGCCGGCCAGATAGCGGCGGGTCTGGTCGCGGAACTGCTTGACGCGGTCCTCGACGATCCGCTGATCGTACTCGTCGTATACGTACATGGTGGTCCTGTTCTCAGGCGGTTCACTGCTGCTTGGACGATCTGAGAGGCGATGCGGTGCCGCCTGCATTCAGGATGTCCCAACAAATCTGCGCGCACGGTCGCGCAGCCTCAACGAGGCCGGGGGGAGGTTACCAGTTTGGGGTTATGCGCAAAAGTGATGTTTGAATATAAGCAAAGAACTGGAAGTGCTAAGCGCTTCGTCAGTTGGCGATACCCATACTTGTAATAAGGATAAAGCTCAACTTTACTCTTGGGAGGGTCAGGGTCAACCGTCTTTGACCTGCTCCAGATGCAATCACCCATAAGATCTACAAGAGGCGATGCAATGAGTAACCACCACCCGAAAACTGCCAAGTCCGACAGCCAAGTGGATGCCTGGGCGATCCTTTTCATCATCATTCTTGTCGTGGGGGCCGCGGTGTTCTGGGTCAGTCACCAGTAACGCGGCACCGCTCTCCAATGCCGGGTACAACTTACTCCACAGCTGCCGATAAGGTATAAGCAGGCCTGTGCAGGTCGGTTGCACGTTCTCGGTGTTGAGGCTCGGTGTCCATGATCAGGTATTTCAGTGGCTGCCTCATCGGTGTGGTGGCTTGTCTGTGGGTGGGAAGTGCGTGGGCGGCGTCGGTGGTGTTTCTCAATCCCGGCTCGGCGCCCGACCCTTACTGGAACAGCTATTCGCGCTTTATGCAGGCGGCGGCCCATCGCTTGGGCATGGACCTCACGATTCACTACACCGACCGCGACACGCGCACGCTGCTGACCTTTGCCCGTCAGGCGCTGCAGGGCAAGCAGCGGCCCGATTACCTGGTGTTCTCCAACGAGCTGAACGTCGCTCCGGAAATCCTGCGCCTGTCGTTGGGCAGCGGGGTCAAGCTGCTGGCCGTCAACAACACCTTCACGGCGGATCAACTGAGCATTCTGGGCGATTTGCGCAGCCGCTACCCGGACTTTCTCGGCAGCGTCGTGGCAAATGACGAAGACGGCGGATACCTCATCGCCAAGCGCCTGATCGACCTGCACCCGCCGACTTCTCCCGGTCAGCCCGTCGAAATGCTCGCTTTCTCCGGCACCAACAGCACGCCGGTTTCGCTACAGCGTGAGCAGGGGCTGTATCGCGCCCTGGCTGAACACCCCAACGTTCGATTGCGCCAGATCGTGCTCGGGGGCTGGCGACGTGATCGCGCCTACGAGCAGGCCCAAGTGCTGCTCAAACGCTACCCCAATGTGAGCCTGATCTGGGCCGCCAGCGACTTGATGGCTTTTGGCGTGATGGACGCTGTTCGGGAAACCGGCAAGAAGCCGGGCAAGGACGTGTTGCTGGGCACCATCAATGACTCCACCTCAGCGCTGCAGGCGTTGCTGGAAGGCCATCTGAATGTGCTGGTCGGCGGGCATTTCACCCTCGGCGGCTGGGCGCTGGTGCTGCTCAATGACTATGACCGCGCCGACAGCCAGACCCGTAAGCCCATCGGCACGTGGCGCGTACGGGCGATGCAGATCCGCGAGCGCCGCGACAGCGTGCTGTTCATGCAGGCCAATAATCGGGATGACTACGATATCGACGTGCGCGAGTTTACCGGCGGGCAAAGCCCGAAAGACGTGGCTTATCCGTTCGTGCGGGTGGGTGCGTCGAACTGACCTGCCCAGGCATCAGGGCACGGCGAAATGCAGCACTAGCTGCACGATGCCGAGCAACGCCAGGGCCAAGATGGCCGTAAAGGCGATGCCGATGATCACGAAATGCGAAGGCTTGCCGTGAGTGAAGTCCCGCGCGCGATTCTTCTGGCTCTGCACGCCGAACGCTGCAGCCATGACGCTGTGCAGCATCTGCCAGAAGGTGGGGGGCTTGTTGTCGTCGGGGAGTCGGGATGGGTCGTTGGATGGGGTGTCCATGACAGCCTCCATGAATACTGATCTGGAGAATAGACTGGGTATTCGCGGCACGCTTTTGATTCTGGCCGAAGGCCGTAGGAGCCTGGCTTGCAGGCGATCTGCAGGGAACCGGCAGTAAAGTCAGGCCACTCTGTGTGTCAGGCAGACCTCGCATTCAGGTCTTGCTGCCGGTTCCCGGCAGATCGTCGGCAAGCCAGACTCCTACGCCTTCGGCAGAAGCAGTCCGGCATTTGCCCGTCTGTCGTTACTCGTCATACCCCAAATTAGGCGCCAGCCAGCGCTCGGTCACGCGCATTTCCTGGCCTTTGCGAGCGTTGTAACTTTCCACTTGATCCTTGTCGACCTTGCCCACCGCAAAGTACTGCGCTTGCGGGTGAGCGAAGTACCAGCCGCTGACCGCTGCCGCCGGGAACATCGCGTAGTGCTCGGTGAGGAACACACCGCTGATGCCAGGCTTGCCATCGCCCTGGGTAGGGTCGAGCAGGTCGAACAGCACGCCTTTCTCGGTGTGGTCCGGGCAGGCCGGGTAGCCGGGGGCAGGGCGGATGCCTGCGTATTTCTCCTTGATGAGGTCCTCGTTATCGAGTTGCTCGTCAACCGCGTAACCCCAGTACTCTTTGCGCACCTGCTGGTGCAGCCACTCGGCGCAGGCCTCGGCGAGGCGGTCGGCCAGGGCCTTGACCATGATCGCGTTGTAGTCGTCGCCCTTGTCCTGATAGGCCTTGGAGACTTCTTCGGCGCCGATGCCCGCCGTGGTGATGAAGCCGCCCACGTAGTCGGTCACGCCGCTGTCCTTTGGCGCAACGAAGTCGGCCAGGGAGAAGTTCGGCTTGCCGTCGGTCTTGATGATCTGCTGGCGCAGGTGATGCAGCCTGGCCAGTGGCTGGCTGTTGTCGTCGAGCAACTGGATGTCGTCGTGATCCACCTGATTGGCCGGCCAGAAACCGAACACCGCGCGGCTGCGGATCAGCTTCTCGTCGATCAGCTTGCGCAGCAGTTCCTGGGCGTCCTTGAACAGCGCGGTCGCCGCTTCGCCCACCACTTCGTCTTCCAGGATGCGCGGGTATTTGCCGGCCAGGTCCCAGGAGATGAAGAACGGCGTCCAGTCGATGTAGTCGACCAGCACGTTCAGGTCGATGTCTTCCAGCACCTTGACCCCGGTGAAAGTCGGTTTGTGCGGCTGGTAGGCCGTCCAGTCGAACTGCGGCTTCTTGGCGATGGCCGCGCTGTAGCTCAGACGCTCGGTACGGGCGCTGCGGGCCGAGGTGCGTTCGCGGACTTCGACGTATTCGGCGCGGGTCTTCTCGATGAAGCCGGCTTTCAGTTCCTTGGACAGCAGTTGCGTCGCCACACCGACGGCGCGGGAGGCGTCGGTGACATAAATCACCGCGTCGTTGCTGTATTTGGGCTCGATCTTTACCGCCGTGTGCGCCTTGGAGGTGGTCGCGCCACCAATCATCAGCGGCAGGCTGAAATTCTGACGCTGCATCTCACGGGCGACGTGGACCATTTCGTCCAGCGACGGGGTGATCAGGCCGGACAAGCCGATGATGTCGCACTTTTCGTCCTTGGCCACCTGCAGGATCTTCTCCGCAGGCACCATCACGCCCAGATCGACGATGTCGTAGCCGTTGCAGCCCAGCACCACGCCGACGATGTTCTTGCCGATGTCGTGCACGTCGCCTTTTACCGTGGCCATCAGGATCTTGCCCTTGGCTTCCGGCTTGTCGCCTTTTTCCGCTTCGATGAAGGGGATCAAATGCGCCACGGCCTGTTTCATCACGCGGGCGGATTTCACCACCTGCGGCAGGAACATCTTGCCCGAGCCGAACAGGTCGCCGACCACGTTCATGCCGGCCATCAGCGGGCCTTCGATCACTTCGATCGGACGCGCGAAAGACTGGCGCGACAGCTCGGTGTCCTCGACGATGTGGGTGGTGATGCCCTTGACCAGCGCGTGCTTGAGGCGCTCGTTGACCTCCCAGCCGCGCCACTCTTCGGTCTCGGCTTCCTTGACCGAACCGTCGCCCTTGAACTCGTCAGCGATGGCCAGCAGTTTTTCGGTGCCCTCTGCATCGACGTTAAGCACCACGTTTTCCACTGCTTCACGCAGCTTGGCCGGAATCTCGTCGTAGATCTCCAGCTGGCCGGCGTTGACGATGCCCATGGTCAGGCCGTTGCGGATCGCGTGCAGCAGGAACACCGAGTGGATCGCTTCACGCACCGGATTGTTGCCACGGAACGAGAACGACACGTTGGACACGCCACCCGAGGTCAGCGCGTAGGGCAGCTCGTCGCGGATGTAGGCGCAGGCGTTGATGAAGTCGACTGCGTAGTTGTTGTGCTCTTCGATACCGGTGGCGATGGCAAAGAT
>Ga0213820_1000106_pt1 | contig 84977 bp, 105 predicted proteins | sample MC6MC0910MG_FD_179889 | JGI IMG/M metagenome (GOLD analysis project Ga0213820, IMG submission 179889) | Enriched soil aggregate microbial communities from Iowa State University, Ames, United States - MC6-MC0910-MG | ecosystem: Environmental > Terrestrial > Soil > Unclassified | place: USA: Iowa...
AACGGTTTGATGAATGCCATTGGCATAAAATGTGAAGTCCGCATGAGGAAATACCGTTCGTATAAAGGAAAAGTCGGAAAAATTGCCCCAAACATATTACAACGTGATTTTACAGCGAAAAAAATGAGCGAGAAATGGGTAACAGACGTGACAGAGTTCCATCTATTTGGTGAGAAACGTTACTTATCACCTGTCCTTGATTTATGTAATGGCAAAATTATTGCATACACGGTCATGAATCGTCCAGTGTATAATCTCGTCCATGATATGTTAGAACAAGCATTGGACCGCCTTCAATCAGGTGATCAAGTCGTTCTTCATTCGGACCAAGGTTGGCACTATCAAATGAAAAAGTATCAACGAACATTAAAACAACATGGGATTACACAAAGTATGTCCCGTAAGGGCAATGGTTTGGATAACGCACATATCAAAAAATTCTTTGGCTTATTAAAATCTGAACTCCTGTATCTACAAGAATTTGAATCCATGGCACATTTTGAACAGGAACTACAAGACTATATTCACTATTACAATCACAAACGAATGAAGGCAAAATTAAAAGACCTAAGCCCGGTGGAGTACCGAACTCAGATCTTAGAAGTTGCTTAACTAAATATGTCTAACTTTTTTGGGTCAGATCATTTCCCACTCGGTTCTTTCTTTTATTTACATAAAAAGATTTTTAACTAAACCTGCAAATAGTTTGTGAAGAATTACAACTACAAAAAATTGGTACGCACTTTCACAAATTTTAAGAGAACATTAATGCAAGAAATCATACGTTGTATTTAAATAGTAAGGGTTGCTAAAACTTGATGATTTGACATCCCAAAAAAATAAAAATATAATTGTCATGACAACTATAATCACGACGATTATAAGATGGAGGCAGAAAATTGGAATTAGAAAAATATATTGGTGTTAATGTGCAGCGAGCTGCGCTTAAACTGAATAACTACTATCAAAAGGTAGTGAATCCGTTTGATATAACAGTGGATCAGTGGGAAATTCTAGTTGTCTTGTGGGAAAAAGAAGGAATTACTCAAAAGGAACTTGCTGATAGACTGCACAAGGACCAAACAAATGTTGCACGAATGCTATTCAAACTGGAGAAAAAAGGATTTATTTATCGCGTAGTCCATGAAACGGATAGAAGGTCATTGCGTGTTTATATTACGCCTAAAGGACGAGGTATTAAAGATGAAATACTTGCTCCGTCTATCGAAGCATATAATAATACCATCAAAGGTTTATCAGAAGAGGAAGTTGAAACCTTTAGAAGAATTCTTACTGTAATGTATAACAACGTAAAAGATTTATAAGCCCAAGAAGAACATTTCTACACATTTTTAATCTATAAGGAATCCTCTGAGAACGAACGCTTTTTACCCATGTCTTGGATTCGATTCAAGCGATTCTCCTCAAATTAATGGGGAGAATCAAAATTGAAAGCCACAGTTAAGATTAACGGGTCATATACTTGCTGCAGCAATTATTGTTATGACTATTATAAAGAAAAGGAGTGCTTCATGATGGAAATTTCCCAAAAAGAAGAAGGGGTATTTGATGCCAAATATAGAGCTTTGACGATAGGAATCATTCTTGCCGTAACTACTGTTGCGTTTGAAGGATTAGCAATTGTCACGATTGCTCCGAGCTTGGCTCAAAAATTGAATGGGCTTCACTTATATGGTTGGATATTTAGCTCTTTTTTGCTGGCACAAATTCTAGGAACAATGATTATGGGGCAGCGAATCAACAAACATGGCGTTTTTGCATCGTTTGGCCTATCGATTTTATTTTTTGTGATCGGCATCGTGATTGCTGCTACTGCCTTGAACATGTTTATGCTAATTATAGGAAGAGTGTTTCAAGGGTTTGGTGCAGGGGCGGTCATTACGTGCGTGTATTACAGTATTACTTTAGGTTATCCTGATAACCTGAGAACGAAAATTCTTGCTTTGTTTTCCAGCGCATATATATTGCCTGCATTAATTGGTCCATATATTGCTGGATTTATTGCAGAGCATCTATCCTGGAGAATTGTTTTTTGGCTGGTGCTGCCTTTCATTGCTTTGGCTGTAGTGCTGACGCTTCCTGCATTCCGCAGATTAACAGTTAGGAGGGATACTGCCTCTAAAAATAGCCGAAAAGAAGGCTATGCTGTACTCTTGGCTATAGGAACAGGGCTGTTGCTTGTAGGGCTAAGCTTTATAACCCAATGGAAAGGAATGATACTTTCGGTAACAGGATTGATTATCATGATTCAGCCTATACGAAAGCTGCTGCCGGAAGGTACCCTAAGTGCCAGGAGAGGATTGCCTGCAACGATTGCCTCTAGAGGTTTCTTTGTTGCTTCGTATAATGCGACCGAAAGTTATGTAGTCTTGGCTTTGACAGATGTGAAAATGCTTCCTGCAGATTTGGCGGGCTTAATTGTTGCCGCAGGTGCAATAAGCTGGTCAACTGCTGCTTGGCTACAATCAAAGCTTGATGTGAAAGACAATGGAAATGGCCGAAAGAACAGGGTATCGGTCGGTATTGGGTTTATGATCATTGGAGTTGCTATGGTTATGCTTGCTGTGGGTCTTCCAGATGGAGGAATCATATTTGCTGTAATGTCACAGCTTTTTACTGGATTTGGTATAGGTTTGGCACATCCTACCACTGGAGCGATTGCGTTGAAAAACGCTAAAGCCGGTGAAGAAGGAGATATATCCGCTAGCCTGCAGTTTACTGATGCATTTGGTCCTAGTTTAAGCATAGGGCTTGGCGGTGCGCTCATTGGTGTTAGTCAGTCGTTGAATTTTGGGTTGTTGACGGGGATTCTTTTGGCATTGTTTCTTCAATTTCTTTTCGTATTGATGAGCTTTATTATATCCTTCCGCATCAAACAAGCCAGATTTTCTGAGGGGAATTAATCTTCAGGTTACATTATGGGCAGTATACAGCGTTTTTTCCAGAAAAGTATTGGTGGGAAGATTTTATAAAAAAATACATTTGACGTTTCGTACTATTTTTCGTATTATAATTGAAGAAAAGAATGCCCGGACTTGAACGGGAGAGGTTCATAGCTGATACCCTCTATAAAAAACTATGGAAACATGACAATATGCCATGTCCATATCGGACGTGGCTTTTTTTATGTTTATACGTATGTTTTAATAGATTAATTGGTGAAGCCTCTCTTGAGAAGTGTTGGGAAACATTCTACAAGGAGGTTTTTTTATGTCTGGTCGAAGCCATGAAGAAGGATTGAAAGATTTAACATTATTAGGTAACCAAGGTACGAAGTATTCATATGATTATGCACCTGAAGTATTGGAGGCAGTAGATAATCTTCATTCCAATCGAGATTATTTCGTTAAGTTTAATTGTCCAGAGTTCACTAGTTTATGCCCGCTTACAAATCAGCCTGATTTTGCAACGATGTATATCTCATATATCCCGGATAAAAAAATTGTTGAGAGTAAATCACTAAAATTGTATTTATTCAGTTTTAGAAATCACGGCGATTTCCATGAAGATTGCGTTAATATCATTATGAATGATTTAATCACATTACTTGACCCAAGATATATTGAGGTTTGGGGGAAATTTACTCCACGTGGGGGTATCTCGATCGATCCATGGTGTAACTATGGGAAGCCAGGAACTAAATATGAAGAAATAGCAAATTATCGTTTAATGAACCACGATCTGAATCCAGAAAAAATTGATAATCGATAAATGTGGAATTGAATCGTCCTTTCAAGAAAGAGGTTTTTAGCTACCCTCTTAAAAAAACTAAGAAGAAAGCAGCGCTTTTTCTTAGAGTGCTGTTTTTTTCAATATAAGGGAGTTTTTATAAATGAAGCAGGAAAAAGCAATTGTTGTGTTTAGTGGAGGTCAAGACAGTACAACCTGTTTGTTCTGGGCAAAAGAACGTTTTGAAGAGATTGAGGCAGTAACCTTTGATTATGGTCAAAGGCATCGTCTTGAAATTGAATGTGCGAAGGTGATAGCAGGGGAGCTTGGTATCAAGCATCACATTCTTGATATGTCACTTCTGAATCAGCTTGCTCCGAATGCATTGACACGACAAGACATTGAGGTAGAAGACGGAGAAAATGGTGAGCTTCCTTCGACTTTTGTACCTGGCCGAAATCTTCTCTTTCTTTCGTTTGCGGGCGTTTTAGCGAGCCAAGTAGGCGCTAAGCATATTGTTACTGGCGTTTGTGAAACGGATTTTAGTGGTTATCCTGATTGCCGAGATGTTTTTATTAAATCCTTGAATGTAACGTTAAATTTATCGATGGATGATTCCTTTGTGATTGACACACCGTTGATGTGGCTGAATAAGGCACAAACATGGGAGCTTGCTGATCAATTTGGGGCACTTGAATTTGTTCGGGAAAGAACATTGACTTGCTATAACGGTGTAATTGCAGATGGCTGTGGTGAATGCCCAGCTTGTAAACTGCGCAAAAAAGGGCTTGATGAGTATTTGAGTTACAGGAAGGAGTCTTAAGGCATGTCTGATTTTAGAATCGTCGATAAGCTCCAAAAAATAGATGAAGATATTCAAAGAAATCAATTGAACTATCATGCAAAGCGTGTTCTCGTAAGCAAAGAATTTACCTTCGATGCTGCCCATCATTTACATAATTATGAGGGGAAATGTAAAAACCTACACGGGCATACCTATCGAGTAGTCTTAGGACTGAGTGGATACACAGATGATCGCGGTTTGATGATTGATTTTGGCGATATAAAAGGAATATGGAAACAAAAAATAGAGATTCATTTGGATCACCGTTATTTGAATGAAACGCTTCCACCCATGAATACGACTGCAGAAAATATTGTTGTTTGGATATACGAAAAATTGACAGAGGCCTTGCTCGATGAACCAAGTTATAACGGTGCGTGTGTAGAGTTTATCAGGCTATATGAAACTCCGACAAGCTATGCAGAAGCAAGACGGGAGTGGATGGAAGTTGAGTAAGGTACCCATTATCGAGATTTTTGGTCCAACGATTCAAGGAGAGGGAATGGTAGTTGGACAGAAGACGATGTTTGTGAGAACTGCTGGCTGCGATTATTCCTGTTCTTGGTGTGATTCATCGTTTACATGGGATGGCAGTGGAAAGCACCTTATTGTCCAAATGACAGCGGAAGAGATTTGGTCTGAGTTGAAACGTCTTGGAGGCAGTGGCTTTTCATTTGTCACGATTTCAGGCGGCAATCCTGCACTCTATCCAAATTTGGAAGAGCTCATTGCCATTTTAAAAGAAAACGACATAAAGATCGGGGTGGAAACTCAGGGAAGTAGGTGGCAAAAATGGATGTATGAGATTGATGAACTGACAATTTCACCTAAGCCCCCTAGTTCTGGAATGACCACAGACTATTCGGTGCTCTCTGCTATTTTCGAAAAACTTAAAAATCGAAATAGTAAACACCATATATCGCTTAAAATCGTCGTTTTTAATCAAGAGGATTACGATTATGCTAAACAAATTCACCATCGATATCCAATGATTCCTTTTTATCTCCAAGTCGGTAATGATGAGCTCACGACGATTGATCATTCACGATTAATTAAATATTTATTAGATAAATATCATGAGCTGATTGCTAGAGTGATTGAGGATGAGGAATTAAGAGATGTCAAAGTACTGCCACAGTTGCATGCCCTTGTTTGGGGAAATAAAAGAGGTGTCTAGTGTGCTATTACTATTATTATCTTTAAATTTACATGAGGAGTAATCGTATGAGAATATTATTTTATTTATTATCTATTGTCATCGCTAATGTGGTTACAGCAGCATTTGCGCCATTACAGTTTGGTATGTTTATAGTTCCGATGGGGACTCTTTTAATTGGGGCGACCTTTATTTTTCGGGACCTTGTGCAAAATAAATATGGTAGAGCAAAGACGTATGTATTTATTGTTACAGCACTAATTATATCAGCGGTGGTGTCATTCATCTTGGGAGATACACTTTTGATTGTGGTAGCGTCGGCATTATCATTTGTTGTTGCTGAAACGGCTGATACAGAAATCTATACGCGATTGAAATTACCAATGGCTTGGCGTGTACTCTACAGTGGAATTGTTGGAGGATTTCTGGATTCCGCGATTTTCGTAGTAATTGGCTTGAGTCCACTTGGAGCCAATATTTTGCCTTGGGAAGCGGTACCAGCTGCCATTTTTGGACAAATAATTGTGAAGACGATTATTCAAATGTTCGGTGCACTAATTTTAAGTCAAGTTTTAGCAATGAAAGAAAAACGTCTTGTTACAGGTTAATTCTGTAAAATAGCCATCTTTCCAATGGTGAAGACCATTTTTATGTATGAGGTAATATTTCAAATATGTTGATTAGGGAGAATCTGTATGGTTTTATCGATATTTATTAGACTTCCTATAAAAGTTCAATTTAGGTTATTTTTTTAGATTGTTGTAGATGGCTACTCGACTCCTATGGGAAAAGCGAGTAGCCTGCTGTATTTATAGGCTCTTACAGGCTTGTAATTGCATCTATATGCTTGATACGGTTGTTCTTGTTGTTAGCAAAATCTGTATAAAATATTGCTTCTCCCTGCTGTGTATTTTCCATTTTTTCACCAATTTAAATGCTACTATGTTATGATTTCTTTAGATAGCATTTTAAGTTAGCTAAGAAAAGACAGGAGGATTTGCGTTGTGAGTAGCTTTAATAATGGGGATATTATTTTTAGTTTATTTTCAATTTTCGGGTTGTTATTTTACATAGTTCCGATTATTTTTGTCATTTGGTTTGCTATTACTACTACTAAGCAATTAAAAATGCAAACGAAATTATTAGAAGACATCAAAGAAAGATTAAAACAATAACAATGGCTACTATCACTTCTATTAATTAGCCAATCATGTATCAACAAAGGGACTTGTGCGAAAATTTACACCAAGTCCTTTTGTTTTCTCCATTACCTTTGTAGCTCAGATTAGATAACTGTGAACTTTACTCCTTTTTCAACAATCCCAAGTCGGTACTCCAACTAAGAGCTTGTAACGGTTTGATGGTTCATATTTCCGCATTTATAAATATAAAAAATAATCCCCAAAAACTGATTATCTATTCAGCTAACGGAGCAAGTTAGTTCAACAAAAGTTTGGGAATCAAAACATTAGAAAGAGACTGAAAGGGGTTATTACTAAATGAATCATAACTTTATTGTAAACATTCAATCGTGTTATTCTGACCTTTCCATTGAAGACTTGTATCCTAATGAAATTGGACAAAATAATGATGTATTAATTGTAAATAAAACTTTGGTTTTTAGATTCCCAAAATATAAAAATGGAATAATTCAATTAAGAAGAGAGACAGAAATTTTGAAATACATTAAAGGTGTCATCTCCATTCCTATTCCAAATCCAATTTATCAGTCGTTTGAAGAGTTAGAACCAGGTAAGGTCTTCACTGGCTATAACCTAATAGAAGGTGTTCCTTTGTGGAAGGAAAGTTTAGCAGGTGTTAAGAGGGTTGAATTGGTTAAAGGATTGGCAAAACAACTTGTTTCTTTTCTTATAGAACTCCATTCTATTTCAGGTGAAAAGGCAAGACGAGATTTGAATCTAAAGGTTTGTAACCCTCGTGAAGAGATGTATAACCTGTATGTTAAGATTCAAAATAAATTATTTCCTTTTATCAGGAAAGAAGCACAAAAGGAAATATCGCAATCTTTTGAAACGTTCCTAAAAGGGGAGGCATTCTCAAATTTAGAACTAACACTTATACACGGAGATTTCGGAGCATCTAATATCTTGTGGAACCCAGAAACAAGTATGATTTCAGGAATAATAGACTTTGGTGGTTCGGGTTTAGGAGATCCGGCATATGACTTTGCTGGAATACTTTCGAGCTATGGTGAAGATTTTTTTGATATGTGTATGAACCTATATCCTAACGGTAAAGAAATATCTGAAAGAGTTCAATTTTATAAAAGTACATTTGCTTTACAAGAAGCATTGCATGGGATTGAGAATGAAGATAGACAGGCTTTTGAAGATGGAATTAAAGATTACAGATAGATTTTTTGTTCAACTAACAAAGGCAATTATTCAATAGGGCAGTCACTTTTTCTACTAACGAGCAGGATTATAAAAGAAGGAATGGTAAGGTAAATGAAAATATATCGATTAGTGAGAGTGGATATATGCCTATACCTGTTATTGGCTTAGTGTTAGTGGTTTTGTGTATTTGCTTTACTGTGGTTTACTTTATAAAAATGATGAAAGAAGTAAATTTCAAACAAAATAGAAGTATCACCGTAATTTTTATTTTGAGTATGTTGATGATTTTGGTGCCTCTCCGACCGCCATATATGGTGGTGATTTCTGGCTGAGTGTGGCGTGGTTGCTCAGCATTACTTGCAATTATTACTTTCATCTCTGGAATTAAACTATTTAATAAATAAGATCAAGGTCCGCTAAACTTCATCGCGAAGCATAGATCCCTGCTTACATGGATAAAGTATGCCTCGCTCAAAGATTTGTGATAGGGTGTATGAAAACAAACGGTCGCTTTAATTAAAGATGGAATTCCAAGGGTACCTTCTTTTTTTATTTAACTAACAGAGCAGATTAATTGAATAATATAATTGTAAAATTAGTGAAATAGGGAGAATGAGTTATGGATGTCATTATATTTGGTCAAAAGGAAAATGCTAAAGAATATATTAAAAGATCTGCTGTTTATTGTGTAATGTTTAATAATCAGAAAAATAAAATTGCAATCATTCAGACAGGTGATGGAAAGTATTTTCTTCCAGGCGGAGGAATAGAAGATAATGAGACTCACGAAGAGTGTATGAAAAGGGAAGCCTTAGAGGAAATGAGAATGGATATTGAATTAGGTCTTTTTATAGGGTGTGCTCAAAGATACTTCTTTTCCACGAATGAATACAAATATTACCTTAACAAAGGTTATTTTTATTTATGCGAAATGGGTAAATCAGTTAATAAACCAACGGAAGATGATCACTTATTTATTTGGGTAGAACCAAGTCATGCAGTAGAAAACTTGTTTCACGAACATCAAATTTGGGCAATTAACGAAGCGTTAAAGCTAGTATGAATTATAGAGTTAAACAAACAGGATAGTTGAAGAAGGACTTTGAGTAAATCAATTAAACATTATAAAGAGGAATAATATGAAACACTTTCAAATTGTAAAAGAAGTAATTGATGATTGGGATCCAAAGCAATTTTTACACTATACACCTGACGATGAATATGACCCAGAAATAAGGCTGATTGTAGAACTATTACCAACAGCAACTTCCGTTGAAAAATTAGCTGTTGTGATACATGAGGTCTTTGTAAAAATGTTTTCGATTGATGAAGTATATTCGATAAATAATTGTTATCCAAGTGCGTTAAAAATTTGGGACAAAATCAATAACAGTTAATTTACAAAAAATGTATTGAACCAAATAATAATAGAAAGGCAATAGATTGCAAGAATCTAAGTTTAGCTGCCGAAGTTAATGGTGGCTTTTTTATTGAGCTAACGAAACAGTTTAGATGAACAAGATTGCAGGAATAGGAGCTCTGACTTTATAGTGATGGTGCCATTATGTTTGTTTCAATTATCTATCAGAGCCATGTTAACAGACAAAGTAATAAATAAAATGAAACGAATAGAAGCAATTCTACATGATGAAGGATCGCTTATTCATAGGCTTTGTGAAAATGCTTAAACTAGTGATGGCAATATTCGAAGAAAAATTGAAAGGATTCTTTCACCAAGAAAAGAATATATATTTATTGGATGTTTACTAGGCATTACTTGAAAAGAGGAGGTAATAAATTGGAAGAATTAAAAAAGGAGTACGCCTTAGGATACACAATGCTACGGGAAGCCATCGAAGGACTAACCGAGGAGGAGCTTCGTTATAAGCCTGCGCCAGACAAATGGAGCATTCATCAAATCCTCATACATGTAACGGATTCTGAGATCTCGTCCACATCTAGGCTAAAAAAAGTTTTGGCGGAGGATGAGCCACTTCTGATTTCATTTGACCAAAATGCATGGGCTACTAACTTGAGTTATGATTTGTTGGACCGTGAGCAGCATTTGCTTCTTTTTAAATTGCTACGTTCCAGTATGCAGCCTATTCTAGACAATCTCACTAGTGAACAAAGTAAGCGAGTGGGGGTGTATATCGATCAGGCCCAGTTCACATTTAAGCAATTGCTGGAATTTCGAGTGAAACATGTCCGTGACCACCTTGATCAAATTGAACGGGCAAAGAATTCTTATCAAGAGAATCAAATCTAATTACACTAACAGGGTGCTTTTGCGTTACATATGCAGCTTTTTTCTTTATCGAACTATCGGGTCAGTTAGGTGAAGAAGAGCTGCTTTCTATATTCTTCCATCAATAGATCTGCAATTAGATGATTGATTGTTGGAGGGTGTGTTTCCATCCTTACTGTTGGTAGGCTAAACCACCTATGACTACTATCCTCTCATATTCATCTTCACTGTATAAGTATTACAAATTAAATAAAGGAAAATGAATTTCGTGAAGCAACTTGTAAGGATTGAGGTAGGAATTGTACTGGACTCATTTTATATTTCATACTTAGTCAATCAATATTTGAAATATGCGATACATATAAATTCTTTTAGAAAAAAACTAGGATTTCGTCATACAAAAGAAGATAGAACTTTGTTTTTAAATGTTGTTAAATAGTTCTTGAATTTGTTTTCCAATTCAATTATATTAAAAGAGACTGAAGGGTATCTTTTTGGAGGTTTAAATGAAAAAAGGTGAATTAACAAGGCTTAATATTATTCGGAAATCTGCTTCGATTTTTAACAAAAAAGGTTACATGACAACAACAATGAGTGACATTATTCAGGAAACAAATATTCAAAAAGGGGGGATATATCGACATTTTAAGGATAAAGAGCAGCTGATGGCTGAGTCATTTCATTTTTCTACTGAAATCATGCAAAATCATTTAAAGACAAGTGTTTCACAACACGAAAATGCAAAGGACAAATTAATCGCATTTGTGGAAGCCTTTTTACAATTAAGTGCAGGAAAACCGATAGTAGGTGGATGCCCTATTTTTAACGCAGCTATCGAAATGGATGATTTAGAAGGGAGTACGTTACTGCCAGCGATTAATGAAGCAATGGATATGATGATAATGTGGATAAAGAAAATTATAGAAGATGGCATTAAGCATCAGGAGTTGAAGCAGTCAATTCAGCCATATGATACTGCGATATATATTGTATCAACACTTGAAGGTGGACTTGTATTAGATCGATTAAAGAATGATGGGCAATTAACAAAAATCCTATTAAATAATTTGAGGCAATATATTTCAATGATTGCTACCGAGCGGCAATAAAGCCGTCTTTTTTACCGCTAAAAAGAGACTGCTTGGTATCTTTTCTTGAAGGGGGTTATTATGAAATATTTCTTATTCGTTGTGTGCATAGCTATTATTTTATTTCTAAGGAGATATATCATTCTTCATATCTTTACACCGAAAATGAAAGAGGATAAAAAGTACCCGAATACCACTTATGAAAACGTTGAAATAAAACTTGACACTGGGATAATTCGAGGATGGCTTATAAAAAGTGAACAGGCAAGAGGTTGCTTTCTACTGATTCATGGGTGGAGCTCTAATAAATCAGATATGTTACGGTATGTCGATCCCTTATTAGCTAGCGGTTATGACGTATTAATTGTGGATGTTCTTGGTCATGGGCAAAGTGAGTCCATACAAAAACAAGTAAGTATTGCATCGTTTGTGCAAAGTATAACAGCAACGATTGATTATGTATGGGAGAGACCTGATATTAATAGTAATGCAATCTATGTTCTAGGACATTCCATGGGGGGAATTGCTGCAAGTATTGTAAATTCCTTTGATTTGAGGTTGCGGGCGCTTATTACCGATTCAATGCCTACATCATTAAAAAGTATTAGCAATTCAATGGTTGGAAAAGTAACAATACCTTATATTCCTTTTGGCTGGCTATTTATCAGTTGGTTTTTATTACGGGGAGGTGTTTTTCTAAGAGCTAGAAGAGAGTGGTGTCTAGAAACAATATTAAAAAACCAACAGTCCCCAGCTCTTGCCATACACTCTATTCAAGATAAAAAAGTGCCGATTTCAAATGTGGATGTCCTAATAAATGAAAGTAACTTTAAACAGGTAATTAAAGTTGCAACAAAAGGTCACCATAATTGTGTAAAAGATAAATTTTTTTGGGAAAATGTTTTTCGTTTTATAACAAGTTTTGAGAGGGGAAATGATAGATGAAGAATATTGATACGCTTGTGATTGGTGCAGGTCCAGGAGGATATGTAGCGGCTATTCGAGCTACTCAAATGAAGCAAAGCGTTACAATTGTAGAGAGAGAGTTTATAGGAGGAGTTTGCTCAAATGTTGGCTGTATCCCATCAAAAGTACTGATTTCAGTTGGCCACCGTTTTGAGCAAGCAAAGCATTCAGAAGATATGGGTGTTGTTACACAAGAGGTAAAACTTGACTGGACAAAAGTGCAAGAGTTCAAAAAAGGTGTAGTTTCTAAATTAGTAGGTGGTGTGGAAGGGCTACTGAAGGGGAACAAGATCGACATTGTGAAAGGTGAGGCATACTTTTTAGATGCAAACACTGTGCGTGTAATCGATGGCGATAACGCACAAACGTTTACATTCAAAAATGCTATTCTTGCTACAGGTTCTCGACCAGTTGAAATTCCAACATTCAAATTCTCTAAACGTGTAATCAACTCCACTGATGCTCTCTCTTTACCAGCAGTGCCAGAAAAACTAGTTGTCATTGGTGGAGGTTATATCGGAACAGAGCTAGGATCTGCTTACGCTAACTTAGGTTCTCAAGTAACAATCATTGAAGGTGGCAAAGACATCTTAGCTGGATTTGAAAAGCAAATGACACAAGTTGTAAAAAAAGGCTTAAAATTAAAAGGGGTGGAAGTTATTGTAGGCGCATCAGCTAAAGGTGTGGAGGAACATGAAAACGGCGTCATTGTAACGTATGAAGCAGACGGAGAAGAAAAAACAGTTGAAGCTAACTATGTATTAGTCACTGTAGGTCGTCAACCTAATACCGATGAAATGGGTCTTGAAGCGGTGGGCATTGAATTTGCAGAACGAGGTTTGCTAAAAGTAGACAAACAATGTCGTACTTCAGTACCAAACATATATGCCATAGGTGATATCGTATCCGGCCTACAACTTGCACATAAAGCATCCTACGAAGGCAAAGTAGCTGCAGAAGCAATCGCTGGCGAAAAATCAATCGTAGATTATTTAGCAATACCAGCTGTATGCTTCACAGATCCAGAGCTCGCAACTGTTGGTTACAATGAGGAGCAAGCAAAAGCAGCAGGTATTGATGTGAAAGTAGCGCGATTCCCATTCGCAGTAAATGGCCGTTCATTAACTTTAAACGCAACAGAAGGTTTTATGAAACTTGTTGTACGAAAAAGAGATGGGGTATTAATAGGTGCTCAAATCGTAGGAACGGGTGCGTCTGATATGATTGCAGAAATGAGTCTTGCGATCGAAGCGGGTATGACTGCAGAAGACATAGCATTAACAATTCATGCTCACCCAACTTTAGGTGAGATTGCAATGGAAGCTGCTGAGGTAATTATGGGCAGACCAATTCATGTTATGAAAGTATAATGGATAGGCTTCGAATACCTACTATTAAACAATTTTATAGCCTCTTAGCGTTCTTGAAGGACTAAAAAATCATCATTGAACAACGCAGTGAAATAAAATGATCAAGACATAATTGCCGTCTTGGTCATTTTTGATATCTTTTGTTGTAAAGTGCAATTTTTATTTAAAATTGGTACATTCATAGAAATCTTATTTTTTATAAATAACGTATAACTTAAAACTTTTAAAAAAAACATAGCGTTAAAGAACACAATATCTTTAGGTAGTTTGTTCAGAAATTGTAGAGGATGCCATGATATTCTATGAATGAACACGCATACTAAAAAAAACTAGGTACTCCAATGAGAGGAACCTAGTTTTTTGTTGAAAAAAGGAAGGGCTACTTGGGATGGAGTAACCCTCGTAACAATTTCGGAGGTGTAAGGCTAATTTAGCTTTACACTATTAAGTATATGATGGATTCAATAGGGTTATATAGTTAATTGCCTGAGATATAATAAAAAGAAACTCATAAATAGTTTAAGTAATCAATTGAAAATTGTAGGATAGAAATGGTAAAATTGAAATATCTTTAGGTAAAAGGGGGAGAAGGCTTATGAAAAAAAGATCTATACGTTTTTTAAGCATGGGCATTGGATTCTCCACTGCTGTTTTTTTCTAAAATAGATATCAAGGGAGAAGTCTGCCCTTTTTTAGAAAAATAAGAACCTAAAGGAGATTCTATATGAAATCAAAACTAGTGCGTAAAAATCCAATGCAGGCACCAAAACCTGTTGGGAAATATAGTCATGTAACAATTATTCCAAAAGATGCTACCATGTATGCTTTTTCCGGACAAATTGGTATTTGTTATGACGATCAATTACCACAAACATTATTGGAGCAAACTACAAATACATTTACTAACATTGAAACAATTTTAGCGACAGAGGGAATAGATGCCAACCATATTGTAAAGGTCAACATTTGGGCTACGGAGGAAATTGATTGGGATCATTTCTACCTGCAATGGGAAGCGATGTTTGGTGATTCCTATCCATCTATGACCATTGCCTATGTGTCGGCTCTAGGTCTACCAGAAATTAAAATAGAGATTGATATTTGGGCTGCTAAATAACATAAAAAAATCGACAATATCATCGGGATATTGTCGATTTTTTATGAACATGGCTTATTTAACGAAACATCTTTTTTAACTGCTTCATTTCATAATTTAAATCGTCAATTTGCTTTTGTAGTTTGTCAATATCATTATTTTTACTTTCATTTTCCCTCAATTCATCCTCCAAAGCAAGACCAGCTGCAATGGTCGCTAATGCATCACCAAGAGTTGAAATGGCTCCGGCAATAACTGCCAGCTTAGCCGCTTGACCGACTGTTTCAGTTCCTTCACTATTCCGATAGCCCTTGTTATTTTTCATAAAATCCTCCCTACAAAAAAGGGTCTTATTTGCATAGTATGCATGATATAGGGGACAGGTGCAGAACAATTTTGACTAACAGCAAAAAAAGGTCACTTATTTTTCAATAAGTGACCAAATAAAATGGGGATGTGTTTCTTGCTGAAGATATGAGCAAAGATGGAAAGCGAGTAGGGTACATTACCAATATATGAGGTTAAACGCAATGCTGATAGGTAAATATCCTTGGCTTAAAAATCTTTTGTTTTTCTAAGGGGAGGGACCGTCCAATAGGTCCCCATTCGCCACAGCCATTCCAGTGGTCCGAAGCGGAAATAACTTAACCATAGCTTGCTACACAGTAATTGGAAAACATAAATACCTAAACAAATCCATAGCGACTCGATGAATCGAAGTTGACCAATTAGTTGGAATGAATGGCCAATGATTAAAATGAGTGCAGTTTGCCCTAAATAATTTGTTAGGGCCATACGTCCATATGCTTTTAATGGCGACAATAGTCGTTGGAATCGTGAATTCTGCAGACAAAGAATGATTGTTCCCATGTAAAACAATGAAACAAACGGGCTAAACTGTAGTCCAATTAACCCAAATTGCTCAATGTTTGTGATATGCTCTTCCAGTTGAGTTTTGGACAAATGATCGATATTGACATTGGCATCAGGGACATACTGCCATTGATACAGCCAGCTACCAATGCTGACACAGAACATGACAATCGTCACTAAAGTAATTTTTTTTCGATGTATTGGGATGTTTTCAAATAGATGATATTGTCCAGCAGCTAATCCTAGTAAGATTAGTGGAAAAGGCATGGCGATTTTTATCCCAAAATAAGCTGTAAGTGCTAATAGAACGAGCCCAATAAGTAAATTAAATTCTTTCCGCACTTTATAAAAAGGGAGTGCTAATAAGCCAAAGATGGCATAGACAGTCAAAGCTTCTCCTGGTTGAAAATAGAAGTGGATAAGTCCCATAACTAATAAGATTAAGAGTCGGCGACTAAATAAGGTATAGGCTTTTTCATTTCTAGCCATTGCACGAGAAAGAAAGAGATAAAATCCTATCCCAAATAAAAAAGAAAAAATGATAAAAAATTTACCTTCTATAAAAAGTGTGAGAAAGCGACTATAGGTAATATCGCTAGCAAATTGAGGTGGTGCAATCCACATTAAAGCAGGGATATTCACTAAAATAATGCCGAGTAAGGCAAAACCTCTTAAATAATCTAATGTATCAATTCGTTTGTTGTTATCGGTTGGTTGCAACGTCATCTCCTCCTTCAAGACAAAGTATAAGGTAGTTTCCCAAAAACTAGTAACGATGTATGTTACGTGAATCTTACAAAATCGTCATATTGGGATTAGCTCTCATTAGGATATGTTGCTAGTATGTCTTGCGCATGTTTACGCAAAAGCTGAATTAATTCGGGAGGTTCTTTGACGATCGCATGTTGACCTAGCCGATAAAAAAGAGCGCTAATAAAATGAATCTCTCCTTGGTCGATTATGGTATCGATATAGCCTGTACCATCACTATGACAAATAACTGTCTTCTCAAAATTCGGCTCACTTGTGCATTGTCGAACACCTTCCCTTGTTAATTCTACATATAAACGAATGGGTTGCTGGGGTTCAAGGGGATTTTCTAGCCACTGTTGTAAATGAATAGAAGTCTTATACCCGTTATTAATTACAATCATAGAATGAATACGATCTACTCGAAATAGAAGGGTTTTTTCTGTTTGTAAATGAATAGCAGGCATATACCATAGGCCATCATGCGCATATACACCAATAGGATGGACAAGCTTAGTTGTGATGCCTGATTTAGATTCATATTGGATTTCTAATTGTGAATGGTTCATAACGGCTTCTAAAACGTCTGATAATAGAGGTGTAGAAATAGTACGCTTAGGGTTCCAAAAGGCAATATATGATTGAAGACTATCCACCTTTTTCTGTGCCTCATTCTGTAAGGAATTATAAAGTTTTTGTGACACAGACTTCAATTCTGTGTTAAATGGTAAATCACGATAATATTGCAGCGATTGAAACGCAAAGAAAATAGCAACCGCTTCGTCCTCAGTAAATAAAATGGGAGGAAGAATTGTACTTGAAAGCACTGTGTAACCACCATTTCTTCCTTGTTCCGCGTAAATTGGTAACCCCATATCACTTAAATCTAAAAGATAGCGATGCACCGTTCGCACCGAAATATTGAAGGTATCAGCAATTTCCTGCGCAGTAAATTGCTTTTTAGCGCTGACAAATAACAAAATATCAAGTAATCGTTTCGCCTTGGACATATTTTTTCACCTTTTTTATTTAATCATGACAATAGTTGTCATGTTTTATGTTTAGTATAGACGTTGTACAAGAGATTTTCAAAAGAAGAGGAGCTGACATGATGTCACGAGAAATAGTAGTATTTATCGGAATGAGTTTAGATGGGTTTATTGCCAAGGAAAATGATGACTTACAGTGGCTGGAAGAAACAGAGGGAGAAGGGGATAATGGTTACACCGATATGTATCAAACGATCGATACCATTATAATGGGGAAACGAACATATGATTACGTCATAGAACATATCGATTCTTTCCCTTATCCTGATAAGAAATGTTATGTATTTACCACATCTCAAACAGGAGAAGATGAGCATGTGGAGTTTGTCCAAGAGGATGTTGTCGCATTTACTAAAAAATTAAAACAACAACAAGGCGCGAAAATTTGGATGGTTGGGGGAGCTAATCTATTGGATACATTTTTGCAGGAGCAGTTAATTGATGAATGGATTATCACGATTACGCCACATTTATTAGGATCAGGTATTCCGTTATTTAAACAACCTCGTCCATTCGAAGATTTAAAGTTGCTAGAGACAAAGCGATACGGGCAAATGGTTCAAATGCATTACCAAGTGAGGAAAGAGGCTTAAGAAATAGCCTCTTTTTTTATTGGACAAAGGAACGGTAGATGTCACCCATGATTCCTTGCATCTGATGGACACCTGTATCTGTGTTCGACATGATGACAAATCCTTTTTCTAAATAGGGGTAAGCAACTAGCATGCATTGATAGCCAACACCCCAGCCAAGGGAAGAAATTTCAAGTTGTTCACCTTGGCCATCCAAAAATACGCCAAGCCCTCCCCATTCCTTACAACCTTGTGTATGCATTAGTTCGTGAATCGTAGTATTTGTCAGGCCCAATTTCCCTTTCCCATTGAGTGACTGCATAATCTCTATTAACAAGTTAGCTAAATCTGATGGTGTCGTCCAAATTCCACATGCTGCATGGTAAGGGTATAGTGGATGACTTGGCGTCGTTAAGGTGCCATCCTTATGATGACCACATGCTGAAAGATCTGTTGGAAGCGTAGATGAGAAAAAACTGTGATTCATGGCTAGTGGTTGAAAGATGAGGTTGGTCATGAGCGTTGGAAATGTAGTGCCTGTGACTTCCTCAATTAGCAATTGAACGATGCAATAGCCTGCATCAGAATAATGAAATTCTTGAAATGGTTCAAGTGTGCTTTTGATGGGTTTCGGACAATAGGGTGTTGTCCCTTGCAATAAATCCTGCATGGAAGGCCATTGCACCACTGGATGTAGGGGAGAAAAGCTATCTTCCGGATCAACAATACCAGCATGATGACTTAATAAGCTTCGTAACGTCACTTTTTTTGATCGGGTATAATCACTCTCCGGCATCTTCCAAGAAATAAGTTTATGATTAATATCCTCATCTAAGTCGACTTCACCTTGCTCTACCAGCTTTAGCACTAAAATGCTTGTGAGCAGTTTACTGATTGAACAGGCATTAAAAATGGTTTTTTCATTTACTTTGTTAGTTGTTCCAAGTTCTAAAACCCCGAAGCACTCTGTTTTTTGAATCGCTCCATCTTCAATATAGGTAAGACTAAGGCCTGCTATTTGCTGTTTGGCCATATGTTCATGAATGCTCAGCATAAAATGGTCTCCTAATTTTTCTTTTATTATAGCACAGTAGGGGAATGAATGTTCTTGTTTATCGTGAACGCACATGGACAATCATTGAGGGACTCTGTGCATGAAAGTCATTTTTTTGCCAAGAACCGTAAAGATGTAGCAACTCAAAGCCATTTTGCTGTAATAGTCTTGTCATTTCCATCGGATATGTATAACGCAATAAAATCGAATCTTCAAAAGATTTTTGCCCTTGTTGATGAACGGCACGGCACGTTAAGATTTGTGTGACGGGATTATATTCTTCATGATGGAAGGTGAGTCGTTTTTCGCCATTGCTAGTGATTGTTTGTTCCTCATATTCATCAATGACCGATAGCTCATTTAAAATAGCATTTCTTGTATCAAAAAGAAATTCCCCACCTGGTTGTAAATGCTTTTTGACAGATTGCAATAATGCATTTTGACTTTCATTTGTTAAAAAATGTTGAAAGGAATTGCCTGTCATATAAATAAACTTTGTGGTGATAGGTAATTGTAGCTGTGTACAATCTTGTACCAAAAATTGCACTTGCACACCTTGTTTATGTGCTTTTTCCATTGCATGCTGCATCATTCCCTCATGAAGGTCTACCCCTAAAACAGGAATGCCCTGTGCAGCTAATGGAATGGCTAAACGACCAGTGCCACATGCTAATTCGATGATGGGGTCTTTTTTCATACCAAGATAGCGTTGGATGTAATGAAGATCGTCTTGATAGTGGGTATAGAGAGAATCATATTCGCTTGGATTATTATATTTTTGTAAATTATTGTTGGGATCGTGTTGATACATTTATAGTCCTCCTCTATTTTCTATTATTCATATTATTGTATAATAAAGGGAATGTTTCTACAAAGATACATGAAAGGTGATGATATAATGACAATCGGACTTCCACAAAAAATACATATTATTGGCTCTGTTGGTAGTGGGAAAACAACGTTAGCGAGATCATTATCGAAAACCTATCAGATCCCTTTTTATGAATTAGATAATGTCGTTTGGATTCGTAAAGATTCGAGGGATATTAGAAGGACGGAGCAAGAAAGGCAGGAGTATTTACAAAGTATTGTTCAAGCGGACACGTGGATTATTGAAGGGATTCATCAAGAGGAATGGGTGAGCCAAAGCTTCCAACAAGCTGACTGTATCATCTTTCTCGATACGCCATATAAGATTCGCATTGCTCGAATTATTAAAAGATTCATCAAACAAAAAATAGGTATCGAAAAGGCTCATTATCAACCAACCTTTTCGATTTTTCTTAAAATGTTTCGGTGGAATAAACATTTTGAAGAGATTGGAAAGCCTAAATTTTTTACAATGCAAGATGCATGGAATAAACTGTTGGTGATTCAGCATAAAAAGGATTTGCAAAACTATTTTCATCAGTTCCAACATGGAAAAAGCGTATCCCGATGAAGGAGACGCTTCTAGTTTATGCATTTTTCTTTGTGCGTGTTGTACGCTTTCTTGTAGTAGGCTTTTTCGTTTTATCTAAAGATGCTTGTAGCGCTGTCATTAAATCTGTGATATTTTCAGGAATCGGACGTTGTTGATCATTTGTAGCTACCATATTGGTTGCTTTTTTCTCTTCAATTAATTCGAGCAACGCATTACGATAGTCATCCGTATATTTCTCAGGATTAAAATTGGTCGTTAATTGGTCCACTAGCATGAGAGCTGTTTCAAGCTCCTTTTGTACAACGTTTTGCTCACTTGGAATATTCGGGACATCGCCAACGCTTCTTACTTCATCGGGATAATGAATAGTCTCCATCACGAGGGCATCTTGATAAACTCGCACGACAGCAAGCTGTTCTTTTGAACGAATAATAATTTTCGCAATCCCAATTTTGCCTGATTGCTCTAACGTTTTACGCAATAACGAATAGGCTTTAGCGCCAGTAGAATCAGGGGATAAGAAATAAGTGCGTTCAAAATAAATCGGATCGATTTCTGTTAATTGTACAAAATCTATAATTTCTACGGCTTTCTCTTCATTTTCTTTCCGTAAGTTTTCTAAATCCTCCTTATCCAGTACGACAAATTTATTTTTTGTATATTCATAAGCTTTTACAATATCTTCGTCTTTCACTTCTTGATTACAGCCCTCACAAACCTTTTTGTAGCTAATCGGTGTATGGCATTCCTTATGAAGCTGTCGCAGTTTAATATCTCTATTTTCCGTAGCGGCATGTAGCTTTACTGGGATATTAACAAGTCCAAAGGAAATGCTCCCTTTCCACACTGTATGCATACTATTGTCACCTCGTTTTTCTTACTATGATATATTTTGCAGTTTTTTATGTATCTTAAATCAAAATCGTCAAACACTGAAGATAAAAAGCAAGGTAGGTATTGTTAGATGAAACCAATGCTTTTAGCGGAAGCAAACGATATTCCAATAGGAGATGAGTGGCTTTACGAAACGAAATATGATGGCTTTCGATGCCTCTTAGTGTGGGATGAACAACCCAAGCTTATTAGTCGAAATGGACGCAATTTAAATCATTCTTTTCCTGAAATTATTGAATTTTGTCATCAAATACAAGTCTCAGTTAAAGCGTTTTTACCGCTAACCTTTGATGGGGAGCTTGTTTATTTAAGCAATCCTTACAAAAGCGAATTTTCCGTTGTTCAACAAAGAGGGAGAATGCAAAATCAGGATGTCATTGAAAAACATGCAGAAACCTTTCCTATGCGCTTTCTAGTGTTTGATCTTTTAACGTTCAAAGGGGAATCGCTAAGCAATCGTCATTTAAAAACGCGTAAAGAGCAATTGGCGAAGCTAGCAACAAAGTTAAAACTTCCAAACGTAGATTATGAAGATGTAATGTCCATACAAATTGTACAAGGTAGTGAGGAAAGTGAGGTCCTATGGCAGACCATTAAGGTTTACAATGGGGAGGGAATGGTTGCGAAGAAGAAAGCCAGTAAATGGTTGGAAAACATTCGGTCTAGTCACTGGTTAAAAATAAAAAATTGGCGTTATGTGACGGTGATTGTGACGCAATATGATCATAGTAATGGCTATTTTCAGGGTTCGGTTTTTGATAAAGAACATTTACGAGAGGTCGTTACATTTAAACATGGCATGACAGAAGAAGAGCATCAAACATTAGTCACATTCTTTCAGGCACATGGGCAGCGTCAGAAGGAACTGTGGCTGCTAGAACCCTCTATTTGTGTCGATATTGCCTGCATAGATTTTGATGGTAGTAAGCTCCGCGAGCCAAAATTCCATGCCTTTCGATTGGAATTAACGCCAGAGGATTGTCAATGGCAGCACATGCAGCGTCAGCTATTTCCGATTCCTGAAACAGTACCTATTACACATCCTGATAAACCGGTATGGCCAGAAATAGGCATTACAAAAGATCATTATTTGTCCTATCTACAAAGTGTCTCACCATATTTATTACCAATTCTTCAAGATCGACCATTAACATTAATACGCTATCCACATGGTGTGCCAGGTGAAAGCTTTTATCAAAAAAGTAGGCCAGACAAATTACCTCACTTTGTGGCCACAGCGAAGATGGATGAGATCGACTATATTGTCTGTAATAACCTCGAAACGTTGTTATGGTTAGGCAATCAATTGGCATTAGAGCTACACATTCCTTTTCAAACACGGCAAACTATGTATCCAACAGAAATAGTCTTCGATTTAGATCCACCTTCAACGGAACATTTTTCCTTGGCGATTGCAGGGGCATTGGATTTAAAGGATATCATTGACTATTTTCAACTACAATCATTTGTCAAAACATCTGGCGGGAAAGGCTTGCAGCTCTATATCCCTTTACCTCAAAACAAATTTACCTATGAGGAGGTTCGTGTGTTTACTGAATTCGTTTGTCGTTTTTTATGCCAACAAAAGCCAAATCTATATACCATTGAGCGATTAAAAAAGAATCGCCATGAAAAATTATATTTAGATTATATACAACATGCTGAAGGCAAGACTATTATTGCTCCGTACTCCACTCGTGGTAATGAGCTGGGTTTAGTCGCAACGCCTCTCGAATGGGAGGAGGTCCATGTCGACTTAAAACCTCAATATTTTACAATTCCAGCTGTCATGGAACGCATGAAGAAAGTAAGTAATCCCTTTAAGTCCTTTCGAGACGTAGGGGAGCAACAGGATTTTCAAGCAGTTTTGGAACGTTTACAAGAATAATGCTACATCAATTTTTTATCCATGGTCATACGTAAACCATTTGAACAAGCTCTGTCATGATCATGAAAAAGCTTACAAGAAAAGGAGATGTCTGAGACATCTCCTTTTTCGATTAAAGCGGTACCTGTGCATTCACTTTTTCTAAATAATCTAATATCCCCATCGATGATACAACCGTATCGAATGGAATGGTTTGATAGACAGGGTGATCTGCTGGAATACCATTTGCTTGTAAAAAGCTAAATAAAAGCTCCTTTAAACGAGCGTCTAAAAATTGAACTTGTTCTTGGAACTGGCTGGATGCTGCCTGTGCTTTTCTGCCTTCTTCTAAAAAGAGAGGCGTCCAATAACGCACTTGACGATAAGCCTCTGCTGGTTTTTTGTAAGCCCCATAGTGGCCAAAATATAATTCACTCGCCTGTAGCTTTTCATACAATCGAATGGATTGCTCCATTGTTTCAGGATTGTATTGATTTGGGGAAGTAGAAGGAATGATTAAATCAATCGCTTCACTGTTCATTTCTGGATAACGTACACCTGTTGTATCCCCAACAAACAGGCCGTTGGTAGCTGAATAAAGCATGGAAACATGATGCTTTGCGTGGCCCTCTGTATGATAAAACGTTAAATGATGTTGTCCTAAATTTAGCCGTTGTTTATGACTCACTTCGAGTATTCGCGCCGCGCCGATCGGCACAATTGGATCAAACAGATTGTCAAATTCGGCACCATAGACTCCTTTAGCGCTAATAATGAGTCTACTTGGATCAATCATATGAGCCGCACCTCGAGGGTGAACAACTAATTTTGCATTGGGACAGCTCTGCAAAAATAAGCCTGCACCACCAGCATGGTCTAAATGAATATGTGTCACAATGACATAGTGAATATCCTCTAAAGAAATATTTAACTCCTTCAATCCCTCCATAATATATGGAACAGAAGGACTAGCAGAAGTTTCGATCAAGGCTATTTTTTCATCGATTAATAGATAGGAGCTTGTACGTTGCTCCCGATTTAAATCATGTGTATCAATACAATAAAAATTTTCAGCAATTTGTTGGACTCTACTCAAGTGAAATTCCCCCTCTTATTTCAAAAATGTGAAACATTTGCTCTTACATACAATTTTTAGCTACAAAAAGTAGTAGTTATACTATATAATAATAGAAAATTAAACTGAATGTCCATTCATTTTTAGGAGGATCGCAATGGAGAACAAAATTCGTTATGATACACGAAAAGTCCACCGTGTCAATTTGGCTATTATATCCATATTAGCCATTCTAATTTGTGGACCTATGATTCTATCAAAAGGAATACTATTTTTATTTATCGGACTAGCTGTCATTGCTTTGGCGGTAGGTAATTATTTCTTACCGATTAAAACCTATGTGAAGGGTTTTATCTTTGGGCTAATTCCGTCAAGTGTAGTCTTTACATTATTTTTGCTTGATAGTTTTTCATTGAATAAACATTATATTTTACTGTGCACAATTGCTATTATTGCACTTTATTTTAAAAAAGAATTGATCGTATTTTTTGGACTCCTTACAAACATTAGTTTTATCATTTTATATCTGGTTAACTCGTCATCGTTGTTAGGGCCATTTGACGACATCATTGTCTTCGTTACACTTCTAGCGATTATGAATGGCGTGATTATTGCTTTTTATTTATTGGCAAAATGGGGTAATGAGTTGATTAAACATGCAGAAAATCAGCAAAATGAAGTCCAAGCTTCTTTCAACCAATTACAAGATACATTTCAAGAAATCGAAAAAAGTAGTCAGGCATTGGACGAGCATGTGACACAATTTCAGCAAACCATGCAGAGGATTTCAGGTTCAAGTAAACAAATATTATTAGCGACAGAGGATATTTCTGCAAGTATTCAGCAAGAGGCTTCTAGTTTGCAAATGATTCATGGTACTATGAGTGATTCTGTTCATTTTGTAAATGAAACTTTGACGATTTCAAAGGATACAGTGGCGAAATCTACCGAACTTCAGCAGGAAGTTTTGGCAGGGTGGGATAAAATGCAAGATGCAATGGCTCAAATGAGCGTGATGAGCCATGCGATGAGTTCAACCGCAGAAACCGTAAATGAGCTACAGTATAGTTTACAAACGGTGGACAGCTTATTACAAGGGATCACACACATTGCACAGCAGACTAATTTATTGGCACTAAATGCAGCGATTGAAGCCGCCAGGGCAGGGGAGCATGGTAAGGGATTTGCTATTGTAGCAGAAGAGGTACGAAAGCTAGCAGAGGAAAGTGCCGCCATTACAGTCAGTATCACCAATGTTACGAAAACCTTGTTGGAGAAATCGACAGAGGCACATCAGCGTTCTGATGATGGTGAAAAAGCATTACAACACGGGGAGCAGCTTTTACAGGATGTCAGTTATTTCTTTAATACTTTGAAGGCTTCATTTACACAAACAAATACCGATTTGACAAGGGGCATGCATGAATTAAGCAGTGCCATCTCCCAGTTCGAGACAATTCAAATACAAATTGAAAAGCTCAATAAAATGACAGAGCAAAATGCAACATCCACTGGTGATATTTTGCATTCTGTGGAGGACGAAAATCAGCTCTTAGTGACGATGACGGATACAACAAATCGCATTCAGTCTTTAAGCAATACGTTAAAATCTTTGGTAATGGTAAAGATTTGAAGGAAATATTGGAATTGAAATAATTGGTAGGGTAAAATAACAGTATGATTAAACATCTTAGATGGAGGGTATAGTGTTGTTATTCATCAGCATTGTTTTACCCATACCGATTTAATCCAGAGGAAAGTTTTTGTCTTTTGAGCGCTGGCGTAAAAAAGAACGCCAGTGATTTACGATTTGCAAATTTAACTCACACATATTGATAGCGTGTTTGCTATGGTGATTTTTACAATTTATTTAATGGTGGAGCTGTGGGTAAATGCAGATCTTCATAAACGTGCCAATTTAAAATAAGAATTGAAAAGGAGGAAGGATACTATGAACATTCGTAGTTTGCAGAGTGCAGATTATTATATTTTATCCCCATTGATTAATGAGTGGTGGGGTGGAAGGAATATGTCAGATAAGTTGCCTAAATTATTTTTTGACCACTTTACAAACACGAGCCTGATAATGGAAAAGGATGGCGAAATTATAGGTTTTCTCGTTGGCTTTTTATCTCAGTCCAATACAAATGAAGCGTTCATCCATTTTGTTGGGGTTCACCCTGATTACAGAAAACAGAATATTGCAAAAAGGTTGTATGATGTATTCTTCCACGTGGTGAAGCAATATCATCGAAATATTGTCAGATGTGTTACGTCTCCTATTAACGAAGTGTCCATTGCCTTTCACACGAATTTGGGTTTTAGAATGGAGAAAGGTGACAAGATGATGGATAATATGTCTGTTCATAGTCATTATGGCGGCGAAAATCAAGATCGTGTGTTGTTTTATAAAATTCTACCGTAATTTACTTTACTGAACTTGCATATAGTCCCGATTAAGGGGGCTATAGATGTTTATCAAAAAACTATTCACCTTATGGTTTCTACTTTCGATTATTGTTTGTGGTGCCTTTTTCTTTTTAGCAAATGCACCTACTCAATATGCTGAAAAATCAAATGTTTCTCTAGCGCAACCTAGCAATAATGAATTATTGAGTTATATTCAGCACTATCAATTTCTAATCAGTGATATTGTCAATGCTCTTCACAAAGAAAATTATAGCTTTCATTTAGATTATGGAGTTCTGCCAAATGGGAAAATCGAGCTCCTTGTGTCATTACCTGACAAAGTCGATCTGTTGTCAAAACAAAAAATAGAAGAAATTATACTTGATTGCATTCGAGAAAATGATTTAAATCCAATATCGTTTCAAATAACGCTTAAAAACTTTGACGAACCAGCAGCAACAGACTCGACCCGACTTAGCTATAATGATGTTATGGCCGATCTATTTGAAGCGATGATGGCACAAAATTATGGTGTCTTCAGCATTGACCATAGCATCACATCAGAATATGTTCAAATCATCATCAATTTAACAGAAGAGAAAAATGGTGTGATCCAAAAGGAAGTTCAACAATTAGCCGAAGAGACCATTAAGCAGCACCAATTTGATTTACAACTTTTCCATATTGAAGTACAAAATAAAATTGTGAATTTTAATTAGGTAAAGAGATGCCTGGTAACGAGCGCTCATTTTCAAATGCTGAGCAAACCATTATGGTTTTGCTCTTTTTTCATAAAAAGAAAGGGAGAAATTATGAGTAACGTCCAAAATACTATTGCAGTCATTACAGGAGCCAGTCACCCAAGGGATATTGGAACCGCCATTTGTAGAAAATTGGCAGCCGATGGTGTATCTATTTTTTTCACTCACTGGCAAGCTGATCAGGATTGGATTAAAGAATTCAAGGAAGAGATTTTCAGAGAGGGCGTCTCTTGTGAAGATATGGACATTGATTTATCTGACCCACATGCAGCAAAAATTATACTTCATACTGTCGTTGAAAAACTAGGTGTACCTTCTATATTAGTGAATAATGCAGCACACTCTACACAGGATGGCTATTTATTGTTAGATGCCCAAATACTTGATCAACATTACGCGGTGAATATGAGATCAACCTTTCTTCTTTGTGTAGAATTTGCCCGTCTTTTCCAAAATGCACATGTAAAGTATGGCAGGATCATTAATATGACTTCAGGTCAAGATTTAGGTCCTATGGTTGGAGAACTAGCCTATGTAGCAACAAAAGGTGCAATTACAGCCTTTACTAGAACATTAGCACAAGAATTAGCTCCTTTAAGGATTACTGTGAATGCAGTAAACCCAGGGCCAACCGATTCTACTTGGATGAATGACAAAATCAGAAAATATTTGTTACCCAAATTTCCGATGGGACGCATTGGATCGCCAGATGACGTGGCAAGAGTGATAAGCTTTCTTGCGAGTGAGGAAGCCGAATGGATGACAGGACAAATCATCCATTCAGAAGGAGGCTTTCTGCGAGGGTAAAACTTGGATAAAAATTTGTACAAGGAGTCGAACAAGTTGATAAAGGAAATAAAAGAACTAGTTATGAAGTCAAGCGAGGAAGAAGTAAAGTCGTTATTATTCCACATTCTACTTAGAATAAGTATGGAACAGAATGATGAGGATCTTGTAAAAGACCTGAAATCAACTTATAGTAATTTTCTTAACTATAAAGATGAGCAAAAACAACTGGAAGATGAAAAAGATTATAAAGCTGCTCACGTTGTATTTGGTGATTCTTCTTCAGGTAGTTTGAAAATAGCACTTAGGGATATGAGGCTACTAAATGAAGAAAAGATAATCCACTTTTCGGATAACTTTTCGATCGGTCCTGTATGGAAATTAGAGGAAGATAAGGGGCTTGCTCAAAGGCATAAGTGGTTAATGAATCATCTCAATATGGACGAAGATTATTTATTTAACTATCAGAATGTTTTTAAAGAAACCCTTTTCAAGATTAAATCTATCCCCGAACAAGTATATATTTTTATTTGGTTTGGTGAAAATGCTGATGAACAAACGGCTTTACGATATGTCTTGTATTTACTAAAAGGAAGAACAAACAATATTTTTTTAATCCATACAACAAATTCAGCTGATACCCCTATACATACAAATGAAATTGAACCAAATCAGTTAAAGATGATATATGAGAGTAGTAGAACGGGTCAGCATTTAACGCAGGAGGAACGGGAAAATTATGAACAAGAATGGTTAACACTATCTAATTGCAAAGGGAATCTCAGAGTATGGGAAAATGAGGCTTTATGCCTTGTTGATGATGACTACTACGATGACTATATCTTACAGACAGCAAAAAAATTACAGCTTGAGCGTCGTTTTTTAAAATCTGCCAGACTAATAGGGGAGATTATTGGTAATTTGAATCAAAGCATTGGTGATCAATACTTTGAATATCGATTGATCCATTTAATCTTCAAAGGGGTTTTTGAAATGGAAGGAGTGCCAAAAGCCATGAGATTTTATAGTGTGAAACTCCGTGAGGTTTAAAAGATCAGATTTAGGGAACAATCATCATTTAAAAATGAAATGTGTTTGTTTAGAATGACTACATCATTTGGAAAAGTAAGTAATTCTGTAAAAAATACATTTCATACCCTTGATTGTACAGGAGCTGCTCTCGTTTTATTTCACAATAATGAATTGCAGGTGGAACAATATTGGGGGAAGCAAATAAGAAAAATGCACGCTCTATTCAAGCTGATACAAAGTTTCATCTTGCTTCATGTCGTAAAAGCTATATGGCATTTGCTGTGGCGTATGCAATCTATTATGGTTACATTCAGTCTATTGATAATGAGATTTCTCTCTATCTAACAACTGTGCAACAAAAGGAATTTTTGGAAGGTATTACCATTAGCTGTTTAGTAACGCACTCACATGGTTTAGCCTATATAAATGGCGAAGATATCCGAGCTTTTGCTCCATGTACAAATTGGGCTTACCGCGGTAGAAATATTGAGTTAATTTCAGCGTTAATAAAATTCGCCACCAGCGAACGATTGCTGACATTGTCCATGAAGAAGTATTCAAACCCGGTAATCAGAATTTTGAGTTTCCTCTCGGATGTTTTTTATACTCAAATGATTTGGTTCATAAAGTAATTCATTTACATATGTTAACGTTTTATTAAATTCATTATAGTTTTACTCCTAATCTTATACTACGAATACCAGTAGATCATCTGCGGACTTGTTACCGTAATTGCTTATTAAAAGCATTATTTCATTAGTTTCTTCATTTTGATTTACTGGACATTTTGCTTCAAGTTAAGTAAGCAATACCACTTTTGAGGGTGATAACTGAAGAAGACACAATTCCTTGTACAAGAATTGCGCCAGATTGTGGTAGGTCATAAGCCTATTTCTTGTTTAACTAAAGTTCAAGTAAGTACATACTTTATTCCATAAAGGTAATAATACATTTAATTATGTAAAGACCTTAAAGAGGTGTATTTAGGAAAATGAAAAAGATATTACTCGTTTTTATACTCTCACTTGCTCTAATTACATCTTTTCAAACAAGAACCGTTTCATTATCTGAACCTACTCAGGACTCTAATGAGCTTAGATTACAGGATATGCTCATGTTAATGCTTACGCCTTATATTGAAACTGATTTGGCTAACTATTATTATCCGAAGATTTTAAAGGATTTTACACCTCATGTTACTCCTTGGAAAATTGAATTGATTGAAACAAAAAGAAATCATTTCCGAGGCTTTAAAATGCAAATTACATTTGAAATTGAACCTACAGATGGCGGCCAGTATATTCCAGTAGGGAAGGATCGAATGACCTATGAAATATCTGCTGGACCTGAGGTTAAATTAATAAATCACACTCATCTAAAGACATATAAATATCCACCAGTATAAATTGTGGAAAACCTCATAAATCCATATTCCATGAAAAATTAAAATACTCTCTTCTGAAAATAGGTTCACCAAAATAGAGTTTTATTAAGCAATATCTATGTTGTTCAACAATTGCCCCCGATTGTAAAAATCGAAAAGCTTAAAAAGAACTTCAAATTACTCTCTATATAAGCCTTCTAAATTGGTTCGTTTGGATATCTTTTGTATACAACCTGAGACAAACACCCATAAAACGTACACCACTTAATAATTATTTTTCAGTTGATGAATTCCTCTCATTTTTTTCAATTCAATTTTCCGCTATGAATTCCTTTGGCTAAAAACATACTCACTAAAAGAATAATAAAATCCTTAATTCGATATAAAGTTATTTTAGTTTAATGATGATAGATGAATACTAGTTTTGAAAAATTTTATTTTTATTATTATCAATAATAAAGAAAGTAACGTGAACAGGAAGCCACTCCAGATAAGTTGGTGAATTCCTAAATGAGAAATAAACCAGCCGCCGATAGAGGTTCCTAAAGTAATTCCAAGATTTGAAAACGAGACGAATAAACTGTTGCCAAATTCAGGTGCTTCTTTTGCCTCACTTAATAACCATGCCTGACTTACTATTAACCCACCGGAATGTACGATTCCCCAAATAAATATCATAAAAATCATTGGAACGAAATAAGAACCTAAATAATAAACCAATAAATAAATCATTAAATATGCAATAAGAAATGATATTACGGTATATACGATGTTTTTTTGTAAAAAGACTCCAAACAAATGATTACCTACAATCATAATTACACCAAATATTAGTAACATGATACTGATGAGAGAGCCATTCATGTAGGTTACTCTTGCAAGGTACTCAGCAAAGTAACTATAAACCGAAAACATGGCTGCAAAAATAAATACAACTGTTGTAATATTTATCCATATTCCGGGTTTACGTAATATACCAATCTGTTTTCCAAAGGACATTTTTTCTTTAACTGGCATAGAAGGAAGCAAAATAAATATTCCTATAAAGGCACAAACATTTACACTCGCTCCAAACAAGAAAGCTGCTTCTAATGAAAACCGTTCTGCAAGATAAGAAGTAAATGGTACACCTAAAGCAAATCCAACTGTAATTCCCATGAAAACCTTAGTGACTGCTTGACCACTTTTTTCTAACGGGACAAGTGAAGCTGCAGTTACAAGCGCTATTGAAAAGAAGAGGGGATGAAACACTGCAGGTAGAATACGGAAAATGAGCATAATTTCAAACTGTGTTGTAAAAGCATAAATAATATTAGAAATAACGAACATAAATATTGCAGTTAGTAAAAGTAATTTACGATTAATTCCAGATACTAGTATTATTAGAAATGGCCCAGAGATAGCTACAACAAGAGCAAATACACTTACTAATAAGCCCGCTTGTGAAGTTGAAATAGCAAATTTTTGCGCTATTTGTGGCAACACCCCGACAATACTCATTTCTGTTGTAATAATTCCAAATACACCTAATGCCAGCATAATAATAAGTAGAGGGCTTACTTTTTTCATTTATGAAATCTCCATTCTTATATTGATTTTAAAAGTCTAAATAATAGGCCTGACAAAAAATAATCGGGCATTGTTAAAAAAATGTTTTCTTTAAGTATGTAAAAAAATATACATTCATTCATATATCTAAATAAATAGATATGTTATTCAAAAAAAAAGAAACCCTCCTCTCTATTTATAATTCCTTTTGAACGTACTCAGCAAACTCTTGTATTGTTTTTTCATTTCGACGATAATACGTCCATCTTCCAATTCGTTCGGATTCTAATAATCCTGCATTCTTCATCGTTAATAAATAATTAGAAATAACTGACTGAGCCAGTCCAGTTTTCAATTGGATTTCTCCTACACATACCCCAACTTGAAAACTAATCCCTTGTTGTAAATATGGCTCTTCTTCAAAATAATTTTCCGGATTTTTTAACCATAATAGAATTTGTTGTCTTGTATCATTTGATAACGCTTTATAGATTAGTAAAGGTTCCATAACAACATTATATCTATTTTTATAGATTTGTAAATATGTAGTCAAAGTAAAGGTCCCTCATAATTACTGAAAGTCTTTAAATATACAGGTCTTTATTCAGCTATCACACTCTACATAATCTTGAAAAGTACTACCGTAGCTATGTTTATATTTTTGCATAAAAGTTGTATAAATAATAATCCTCGCAAAAAGGCACGAACGCTGATTTAACAACATTCGTACCTTTCTGCTGTATTCCTAACTTGAATTTGAGAACGTTATTTAGGTTTAATTTATATATTTATAAATCTATGTTGTACTAAAATTCCAGTTAGCTTTATAACTTATTTTCTGAACTTTATTGTGTTAGCTGATAAATACAATGCTATATCTCTTATCTTTTCATCAGTTTCAGCTTCAATAGATTGATTTAATTGTTGTAGTAAATAGGGTCATTTGTGGTAAAAAAGAGGATAGATAGAGCGAATTTTATTTAAACTCTTCAATCCTCTTAGTTTCTATACATAAAATGTGCGACTTTAAATAAGAATTCACTATTTAAAATAGTTTCAGCTTAAAACTTGGCTTTTAATAAAAATAAACTGATACCTTGTTTTTATAGCATTCTTAATTGATGAAATCTTGAGGAACACATTCACGAACACCAGAATTTCTCAATGAGTTAAATAAAGCTGCACTGATTCTTAAAAGAACAAAGTTATCAGTGCCATTTTCTAATTCATAGATGACAAAGTATGAATTATCGACTGTAAAAATACATTTTCGTTCTAATTCAAATCCAGGTGGTACAGTAGGAAGGTTAAAACGTGGTACAACTACAGGTGTATCTCCTTCATCTCTGATAAAATTGAAAGTTTGTTGGTCAATCTCATAGATATTGACTGGATCAATCTCCACACCTTTTTCTGGAATTGTAATTTCATCTTCAACTAATAGGAAAAAGCGTTCGTTTCGAAAATTGAAAAGACCTCTCGCCCCAATTTCAAATGATGCCATTTTATATTCACCTCCATTCCTATATATAAGTTATTCGTATGGAATATAATTCTTTGGACTATAAGGAAGGTAGAGTGAAGAATAATTAAAAAGATATTCATAAAGTTGTTTAAAAATGGACTATAAAACCCTAACTCGGAAACTAGTTGTAATGTGGAAGCGAAAAAATGTATGAATTATTTGGTTTTGAATATGTTGAACTAGAATTTGAAATTGATGTCTCATATTCTGAACATACAACAGGCGATAGGGAAGAAATTTATTTTTGGTGAACAATTAGGGAAGGTAATGCTCAAGAAGAACACTTTTTAGTAATTGTTTAAAAATATTTACTATATCAATACGTGTTTTTTTTGCAATAGTTATAGTGAAATCCCTTCACATTCTGTATATTTGTGTATGAGGAGGAGATTAAATGGCAAGAAAATTGATTTTACCAATACTTTTTGTAATATTAGGTGTTTTGATGTCAGCGTGTAGTCAGGATCAGGAAAAAGATAGCAACAAGGGTGGAGATGTTAAAGTAACGATTCCAGCTATATTTTTCGAAGGACAGGACATCGACTCTGTTATTTCTAAGGCAAAAAATAGTGGGATTAAGGAAGTCATTAAGAATGATGATGGTTCTTTAACTTATAAAATGTCTAAACCAGAGCACCAAGAAATGATGAAAGGTTTAAAAGAAGGAATTTTAGCGAGTGTAGATGAAATTAAAGCTAGTGAAGAATTCAAATCTGTAAAAGATGTTACTTATAACAAATCCTTTTCAGAATTCACACTAACTGTAGACAAAAAAGAGTTTGAAAATAGTTTCGATACAATGGCATCGTTAGGGCTTGCACTAACAGGCATGTACTATCAATTATTTAATGGTGTAGGTGTTGATAATTATAAAGTTACAGTAATTTTTAAAGATGAATCAAATGGAGAAGTAATTAATACAATTGTTTATCCTGATGATTTAAATGAAAATAAGTAATTTAAAGAACACCTACATGGGTGTTCTTTTTATATAGCACATGAAAATGATTTAGCACTACTTATAATCATGTGGATTTTCTTATAATGCCGAAAGAGAGTTGTACAAAAAAAATAAAAAGCCACTCATTTTGAGTGACTTATTCCATGATTGGAGTAGCTACAAATCTGTTATTCCAAAAAAGATGCCTATTTATCTAGGGAAACGAGGAAACATTTGGTTTCCGAAGCCAGGGAAGAACGGATTCATACCTGGGAAAAACGGGGTCCCGCCTGGGAAAAATGGGTTCATACCTGGAAAAAATGGTCTCCCGCCTGGGAAGAACGGGTTCATTCCTGGGAAAAACTGGTTCCTACCAGGGAAGAATGGGTTCGTACCTGGGAAAAACTGGCCCCCGCCTGGAAAAAACGGGCTCATACCTGGAAAACCTGGTCTTCCGCCTGGAAAACCTGGGCTCATACCAGGGGGGAATTGGCGTCCATCATTAAAACGCATTGGATTTACCATTTTTTTAACTCCCTTCAATTGATATAGTATAGGCTATGTTCATTTCATGAAGTTGCTTAGTCTAAGACACAGGTTTGGGATCTTTGCAAAGGCCGATTTGGATTGTTTACATAATGGCTTTTATTTATAGAAGTTTTCAGGAATGTGATAGTTCATGACAAAAATCTTACCATTTTTGCTGTGGCGATTGGTTTTTGTTAAGGAAAACATAAACATAATATTGACCATCAATAAACAAGGCAGAGGATGTAAGGTTTATAGGGAGTTACTGGGCATATGGATAAAGCTGGAGCAGATTAGTAATTTTGCGTAGGATAGCTAAGTGAAGATTTGAAAGATATTGTTCAGTAAAGGAAGCGTGTATAAATGTTAAAAGAAAAAAGGAGTAATTCCTACGCAAAAGGTTAATCACTCCTAACACGAAATCTATTATTTTTCAGTTTTGTCTTTATATCTCTAGATAATAGGACTTAACATTTTAAGGATAATTGAAGCATTTACGTTTATTTGTGTGCCTCCTGCTAAAGTTTGAAGGATTACTGCTGCTGCAGAAGAATGGTTCCTAAGTGTAAGAAACCCGCCGGATGGTATAGAAATTATTACCTGACCCGTGTTTTGTTGAGTACCGGCTCCTGAACCATAGACTGCCTGCGTCACCGGTGCACCATTTAAAAATAGTGTGAATTGGTTAGATTCAACACCTGATACGATGAAAGTAACCTCGTAGATTCCTGGTCTAGTAACAAAAATTTGAGAGGTTCCAGGAGCATGCGTAATTCCCGGTGTAACTATACCTGTTGAATCAAAAATAATATCTGCTTCTACAGCGACAGTTTCAGGACTTAGATTATATATATATCCGTATTCGCATAGACCACTACATGCTGTTGGTATTACAGGAGGAATACCAACAGTAATTCCACAGAGGTCCACTGCTTTGAATGGTCCTATTTGGCTTCCGCACAAGCAGGAACGTTTATTACAGTTACTACAGTTATCCATTTTTTCACCTCCATTCGTAGTATTTTATTAGAGTGAAATATGGAGTAAAGGGCAATAGGCTACAATCAATTAATCATTTAGACTCATTATTAATGTTATTTTAAAAAAAGACCACTCGTATGAGTCTTTCTAGCTATTCAACAAGCCCCTGTTAGTTCAAGAATAATAAAATTACTAATTATTAATGACTAACGACTCACTAAATATTTTTAATTTCATCCCTTATTCAATTAGTCTGCCCTACAGCTGTTATTTTGCAAGTTGAAATTGCAAATCTAACGATTGTTTCAGGACTTATTGGTAAAGTACCTAACACTATGCCAAGACCTGTTTGTTCCACAATAAAATCTGCTGCAATAGAACCATTAACTGCTAAAAGATTAACTGTTGAACCTATAAGTGTATCTAGCAATTGTCTGATCGGTCGTTCGCGACAATTACATTCGCACCCTGAATTAACAGGTGGCAACAAGTTGATAGTAGGTCCTGGTGGTAAAAATCCTACCCCTGTAACATCAGAAATGTTTACTTCAAAGGTTGTCACACCATCTGTAACAGTAACTAAAAAATCATTCACTTCAGTAATTGTGAATAAAAAAAATAGAGGAGGTACATTTGGTGCGTCTGCAACAGTGCCAAGAATTACAGTTTGCCCAACAAGCTGCTGTAAGACGGACTGAAGTGGAAAAACACAACAGTCACAAAGACACGAAGAGGCGGGGGCTGAAGGACAGCAACTATTAAGTGCTGTGTACTTAACTGGCGGACAATGTCCGTTAGGTTTTATTCTAGTAATTTTCTTTTTTTTAGACATAATTTCACCCCACTATTTCTTTTATAATATGTTTAAAAGAAATATGAGATTGGATTAAAACCTATTTAGGTTTGAACAAAGATACTTTATGTGAGCAGCGCTTACTGAACAATATGAAGATTAAACGTAAATAAAGCGATTAAAACGTCGCTCCAAAAAACTCATCCCATGTGTAATTGTTGTAGATGACATAATAGGCGTAGCAGTTTCTAATAACGGAACCTATTAAACAAATAAAGTGAAAATTCATCACTCGAAAAAATGGACGTATTTAGTGCCGATTAGACCAGACTGAAAGGAGTGGCAGGATGGAAATTTACTATTATCCAGGGAAGAAAATTAAGGTTACTTTTACCGATAATCAATCTCTGATTGGAATTGTTGATCATTGGACTTCTCCAGCCGATAGTGAAGAAGGCATTCATCAATTAACAATCAAACCAACGGAAGGTACGCTTAAAGGACAACTAGTTAACTTTAATGAAAATGAAGTTATAACAATTGAAATAATTGAGTAGAAGTATTTAACCAATAAAAAAGGTTGAATGCTTTTATTGTCCAATATAGTGTATTGCATTATTTTAAACATTAAATATCCAGAGTAGCGTAGAAGATTCGTCTCTTAAATTCAAAAAAAAAATTTTAAAACTTGAAGGATTTTTACATATAATGTCTAATATAGTAAAAGTAACACAAAAAAAGATGAAGGAGTGAATGTATTAATGAAAAAGAAAAAAACAATATGGTCAGTGGCTACAGCAACTCTTCTAGTTGTAACTTTATCATTTGGTGCGGGCGCAAGTGCGACAAACGATCAAGGAGGAGGTAGCAGCGGAGGGTATCCTTCTAAACCTCCAACATGTGTTCCTGGAAAGGCATGTCCAATCCAACCTTAAATGTTTAATGAAAACTAAACAACTTTCAAAGGGCACCCAAATATGGGTGCTTTTTTCCTTCCTGCTGAATGACGTTAAAAGTCAAAAAGAATTCCTAACGTGCGTACTACGATAATGCGGAATAGGAGGTATTGCAGATGAAAAAAGAAGATTTAATTGCAATGGGGTTTAGCGTGGAACAAGCAGACGTACTTATCAGTAAATAGGGAACAATGATTCCCAAAGAACGATTCGATGAGGTAAACAAAGCAAAGAAGACTCTCGAAACCCAACTAACTGAACGTGATAACCAACTTGAAGAACTAAAGAAGGTGGATGCTGAAGGTCTTCAAAATAAAATTTTCTAGAAAGAGTAGCCGACAAGCAGTTTAACCAAAAAACTAACTTTCTTGTGAAGAATATACTTAAACTAACGGGGCTTAATAAATTGCAAATATATCGTTTGGAACAAATGTAATAAAAGGAACAAATGTAAAACATGTAGCATGTTTTTGATAGGAAAAATATGATGTAATCTTGGAGGTAGGTCGGTGTGGTAAGGTTTCCCTCTCTTGGTATTTATAAAAACTTAAGTATTAGGGAAAGACAGATCGACGACCAACCAGCGCTTGGCAGACTAGTTCGGAGCATGACATACACGGCCGGTTCATAATTTTTAAGAGATTAGGTATCTTAATTAATATAAAAAGTTATAAATTTACAACAATTTCCATGACTCTCTTTTTTATAGTATGATAAATATAGATGAAATTTAAAGAGGAGTGGAAAGGTATGCTAAAAATTTTACCAATAGTTTTTGCAATCATAGCAATATCTCTTTCAGTTTATGGACTCATTACACGTGATTACCAGCTGAATTTCCTAATGATATTCTTCTTAGGTTTATCTATGTTAACCTTAGGAATTAGAGAATTTCAAAGTAAGAGAAAAGCTTATGGTTTGTTTCTAATAGGAGTATTTTTATTTTCAACATATGCGTCTATTCAAAGTTTCATATGGTGATAAATAAAGGAGTGGTTATCATGCGAAATTCGTCCACTTTCCATTTTGATCAGCCAATCTCACTAAACCACACTTACTATAGCTACAAAGTGCACGGATATGCACTATAAATCTAAAACAAAATTACGAAATAACGTAGTACGCTCTGCCACGATGTCAAAAGTGGGCTCTCGACATTTACCACCATATTTAAGCTTTCATCTTAGGATGGAGGCTTTTTCTTTTGCTTTGAAAACTGCATCAAACAGCTAAAACACCTTGTTATGATAGGGCAGAGTTTGGTGTGGTTTTGAAAGTAAGAATAGTAGAATAAGATTCCAATTCGTTGACTCTTGCATTATTATAAAGTTTGGGGAGATATTGGTATCCTCGCCATCATGTATAACAACGGAGGGTTCAAATGACACCAGAGCATATTGTTAAGAAACTTTTTGAAGAAGTACGTTCAGGGAAAAATCCAGATTATGCAACTGAATTAATGGCAGACCAAGTATTGGCACACCAAGTTATTTCAGAAGAAGAATTTACGGTTATAAGAACGCCAAAAGATTATGCTGAACATGTTAAAGAAATGATAGATGCATATGGCGATTTTTCATTAGAAATACAAGAGTTCATGGTACAAGATAATAAAGTATATGTACGTTGGAGACAAGTTGGTACGCATGTAGGAGATGTCGATGGATATCAGCCTACGAATCTTCCAATTATTGAAATAGCGAGCGCAGTTTATAGAGTTGAAGATGAAAAAATAGCAGAATATTGGATACAAATTGATCGGGCTGGTATCGAAAACCAACTGAAACGCAATAAGAATAATTAACATCCTTCGGGATGTTTTTCTTTTGCCCTGAAAAGTAAGTATCGAGCAGAGTTTCCCTCCCTTTGATTCGTTGGTACTTGCTTTTGAGAGCGGAAAAATATTACATATATTTCATCTTCTGGTTGGTGATGAAGATGAAAAGAGATTTGAATTTAGTAAGAGAATTATTATTACTTATTGAGAGTAACGATGATAGTAAATAGTGGCTGTTTTCTCAAAGATTGTTGCATCTCGTTTGGCTACCTTCTTCAACTAAAGCACTACACTGCATTGAAGAAGCTTCTCACACAACTTATATAAATATATTTATTTTACCATTTATGTTATAATAATCCTCTAATGGAGGGGTGTTTTTGAAAAAGATAATTGGATTAAGTTCTATTCTATTCACTGGTATCATATTATCCGGATGTTCAGATATAATAGATGATCCCAATATTGAAATTGCTATTAAACAAGAAACTGGAAACGGTAGTATTGAATTATTAACACCAAAGATTACAACAAAAGATAATCAATTAGAATTTATGACTGAGGGAATTGATGAAAATAAAGTAACCTTTATTAATGTTGCCAATAAAACAGTATTTGAACAAAAAATAAAAAATGATGAATCCTACAAACTTAACATTATGGATATCAAAGATGCTCATAGGACGGACTACAAGCCCAAAGTTCAACTTTGGCAAACTATAGATGATACTGAAGATGGCGATATAGTAATCTTTAAACAAGTTAGATATACAGTTGAAAAAGATTAATTTTATAGTTATTTAATTTTAATTTGATGAATAAAAATAAACCCAAATACTATCTTCTTCAACTAAAATGATTAGTTAGTTGAATAGCAACAATCTTTACGAAAACAGCCTAAAGAGTTAATCATCCCAGAAGACTTGGACAGGGAAGTGGTTGCATACCATTTATAAATACTAGAGCAAGCTGGATATGTGAAAAATAACACGCAATGGGCTGATAACAAAACTTTCATTTTGATAGCATCAATGACGTGGGATGGACATGAATTTTTAGACTCTGTTAAAAATAATGGAATTTGGAATAAAACTAAAGAAGGTATGTTGAACAAAGGGTTAGTAAAATAATGAAAAAAAACCAGGTACTCAATTTGAACTGCACCCCGTCAAGTAGACAGTGGAAATAATAAAAAATGTATTAAGCGGCTTGAGCCCTGAATTCTAAAGGACTCAAGCCGTTTAATCGTTTCTGGTAGCGATAATGATTATAAAAATGAATATAGTCATCAATCGCTTGTTTTAACTCTCCATATGAATCGTACTTATGTAAGTAATACTTCTCACACTTCAGTGTGCCCCAAAATGATTCAATTGGTCCGTTATCAATACATCGACCAACACGCGACATACTTTGCGTCATATTGGCTGTGTCCATGATTCGCTTAAATTCCTTCGAAGTATATTGAAAACCTCGATCACTATGTATTAATGGCTGCTCGCCTGATTGTAATGATTGCATGGCTGATTTAATAGTTTTGAAAACAAGGGAATTATTATTCGAATGACCCAACACATAACTCACAATTGAACCATCATATAAATCGATAATTGCGCTTAAATAAGCTTTTATTCCGTTCCCATACTTAAACTCTGTAACATCTGTACACCATTTTTCATTTGGCTTTTTCGATGTAAATGCTCGATTTAATACGTTCTCCGCCACATGATGAGCTGGGGATTTACTATAAGGCTTGCGCTTTCTCCGAATAACAGACTTCAATCCACTAATTTGCATTAAACGATAAATACGCTTCTCGTTAACCATCGTTTGATTATTTTCTTTTCGCTGACGATTGATTGCCAATGTCATACGACGATAGCCGTAAATACCATCTACTTGTTGGTAAAGAAGATGAATGTCCTTTAAATTGCTTTATTTTCAACTTCTCTGTTAGAGGGCTTGCGACTTAGCCACTTATAGTAAGCAGCACGTGAAACACCAGCGATTTCACATAGTAAAAGAATCGAAAGTTCTTCCTCTTTATGTAATTCTTGAATCGCTAAATAGCGTTGTTGTAGACGAATTTGGCTTAGCGATGCCTCCTTTCGATTTCCTCTAACTTTTTTAAAAATAGATTTTCTGCACGTAAGTGTTCATTTTCACGCTCAATACGTTGAATCTCTAATTTCAATTTCTCCTCAACGGTTAATTTGACTTCATCTTTTGTGCAACCACGGCGATCACGTAATCCCTCTGCACCGTTCGTTTCAAATTTCTTCGTCCATTGATACACCTGTTGATACGAAACACCATAGGTGTGCGCTGCCAACTGATAATTTTTCTGGTGCTTCAAACAGTAGTCGACAATTTCAATGCGCTCCTCAAAAGTGGTCTTTCTTCCTTCTGCCATAGCTTGACTCATTCCTTTACCTGAATCTTTTAATTCACTATGACCAGTATACTTTTTTACCCACCTTTATAAAACAGAGGTACTGCTAATCTCATATTTCGCTAACACCTCCATCTGTGAATAATTCTGTTGAATGTAGTTTCTCACAGCCGCTAATTTTAACTCTTTTGAATAGAATTTACATGTTCCACCTGCCTCATATTTCATTTTCCATCTATGAAAAGTTTGATGATCTAATGAAAACCTTTCACACAATTCATTGATTGAATAGTGACCTTCTTCGTACAATAAAGGATATGTAGTTTTAACTCGAGTGGATGTTTACTTCGCCCCATAAAAAATGCTCCCCTTAGATAAACAGATTTTATTTTTTAATCTGTCTACCTAATAGGGAGCATATCATAATTTGAGCCTGGGCTTTTTTGTTTTTATTCTATTTTCTCTAGAATTTTTACTTGGATAGTTAAAACAATTGTAGTTATTGATGCAATAATTAAAATGCCCATAGAAGATAATTGTACAGATGTTAGGTGAAGAGTTTTTATCCAAAAATATCCTGCAATTATAGAGATAAAAGATGTCAACGCGGAAATAATTAAACCTAGGTATCCTAATTCGTCTAACTTCTGTTCTGTTAAACCTATAAGGCTTAATATCTTAGTGAAAATACCTGTAATTATAAATAATACAAAAGATAAAATAAATAATGACATTATTCCTGAATGAGTAATTGTATCTGGCATAGATTTAACTAAACCCATCATAATAAACGCTGGTAGAAATATAGGCAATATTAAACTTAGAATAATAAGAAATGAAAATAAAAATTTCTTTGAGTTGCTCATAATTCCTCCGTAAAATTAGTATAAAAGTTTGATTAAAATATAACATAATAAAATATTTAAATAAATTTTATTATTTTTTCAGATAAAAAAATGATTTTATTCCTATTATTTTATTTTCTTCTTGTCAAAATACAAACATATGTTCCGGAATGAGACAAACGAATGTTCTTCTTTTTGAGAGGTGTGGAATGATGAAAGAACAACTGATTAAAGCAATGCAACGTAACCAATTTTTAAACATGATGTACATGGCGAAAGACGGTACAGTGTCACAAAGGCGTATCAAGATTACTAAAATTGTTGGTGATTCGTTTCAGGCGTATTGTTTTACAAGGCAAGCCAAACGTACATTTATGATTGATAGTGTATTAGCAGTTGTTCCAATCGTCCATAAGGAGCGTTCGATTGTATGCTGAATCCTGAACAACGGCGACTATTTCTTAAATTCTTAATTCTAGAAATGGCAGTCCAATCATTGCAACGTGATTTCTCAGTAATTGAAAATCTGAAAATGAGTAAAGTTTATTTGCCAATCCTCGAAAGGTTACTAAAAGACATAACCCAAGATTATTACGATTCAAAAAGGTTGTTGGCAAAAGACAAAATAAGATTAGTAAAGATAGAAAAGATAGACGAATATTTTAGTGATGTGCATATAGCTACAATTAGGTAATGATGTGGTTCTCCGATATTCTAATATGGCACTAAAAACGCAGGTAGAAAAATTATTAATTAGTCATTTAAAGTAATGAACAGGTTCTCGAATGAGGCCAATTTTTTATGTACAAAAAAAGCCACTCGATTGAGTGACTAGTATTAATGATTTCTTTACTATTTAATTATAAACGGGTTAATAATAAACCATAAGTAAAAGATACTGTAAATAAATTTTGAGAGTATAAAATATTTTGTGTAAATAACTGAAGACATAGAAAAAGGAAAACCTTTTCTTGGTAGAATTAAGTCACCACAACCAATCCTAGAAAAGAGGTCTTCCCTATGAATCAGTTTACAACAGAAATCGTTCAAGCTCTAGTCCAAAAACAAGATATAACTGAAGTTTTTCGCTCACATTTAGAAACAGCCGTGAATTCGCTGCTGGCTACGGAATTGACCGAATTCCTAGATTATGAAAAATACGATCGAATTGGTTTTTAATTCAGGTAATTCTCGCAACGGTTCTTACGAACGCTCATTAAAAACAGAATTCGGTGAGCTGACGATTCAAATTCCACGTGATCGCAATGGTGAATTCAAACAACAGACCGTTGCACCTTATAAACGTACGAATGATACGCTTGAAGAAACTGTAATTCACCTGTTCAAAAAAGGCATTACGATGTCTGAAATCTCGTCTTTAATCGAGAAAATGTACGGGCATCATTACACACCGCAAACCATTTCAAACATGACAAAAGCTATTTCGGAAACAGTAGAAGCGTTCAATAATCGCACGTTGCACAATCGCTACATCTGCGTTTATTTAGATGCGACTTATATCGCTGTTCGTCGTGATACCGTTTCAAAAGAAGCAGTGTATATTGCCGTAGGCATTCGTGAAGATGGCTCAAAGGAAGTACTGGCTTACACAATCTCCCCAACAGAATCTGCATATAACTGGCAAGAACTATTAAAAGAGTTACAAGAACATGGCATAGAAGATGTTCTATTATTCGTTTCAGATGGTTTAAAAGGCACGGTTGACGCAATTCAAACCGTATTTCCGAAAGCGCAGTATCAGACGTGTTTAGTACATGTTGCACGTAATATTTCGCATAAAGTTCGCGTAGAAGATCATCAGGCTATTTGCGATGATTTCAAAACAGTTTACAAAGCAACAAACAAAGAAAATGGTCAAAAAGCGCTCGATACGTTTTATGATGTATGGAAAAAAACGTATCCGAAAGTCGTTAAATCTTTAGCAGATAATGCGTATTTACTGACGTTTTATGACTTCCCTAAGGATATTTGGCGAAGCATTTATTCGACGAATTTAATTGAATCGTTCAATAAACAAATCAAGAAATATACGAAACGTAAAGAACAATTTCCAAATGAAGAATCATTGGAACGTTTCCTTGTGACGCAATTTGAGGACTATAATCAACGCTTCGCTACAAGATGTCATCTAGGCTTTAACAAAGCTCGATCAGAACTCACGGAGATGTTTGAAAAGCTGTACGCCCCAGCAGAATAGACAGGATATGCCAGCTTGAAATTAATCTTATGAATAAGTGATAGATAAATACAAAGTGATATTCTACCCGAAAGGGTTGGAAAGTCATTTACACAAAAATATTGACGCTCCCTAAATTTTTTTCTACTATTAAATATACCTGTCCGGGTGAAGTTTTAATTATAATTTATTCATGATGTACATTTTTTAGAAAAAATCCATGTACCCCACATCGTACCTCAGTTAAATACATTTAAATACACTTAGTTAGATAGGTATAGAATCCCTCATAGAAACAAAACCTTGATATTATGCACATCAAAAAATTAAAAACATCAGGATAGAAACCAAGGTCATAAGTTATGCTTATCAGTATATTTTTCTAAACCCCTTGATACTAAAGGGGTTAGGGGAGGTAAGTATAAACTGTACCCCAATCCGTACCCCAATTTTAATTGTTTATAGAGATTTATCAAAATTTAAGATTTGGTTCATCACTTGCATGGCCTGTTTTTCTCTTTCAGCAAAAGAATGCGCATATGTTTTTAGCAATGTTGAATTAGTCATGCCAAGAATTTTTGCAACTGTTGTAGGTGGTGTTCCTGAAGCGATAGAGATAGTAGCAAATGTATGTCTCAAGCCATGCGGAGAAATTAGTTTTACACCATAAATCTCATGCATTTGTATCAAAGTTAATCTGGCAGCCTCCTGATTTAAAGGTTTACAAGTATTACTGATAAAAACTAAGTCATCATCTTGATGTTGTTTTCCATAGGCTAGTTTTTTTTCAATACACCATTTCCTATATCGCTCTAACTGCTTTGCTAAATCATCTGTCATATCAATGGAACGTATACTATTAATTGTTTTTGCAGATCTTTCCCCATAAAAATCGCGAGTCCGACTAATATAAATAATTTTTTTTGTAAAATCCACTTCAGACCATCGTAGAGCCTTCGCTTCTCCTCGTCTCATCCCTGTAGCAGCTAGAAGTGCTATTAAAGTATATCTTGAAATATCACAAGATTGTCTAATGCAGTTTAACAAATGTGTTAACTCAGTCGGTGTTAAATAATTTCCTTCAACTTCATCATTATTTGTTTCTCCACACGTGGTAACTCAGCCTTCGCTATTCGATTTTTATCGATTATTTCATCTTCCACCGCTGCATTTATACAGCCTATAAAAAAATTATGATATGTTGCAATGCTTTTTGGGGCAGCAATAGGTATTAATCTATCAATAAATTGTGATTGATAGATGCTTTTTGTAAGTCGATAAAGTTTAAATTGCCCAATAAAAGGCTTTATAAAAGAGTCAATAATATTACGATATGTTTTAGGTGTAGTTCCTTTCCACTTTGATTTTTTTCGATCGTAATATATGTCTACCCAATGTGAGACGGTCACGTTATCATTTAGCGCAATCTTTTCTCCTCCATTTAAAATTGTACCTTTTAAAGTAATTAGAGCTTTTTCAGCATCAAGTATAGTGTCAAAATTATATTTCGATTTCTCTCTACGTTTACTGTTATGATCGTAGTATTTGTAACGATATGCATATTTCTTTTTTTTATCGGTATCAATATACCAATATATATCCTCTTTTTTTGTTGCATTTAGTTTGTATCTAGCCATTTTCGTCCACTTCCTATCTAACTGACCCGGACAGGTGCATATATTAGAGTTTAAGGACAATTTAGAACATCACTCCTTTCACAGTAACTATTAAGCAGATAAGCCATATTAAACTCACTTATGAACTGTCCTATATTCATCATCCCATATTTAATAAGGTCATATTATGCAACCTCTGCATAATATGTTTATTGTTATATTGTGTTAATCTCCTATAAGCAAAATCGTATTCTACGTTAAAAATTTGCATTACCTCCATAATTGTTTGTGCTGTATGATCGAGTATCGACAATGCCTCTAACATAAAAGTAGGAATACAAGCGTGGTACATAAAATTGTTAGCCTTGTATTCCTGGTGCTCACGAAATAGGGGATACATATGAAATTGATCGCCTGTATGAAGCAGGACATGTGATAGTTCATGGCAAAAGTCTTGCCATTGTTGCTGTGGCGATTGATTTTCATTAAGAAAAATATAATGCAGCCCATTAATAAATAAGGCTTGACTCTTATCTGACCAATAAAAAAATTTCAAGCCCATTCTAAAGGCTATTTCTTCAAAATTCAGTAGGATAGGGTCCATAATGCCCAAACGAGTGTAAAACTGTTGGACATAATCTTTAAGGTGAGTATAGTGCAAGTGAATCACCCCTAATAAGAAAACGAGAATGTGTGTTCTATTTAAGGGTACAATAAAACCCCACTTTTGGGAAGTGGGGCTACTTGGAGATGAATGCTTGAATAAGAGGTATGGCAATCGTTGCAATTAAAGTCACTTGGTTGTTGGCGAAAGCCTTGAGCACAGCATCGACTTTTTCAGGTTGTCATATAGAGTTCGACTACTTGATGTTTCTAAAAAAACTTCTCTGTGTCTTCAATTTTAGAAATAAGGTTAGGTATATCTCTAAATGAAAGGTTGTTTAGACAACTTTTTAAGAAGTACGTAGTCTCATTATTATTTTTATTAAATCGGGAACCTAATCGGGCGTTAATGAAACCAGTCTCTTTAAGAATAGGGTTTTCATCCAAAAATTTTGCTATTTCATTTGATTTAACTGTATATAGTTTTATATCTTCCTTTTGATTAACATACTGACCAACTAAATACCCTACGATTGTAGAACCTTGTGTTACAACTGAAGAAATAAAGAAATCACTTAATGGATTACCTTTTTCAACTGAGTATTCTTCAGATGTTAACTTTAATAATTTTATGTAAGAGTCTGGATTTGGTAATACAATCGTTACTCCCTCAAACTCTTCAAATTTCCCTAGTGAGTCAATTTCATCCTGAGTGTAGTAAACCTTTTTCTCTTCTTTTGTAATATCTTCTATGCTAGTAACAGCAATCTCTTGAGAAGATCGTGAAGTATCTATATTAAATTTTTCACTAATTACTTCAGATATTGCCTCTTGAATACTCTTCACTATTAAAGGGCGAGAGGTGTTAATAAACTGTTGAGTTACCTTAAATTTAAACCGTTCTTTAATAACAAATTTGATAAAATCATCATTTGGAGATTCAAAAATTTCTTTAATTACAGATTTAAATGATTGAAAATATATTAACGATTCAGCGAGGATTTTTACTGTTTCTTCATCATATAAATTTTTAGAAAACTTAATCAGATTTTCAAAATCCTCTTCATTATGATTTATAATATTGAAGATAAAAAAGGGCTTAGAATCCATTATATTTGAGTTATTTAAATCAGTAAAAAAGTGATACTCAATTCCATTTGTTAAGATACCTAATTTAACACTAGGGAATGTGCTGAAATATCTACTTAATTGTGGGGCGCTTTTATTGATTTTCGTATTGATCGATTTTGCCTCAATAAAAATTCGAGGTTGCCCATTGATTGAAATAGCATAGTCTACTTTTTCATTTTTTTTATGAAAATCAGCTGTGAATTCTGGAGTGACTTCTTGGGGACTATAAGTATCGTAACCTAACCCTTTAAGCAATGGTAAAACAAGAAATTGTTTTGTAGATTCTTCATTTTTAATTAGTTCACTATTTTCGGATATCACGTTGTTTAATAATTCTATAGTTTCTTTTAGATTCATTTGTACACTCTCCCTTTATGTTTGAATTAATACAAGGCAACTATTTTGTATACGGTAGTCGAATAGATTGGTTAACTTTCAAAAGCACAGCCAAGTTCAGTTCAATCGTATTTTGCTCCATCTTCAGAATAAAAATTTCTCATAGGATTAAATCCATTTTTTATATTAGTAGTCAATAAATATTGCGTAAATATACCTATAAAAATGACAAAAAAATAATATAACATAAATAAGTAATTTTTCCAATAAGGGTGCTATTAAAGGACATGTTTATAGCATGTCCTTTTCATAGATATTATTAAGTTACTTTTAGTCTTAATTAAAAATCGTTTATTTGGTTTTCTCCAAATAACGATTACAATTCACCTTTATCCTTCAAAATTTCCCACATCTTACGCAGCTTTTCTAAGTCCTCTTCCTTCGACTTCGGCAACTCTTTGTACCATTTTTGCAGGGTAGGGTTGTTGGCGAATGCTTGGAATTTAGCCTCTTCTTTTTCTTGTTGAGAAAGCTGTTTAGGTTCATCTGTATTACCAAGTAAATAATCAGTTGTTACATTGAAATGGCTCGCTATTTTTTGTAGTAATTTAAAATCAGGCTCTCTTTTCCCAGTTTCATATTTGGATAATGCAGAATATGTAATGCCCAATGAATTAGCTAAATGTTCCCGACTGATATTTTCTTGTTCTCTCAGCTTTTTTAACTTTTCATGAAACATTAGAGCCCTCCTTTATGTATTTATTGTATTAATTTTTATTTTACACTTATTGTCCAATAAATAATTTAATTTGGACAAAATGTGTAATAATATTTGACTTTGGACGAATTGTCTATTAAATTGTATTTAAGGACAAAATGTCTAATAAAAATGAGGTGAGAAAATGCGAGCTTATTTGAAAGAACTTCGCATAAATAATAATTTTAATGTGCAACAAATGGCTCAACTGTTGGATATTTCTAAATCACACTATTACAAAATAGAAAGTGGTATTAGAAATCCTAATTTTGCCCTTGCTGGAAAAATCGCAGCATTATTTAACTGTAGTGTAGATAAAATTTTTTTTGGGAATGAATTGGACGAAACGTCTAATTTTAATTAAACAAAAAGCGTAATTTAAAATTCGTATTTTATCCGTCCAAATAACACACGAAGCGAAAGCAACGCTAATCCAGTAAAGGGGGTGAGAGAGTTGGACGGTACTCGTAAAAAGTTCAATATTGACAAGCTACTAGTTGCATCAGGCTGTCTAGCTCAGGTTGGAGATGACTAAGATGAAATGGAAAATTTTCTAAATTATTTTATCAAGATTTTTCGTATTGAGGGGGGTGCCATCTGAAATGGCTATTCAAGAAAATGACTTATCTCAATTAGTTTTAGAAAAAACTGGACTTAATAAAAAGGTTTTATTAGATAGGTATGATCGTATGGCACAAGATACTCTCAGACAGCGAACGATGTATTGGGATATTGATGATCTAGTTAGAGAAACTAGATACAGTAAAGCTTCATTAGAAAAATATATTATTTGTGATCCTCGTATGAAGGAAAATCAAAGGCAGCTTGGACCGAGATTTAAACGAGTATGGTTATCTGAACCAACTGCCATTGTTTTAGAAGAAATACTTAATAATTAATTTCAATAAAATTACCCGGACAGGTACGTAATATTTTGAGGAAACAAGGTATTAGGAGAGGCCAGGGCAATGGCCTCTAGATAAAACAAAGTACCAATCTAGTAGAAATCCAAGAGGTATGGGCAACTACCTCTCATCTCAATACTAAAGCTAACTTCATAAAGAAACTATGCAACGGCTGCATAGTATGCACAATACGCATAAAAGGATGGATAAATATGGACTTTGACATTGGGACATTAATAAAAAAGTGTCGTAAGAAAGCAAAGCTTTCACAAGAGGCTTTTGCAGATTTGATGCACACAACACAATCAACGATTAGTCGTATAGAACAAAATTTGATTGCTTGTGAGGCTAAATTCTTAGCCAGAGCAGCAGCAGTCACAAATTCACAAGATGTTGTTGTGGCTACCTTGTTTAGCACTGATGCAGCACTTCAATTTTTACAAACAGTACCTATGTTTATAGGAGGAATGTTCTTATGGATATTGTAGAAACATTAAAACTGAAAATAGCTATGTTAGAGGCTTGTAATGAGGATTTATTAGTGGCTATTGGCGTTCATAACGAGCGAGGAGAGTATCATCTTTCAGCAGAATGCATGAGAAAAATCAAGAAAGCAACATATGAAATTGAGAGATTAAAAGCACATTTACTTGATCAACAAAATTTCCTTTGGGTTATTAAAGATTTACAAGAAAGAGGACTGCTTAGTGAGGTGATTAAAAAGTATGCGTATCAAGCCTAGAGCGTGGCGCCACATGACATTAAAACAGAGGTTAATTTATGTACATTTCTTTTGTGATAAAAAGTTGTTAGAGAAATTAATTGGCAATAAAAAGACTGTTTAATCATTGCGGGATTAAACAGCCAATAAACTATGGAATATAGAAACATTTTAGCATGAAAATTGAACGTTTGCGAGTGTTATCTCGCTCTCGTCAAGCAGCTTACAGTACTGTCTCCCTACGGTATTGCTTTGCCACTGTGAGTTGCTTGATGGGACGCCATCAGAAAGAAGGTGGGAATCATGAGTATTGATCAATTCAAGCCAAAGATGCGAGAGGTACGTATAGACACAGAAGTGTTTGAGGAACGATTTGCTGAGTATGACATCATCAGTGAGTTTACCGGGATCATATTTACATTAGTAGCAATTGAGGACAATGTACGCTACACAAGCTTTGTCACAAAATCATATGCAGAAGTTTTACGTAAACAAAAGGAGGTTATAGCGTGAAACAACTTATTGAAGTAGAGAATCCGATGGTGTTAGGAACAATTGAAGCTGTAAACAGTGTACCTACATTTCGATATATAGAGACAGATTTCCGTGATATCTATGGCAGTTTAATAGTTTTCAATGATGATTATATGGAGTTTTCAAATGGGGATATCGTTCATCTAGATAACATCCATACGTATTTAGAGGATAACTATAATGCCAAATTTTACACAAAAAAATAAACCACTTGGCAGAGTGGCTTACAAATCAAATATTAGAGCAATTATAGCGGACTATAGGAGGAATATCAATGAGTAACTTAGCAGAACAATTTATTAATCCAATTCCTTTTCAACAACCAAAAGGGGTACTAGCACAAGCTAGTTCCTCCCGTGAGATGGAAGAAGTAAAAGGACAAATATTTATGGCAAAATCATTTCCACGTAATTATTTTGAAGCCGAGAAACGAATACAAGATGCATGCAAAAGACCTTCGCTCGCTGGAACTTCTATGTATGCATATAATCGAGGCTCTACTAAGGTTGAGGGTGCTTCTATACGTTTAGCAGAAGTGTTAGCACAGAATTGGGGTAATTTATCTTATGGTATTCAAGAGTTGGAGCAACGTGAAGGTGAATCAGTTGCCAAAGCATTTTGTTGGGATTTAGAAACGAATGTCCGTCAAGAAAAAGTGTTTACTGTAAAGCATGTACGTAGTGCCAGAGGAAACTTAATACCATTAACAGACCCAAGAGATATTTATGAAAGAGTAGCAAGTGATGGAGCTCGTCGATTAAGAGCATGCATTTTAGGTGTTATTCCTGGGGATGTTGTAGAAATGGCAATTGAACAATGCCGATTAACACTATCTGGGCAATCTGATAAACCATTAAAAGAACGTGTCAGTGGAGCATTAGCTCACTTTAAAGAAAAGTATGGTGTTACTCAAGAAATGATAGAAGATCGCTTCGGTTATAGTGCTTCATCATTTAGTGAATTTGACCTTGTGCAATTAACGAATATCCGAAACTCCATCAAGGATGGAATGTCTATTGCAGATGATTGGTTCAATAAAGAGATTGGTAAAAACCAGTCAAGCGCTTTAGCAGTTGATTTCAAAAAGGAAAATCAAGAAGCAAAAGAAGAGGTGAAATCAGATGCACCAAACGACATTCCAATTGAACAGCCAAAATTACCACTCGAATGAGGCAAATCAGCACTACATGTCGGTGTCGCAGTTTAAGAGTGCTGTGGAATGTGAAGCTAGAACATTTGCAGAGGTAAGGGGCGAGTTCTCTCGTCCTCCTTCAACAGCATTATTAGTAGGTTCATATTTACATGCAGCCTTTGAAAGTGATACGAAATTTGCTGAATTTCTAGAACAGAACCACAACAGCATTTATGGTAGCAGAGGTGGTAAATATAAAGATTATGAAAAAGCTGACGACATGATTGAAACCATCAAAAATGACGAGTTTTGTATGTTCGCTTTACAGGGCAAAAAAGAGGTCATCTATACAGGTGAATTATTCGGTGTAAAGTGGAAAATCAAAGTCGATAACATCAATCACGACCGTGGATTTTTCAGCGATTTAAAAAGTACGCAGGAGCTTCGAAAACGATACTGGAGCGAGAAATATAATGCTTGGGTTTCGTTTGTACAAGCCTTTGATTACGTGCTGCAAATGTGGGTATATAGAGAAATTATCTTTCAAAATACAGGGTGTTACTATGATCCATACATTGTGGCAGTTACAAAAGAATCGCCACCTAATAAGGCCGTATTACACTTCGATTCAAGGCGTTTCGACTTCGAGAAAGAATATGTTCAATCAATGTTGCCAAGCATCTTAGATGCAAAGCTAGGGCGTAGAAATCCACACCGATGTGACAAGTGCGAATTTTGTCGAGCAACTAAGAAACTTAGTGGCACATTTGAAATTGAATATCTACTAGATTAGGTGGTGCAGATGGATGAATAACGTACCACACAAAGTCCTTCTGCCTGCTGGGATATTTGAGCAGGCGAGAGGGAACAACGATGAAATCAGACGCTTGGTGTTGGAATGTAGAACTAAGCTTGTCATTTCTTGCGCTTACCCGGGAAATTTTTTACTTATTTCCTAGCGTGCTCTATTAGTTTTTAGGAAGGAAAATATAAAAAAATGCACTAGTTAATGCTTAATAATATTAATAATTAGAATATTAAGATAAAGGGAGAGTGGAGGGCAAAGGGCTAAATTCAGATACGTCTATACAACTTTTTGGAATGATCCTCGTGTAGTTGAGGAAATGACAGCAGAGGACAAGTACTTCTTTCTGTATTTGCTGACAAATGAAAGTACGACTCAAATTGGTATCTATCCAATTACTAAAAAACAAATAGCTTTTGATATGGGCTATTCAATGGAAAGTGCTGGAGCTTTATTACAACGCTTTAGAGACCATCACGAGCTTATTAAATACAACGAAGATACACGGGAAATAGCAATTAAAAACTGGGGTAAATACAACCTGAATCGTGGTGGTAAACCAATTCTTGATTGTGTGAGATCAGAACTAAAAGAGGTCAAAGATACTTCACTTATTCAATGGGTTGGTGAAGGAATCCCGAATGATTCTGTACGTAACGTCTACGAGTCGTATTACGATACGTCAACGATAAGTGGACAAAAAGAAAAAGAAAAAGAAAATAAAAAAGAAGAAGAAAATAAAAAAGAAAAACAAACAACAGAGGGTGAAGTCGGTCAGTCGTATGTCACTGAGGAACAATTAGTATTTTTAACTAAATTCTATGATGAAAACATTCAAAGAGCATCTGGCTATATTTGCGAATGCATAGAACACATGGCTAGAGAAAATGATCCAGCACTTGTTTATGAGGCTATGAAAATTACAGCACTTCAACAGCCAAACAAACCAATGCAGTATACAGAACGAATTTTAACAAACTGGAGAAAGGATTTTATAACGAACGTTGAGCAACTGAAGGTCAAGGAAGAAAGAGGGAAAAACAAGCGACAGCAATCTAGCCAGTCTTATCAAAAGCAAAATGGTCGTACAGAGGTTGTTCCAGAGTGGTTCGCTAATCGCAATGATAGTGAAGAACCAAAGCCTTCTACTGAGCCTACTAGCAACACGATAGATTTCGAGGCAGAGAGACAAAAGGTTTTAGAAATGTTAGGTAAGAAGGAGAGTGTAGAGGCTTGATTAACCGAGTAGTTTTAGTTGGCCGCCTTACAAAAGATCCGGAATTACGATTTACACCAAATGGCATCGCATCATGTCGCTTCACAGTTGCAGTTAACAGGACATTCAAAGGGCAAAACGGTGAACAAGAGGCAGACTTCATAAATTGCCAAGCTTGGCGTAAACAAGCTGAGAATCTAGCAAACTTCATGAAGAAGGGCGGTCTCATAGGCTTGGAAGGGCGAATCCAAACAGGCAGCTATGAGGGGCAGGATGGCAAGCGTGTCTATACGACAGACGTTGTAGCAGACAGTATCCAATTCTTAGAGCCAAGAAACAGCACAGGGAGCTCACAGGGCGCATCAAACTACGAATCTAGTACAAATACAGGTGGACCGAATCAAGGTGGTTCACAGGGGCAATATGGCGGTAATAACAACCAGCCAAGTTATGCAAGGGTCGATGAAGATCCTTTTGCTAATAGTAAGGGACCAATTGAGGTAAGTCAGGATGATTTGCCTTTCTAAAGTGCAAAGGGTGCCCGAAAAAGAGAGCGTATGATCCTACTAAGAAATATAGAGGTTGCGAAGTATATAGGCAGATAAGTATTGGGAAAGAATTAGAACATATTAGTAATGTTCGAAGATGGTCTAAGTGACTTTTTGAAAGATATTGTTCAGTAAAGGAAGCGTGTATAAATGTTAAAAGAAAAAAGGAGTAATTCCTACGCAAAAGGTTAATCACTCCAAACACGAAATCTATTATTTTTTAGTTTTGTCTTTATATCTCTAAATAATAGGACTTAACATTTTAAGGATAATTGAAGCATTTACGTTTATTTGTGTGCCTCCTGCTAAAGTTTGAAGGATTACTGCTGCTGCAGAAGAATGGTTCCTAAGTGTAAGAAACCCGCCGGATGGTATAGAAATTATTACCTGACCTGTGTTTTGTTGAGTACCAGCACCTGAACCGTAGACTGATTCAGGAATCGGTACACCATTTAAAAATAGTGTGAATTGGTTAGGTTCAACACCTGATACGCTGAAAGTAACCTCGTAGATTCCTGGTCTAGTAACAAAAATTTGAGAAGTTCCTGGAACATGCGTAATTCCCGGTGTAACTATACCTGTTGAATCAAAAATAATATCTGCCTCTACAGCAACAGTTTCAGGACCTAGATTATATATATAACCATATTCGCAAAGTCCATTACATGTTGTTGGTGTTACAGGAGGAATACCGCCAGTAATTCCACAGAGATCGACAGCTTTGAATGGTCCTATATGGCTTCCACATAAGCAGGAACGTTTATTACAGTTACTACAGTTATCCATTTTTTCACCTCCATTTGTAGTATTTTATTCGTGTGCAATATGGAGTAAAGGGCAATAGGCTACAATCAATTAATAATTTTAGAGTTCATTATTGATATTCTATTTTACAGAAAATTGGTAACGGAATTTAAATAGTTTATATAAAAGGTCGCTGCACATCTCGAGGGATATGTGCAGCAGGGAGTGACAAAGTCTCGATGGAATAACATATGGAAGTATAAATAAAAAGAGCCATCTTCATGGTTGGAAACGGCTAAAAATAGGGTTATTTCAGTGTGGGACTGCTAAGCCATTTTGCTTAACAATACTATAACTATGTTGAGGTTGCTGGTTATGTATAGTGATTTGTCCTTGAAATAATAAAACAATTTAAGGGTCACCTGGGATAGTAGTGACCCTAAGTAACAAATCAGGAGGTACCTGTTAAACTAGTTTAGCTTAACACTACTATTTATATGATTAGTACGCTTGGGTTTTATAGTTCATTGCCTTTAAATAAAAACAAAAAAAGCCATGGCGGTCAACTAGCGCCATAGCTAAAGTGCGTGCGAGTACACTTATGTTTAATGTGTACAATTTAAGGTGACTTATACATTTAAAAAAGGTGCACCACACATTACAGCTGATTGTTTGTTATGTAATATGGGATAGCTTAGTACAAAAACATCGTGGGGCGATATTAAAAAATTATGCTATCCCAAAACTAAATTATGTTAATGGGGTTTGTAACATTACCCTTATAAAAATATTATTAATTCGTTCTGAATATGACAAAATAAAAACCCCAGTTTAAACTGGGGAGAAGGTTTGTCAGGTAAATAAATATTATTTTTCAGGAAAATCTACATGTAGTGGTGGTGGAACTAACCAACCTTTATTTTTATTAAGACGTAGTAGTTTAGCGCCGATTAGAGCTTTTGCTGCATGGAATTGACCATACATTAAAGCAATATCTTCTCTAGTTGATGTACCCATTGCCTGACTGCATGCAACTAATCCAGCAGCTAGGTCTACTGACATTGCAGCACTAATTTCTGGATCACTAAATTTTGCTCCTGGAGGGATATCTTCCATTCTTGCTACAGGTCTTTCAGGTGGAGCAGAAGGTAAACCAATACCATTCGTTTTTAGTATTTTTTCTAATTGTTTTACTTCATCCCTACTGAGTTCGATTATATCTTCAATAATTTTTTTAAAATCTTCGTCACCTGCATGATTATAGAACGTCTGATAGCCAGCAATCATACCATAGTCTGCAATTAAACTTGACCAAACACTAAATACTTCACCGTAATGCAATGGTTCATCTTTTGGATTTCCGCTAAGTATTCCCATACTACACTTCCTTTTCTGGATTTCGCCATTTTTCAAACAAGGATAGTATGGGTGGAATATTAAAAATAATTCATATGAAAAATAAGGTTACTGAACAATTTGAGGAAGGAAACAATTATAACTTAGCTTAGTCTGCTTCAAATCGAATAGCTTGAATATCTTGACAGTCTACGACAATTGTTGAACCAGGTTCTGTTTCTGGATCATTAAAGAATGCACAACAATTATTTTGATCAAAGGTAATAAAAATAACATCTTCTATTACTTGACCACCAAATAAGAAAAGATCAACTTCAGTCTGAGTTTGTAAACGTTTTAATTGATTACAAACACAACCTTTACAGCGATTAGTATCTTTCTCATGATGGCTCTCCTTTTCATGACAAGAATAGCACTTTTTCCGCATATTGTGTTTAGCCTTTCTGTTAATGCTCATTTTCAATCCTCCTTCCTAAAGTAATCCTTGCCTTTCTTTATTAATTTATGGTTTGAAAATATAACTTGATTGGCAATTGTCTAGTAAGTAATGATTTTGTTTTACAAAAAAAGAAAATGGTTAATAGACCATTTTAAGTTTTCATCGAAGTATCTCAGAAGAATTTGGGTAAAGGAATTTTCGTTGAATACGACTTGCATGATGAAGGAGCAATTGTTGAATTTACAGATGAAGATGGATATAAGGATGAGATACGGGTGTCCACTGGATTGTTAAGTATTAAAGAAACAATATGAGAAAATGTCCATTTAAAAACTTTTGGCATAACGGTCTGTGAGCCGATGGTGAGTAAAAAATCTGTCCAAAATTAACAAAAAAGCCGCAGCGTCATCATACGCTACAGCTCGAATTGGTTTATGCCCTTTTAGGCTAGTCAGATAAGTCATTATACCACAACCTAGGAGGGCAAACCTATGTTAACAGGGCAAACAACAGTTACAAAAGAAAATTTACTTCAGTGGATTGAGAATTATCGATGGATGGTTGAAACGATTGAGGAAGCAAGGCAGCCAGTAGCAAAGGTAAATAACAATAGCTACATTGGAGCTAAAACGGCTATGTATGGGATTGAGGCGACATTACCAAAGGCAAGTGGTGGGACAAGTGATCCTGTTTATACAGAAGTACAACGTCGTGTATATTCGCTAAATTATCGGATTAAGGAATACGAGCAAAAGATTGCAGAGGTGCAAAAACGTATTCCATTAGTACAAGGAGACAGAGAGATTGAGATACTTCATAGGCTTTTAAATGGGGATAGTATGCGTGCGATTGGTAAGCATATGGGGTTATCTAGTACAACAATCTTTAGAGTTAGAAATAATATTTTGAGTCAGATGATGAAGTAGCCGAAAGGTTGCTTCTTTTTAGTTATTTTTAAAAATATTGTTTCTTCAACTGAAGGAGCAGTTTAGTTGAACAAGGCTAGATGGTAAATTATGATAAGAATAGAAATAAAGTTGGGGGATTAATAATGTATACAGACAATAAAAAAGTTTTAAAATTAGTGGAATTTGATAAATATGATGTCATAGGCTTAGTAGAACTTTCGACATCAGTTGGCTGGGATTATGATGAACAGGAAATTAGAACTGTTATGTCATCTGGTAAAATATACGGACATAAAAATGCTGTGGGCAAAATTGTTTCGAGTGCTGCAATAATACCCTATGATACTGATTTAGCTTCAATAGGTATGGTAATTGTTAATGAAGAATATAGAGGATTAGGCTTAGGAAAGAAGGTTACTCAGAAGTGTATAGACAGTGTTTCTCAAAATACCTCAATAATGTTAATTTCAACCGAGGATGGAAAACCTTTATATGAAAACTTGGGTTTTATTACTGTCGATTCTGTACATAAGTATTTAAGTGATAATTATATTCCAACTAGATTGTTTAATAATCTTCAAGAAATTACTCTAGAGAGATACCAAGAGAAAGATATTAATGAAATTATTGAATTAGATTCAGCTGCATTTGGAAATAAGAGGAGAAAATTACTTCTTAACAGGATAAATCAATCAAAACAATGTTTAGTTGTTAGAAATCTAAAGGGGAAGATTATTGGATTTGGATTATCCATTTTAGGTCCAGAAAATCTATTAATAGGACCTATTGTAGCACCAGATTCACAAACAGCTGCTTTAATAATCGATGGATTAGTTAATAATCATCAAGGAAAGTTAAGGATTGATTTGTCATCCAGTAATGACGAGTTAATGTTGTTCTTAGAAAAAAGTGGATTTATTAAAGTTAGTAATCCTCCAATAATGATAAAGAATTCTATTAAAATGCCAAATAGGAATAAAGAGTTGTTTGCTATTGCTGCACAAATCTTTGGTTAGGAATACCAATATCCTTATTCAACTAACATGAGCTTTTAATAAAATTGTTAATGTAACGTTTGGAACAAATGTAACAAAAAGAACAAATGTAAAACATGTAGCATGTTTTGTAAGAGAAAAAATATGGTGTAAACTCGGAGGTAGGTCGGCGCGGAAAGGTTTTCCTCTATTGGTATTTATAAAAACCTAAATATTAGGGAAAGACAGACCGACGACCGACCCGCGCTGAGCAAACTTGTTCGGAGCATGACATACAGGGCTGGCCCATATTTTTAAGAGATTAGGTATCTTAATTAATATAAAAGGTAAACTGTTGGTAATTATATCCACATACTCTGTTGTATTGTATAATAAAAGTACAATATTTAAGAGGTGATGGTAGTTTTGCTGAAAATTTTACAATTTGTTTTTTCAATCATAGTAGTATCACTCTCGGCTTATGGACTTATCACAAAGAATTACCAGTTGAATTTTTTATCGATATTATTCTTAGGGTTAGTAATGTTAATTTGGGGAATTAGAGAATTTCAACAAGAGCGAAAAGTATATGGTTGGCTACTAATCGCGGTATTTTTATTTTCAGTATTTGTGTCAATTCAGAGTTTCATATTGCTCTAAATTATGGCTTGTTTTTTATGTGAACTTAGTCCACTTTCCATAATTTAGTCAAACTTACTGATCAACAAAGTGCGCGGATACGCACTATAAACTAAAACACAATTCGCTATACAAATATAACGTGGTGCAGCTCTACCACGAGTCGCAAGTGAGCTAACTCGACAAATACAGAAAAAGCCTTATCCATAGCGCGGTAAGGCTTTTTTATTGTTAAAATTTCTCTTTTTTACCATCTTCGTGCGGTCTTTATGTATAATGAAAATAATCCTAAATAAGAAGGAGTTGGATAGAGAAATGGCAGAAGATCTCTCCACTGCATTTATTTTTTTATTTCCAGTTTTACTAATAGCAATAACACTATGGATTAGAATCATAAAAGTAAATAGCAATATTCAAGTTGAACAAAATAAAGAAATTATAGAGCTTTTAAAAAAGAGTAGTCACGATAAAGATGAAGTCAACATAAACGAATAATACATATATAGATTAATTTAATGTTAGTTTAACATCCTTCGGGGTGTTTTTTCTTTTGCTTTGAAAACTGCATCAAACAGCCAAAACACTTTGAGTTGAGAGGGCAGAGTTTGGTGTGGTATTGAAAGCAAAAAGTTATTACATATATTTCATCTTCTGGTTTATGATTGGGTGGGAGGTGATAAAATGTTTGAAGGTGTATCTATTACTGATTGGTTGACTTCAATAGGAACTGTTGGAGCCGTCATAGTTTCACTATATTTATCTATTAAAGGTCAAAGTAAACAAGGTGTAATAACGTATAGTACTATTAAAGAAAAGATTATAGAGAATGATAAAGAAAAAGATGTTACTATTTATAAGATATGTTTTTATAACACAGGTAATAAAAATATTTATTTAAGAAAAATGACTGTCAATAGATTAGCTCTCATAGGCAATAAAAAATATATGCATCACAAATATTTGGGTAACAGTGAATTTATTGAAACAGTCGCAGCTGATTCAATAGTTGAAATTAATATAGATTTTGAAGATGATGATAAAATTCGGCATAACTTAGGTTTAAGAACTTACTTTTTAACCAAAGTATGCGTGGAATTTGAAGATGTAACAGGTAAAAAATATAAAAAGTATTTTAATTTACTTAAGTAATTAGATGACAATATTACAGTTTTTTATACATACTGGTCACGTTCATTCGAGCGTGGCTCTTTATTTTGAATTTTGGAGGTGGTGTTTATGAGATATGGCTAATTGGGATGAAATAAAATATGAGTGGGAAACCACAAAGATTACACTTGCTGATCTTGCTGAAAAGCATGACATAAAACTTGGTACATTAAAGAGTCGTAAGAGCCGTGAGAAATGGTCTAGGGATGCAACTGAAAAGGATGCAACCAAAACTAAGGAGGTTGCATCCTTTTCAGTAAGGATGCAACCGAGTCAGAAGCTGATGAAGTCTTACAGGATGAAGCACCTAAGAAGGATGGGCGAGTGAAGAAGAGAAGTGGCAATCCTAATCCACAGAATCAATTCACCAAACGGAACAGGGCTGCTATGATTCATGGCTTGCGAAGTAAGTTCTTATTCGATGAACAAGTCGAAATCATGGAGGCTTTGCAGGACTTCGATGTGGTTGATCAGCTTTGGCTACAAATCGAATTAAGCTTCTCTGATATCATCCGTGCCCAGAAGATTATGTGGGTTGAAGATCCATTTGACCATCTAAAAGAAATCAGTGGTGAGATGGATGCAGAGGGCATGAGCAAGACGGAATACAAAGTTATCTATGCTCATGAACGCTATGAATCTTACATTAAGGCTCAAACAAGAGCATTCGCTGAACATTCCAGAATTATTATCAAGAACGTTTAGCACGTTATTTAGCTGCTCACTTAACTGTTTTAAGTGTTGCAAAAGACCAAACAGTAATTCGTGAAAAAGTAGACGTTATCGAGCGTCAATACAGTGATCCAAATAAAAACATCGGATTGTTAGGAACAAAGTATGGGCAAGAATACCAACGGATTTTGGATGACATAGCTGAATTAAAGCTTGAACCAAAAAAGCATATTAATTTGGTGGTGATTTAATTGGGTGTTCGTATACGTGGGAGTAACAATATTCCGATTATCATTCAATCATTAAGTGAGCTAGGAAAATATGACGTTGAGGTTGGGATATTCGGTAGTGATTCTTTCTACGCTATGATTGCTGGAGTTCATGAATTTGGTATCACTATACGTAAAGAAAAAGGTTCAATAGTGATTCCAGAGCGTTCATTTTTACGGTCCACATTCGATGATAAAAATAAAGAATGGTTCAAGTTTATGAAAAAACAATTAGAGCATGTATTACAAGGTCGGATGGATGCTCGAACGTTATGTGAACGACTAGGGGCAAAGATGGTAGGAGATGTTCAGGTGAAGCTCACTGAATTAAATGATCCATCGAATGCTCCGTCTACTATTGCTCAAAAAGGCTCTAGTAATCCACTGATTGATAGTGGTGGTTTGCGCCAAAGAATCACTTACAAGGTGGTGAGACGTTAATGCCAGAAAAAATGTCGTTCGCTTCTATTATCTTGGAGCAAGGTGTGCCATTTGTTGCCCATTCAATGAGTGAGGGTGGCTATATTGATGGCGAATGGATAAAAGGTCAAGAAGCACCTACTGAATTGACTGGCATTATCCTACCTCTTAGTAACGATGATCTAAAGTATGCAGAAAATGGTACTTATACTGTGAAAGAAAAGAAACTATTAACAGTAGATCAAATACCAGAATTTCTGAAGGTGATATAGACACCATGAATCAGATTATGGATGCCTATATGGGTAATGATTTCATCGGCTTCGAAGAAGGGTGGCGCAATTATAAAAAGCCTGCCACTCTTATTGCAGAAACAAGACCTAGTATATCTCCATTTCCATTCGACCTTGTTCAAAGAATGAAAACAGCTGGTGTAGGGATTATACAGGTACAAGTGCTAAACCTAAATGATCCTGTTATGTATAAAGCTTCTGTTTGTTTAAGTGGAGAGGTTACAACTATTTATCCTTATTACGCTAATACCCCAATTGAAGCAACAATTGAATGGTATCAAGGAGCTTATCAACAAGATGTAGAAACAATAACTTTATATCAAGGAGGTGTGATAAGTGAGTAATACATTCTATTTTATCTTAACAAAGGTTGGAATTGCTAAACTAGTTAATGCACAAATGACACAATCAAAAGTGGAATATTCTCATGTAGCATTTGGGGATGGAAATGGTGGATACTATGAACCTTCTGCTGAAGCGACAGCTTTAAAAAATGAAGTATATAGATCTGTTGTCTCTATCGTTGAACAGGTAAATGATGGAAATAATCAACCTACGAATAGAGTGAAAATTGAATCGGTGATACCGGCAACTGTTGGGAATTTTACAATACGTGAAATAGGGTTAATTGATAGTGCTGGTGATCTAGTAGGTATCGGAAAGTATCCAACTACTTATAAACCTTCCACGGAACAAGGGGCAGCAAAAGATTTAATTGTACGTATCATTGTAGAAACAACGAATGTCTATTCGATTACATTGAAAGTCGATCCATCAATTGCAATAGCAAGTCGTCAATATGTTGATGAAAAAATCGCTTCTATTAACCAAAATATCGAGGACATCGGCAAACTAAATGACTTGGAAATTGAAAATGTCAAAAACGTAGTACAAGCGATTAATAAAGTAAATAAAGATGTAACAGGTGTTAAAGAAAGTTTATCTAATCATTTACTTTCACAAATGCCTCACCGTTTTTTTGATAATGGAAAGTGGTATCGATGGGGGTTCCGTACAGAAAACGGTGATCCACAGGTTATATGTGAGGAGGTAACAGAATGATAATCATCGATTTAGCAACTAAAGCTATGCAAACAGCGATTAAAGCTGTTGTAGATAGTATTAAAACTACCACTGATGACACAAAAACAGATGTGGATATAATTAAACAAAGCGTAGGAACTATCGGTACACAGATAGAAAATAAAGATGCTGGGAAAGTAATAAAAACTCAAATTATCACTTCAAACGGTACTTTTGCAATGCCGCCAGGCGTGACCGAGGTTTATTTAACAGGTGGTGGAGCTGGTGGAGGCGGCTGGTCACGCGATGGTGGCGGTACTGTTACTTACCATACAGGCGCGACAGGCGGCGCAACAAGCTTCGGCGCCCTGTTAACGCTACCTGGTGGCGCCGGCGGGAGCCGTACAGCAGTGACATATGTAGGTGGTGCGCCTGGTGGTCCTGGCGGTGCTGCAGGTAACGCAGCTATTAGTGTCTCATATACTGATGCCGGAAACTCTGGTGGTGCTGGTGGAGGTAGTGGATACTATAGCGGAGGCGGCAAAGGTGCTTACTGCGCAGGTGGTGGCGGTGCCAGCACTGTTTACCATGGCGGCGGTGGTGGTGACTTTGTAATTGACCGCCCTGTAACAGTAACACCTGGTTCTGTCATTAACGTTACTATCGGTATAGGCGGCGATGGTGGTAACGGTATACTAACTGTGAAATGGTGGGAGTGATTAAATGAAATTTGCACTGATACTTTACAATAAAGCACATTGGATTTTTGAATCTATTGAAAAACCTGATTTTGCACCAAATATTAAATTGGTTGATATTACTGGGAAAAATCATATTCAAGAAGGTTGGGATTATAACAGTAAGACAGGTGACTTTTCACCACCAACAGCATACTACAATCCACCACCAATAGATCCATCACCAACAGTTGAAGAAATGCAGGCACAAACGCTTATCAATACAGAATACTTAATTACCATGAATGAAATGGGCATCGAGGGAGGAAAATTATAATGAAAGTATATGACTTATGTAAATTTTTAATTGATCGCAACCGTTACAGCTATGACGATATGCTAAAGAAAGTAAATGTCTTCTACGCCAATAATCAACTGGCAGATGAAGAATATACGCAACTATTAACGGATATGGATACACAACAAACGCAGGCATAGTCCTAGCGTTATTTTTATCGTTTAGAAAAGGGGAATCCTTTCCTTTTGTCGAATTGCAGTAAATGAAGGAGAGGATTACTTTGAAAGAATTATTTAGTGAAATCATTCCCAAACAAAATGAATCATTGCAGATAAAAGTTTTAGCGTTAGGTGAAAATAGTAATTATACTGTAGTTACGTATAAGTATAAGAGGGAAGTATATATAATTAATATTGATTTTGAAAACGTAAATAACTTTTTCGAACCTAAAGAACCATATAATGCTAATATCTATCTTCCTGACTTTATAGATTCTTTAAAAGTCGCTTATTCTGAATATAGATTCAGGGAGAAATTAGTTTCAAACGTGTGAGAATTTGAAGGATGCGCCAATAAGGCGTGTCCTTTTTATTTTATTGAAAGCAGGTGTTCTATGAATATTGAAATGTCCTTACTATTTGGAGCTGTTGGAGCTTTGTTAGGTGTTATCGGGGTAATTGTAACGATGAAAAAAGATAGTAAAGTACAGGGCGCTTCCGAAGCTAGTATTTCAGCTAAGGTAGATTACATAGCTCGCGGCGTGGATGATATTAAATTAGATTTTAAAGACCAGGGGCGAAAGATTGAAGCGCAAAACGAACGCTTGATTCGAGTTGAGGAATCAGCAAAGCAAGCACACAAACGAATTGATAAAATGGAGGGTAACAATAATGAAGATTAATTGGAAAGTACGTTTACAACATAAGCAATTTTGGGTGTCATTAATTGCGTTACTACTTGTGCTTGCGAATCAAATCGCAGGAATTTTTTATGTAGATATCACAATTTACAACGATCAAATTACAGCTATTTCAGAGACAGTATTAAGCATTTTAGGCTTACTTGGTATTATTATCGATCCGACTACTGTAGGTACGTCTGACAGTACCCAGGCGCTTAAATATGATGCACCTCGAAAGGAAGATGGTAAATGAGCTACATATTCAAACAATCTCTTTTACCTTCAAACAAGTATTCATTAAAGGCTACTTTCATCATGGCACCGCTATTCATTACAGTGCATAATACAGCAAATGACGCACCTGCAGCCAATGAAATTTCGTACATGATTGGCAATAACAATCAGGTTTCTTATCACGTTGCTGTAGATGATAAAGAGGTTATTCAAGCAATTCCTTTTAACCGTAACGCTTGGCATTGTGGGGACGGTGGAGGTAGTACTGACCCTAACGCTTTAAAGAAAGGTAATCGTCTTTCTATTGGTATCGAAATTTGTTACAGCAAAAGTGGTGGTGTACGTTATGGAGTTGCAGAGGAAAACGCTGTTCAATACGTTGCAAAGCTTTTAAAACAGTTTGGATGGGGTATCGAGCGAGTGAAGAAGCATCGGGACTGGAACGGTAAATATTGTCCGCATCGAATTTTAAGTGAAGATCGATGGGAAAGTTTTCTGAAAAGAATTGAAAAAGCTATGAATAACAAAAACAATTTAATTGAAAAGGATGATGACATTATGAAATTCACCAATTCAACAACAAAAGATGCAGTACGAGATTTAATAAAACAAGCAGTAGACAAAAAATTAATTGATAAGTCATGGTTAGATAAATTCGACACTGGATCGTTGACAGGTGGCGATTTTGAAGGTTTAAAAATTATCATTGAACAACGAGGCAATTAGGTAACAATGTCCAAGCTTAAAAAGTTTGTAAGCTTGGACATTGCATAAAATTAATTAAACATTACAATAGCACTAATAATAACTATAATGAATATAAAAAAGAAAAAATAGACTAAATTTACAGCCGTGTCAACAGCATCTTTGCTTTTGGGTTTGTTTTCAGGTGTAATATTTGCTTTTGTTACTGTAGTAACCTCTTTAATAGTATTACAATAGTCACATATCTCAACAACAGACCCATCTTTAAGTACTTTTTTATATGGATTATTGGCAAAACAATTAGGGCACCTGTTCAATTACATTCACCTCAATATTTATTTGTACTATTTTCCATTTTAAGAGATTTGTTCATATATGTATACTTAAAAAAGCCCAGGCGCTCATTCAGTGAGTTCCTGCGCTTTTTTGTTTATTCATTTCTTAATACCTGTTCACGAGCTGTTATCAACTCTTTTAATTCATTTAAATCCTCTAAATCACAGTAATTATTGATATATGTTTTCGCAGAGCTTTTTGCAGACTGTTTTCGTGTCTTTTCACGATTCTTCTCACGATAAGCTTGTGTAGCACGTTTTTGAGCCTCTGATGTTTTTTTCTCCGTCAAATTTTATCCTCTCCTTTTCATAAAATATACAACGATATTTACAAAGACTAATATTACACACAATGAGTAGATGACAATCATTGAGTTATCAAAAAACTTTGGCTCATTCCAGGTAACCATGTCAGTCAAAATATACAAAGCAAATGCTAAAGCAGCAACATATCCGATGTTTTTCATAATACATTGGATGTGATAAGATTAAGGGAAGGAGGCGCTAACCTCCTTCACAGCTTATTTGCGACGTTTCTTCTTGGTAGGGGGGTGTCGCTTTTGTTTTGGCTTATTTTTCATATCGCTAATGTTTTTTACTTTGTTCTTCTAATGTCAATCTTGGGGATTTCTCAGGTTTAGATGTATTATCTTTTGCAGTATCTACACATCCTACTAACAATAGTGAAAATAGAAGTGTTGAATTAAAAAAGAATTTCTTCATAAGGTATTTACTCCCTTGGGACTTATTTGTAATAATAAAATTGTATCGATATTGTAGAATGTTGTCAGTACATAAAAAAATGCCACGGGATGTGGCAAAGAAATAATATTAACTTTTAGCACGTTAAATTTTTTCTTCTATTATAAAATAGTACCTGTCCAAACTTTTTTTACATTTTCAGTTTTACTAACTGGGATACCTTTTTTAAAAAAACCTACGAGTACCCCAGTAAGTGCCCCAAAAAGTACCCCAGTTAAATACATTTAAATACACTTAGTTAGATAGGTATAGAAACCCTCATAAAAACAAAACCTTGATATTATGCACATCAAAAAATTAAAAACATCAGGATAGAAACCAAGGTCATAAGTTATGCTTATCAAAAAGTATAATATTAATGTAATTTACTTATGAATATAAATGCGTTATCATGGGTATTGGAGAAAAGATGCTACACTTTTTAAAGCCTTTTCAAAAAGATATATTTAGGGGGAACCGCAAATGGCACAAGGTAATTTACACAACAGCCGTGCATCATTCGAAGTAAATGGTAAAACTTACAATTACTATAACTTAGCTGCGATTGAAAAAGCTGGCGTTGCAAAAGTTTCAAACCTTCCTTACTCAATTAAAGTATTATTAGAATCTGTTTTACGTCAATATGATGCATATGTAATTAAAGAAGAACACGTAAACGAATTAGCGAAATGGGGTAATGGTGCAGATCCAGAAGCAGAAGTACCATTCAAACCTTCTCGCGTTGTATTACAAGACTTTACTGGTGTACCAGTAGTTGTTGACCTTGCATCTCTTCGTTCTGCGATGAAAGAAATGGGCGGCGACCCAAGCAAAATCAACCCTGCTATTCCAGTTGACCTTGTAATTGACCACTCAGTACAAGTTGACAAATACGGTAATGCATCTGCACTACAAGCAAACATGGACCTAGAATTCGAACGTAACGCTGAGCGTTATAACTTCTTAAAATGGGCTCAAACTGCTTACAATAACTTCCGTGCTGTACCACCAGCAACAGGTATCGTTCACCAAGTAAACTTAGAGTACTTAGCTCCAGTTGTACACGTAAACGAAAATGTTGACGGCACATTCGAAACATTCCCAGATTCAGTAGTAGGTACTGACTCTCATACAACAATGATCAACGGTATTGGCGTTCTTGGATGGGGCGTAGGTGGTATCGAAGCTGAAGCAGGTATGCTTGGTCAACCTTCATACTTCCCAATTCCAGAAGTTATCGGTGTTAAATTAGTTGGCGACCTTCCAAACGGAACTACTGCTACTGACTTAGCATTAAAAGTAACACAAGTATTACGTCAACGTGGCGTAGTTGGTAAATTCGTTGAGTTCTTCGGACCTGGCGTAACTAAATTACCACTAGCTGACCGTGCGACAATCTCTAACATGGCTCCTGAATATGGTGCTACATGTGGTTACTTCGCAATTGACGAAGAATCATTAAACTACATGCGTTTAACTGGTCGTGACGAAGAGCACATCGCGGTTGTAGAATCTTACTTAAAGTCTAACCACATGTTCTTCGATCCAACATTAGAGCCAGTTTACACTGACGTATTAGAAGTAAACTTAGCTGAAATCGAACCAAACCTTTCTGGTCCAAAACGTCCACAAGACTTAATTCCACTATCTCAAATGCGTTCTCGTTACAAAGAAGCAGTAGTGGCACCACAAGGTACACAAGGTTTCGGTTTAACAGAAGATGAATTCGCAAAAACTTCTGTAGCAAAATTCGCTGAAGGCGATGTAGAAATTCCAACAGGTGCTGTTGCAATCGCTGCAATCACTTCTTGTACAAATACATCTAACCCATACGTATTAATTGCTGCGGGCTTAGTAGCGAAAAAAGCTGTAGAAAAAGGTCTAACAGTACCTAAATGGGTTAAAACTTCTTTAGCACCAGGTTCTAAAGTTGTAACTGGTTACCTTGAAGAGTCAGGTTTACAAACTTACCTTGACCAAATCGGTTTCAACACTGTAGGTTACGGTTGTACAACATGTATCGGTAACTCAGGTCCATTATTACCTGAAATCGAAGATGCAATTAAAGAAAATGACTTATTCGTAACATCAGTTCTTTCTGGTAACCGTAACTTCGAAGGCCGTGTACACCCACTTGTAAAAGCTAACTACTTAGCTTCACCACCACTTGTTGTTGCTTATGCACTTGCTGGTACTGTGGATGTTGACCTACAAAAAGATTCATTCGGTAAAGACAAAGATGGCAACGAAGTATTCTTCGCTGATATCTGGCCTACAACTGAAGAAGTTAACGCAGTATTAGGTACTGTAGTTAACCGTGAATTATTCCAAAAAGAATACGCAACTGTATTCACAGCGAACGAAAAATGGAATGCAATTGAAACATCAACTGAGTCTCTATACACATTTGATGACAAATCAACTTACATCCAAAACCCACCATTCTTCCAAGGTCTTGCAAAAGAGCCAGAAGCTATTAAAGGCTTAGACGGCTTACGCATTATGGCGAAGTTCGGTGACTCAATCACAACTGACCATATTTCTCCAGCTGGTGCAATCGGTAAAGATACACCTGCAGGTAAATATTTAATTGAAAACGGTGTTGCAATCCGTGACTTCAACTCTTATGGTTCTCGCCGTGGTAACCACGAAGTAATGATGCGTGGTACATTTGCAAACATCCGTATCCGTAACCAAGTTGCTCCTGGTACAGAAGGTGGATTCACTACTTACTGGCCAACAGGTGAAGTAGAGTACATCTATGACGCATGTATGAAATACCAAGAGCAAGGTACTGGCTTAGTAGTACTTGCTGGTAACGACTATGGTATGGGTTCTTCTCGTGACTGGGCTGCGAAAGGTACATTCCTACTTGGCGTGAAAACTGTTATCGCACAATCTTACGAGCGTATCCACCGTTCTAACTTAGTAATGATGGGTGTTCTTCCACTTCAATTCATGCCAGGTGAATCTGCTGAAACATTAGGCTTAAATGGTAAAGAAGAAATCTCTGTTAACATTACTGACAACGTGAAGCCACGTGAAATCTTAACAGTAACTGCTAAATCTGAAGACGGCACAGTTAAAACTTTCCAAGCTTTAGCTCGTTTCGACTCAGAAGTAGAAGTAGATTACTACCGTCATGGTGGTATCCTACAAATGGTTCTACGCGCAAAAGCTGCTGAGTAATCATTAATAACAATATAAAACCGATCTCTTAGGAGATCGGTTTTTTTGTTTGACGGATAGAACGGCAAAAGTGACGGATAGAATTCAATAAGTGATGGATATAGCTTCAAAAGTGACGGATAAAACGAATCAAATGGTGGATAAATTGGCTAAAATCGGCTTTTAATTTGCCAAATACATAGCATTTTCCCAAATGTTTATATAAAATTAAAATGTAAGCCTTTAAATATTTACATAAATGGGGGAATATCTATCATGACAAAGAAAAGAAATAAGTTTTACATGGCCGCAACGGCGGCAGCAGCAATGACAGCTGTAGCAGTAGTACCTGTATCGGCAGCTAGTCCATTTTCAGATGTAAGCGAAGATTATACACATTTTAAAAGTATTTCAACATTACATGCAGCAGATATAATTAATGGTTTTCCAGATGGAACATTTAAGCCATCACAGGACGTAACACGTGGACAAGCCGTGAAGATGATTGCAAGTGCTTTCCATCTAACAACAATGGATAAGGAGAACGTTGAAAATCCAAATTTCAAGGATGTAGCGACATCTAGCCCATACTATAAGGCGATTGTTACATTGGTTAATTTAGGTGTAGTAAATGGCTATGAGGATGACACTTTCCGTCCAGATGAGACGATTACACGTGGTCAAATGGCGGTAATGGTGGCACAGGCAGCAGGCTTAACAGCAGAAGGAAAAAGTCCATTTACAGATGTACCACAAAATAGTCCATTTGCAGATGCTGTTACGGCATTATATGAGGCAGGTATTGCAAAAGGTGTTACTGCTACAGAATTTGGTGTAGAGAAAAACGTTACACGTGGTCAATTAGCAACATTCATTGTGAATGCATTAGGCTTAGCTGTGGATACACAACCTACAACTGAAGAAAATGTGGAACAACCACAAGAGGAGCAAGTAACGGAAGAAAAACCTACTACAACAAATGATAGTGCTTTGTTAGAGGAAGTGTTCACAAAAGCATTAGCCAAGCAGAAAGAATTAAAAAGCATGAAGGCTACAATGACGATATCTCAGTCGGTAGAGGCAAATGACGGTCAAGAAACAATGAAAATGGATTCTAAAGGCAATATGACTATGGAAATTGTTACTGAGCCAATGCAATTCTTTACGGATGGCACAATGTCACTAACAGATCCGACTAGTGGTGAAGCGATTAATTTGCCGATTAAAATGTATATGACGGCTAAAGATGGTATGTATATGTATGAGGCTGATCAAAAGGCTTGGGTAAAGTTCCCGAAACAATTATTTGAGGATGTGCTTAGTCAAACAGGAATGCAGCCAGATGCAGCGGAGCAATTAAAGATGCTACAATCATTTGCTGAAGACTTCACATTAAAGGAAACAGCGAGCCGTTATGAACTAACGCTGAAGGGTGCCGGTGATAAATTCACAGAACTAGTGAAGCAACAGATTGGTGCCATGGATTTAGGCATGGATGCTGATTTGGAAGGACAATTAGGCAATGTGTCTTTTGATAGCCTCACATACAAATTATTGATTAATAAAGAAACATTTGATGTCGAAGAAATTGCTATGGATATGACAATGAGCATGAAAGTAGAAGGCAATTCGATAAAAACAAAACAGCAAACAACGATAAAATATCATGATTTCAATGCTGTGACAACAATTACAATTCCAAAAGATGTGCTAGAAAATGCTAAGGAAATAGATTTAAACGCAACTGAAACAGCACCACCAGTCAGCAAATAATAGAAAAACAAAATAAAAAGTAGGTTTACCCCAAATACATGGTGTAAGCCTACTTTTTAAATATTAGTGAAAGCCCATTAAGTCTCTTACTCTCGCTGTATTTGTGGTAGATGTCAGTGTTTCTAGTAAGCGAAAGGCTACATCAAACGCAGTACCAGGGTTGGAGGAAGTTATAAGATGTTCTGTTTGCACAATGCGCTCGTTGACAATAGCCGCACCATAGCTTTCGAGCTGTCCTAATCGTTTACTTGTTGGATGATTGTAGGTTGTCGCCTGACGATTATGTAGAATACCACTATGTCCTAATATTAGAGAAGCTACACATATCGTTGCAATCGGTTTTTTCTGAACATCAAAATGCCGAACAACCGCTTGAAATTCCTCGCAAAAGGCATCCTCATAAAATCCCGCTTCCTCAAAGCCACCTGGGATAGCCAATGCATCAAATTCCGCTAAATCAATTTCATGCAGCAATTTCTCAGGCGTGACCTTAAAATTCCAAGTACATTGTAGCTGTGCATGTAATCCTACAGTGACTACCTCTGTTGTTCCATCACCTTCCCATTTATTCCAACCCAGCACATCTGTAAAAACACTAGCTTCCACAGCCTCAAAGCCATTTGCTAAAAGTAACAATATTTTTTTCATTTGATTACGCCTCCTTTATGCTTTTATTGTAATCAAAGAAGCCTACCAGTAACAGAAGTTGTATAATGTAATTTAGATAAATTCCCTTATTATAAAAGGAATTATAAGAATAATAGTTGATTAAGAAAGGTGATTAACCGTGGATCAAATTGATACTCAAATTTTACAGCAGTTACAGCAGAATGCCAAAATCTCGATGAAAGAATTAGCCACTACCGTTCATTTATCTTCTCCCGCTGTTATTGAACGCGTCAAAAAGCTTGAGGAACAAGGTGTGATTGAAGGATACCACGCAAAGGTGAACGTCAAAAAATTGGAACGTACCATTCAGGCGATTATTTTATTTAAATCCATCGATTGTAAAAGCCTATCTGATTTTTGTAATGCCCATCCAGATGTTCTTGAATGTTATCGAGTAGCGGGGGAGATTAGCTATATTGTCAAACTAGCAACCTATTCTGTAGAAACATTGGAACAATTTATTGATGCGGCTATGCCCTATGGTACACCTTCTACCAATATTGTGTTATCTTCAATGGAAAAAAAGGTGATCACACCATTTACTGGCAATGATTTAAGATAAATACAAAAAAACAAACCTCCAAGTTATGAGCACCGTTTATAGGGTAGAGAGGAGGAGACAGATTGCTAATTTACGAGCTTGAAAGAATAATGGATCAGCATACGGAAAGGCTCATTCGTCTGGCCTTTTACTATGTAAGAAATTTACAAAGTGCAGAAGATATCGTGCAGGATGTCTTTATAAAATTTTATCATAACCCACAAAATTATGAGGAACGCGGCGAGTTAAAGGCTTATTTATCGATGCTAGTCATTAACAAAAGTAAAGATTATTTGCGGAGTTGGACCTATCGTAAAATCCAAGTACAGCAGAAAATTTTTGCCAAGCAGACGATCATGAGAAGGGATATGCTTGTCCAGCAAGATGAACGAACATTAATTGAAAATGCCATCCTCGCACTACCATTCAAACAGCGTGAGGTTATCATTCATTTTTATTTTGAAGAAATGTCTGTGCTGGATATAGCGAATCTGTTAAACATTCCTGAAAGTACAGTCAAGACGAGGCTACGTCGTGGGCGAGAACTACTAAAACCTAAGCTACGGCATGTTGAATGGGAGGTGCTTCTGCATGAGTAAAGTCGATGTTCGAGTAGTAAGTGATTTATCAGAAAGCAAAAAGCGTGTGATGTCAAATGTTGTTCAGCAGTTAGAACAACGCCATGAAAAAAAATCTGCAAAACACTGGCAATATGGTGTGCTAACCATAATTTTGAGCGTATGTTTAGGACTTTTTATACTTAATCAATACAAAGACAATCTACAACATGCCTCCAACATTCCACCAGTATTAGATGAACGAATTATAGAGCTTCAGTTACAAAAGGATACGTATTTCAATGGAAAAAAACGTCTCTATAGAGCAAGCTTTGATAGTTTTTTATATCTTGAATCGACTTTTACTTATGCGCAATCAAGGAAGTTCATACCCTCACAGGAGCAAGTAGAAAAAGAATTAGAGCAAATTATGGAAGATTTTAGCTATGATACAATGCCCACAATGAATGAACGACTACAAATGCTGCAAATGACTGAAGAAGAGTTTATAGCCACATATGGAATGTCAATTGCTTATAAAATGGCTTCAGTGAATTTATTAATGGAGGCAAGCAAAGCCGATTATATAAATACAAGTGACCAAATCCGTACATGGTTCGTGGAGCAAGAGGCCATGAACTATTTAAAGCAGCACTATCGTAAAGAAATTGCTTCTTTACAAGAGAAATATAGACTCCCAGAGAAGGAAAGTCAAATGAAGTGGAAAAGAAGTGGAACGGTCTTAGCAATCAAGGAACATGAATTTTTAGTTGTCTCGGGCATCTTTGAAAACGAGATTGGTCAATTATCCGTAGATGAACTAGTGCAAAAACATAGTAATGGTACATGGTTCCCTCTAGTGGATGTCCCAAAAACACTATCAGTTGGTGATCGAGTGGAAGTGCAATATAGCCAGGCGATTGGGAACGATGGCTCTCAACCTTTCATTGATTTTAAAGATATAGTAGAGATGAAAATAGTGAAGGAATATGAATAAAAAAGACTAGACATTCAACAATTTAGAATGTCTAGTCTTTTCTTTATGTTTGGATTCATATAGAATAGTTGTAATATTTTACTAAGTGAATGAGGTGATGGATTGCTATTTGCTCTATTGGATAATGCAACTGCTTTTTTCCTAAGCATTCCGCTCCTACTGATTTATTTAAAAAGTATGTCAAAGGAAGAATCCTATTGGCGTTGGTCGATGCCTTTATGGTTATTCAATTACATGACTGTTCGGTATTTCGTCTCAGATGGAGAGGTTTTTTTGGTTGCCCTTTGTTGGCAGTTACTTTTTTTGTGGCCAATAAGTGTAGCGATATATATCCATTTATACAACAAAGATAAGAATTGGGTGCTTTACATAGGATTGAAGAAAAAGCATGTTCTCATTGTGACAACACTGATGATTCTATTTGGTGGTGGTCTCATCTTTTCACTTTATCAGGCAAACAAACAGGTGATTGCCTTCCACCAGCAGGTAATGGAAGAAATAGAGGACAATCCAGATCGTCCATATTATTTGATCCATAATACGATCGCACCGTCTAAATGTCATTAACTTTAGCCGCATTAAAGGAACAGTTGAATGAAGAACAATACAGAATAGTGCTATTCAATAGTAAAACATTGCTAAAGAGCTTTTTTATTCAAACAACTCACCAATCGCAATATGCAGCTCTCCATCAAAGCATTGTCACTTGTCTTCACGAAATTTATTAAGGTTGTCCACTGTTGACAGACAATTGGTAATTTGATAAGATGAGTGACAATAAAAGCATACAAATTCGTTGATGAGAAAAAGTAATGTTTCATTTTGTTCTACAGAGAGCCGACATTTGGTGGAAGTCGGTGTGCAGGTGTTACATGAAGATCCTCTCTGAGAAGGTTAGCAGAATAAAGTAAGCCAACCCGGGTGTCTACCGTTAAAAAGAACACGTATGATAGTACGTTGCTGAGAGCTATTGACCAATGTGTCAATAGAATTAGGGTGGTATTCGCGGTTAACCCCGTCCCTTTCCTTGGGACGGGGTTTTTTGTATGCCTTTTATACAAAATAGTATTGTATAGGAGGAAATATTATATGCAAACAGAACAAAAGAAAGAAACGACGCTTGAACGAGAAACACGGATACGGGCATTGTGGGAGCAAGAAGGCACATTTTTAGCATCCGTAACGAATCGTGCTGGACAGCAGTCCTTTGTATTTTACGAGGGACCACCCACAGCAAATGGTTTACCACATGTTGGTCACGCCTTTGGTAGAACAATTAAAGATGTGGTGGCCCGCTATAAAACAATGCAAGGCTATTTTGTTGAACGTAAAGCAGGCTGGGATACACATGGTTTACCTGTGGAACTAGGGGTGGAAAAGACATTAGGCATCTCTGGCAAGCAAGAAATTGAGAATTATGGGGTAGAACGTTTCATTCAAGCGTGTAAAAATAGTGTTTTTACCTACGAACAAAAATGGCGTTCCTTTACAGAGCAGCTTGGTTATTGGCTTGATATGGATGATCCATATCTCACATTAAGTAATGACTATATAGAATCGGTGTGGCATATTTTAAGCCATGTGCACAAGGAAAAGCTTTTATATAAGGGACATCGAGTTTCACCATATTGCCCTAGTTGTCAAACGTCTTTAAGCTCACACGAGGTAGCACAAGGCTATAAGGATGTGAAAGATTTATCTGCCACAGCGATGTTTAAGCTAGCCGATCGAAACGAATATTTCTTAGGCTGGACAACGACGCCATGGACATTACCTGCTAATGTGGCATTGGCCATGAATCCATCCCTAAAATATGTACGGGTAAAACAAGCCGATCAAGTATATATCCTCGCCAAATCGCTGGTATCAAAGGTTTTCACAGAATCTGTGGAAGTTTTAAGTGAGCATGATGGGCAGGAGTTTGCTGGTGTTTCGTATCAACCACCATTTTCTTATGTAAACGTTGATCATGGCCATGTTGTGGTAATGGCTGATTATGTAACTGAGAATAGCGGTACAGGGATCGTGCATATTGCACCAGCATATGGGGAGGACGATTATAAAACGGTTCAGCAGCATGGCTTGTCCTTTGTCAATGTAGTGGATTTGAAAGGGTGTTACACAGAAGCGGTGCCGGAGCTTGTCGGACGATTTGTGAAAGATTGTGATGTCGATATAATAAAAATGCTTGCGAAAAAAGAGCTCTTATTTAGTAAAGAAAAATATGAGCATAGCTACCCACATTGCTGGCGCTGTGATTCACCATTGTTGTATTACGCAACGGATAGCTGGTTTATCAAGATGTCAGCTTTAAAAGAGCAGTTACTACAAAACAATCAACAAGTGACTTGGTATCCTAGTCATATCAAGGACGGACGATTTGGCAACTTCCTCGAAAATATAGTGGATTGGAATATAAGCCGTAACCGCTATTGGGGTACACCATTGAATGTATGGATTTGTCAGGATTGCGGACATGAGGAAGCTCCTAATAGTATCGTTGCATTAAAAAAATTAGCCAAAGGGGCTGTCGATCAGCAAGTAGAGCTTCATAAACCATTTATTGATGAAATTGATTGTACTTGTCCTGTCTGTCAAGGAGATATGAAGCGTACACCAGAGGTTATCGATGTATGGTTTGATAGTGGATCGATGCCCTTTGCCCAGCACCATTATCCTTTTGAAGATATCAAGACTTTTCATAATCAATTTCCAGCAGATGTTGTCATTGAGGGGATCGACCAGACACGCGGCTTTTTCTATAGCTTATTAGCAGTATCGACGTTATTTACAGGAAAACCACCTTATAAACAGGTGCTATCCTTAGGGCATGTGTTGGATGAACATGGACAAAAGATGTCGAAAAGTAAAGGCAATGCACTAGAACCTGTAGAGTTAATCGAGCAATATGGAGCGGACGCTTTACGTTGGGCTTTTTTAATAGATAGCTCTCCATGGAATCCAAAGCGTTTCTCCAAGAAGATTGTGATAGATGCGAAATCAAAGCTAGTGGATACATTGGATAATACGTTTAAATTTTATCAGCTATATGCCGACATTGATGGTTTTACGTATGATGCTACAAACACAGGTACACGAACACCTTTAGATCATTGGATAGTGTCTCGCTTGCATCACACAATCCAGCTTGTCACTGCTTCTATGGATGATTATCAATTTACACACGCGACACGGGAAATTGCTCAATTAGTTGAAGAGCTTAGCAATTGGTATATTCGTCGTTCCCGTGCAAGATTTTGGGCACATGGGCTGACAGCGGATAAACGTGGTGCATTTAGTACCCTTTATGAGGTTTTAACGAGTATTTGTCAATTACTTGCACCGTTCACACCCTTTATCTCAGAAGATATTTACCGACAATTAACTAGCAAAAGTGTGCATGTAGAAGACTACCCAATCTTTAATGAAAAACTAGTGAATCGTCAACTTGAACAAGAAATGGCCACAGTTTTAACGGTTGTGGAACTTGGGAGAAGCATTCGCAATAGTCAGGGGATGAAGGTCAAACAGCCATTAAATGAACTTATTGTTGCGGTAGCTGGGGAGCTGGCTGATTATCAAACCTATAGCGAGCTAATTCAAGAGGAGTTAAACATGAAGGTTTGCAAATGGACCCATGATTTCTCAGCTTTTGAAAGTGTCCAATATAAGCTTAATTTTAAAACAGCTGGAGCTACGTTTGGTTCAAAGGTCAATCAAGTAAAAGCATATATCTTGACGTTAACGGATGAAGAGAAAGAGAAGCTACAGCAAAACGGTGAAGTGAATATCGTGGTTGAAGGGGAACAGCTAACATTGTTAGCAAGCCATGTCATAGCTGAAGCAATTGTGAATGAACATTATATTTTAGCTGAAGATAGCACTTGCCGTGTACTGATGAATGTACAATTAACAGAGAGTCTGCTACAAGAGGGGCAAATGCGAGAATTAATTCGTTTCATTCAAGATTCTCGTAAAAAGTGGCAGCTGCCTGTTGAACAATATATATCAATTGCCTTTAGTGGTAGTGAAGAGGTACTTTCCATCATTCAGCAGCATGAATCGTTATTACAAGCAAATGTTTTAGTCAAGGCAATCCATTATGGCGAGGAATGGAAAGAGGGTAGATTGGCAGAAACAGAGCTATTTGATGAAAAGCTCACTGTTTTTGTCTCCTTATAAAAGAAATGCTCAGGAGAAATCCTGAGCATTTTCTATGTATCTTACAGGAGGCCAATCGCGAGATAACAGGCTGTTGCCCAAATAAAGATGGCCGAGCATTTAGTGAAAATTTTCATCAGATTTCCTGAGCTATCAAGCTTTTGGAAATAGGCTCCAGTTATAGTAAGACCGAAAAACCATAGCCAAGAAATCAAGACACATGCTGTAGTGAAGATCATTTGCTCTGTACCATTATATTTTAATGCACTCGTGCCAATGACACCGATTGTATCTAAAATGGCATGTGGATTCAGAAGCGACACAGAAAGTGCGAAAAGAATTTGTTTTTTTATGGGGAGTGCTTCACTCTGATCTGCGGTTGCTGGGCTTGAACGCCAAATGGAATAGCCCATATAAAGTAAGAAAAGTATACCAACCGACATTAAAGTAATACGTAGCCATTCAAATTGTAGGACAATTAACGATAGACCGAATACCGCTAGTAAAATTAACATTGTATCACAGATGGCAGCTGTCACACTTGCTGGCAGAGCACGCAATAAATTTGGTTGTGTAGCACCTTGTGAAAAAACAAAAACATTTTGTACGCCTAATGGCAAAATGAGACCGAATGCTAAAACGATGCCGTGAAGAAATGCTTCCAACGATCAATCCCTCCTTTCAATACTCATTCTAGCTATGATATAACTAAAAGAAAACGACCAATTGGATGGTTTTTTATCCACCCAATTTTGAATGAAAGGTGATGACCATGAGCTGGCAGCCAAACAGACAGAATGACACCACATTGCAGCAACAAATTGTTCAGTGGGTAACAGCACAAGTCGAACGAGGAGATTGGGCAGCAGGTACCAGACTACCCACCCAAAGACAGTTGGCCATGCAGTTTGACGTAAATCGCAGTACGGTTCAACAGGCTTTAGAAGAATTAAAGGCGATGGGCATCCTTGAAGCAAAGGTAGGCTCAGGCGTTTATGTCACACATAATTCCTGGGATGCATTAATCCAACAAACACAGCCGAATTGGCAAAACTATATTGAAACGAGTCTCCATAAGCCAAATTACCATACAATCCAATTAATAAATGAATACGAGCAACGTGATGATGTGATTCGTTTAGGAACAGGAGAACTAGCACCTAGTCTGTTACCAACAGCGGAAATTGAAGCTTCACTTCGGGAGCTATCATTGCAGCCAAAAGCATTAGGCTACTCTTCACCACAGGGCAATGATCAACTTCGATCAGCTATCTGTGAGTATGTACAGAAGAGGGGTATTGATGCGGAGCCGCAGCAAGTCTGTATTGTCTCAGGTGCACTACAAGCCTTACAGCTAATCGCCGTTGGTTTACTAGAGCAAGGGTCCATCGTTTTTCAGGAACCAACCTCCTATTTGAATTCGGTCCATCCATTTCAATCCGTTGGTATGCAAATGATCGGGATACAACGAGATGAACAACTTGCACAAACGTTGGCCCAAAGGAAACGAAAAAAACAAGCCGTGTTTTATGCCATTCCTACATTACATAATCCTACAAGTCAGGTATGGACATCTTTGGAAAAAAAGCAGCTATATGAAGCTTGCCAGGCAGCACGTATTCCTATTATAGAAGACGATGTCTACCATGAATTGCTTTTTGAGGACCTATTACCTCCGATAAAAGCAATGGATAGTAGCGGACAGGTCCTTTATATTGGCAGTGTCTCCAAAACGCTAAGTCCTGGGCTACGAATTGGCTGGCTTATCGGCCCAACGACAGTCATTGAACGATTAGCAGATATAAAAATGCAAACGGACTATGGTTCAAGTGCCATTTCACAAGAAATTGTCCTGCATTGGCTACAATCAGGAAAATATGAAAAACATCTTATAAATTTACGTCAACAATTGCAGGATCGAGCCGATTTTACGGAACGAATTTTACAGGAAAACTTTAAGGGATTGGCTGATTGGCATAAGCCAAGGGGAGGCTTTTATATTTGGCTCAAGTTTCATAAGCCTCTTGTCGATAAAGAGTTCTTTGTGAAGCTATTGCAGCGACAAGTATTAATTAATCCAGGCTATATCTACGACCCTCAAGATCATCACCATATTCGTTTATCCTATGCATACGCAACCTACGAAGAATTGCGGGAAGGCTTACAAATCTTGCATGGATGTGTAATTGAGGCGAAGGTAATTGAGTAGCTTCTGTGTCCATGGTTACCCAAGTAGCAGGTGCGGGGGGCTCAAGAAAGAATGAAGAACCCGCTCCAAAATGGGATCGAAGTGATCATTAAGGTAAGACAGACTTCCTCAAAAGAAAGCGCATAATCTGAGCTGCACACCCATACATTTTAGAGAATCATAGCGTTTTATTTTGATTTCTAACATAAAGAGGTGAACGATTGGAGAATTTGCCACCAGGTTATTTTCAGGTGCCTCAGCCCATTCGAAGTGATGGAGCTGGAGGAGTGGATAAAGGGCCACGCGATATAATGAGAGATTTAGAAAATCCTGATATGCTGGTACCGCCAACGACAGATGCGGGTTTGATTCCTAACTTGCGATTTTCATTTTCAGACACCCATATGACCTTAAATCAGGGGGGATGGTCTCGGGAAATTACGGTCCGTGAATTACCGATTGCCACAACAATGGCGGGTGTCAATATGAGTTTGACACCAGGAGGCGTACGTGAGCTGCATTGGCATCAGCAGGCAGAGTGGTCTTATATGTTACTGGGTCATGCGCGAATTACGGCGGTCGATCAAGATGGCTGTAACTTTATTGCTGATGTGGGTCCTGGTGATTTATGGTACTTTCCACCAGGAATCCCGCATTCTATACAAGGATTAGAGGATGGTTGTGAATTTTTATTAGTATTTGATGATGGAAATTTCTCTGATCTCAATACACTTTCGATTTCGGATTGGTTTGCCCATACCCCGAAGGATGTGCTATCAGCAAATTTTGGTGTTCCAATTAGTGCCTTCGATAATATTCCGAGCGAACAGGTGTATATTTATCAAGATAAAGTTCCTGGATCTATTGACTCGCAAAAAGTCCAATCTCCTTATGGCAAAGTGCCAAAGACTTTTAAGCACCGCTTGTTAGCTCAGCCTCCATTGAAAACACCCGGGGGCAGTGTGCGTATTGTAGACTCTACCAATTTCCCAATTTCTAAAAATATTGCGGCGGCATTAGTTGAAATAGACCCTGGTGCAATGCGGGAATTGCATTGGCATCCTAATAATGATGAATGGCAATATTATCTACAAGGAAAAGGACGTATGACAGTATTCATAGGTGATGGAACTGCTCGAACATTCGATTATCGCGCAGGAGATGTGGGCTATGTGCCATTTGCGACGGGTCACTATATTGAGAATACGGGTACGGAGCCGTTATGGTTTTTAGAAATGTTTAAAAGTGATCGATTCCAGGATGTGTCGTTAAATCAATGGATGGCACTAACACCAACTGAACTGGTACAAAGCAATTTACAGATTGGTCCCGAGTTAATACAAGCGCTAAGAAAGGAAAAATGGCCAGTGGTGAAATATCCGGGATTTTCCTATTATCCGAAATAAAAAAAACAGGTGAATGTCTTTTTTATTAAAAGTCAAGAAAATAAATATGGAACTTGATAATTATATGTTTTGTTAAAATGTCACTAGAGGGTAGAAAGAAAAGGATAGATGCAGAGGGTATTATACCTAATTACATCTATCCTTTTTGTACAATATATGACCTCATTTACTACAACAATTTAATTTTTTTATCACAATATAATTCCAAAGTTTCTTCAATAAAGCCCCATGAGTTGAACAAGACGAACACAACCCTTTTGCTATTTCATCTAAATTTATCTTTCTTTATCATACGTGTTCCTTGTAAGATTGAGCTTTGGCATATAAGTACTTCCACCTGCTACCATTTCTTTTGTTTCAACATCATAAATTGCATAATTACCTCTAAATTCTTTATCTGTGTCTTTAAAGGAATAAAAGAAATAAACTTGCCTATCGGGGCTAACGGTCTGATGGTAGTTAATATCTATATCAGGGTAAGTACGAAGAATATTTCCATCAAAAGTTATATAATTTAATCTTTCTACCTCATTGAACAATAATTTTTTTCTAACATTTACAGATGCATCAGGCATTTCTTTAAAAAGAACAGTATCCAAATGCCGTTGCTGTTGATTTGGCTTCTGCTTAAATCTTTGATAAACTTCCTGATGTATAGGATACTTTAGGTCTCTTAATGACTGGTAAAATTCATCTACAGTTTCATCAATAACTTTTTCCTTATTTGAAGGATGTAAATAGTCATTTTTATCTGAAGGTGTAGTTTGTGAATAAACAGGATTTTCTAATAACATAGAAAAACTGAACAAAAATATAAATACAAATGAACTAATTAAGGTAGGATTTCTCATTTAGATTACTCCTTTTTAGAAGTAACGTACCCTAAATATTCTTGAACTATTCTGCCTGTTAGTTGAACAATAGGTGATATTTAGCTGATATCACCTATTAAACATTTCAAAATAATTAGCTATCCATTTTGAAATGTTTAAATAAATATGTATTCAAAATCACTCTTGTTCAACAAAACCAGCTAATAGTTGTCAAGATTTTTCAATAAAAAAATTAAAACTCGCATGATATACTAAAAAAGGGTACAGCAAATAAGCCTTCCTCTTTAAAATTGGAAGGTTTTTCCCGATGTACTTAAATGTGATTTTTAAACCGCATTTTGGAAGGCTTCTTTTCTTTT
>Ga0213820_1000107_pt1 | contig 84493 bp, 85 predicted proteins | sample MC6MC0910MG_FD_179889 | JGI IMG/M metagenome (GOLD analysis project Ga0213820, IMG submission 179889) | Enriched soil aggregate microbial communities from Iowa State University, Ames, United States - MC6-MC0910-MG | ecosystem: Environmental > Terrestrial > Soil > Unclassified | place: USA: Iowa...
CGGCGCAGACACCTGCCGACTGTTCATGATGTTCGCCTCGCCGCCTGACATGAGCGCCGAATGGTCCGACTCCGGCGTCGAAGGCTCGCACCGCTTCCTCAAGCGCGTCTGGCGTCTGGCTCAGGCCCACGTTTCCCAGGGGCTGCCGGGCAAACTCGAGGTTTCCGGTCTCAATGACGAACAGAAAGCCGTTCGCCGTTCGATCCACCTGGCGATCAAGCAGGCCAGCCACGACGTCGGCCAGAATCACAAATTCAACACCGCCATCGCTCAGGTCATGACGCTGATGAACGTGCTGGAAAAAGCAGCCCAAGACACCGGTCAGGATCGTGCACTGGTTCACGAAGGTCTTGAAACCGTCACCCTGCTGCTGGCCCCGATCACGCCGCACATCAGCCACGAACTGTGGAACGCGCTGGGTCACGCCGGCCCGGTGATCGACGCAGGCTGGCCTGCGGTGGATGAATCCGCACTGGTACAGGACACGCTGCAACTGGTGGTACAGGTCAACGGCAAGCTGCGCGGTCAGATCGAAATGCCTGCCAGCGCCAGCCGCGAGGACGTCGAAGCCGCGGCACGGACCAACGAAAACGTGCTGCGCTTCATCGACGGCCTGACGATCCGCAAAGTGATCGTCGTACCCGGCAAACTGGTGAACATCGTCGCCAGCTGATTGGATCAGGCGCCTGACCCGGTCAGGCGCCCAACATACTTCCAGAGCCCGCGATTCGGGCTCAAACGGATTCAAGGGGAGCAACAAGATGATCAAACGCAATCTGCTGGTGATGGGCCTCGCGGTGTTGCTGAGCGCCTGCGGTTTCCAGCTGCGCGGCACCGGCACCAACGCCTTGTCGATCAAGGAACTGGATGTCAGCGCCCGTGACGCCTACGGCCAGGTCGTCACTCAGTTGAAAAGCACCCTGAGCAACAGCGGCGTACACGTTTACACCGGTGCTCAGTACAAACTGTTCCTGGCTCGTGAAGACGAAACCCAGCGTACCGCCAGTTACGCAGGCTCCGGCGGCTCGGCCGAATACGAGCTGACCACTGTGGTGAAATACGAAATCCGTGGCACCAAGGACGTTGTGCTGCTCGATGACAACGTACAGTCCACCAAAACCTACGTGCACGACGGCAACAACCTGATCGGCTCCGACCAGGAAGCCGACCAGATCCGCAAGGAAATGCGCAGCGATCTGGTGCAGAAGCTGGTTGCCCGTCTGCAACAGCTGACGCCGCAGCGTCTGGATGAACTGCAAGCCCGTGCTGACGCCGCCGCTCGCGCCCAGGCCGATGCTGAAGCCGCCGCCCAACGTATTCGTGACGAGACGCCGCAACAGTCTCCTGTCGAAATCCCGTCCAAGTGATGACATCGGGGCCGGTTCGCCGGCCCTGATCTTTTCTGACCGATGAAACTCGCCCCCGCCCAACTCGCCAAACACCTCCAGGGCACGCTGTCGCCTGTGTATATCGTCAGCGGCGACGACCCGCTGCAATGCCAGGAAGCCTGCGATGCCATTCGCGCGGCGGCTCGCCAGCAAGGCTTTGACGAGCGTCAGGTATTCAGCGCCGATTCGAGCTTCGACTGGGGCACCCTGCTGCAAGCGGGCGCCAGCATGTCGCTGTTCGCCGAGCGCCGTCTGCTGGAGCTGCGTCTGCCTTCCGGCAAACCGGGGGACAAGGGCGCCGCCGCGCTGCTGGAATACTGCAGCCGCCCTGCCGAAGACACGCTGCTGCTGATCAGCCTGCCCAAGCTCGACGGCGCCGCGCAGAAAACCAAGTGGGGCAAGGCACTGGTCGAAGGGGCGCAGACGCAGTTCGTGCAGATCTGGCCGGTGGATGTCAGTCAGCTTCCACAATGGATTCGCCAGCGCCTGGCGCAAGCCGGCCTCGCTGCCAGCCCTGATGCGGTCGAGCTGATCGCCGCGCGCGTCGAAGGCAACCTGCTGGCTGCCGCGCAAGAGATCGAAAAGCTCAAGCTGATGGCCGAACAGGGTCAGATCACCGTCGAAACCGTTCAGGCGGCTGTTGCCGACAGTGCGCGCTTCGACGTGTTCGGGCTGACCGACGCGATCCTCAATGGCGAAGCGTCTCACGCGCTACGCATGCTGGAAGGCCTGCGCGGGGAAGGCGTGGAACCACCGGTGATTCTCTGGGCATTGTCTCGGGAGCTGCGGGTGTTGGCGAATCTGGCGTTGCAGTTCAGCCAGGGCGTGCCACTGGACAAAGCCTTCAGCCAGGCCCGCCCGCCTATTTGGGACAAGCGCAAACCGCTGATGAGCAGGGCTCTGCAACGCCACTCCGCCCGACGCTGGGCACAGCTGTTGATGGACGCTCAACACATCGACGCGCAGATCAAGGGCCAAGCCCAGGGTTCGGTGTGGAACAGCCTCAGCCGATTGTCGATCCAGATGGCCGGCCAGCGATTGGCATTGCCGTCGGAATAGATCTCACAGGGCAACACCGGCGAGCTATGGGAGCGAACTCAATCGCGAGACGTCGTTACCGCCCACGCATTTCTGTCGGCCGTCGGATTTTTCGCGAATGAATTCGCTCCCACGGGGATTTCCATAGCTCGGGACTAAGCATTCATAGGACAGATCAATTAGACCTGTGCGCCAATCTGCCCGATCATCCCCGCCGCTCCACCCACCACTCAAAGAGAGTATCGCCATGAGCAAAGCCAAAAAGCGGCCGAATAAGGCCAAATCCATCATTGCCCAGCCCCTGTTCCGCAGCCGTCAGGAACAACCCACCAAGGGCAAAGGCAGCTACCGCCGCGAAGCCTTCCAGTCGAGAGATTGGGAGGCTTCTTCCGTTATGGCCGCCTGATTTGCTGCGCGCGCATTTTCCCTGCCTAACCCCCTACCTGAAAACCGTTGCGTTCCCAATCATATCGTCTGGTCCGCAGCCCTGAAGCTGAAGCTGGCTGACTGCTCGAGCGTCTGGGGCAAGGGAATGTAGATGATCGGTACGGTGAGACCCGTCAGCTGTCTGAACCGGCGCTGATAGGATTGAGCCCCCGCCAAGCCAGTGGGCTTCGTGTAGAAAAAAGCCTCGATCGGAAGCCGTCCCGGGATGTTCTGCGCCCATGTCTTCAGCTTGGTATCGTTGGGCGTGTTGAATGCATCCGGCGAGATCGCCCGTCCCGCGCGCATTCCTTCCAGAAACCGCCCGGCAGCGGCGCTATTGGCAGAATCCCGAACGTTGAATGAACACATCGCCTCATTTTTATTCCGACCCGCCGCCTGATCCGCTCTGTATTTGGCGACCCATTTGGCAGCGGTATCTACAACAGGATTCTGAAGTTCGCAGCTCCTACTGATCACAGGGTATTTGGGCTGTTCGCCACATCCACCGTTGGGTCTTGCATTGGAGGAGCCATCTACCGGGAAAAAACACAGTATTTCGACTTTTTCTTTCCCTTCAGGCGTGCTCAGTATCGGATAGAAGATAAAGCCGCTGTCGTAGGTGTAAGCCAGCCTTTTTACTTTGTAGTCAGATCGCAAGTACGTGAACGACACCCCTCCGTTGGCCACGGAAACTGGACTGGGATTCCAGACATCGAATGTGTTCGAGGGTACCCCGCCACGGATCAATAGTCCCGAACACAAGAACGCCGGCATCGAAGCTGATCCGCAATTATCACGGGTGTCGCGATATCGTCTTTCAAGGGTTGCAGCGACCTCAGGGCCGGACGCAGCCGGAGCGGCGGATATTGCAGAGATCGAGCCTCCCGGCTCTGGCCCTTGTGGCACTGTTGGCTCAACCGATGCGCATCCAGCCAGCAGCGCGATTGAGATCACCATTATCAGCTTTGTCATGTTTGCAGCCTCCGTGCCTGGTTTAGAAGACGCGAGACTGCGTTGTTCTCTTCGCGAGAGAGATAGTGAACACCGTGCAATGCGCGATGAATAGCTGGTAGTTATGACAGTTGCCGAAAATGGCCAACCGTAGTAAGTGCGGTACTTCGACCATCAGGACACTCGAGACAGTAGCATTAACTCAAGCAGCTACCGCCGCGAAGCCTTCCAGTCGAGAGATTGGGAGGCTTCTTCCGTTATGGCAGCTTGAAACATTTCAGGTGACTGACCGGCGCCCCGCCGACAGGGCCGACATGTTAAGGTCTACACCTTACGGTTTATCCCTGTGGACCCCAGAATGCCCTTTAGCTTTCCCCGTCGTTGGCATGTCCGCCAGCTGATCGCCGCTTCCAGCCTTCTCGTACTGGTCGCCTGTGCGGAGCAACCCACCGCTGCCGTCGCCACCCCGCTTCAAGCCGCCCCCCTTAACGTCGCCAAAGCCGCCCCTGTCGCTTCCAATGCGGTCGCGCAACCGGACGACAGCAATTTCGAAATCCAGCCTGCGATGAGCTTTGCCGAATGGCAGTCGATGTTCCGCGCCCAGGCGCTGGCCGCCGGCATTCGTCCAGACGTATTCGACCGGGCCTTCGCAGGCGTGACGCCGGACATGAGTGTGGTCAAGGCCGACCGCAGCCAGCCTGAGTTCACGCGGCCAGTCTGGGAATACCTCGACGGCGCGATCTCGCCTGTGCGCGTGCGCAAGGGCCAGGCCCTGCTGGCGCAGTATTCGGACGTGCTCAATGCCATCGAACAGCGCTATGGCGTCGACCGTCAGGCGCTGGTTGCGGTATGGGGCATGGAAAGCAGCTTCGGGCAGTTCCAGGGCACGCAACGGGTGATCCGCTCCCTGGCGACCCTGGCCTACGAAGGCCGTCGCCCGCAATTCGCTCAGGACCAATTGATTGCCGCCTTGCAGATCATTCAGCACGGCGACATCGACGCCCAGAGCATGCTCGGTTCGTGGGCAGGCGCGATGGGGCAGACGCAGTTCATTCCCACCACCTACAACACCCATGCCGTGGACTTCGATGGCGACGGCCGACGGGACATCTGGAATTCGCCTACGGACGCCCTGGCCTCGACCGCGCACTACCTGCAGAGCTCCGGCTGGCAGAAAGGCCAGCCGTGGGGCTTCGAAGTGCTGCTGAATCAGGGCTTCGATTACGCCCTGGCCGACGCTTCGACGCGCAAGACCATTGCCGAATGGCAGCAACTGGGACTGAAACTGCCCAATGGCGCCGCCCTGCCCGCCAACCTGCTCCAACAGCAGGCGGCACTCTTGCTGCCAGCGGGTTACAAAGGTCCGGCGTTTCTGGTGATGGACAACTTCCGCGCCATTCTGAAGTACAACAACTCCTCCTCATACGCGCTGGGCGTCGGGCTGCTGTCTGAGCGCTTCAACGGCGGCGGGTACGTGATTGGCCAATGGCCGCGCGGCGATCGCCCTCTGAGCCGCACAGAGCGCATCGAGCTCCAGACGCTGCTGTCGGCCCGTCAGTACGACGCGGGCGCGCCGGACGGCATCATCGGCGCCAATACCCGCAAGGCCATCCGCAGCGCCCAGCAGTCATTTGGCTGGCCCGCTGATGGTTATCCGACGCAGGAATTGCTGCAGAATCTGCGCAAGCCATAGAGCCAAGACCGCACAAACAAAAACGGGCCGGATATCACTATCCGGCCCGTTTTTTGTTTTGCGAGCAGTTCCGCAGCAATCAGCCCGCAGTCAGCAACGACTTGGTCAGCTTGGCCTGCTCATCAGCGTGGTACGAAGAACGCACCAACGGACCGGACGCGACGTTCTTGAAGCCCATCTTGTAGCCTTCCTCGGCGAACCAGGCGAAGGTGTCAGGGTGCACGAAGCGCTGAACCGGCAAGTGGTTGCGGGACGGCTGCAGGTACTGGCCCAGGGTCAGCATGTCGATGTTGTGCTCGCGCATGCGCTGCATCACTTCGATCACTTCTTCGTCGGTTTCGCCCAGGCCCAGCATCAGACCGGATTTGGTCGGCACGTGCGGGACCATTTCCTTGAAGCGCTTGAGCAAAGTCAGCGACCACTGGTAGTCCGAACCCGGACGCGCGGCCTTGTAAAGACGTGGCACGGTTTCCAGATTGTGGTTGAACACGTCTGGCGGGGTCGCAGCGGTGATTTCCAGCGCGATGTCCATGCGGCCACGGTAGTCGGGAACCAGGGTTTCCAGCTGCACGTTCGGCGACAGCTCGCGGATTTCGCGGATGCAATCGGCAAAGTGCTGGGCACCTCCGTCACGCAGGTCGTCGCGGTCAACCGAGGTGATCACCACGTACTTGAGCTTCAGGTCAGCGATGGCGACGGCCAGGTTCTTCGGCTCGTCCACATCCAGCGCTTTCGGACGGCCATGACCGACGTCGCAGAACGGGCAGCGACGGGTGCAGATGTCGCCCATGATCATGAAGGTCGCGGTGCCGCCGGAGAAGCACTCGCCCAGGTTCGGGCAGGACGCTTCTTCGCAGACGCTGTGCAGCTTGTGTTTGCGCAGCAGGGCCTTGATGCGGTCGACCTCGGGGGAAACCGGAATGCGGACGCGAATCCAGTCCGGTTTCTTCGGCAGTTCAACCGTTGGAATGATCTTCACCGGGATGCGCGCAACTTTTTCCGCGCCGCGCAGCTTCACGCCGGCTTCTACTTTCGGACGCGCGGCGCGCTCAGGCGTTACCACGTTCACTGTCGGTATCAGGGTTTGCACGGCATCGGCCGTCTCATGCGCAGTAGTCATATCAATCGATTCCGCCCGTTAGGGTCGTCTGCTCAGCGTAGTCGAGGTGTTTGACGAGCTGCGCGCGCAGCCGGGCACTTACCTCGGCAAATTCAATCGGGCCTGCCTGTTCGCGCAGCTGGGTCATTGCCAGCCCCGCATACCCGCAGGGGTTAATCCGTTTAAACGGGTCCAGATCCATGTCGACGTTCAGCGCCAGGCCATGAAACGAACAGCCGTTGCGGATACGAAGGCCCAGAGAGGCGATCTTCGCCCCGTCGACATAGACCCCCGGCGCTTCAGGCTTTGCGGCTGCCGTGACGCCATAACTGGCCAGCAGCGCGATGAGGCTGTGCTCGATCCGGGTCACCAACTCGCGCACACCAAAGCCCAGGCGACGCACATCCAGCAGCAGGTATGCCACCAGTTGTCCCGGGCCATGATAAGTCACTTGGCCACCGCGATCGACCTGTACCACCGGAATATCACCCGGAAGCAGTAGATGCTCGGGCTTTCCGGACTGCCCCTGGGTGAAAACGGCAGGGTGCTGGACCAGCCACACTTCATCGGGCGTGTCGCGATTGCGGCCGTCCGTGAAGCGCTGCATGGCCTGCCAGGCGGGCTCGTAGTCGATCAGTCCGAGATCGCGAAAGCCCAGACGCTCGCCCATCACAGCACCATGTGCACGAAACCTGTGGCCCGCAGCTCGCTGTTGATGTTGTACAGCTGATCCTGGTCGGTGGCCAGGATATGCAGCTGCACGGTGGTGTACTTGCCGTTGCTGCTCTGGCGCTCGTCCACGCGTTCATCGTTGATCCTGGCATGTTTGCCGACGATCTCGATGGCTTTGTCTTTGTTGCCCGCGCCGGTATCGCAGATGATCTTGATCGGATAATCGGCGCACGGAAATTCGATTTTTGGGGCTTTAACTTCGGTATCTGTCATGGCAGTAACGGCCTCGTAAGCCGGAAAACGGACAGGCCCCTGCCGCGATCAGCGACAGGGGCGTACGGAACAACAGTCAATAAGCGATCAATCTGTGATCAGTTGAACAGACTGTAGAAGAACATGCGGATGCTGTCCCACAGGCGGCGGAAGATACCACCTTCATCAACGCCGTCCATCGCGATGAGATTAGCGGTGCGCACGACCTTGTCTTCCAGCTTCACTTCAACCTGACCGATCACGTCGCCCTTGGCGATAGGCGCAACCAGTTTCGGATTGATGGTCATGCTGGCGGTGAGCTTTTTCATCTCGCCTTTGGGCATGGTCATGGACAGATCGTCAGCCAGACCGGCCTTGACCTGACGCTCGGTGCCTTTCCAGACCGGCGCCTGAGCCAGCTCGGTGCCCTTCTGGTAGAAGGTCTGGGTTTCGAAGAAGCGGAAACCGTAGGTCAGAAGCTTCTGGGTTTCAGCAGCACGGGCCTGTTCGCTGTTGGTGCCGAAGACCACGGCGATCAGACGCATGCCGTCACGAACGGCCGAGGACACCATGCAGTAGCCGGCTTCTTCGGTGTGACCGGTTTTCAGACCGTCAACGGTCTTGTCGCGCCACAGCAGCAGGTTGCGGTTTGGCTGTTTGATGCCGTTCCAGAAGAATTCTTTCTGCGAGTAGATCGCGTAGTGAGCCGGGTCTTCGTGGATGATCGCGCGGGCCAGCAGCGCCATGTCGTGGGCGGTGGCGTAGTGATCAGGGTTCGGCAGACCGGTCGGGTTCATGAAGTGGCTGTTGACCATGCCCAGGTCGCCAGCGGTCTTGTTCATCATGTCGGCGAAGGCGTCTTCGCTGCCGGCGATGTGCTCGGACAGCGCCACACTGGCGTCGTTGCCCGACTGAATGATGATGCCGTGCAGCAGGTCGCTGACGGTCACCTGGCTGCCCACCTTGATGAACATCCGCGATCCGCCGGTGCGCCAGGCGTTTTCGCTGACGGTCACAGGGTCGTTTTCGCCGATCTGGCCGCGACGGATTTCCAGGGTCGCGATGTACGCGGTCATCAGTTTGGTCAGGCTGGCCGGCGGCAGCTTCTGGTCGCCGTTGTTTTCGACCAGCACGTTACCGCTGTTGGCATCCATCAGCACATACGCCTTGGCTGCCAGTTGCGGCGCCGATGGCGTCATCTGCTCTGCCGCAAACACGGCAGGCGCGGTGAAAAGCGGGATTAAAAGGCAAAGGCGTTTTGCAAAGGTGGTGATGTTCATCCGTCTCTCGAAAATGCTAATGGGCAAACATGCCCTCGCGGGCAAAGCGGTAGTGCCAGGCTTCCCTGGCGAACGGGGCAACATTCTACAGGCGGCTGCCTAGATGGTCCCGTGAAAAGCTGCTGACATTGCATGCTCTGGCGGCAAGCTGGCTGCCTGGCAGCTTTGATTCGCCCTCGTTGCCGAGGTTCGAATCATCGATCTGTCGAACCGGAAACAGGGTCACTGATCCGATGTCACCACGCTTGGTGAGCCAAGATTGGCCGACCTTACGCTGTTTTGCAGTTGCTGGGCTTCACCCGGCGTGCCGACCGGCCCCAACCGCACGCGATAAAGCGTCTGTTGATTGCGCGCTATCGAGCTGACGAAAACCGGGGCCCGAACCATCCCGCTCAGCTTCGACCTCAGAAGTTCCGCAGCGTCCGGGTTGGCGAAGGCTCCCACCTGGAGAAACAGCCCAGACACTTGTCCGGAAGCGTTTTTTTTTGCGTCGATCGGCACCGGCGATACCGGCGCGGCGTGCTGCTGCGGTGGCGGCGTCCATTGTTCGATGGTGCCGGCCGAAGCCGTGATCACCGGTGCAGCCGGTTGAGGCTTGGGCGCCGGGCCGCTGATCGCCACTTGCGGCTGATCGAGCATCAGCGGCGCAGGCTTGCCGCGCTGAGCCCAGTACTGCGCAGGGTCGATGCCTTCAACCTTAACCCGCGCGGTACCGGTTTCGGCGTAACCGAGCTTTTTGGCGGCGGCGTAGGACAAGTCGATGATGCGATCGGAATAGAACGGCCCGCGGTCGTTGACCCGCAGAATCACCGTGCGGTTGTTGTCCAGATTGGTCACGCGCACGTAGCTGGGCAGCGGCAGGGTCTTGTGCGCCGCGCTCATGCCGTAGAGGTCATAGACCTCGCCGTTGGCGGTGTTCTGGCCATGGAATTTGGTGCCGTACCAGGAGGCGGTACCGGTTTGCACGTAACTGGCCGAATCGGTAAGCGGGAAGTAGGTTTTGCCCAGTACGGTGTAGGGGTTGGCCTTGTAGGGGCCGGTGTGCAGCGTCGGCACCGCATCAGGGATGCGCGAAACGTCGACGTCCCACCAGGGCGCGCCGTCTTTGTGCGCGCGGTTGATGTCCAGGCCCGGCTGCGAGCGGATGATGTTGCCCTGCTGCGTCGGTCGACTGGTGGAACAACTGACGACCAGCAATGCCAGCGCCGCGACGGCCATCAACTGAAAGGGTTTTTGGATCGGCAATGACCGCATTACTTGACGCCCCGAGCTTGAACAAGCAGTTCAGACAGCTGATGCACGGCCATGGCGTACATCACGCTGCGGTTGTAACGCGTGATTGCGTAAAAATTCTTTAAACCCATCCAGTATTCAGGGCCATTGTCGCCTTCCAGGCGAAACGCCGTGACCGGCAAATCATCGCGCAGCGCATCATGACTTGCCCAGCCCAGGGCTCGCAACTCCCCGACGGTCTTTACCGGCTCGATTCCCGGGCTCAAACCCTCATCGACACGGTCGCCGCGCACGCTCGCCCGACTGACCACAGGCTCACCCGCGACCCAGCCGTGGCGCTTGAAATAACTGGCAACGCTACCAATCGCATCATCCGGATCGGTCCAGATGTTGATGTGGCCGTCGCCGTCGAAATCCACCGCGTAATTACGGAAGCTGCTCGGCATGAACTGCGGCAAGCCCATCGCCCCGGCATACGAGCCCTTGAGCGTCAGTGGGTCGACCTGCTCTTCGCGGGACAGCAGCAAGAACTCGCGCAGCTCCTTGCGGAAAAATTCGGCACGAGGAGGATAGTCGAAACTCAGTGTCGACAATGCATCGATTACCCGGTAATTCCCGGTATTTCGACCAAAAAATGTTTCCACGCCGATGATCGAGACGATCACCTGAGCCGGCACGCCGTACTCTTGCTCGGCACGCGCCAGCGCCACTTCGTGCTGCCGCCAGAAATCCACGCCTCGTGCGACTCGCGCATCGGTCAGGAACATCGGGCGGTAATCCTTCCACGGTTTCACGCGTTCGGCGGGCCGGGAAATCGCGTCGAGAATCGACTGTTTGCGCTGGACGTTACGAAAAACTTCGATCAGCTGCTCGCCCGCGAACCCGTAATCACGGGTCATGTCGCTGACGAACTGGGCGACTTGGGGCGAACCCTCGTAGTCACCGGCAAGCGACTCCTGCACTGAACCGAGGATGCCCATCAGACCGACCAGCGGCGCATATCGAGCAGCCCAGCCACGCACTACTTGCATTGAAAAATTCACCTTATTCAAACCTGAGCGATCCACTTGCGATGGGTATGGATCGACATCAAAACCCCAAACGCTGACAGCAGTGTCACCAGCGAAGTTCCGCCGTAGCTAATGAAGGGCAATGGCACCCCCACGACCGGCAGCAGACCGCTGACCATACCGATGTTGACGAAAACATAAACAAAAAACGTCATGGTCAGGCTGCCCGCGAGCAGCTTGCCGTAGAGCGTCTGCGCCTGCGCGGTGATGACCAGCCCGCGGCCGATGAGCGCCAGATAGATCAAAAGCAATGCGCAGATGCCCACCAGACCGAACTCCTCACCCAATACCGCGATGATGAAGTCGGTGTGGCTTTCCGGCAGGAAATCCAGGTGCGACTGGGTGCCCAGCAGCCAGCCCTTGCCGAACACGCCGCCCGAACCGATCGCCGCCTTGGACTGAATGATGTTCCAGCCGGTGCCCAGCGGGTCGCTCTCTGGGTCAAGGAACGTCAGGATTCGCTGCTTCTGGTAGTCGTGCATGAAGAAGAACCACATCGCCACCGCGACCGGCACCGCTGCGGCGATCACGCCGATGATCCAGCGCCAGCGCAGGCCGGCCATGAACAGCACGAAGGTGCCGGAGGCCAGAATCAGCAGCGAAGTGCCAAGGTCCGGCTGGCGCACGATCAGAATGAACGGCAGCCCGATCAACGCCAGGCTTACCGCCACGTGCTTCAAATGCGGCGGCAAGGTACGTTTGGACAGGTACCAGGCAATGGTCGCCGGCATGATGATCTTCATGAATTCCGAGGGCTGGAAACGAATCACCCCGGGGATGTTGATCCAGCGCGTCGCCCCCATGGCGTTGTGGCCCATGACGTCCACCGCCACCAGCAGCAGTACGCCAAAGACATAGGCCACCGGCACCCAGCGCGCCATGAAACGCGGCTCCAGTTGCGCGATGACGAACATCGACACCAGACCAATGCCGAACGAGGTGGCCTGTTTGATCAAAAGGTCCCAACTCTTGCCACTGGCGGAATACAGGACAAACAGGCTGCCAGCCGCGAGGGTCAGCAGCAGAATAAGCAAGGGACCGTCGACGTGGATTTTCTGCAGGAAAGTGGCGCGACGGCGCATCACGTCTTCGCTGGAGAGGATGCGGTCGAAATTACTCTTCACGGGCCGCGGTCTCCGGAGGCAGTGTATTGGCGGCGTATTCGGGTTTCAGACGGCCATCCGGGCCAAGCAACCAGGCATCCATGACCTGACGCACGACAGGCGCGGCGACGCCGGACCCCGATTCGCCGTTCTCGATCATCACCGCAACGACGATTTTCGGGTTATCGGCCGGCGCGAAGCCCACGAACAAGGCGTGGTCGCGATGGCGCTCCTGGACTTTCGAGCGGTCGTATTTTTCGCCTTGGCGAATGGCCACGACCTGCGCCGTACCACTCTTGCCCGCGATGCGGTATTGCGCGCCGATGGACGCCTTGCGCGCCGTACCGCGGGCGCCGTGCATCACCTGCTGCATGCCGTGGTTGACCTTCGCCCAGTCGGACGGGTCGCGCAGCACGATGTCGGGCATCGGGTTTTCATCCACCGGCTTCTGGCCTTCGATGGTCCTGGCCAGGTGCGGACGGTTCCACTTGCCCTTGTTCGCCACCAGCGCCGTCGCCTGGGCGAGCTGCAAAGGCGTGGCCTGCATGTAGCCCTGACCGATCCCGAGAATCAGCGTCTCGCCCGGGAACCAGGCCTGACGACGGGTGATGCGCTTCCAGTCGCGGGACGGCATCAGGCCCGGCGACTCTTCAAACATGTCCAGCGAGACCTTCTGCCCGATGCCGAACTTGTTCAGGTAGGCCGATAGCCGATCGATGCCGACCTTGTGCGCAAGATCGTAAAAATAGGTGTCGTTGGAGCGCATGATCGCCGTGTCGAGATCGACCCAGCCGTCACCGGTGCGGTTCCAGTTACGGTATTTGTGGTCGTAATTGGGCAGCATGTAGTAGCCGGGGTCGAACACCCGCGTGCTCGCCGTCACCACGCCCGTATCCAGCCCCGCGATGGCCACGGCTGGCTTGATGGTCGAGCCCGGCGGATACAGGCCGCGCAGAATACGGTTGAACAGCGGCCGGTTGACCGAATCACGCAGTTCGGAATAGGCCTTGAAGCTGATGCCGGTAACAAACAGGTTTGGGTCGAAGCTCGGCTGACTGACCATCGCCAGCACCTCGCCCGTGCTCGGGTCCAGCGCCACCACCGCGCCACGACGGCCGGCCAATGCAGCCTCGGCCGCTTCCTGCAACTGGATGTCGAGACTCAGGACGATGTCCTTGCCCGGCACCGGATCGGTGCGCTTGAGCACGCGCAACACGCGGCCTCGGGCGTTGGTCTCGACTTCTTCGTAGCCCACCTGACCATGCAACTCGGGCTCGTAGAAACGCTCGATGCCCGTTTTGCCCATGTGATGGGTGCCGCTGTAATTCACCGGGTCCAGCGACTTGAGCTCTTTCTCGTTGATGCGGCCCATGTAGCCAACCGAATGGGCGAAATGCGCGCCCTGCGGGTAGTGCCGGATCAACTGCGCGACCACTTCAACGCCCGGAAGGCGGAACTGGTTCACGGCAATGCGGGCGATCTGCTCTTCGGTCAGCTCGAACAGGATCGGCACCGGCTCAAACGGACGGCGCCCCTGTTTCATACGCTTTTCGAAGATGATCCGGTCATCCGGTGTCAGCTCCAGCACTTCGATGATGGTGTCGAGCACCTTGGCCCATTCGCCGCCCGAGCGCTCGCGAGTCATGCTCAGGTTGAAGCTGGGCCGATTGTCGGCGATCACCACACCATTGCGGTCGAAAATCAGCCCGCGGCTCGGCGGAATCGGCTGCACATGCACCCGGTTGTTTTCCGAGAGGGTCGAGTGATAGTCGTACTGGATGACTTGCAGGAAATACAGCCGCGCCACCAGCACGCAGATCAGCACGATCACGATGCCAGCGCCGACCACGACACGGTTACGCACAAGGCGTGCGTCCTTTTCGTGATCTTTCAGGCGAATCGGCTGGGACATTTAGGGCGTGTTCACAGTGAAGGCAGCGGCGCTACTTGTGATAAGGGTGACCGGACAACACGGTCCAGGCACGATAAATCTGCTCGCCGATGAGGATGCGCACCAACGGGTGCGGCAACGTCAAAGGCGATAACGACCAACGCTGCTCGGCACGGGCACAGACTTCCGGCGCCAGCCCTTCCGGGCCGCCCACCATCAGGTTGACCGTACGCGAATCCAGACGCCAGCGGTCGAGCTCCACCGCCAGTTGCTCGGTGCTCCACGGCTTGCCATGGACCTCAAGGGTGACGATCCGCTCGCCCGGCTGCACTTTTGCCAGCATGGCCTCACCTTCCTGACGGATCAGGCGTGCCACGTCGGCATTCTTGCCTCGGGTATTGAGCGGGATTTCCACCAGCTCAAGGGCCAGTTCCGATGGCAGACGCTTGGCATACTCATGCCAACCTTCTTCCACCCACTTGGGCATGCGCGAACCAACAGCAATCAGACGCAGACGCACGATGAGCCCTTATTCGTTGCCCGGCGTGTGATGCGCGCCGCTGGCGGCACGGCTCTGCTCGGCGCCCTGCCACAGACGTTCCAGATCGTAGAACTGGCGCGCAGCGGCAGTCATCATGTGAACGATGACGTCGCCCAGGTCCAGCAGAACCCAGTCGCTTTCGCCTTTGCCTTCTTCGCCCAGAGGCTGTGCGCCCCTGGATTTGACGTTCTCGCGAACCTTGTCGAGCATCGCGTTGATCTGACGGTTCGACGTACCGGTGGCGATGACCATGTAGTCGGTCAGGCTGTGCTTGTCCTTGACGTCGATGACCAGGATGTCCTGGGCCTTGACGTCTTCCAGAGCGGCCTTGGCCAGTTCAACCAGCTCTTCGCCGGAAAGGGTGATTTTTTGCTGTGTCATAAAAAACTCATTCAGTTTCAATTGGGCGCACGGTACAGCCCGTGCGCCTCGATGTAGGCCAGTACCGCGTCTGGCACCAGAAAACGTACCGACTTACCGCTGGCCAGCAGTTGGCGGATCTGGGTGGCAGACACCGAAAGCGGCGTCTGCCAGACGAATGTAATGTGTCCGCCGGGGCCCTTGAGGGCTTTCGGATCACTGACTGCGCGCGCCGCCAGCAGGTTACGCATGGCGTCCGGCGACTCGCTGTCGGCGTCCGGGCGTTGCAGCACCACGATATGGCAGTGCTCCAGCAACTCTTCCCATCGGTGCCAGGTCGGCAGCCCGCAAAAGGCATCCCATCCCAGCAACAGAAACAGCTGGTCATCGACGGCGAGTTCCGCGCGCATCGATTCCAGCGTGTCGATGGTGTAAGACGGCTTGTCCCGCGACAGTTCGCGGTCATCCACCGTCAATGGCGCCACACCCTGCACAGCGCTGCGGACCATCGCCAGACGGTCCTGCGCCGACACACTGGGCGTGTCGCGATGAGGCGGCCTGGCGCTGGGCGTCAGGCGCAACTCATCGAGTTCAAGCAGCGCGGAGACTTCCAGCGCGCCGCGCAAATGGCCGATATGGACCGGGTCGAACGTTCCGCCGAGCATGCCGATGCGTCTGGGTGAGGCCGCGCCTGCTTTCTTGCCAGGTTCAGCCTCAGCATTCGCAGCGTTGCCTGCGTGCTGGCGAAGGTCGGCCAAGTCAGGCAGGCCCCTGCCCGCGCAGTTGGCGACCGTCGCCCATGACGATGTACTTCTCGCAGGTCAGGCCTTCCAGCCCCACGGGGCCACGGGCGTGAATCTTGTCGGTAGAGATGCCGATTTCAGCGCCCAGACCGTATTCGAAGCCGTCGGCAAAGCAGGTAGGCGCGTTGATCATCACCGAGCTTGAGTCGACTTCAGCCATGAAACGGCGAGTCTGAACCTGGGAATCGGAGATGATCGCGTCGCTGTGGTGTGAGCCGTAATGGTTGATGTGCTCGATGGCCTGATCCAGACCGGTCACGACACGGATCGACAGGATCGGCGCCAGGTACTCGGTGTGCCAGTCGTCTTCGGTGGCCGGGATCGCCTCGATCAGCTCACGGGTGCGCTCGCAACCGCGCAGTTCGACGCCCTTTTCGCGGAACTGGGCAGCCATGGGCGGCAGGAAATCAGCGGCGATGGCCTGATCGACCAGCAGCGTTTCCATCGCACCGCAGATGCCATAGCGATAAGTCTTGGCGTTGAAAGCGATGCGTTGCGCCGCCGCCAGATCGGCGTGGGCACTGACGTAGACGTGGCAGATGCCGTCCAGGTGCTTGATGACCGGCACCTTGGCTTCGCGACTGACGCGTTCGATCAGGCCCTTGCCGCCGCGCGGAACGATGACGTCCACGTACTCGGGCATGGTGATCAGGGCGCCAACGGCGGCGCGGTCAGTGGTCTCGACGACCTGAACGACCGCAGCCGGCAGACCGGCTTCGTCCAGCCCGCGCTGAATGCAGGCGGCGATGGCGCGGTTGGAGTGAATGGCCTCGGAGCCGCCACGCAGGATGGTGGCGTTGCCGGACTTCAGGCACAGGCTGGCGGCGTCGATGGTCACGTTCGGACGCGACTCATAGATGATGCCGACCACGCCCAGCGGAACGCGCATCTTGCCGACCTGAATGCCGGACGGCTGGAAATTCATGTCACGGATGGTGCCGATGGGGTCCGGCAGACTGGCGACCTGACGCAAACCGGCGATCATGCTGTCGATGCGAGCCGGGGTCAGGGCCAGACGTTCAAGCAGGGCAGCTTCCAGACCATTGGCGCGACCGGCGGCCAGATCCTGTTCATTGGCGGCGGTCAGCTCATTACGGGCAGCATCCAGCGCGGCAGCGGTAGCGGCCAGGGCGCGGTTTTTCTGCGCGGTGCTGGCGCGGCCGATCACGCGCGAAGCTTCGCGGGCGGCGCGACCCAGACGGGTCATGTAGTCAAGAACGGACTCAGTCATGGTCTCAGAGGTCTTGGCAAAGAGGAAAGCGGCCGATTATAGCTGTCGGGCGTGACGAACGACAGCGGCGAGGGGCGGATGGTCGATATAAGCCGGATTTGTTCGGCGAAACCATCGCCAAGCGCCTGTACATTCCTTGTAGGAGCGCGCTTGCCCGCGAACGGGGGTCAGGTGACTCATTTTTCACAGGCAGATTGCAGTCGCGGGCAAGCGCGCTCCTACTATCATTCGGTGAAAGGCCATTCAGCTCCAATTAAGTCCGGGATTGCTATTATCGCCACCCAGCCCATCACGTTGCCCACCCATGCCTGATCACTTCCCGCGCGCCCTGCCCGACCGCTTCTTCAACCGCGACGCCCAAACCCTCGCCCGCGATCTGCTGGGCAACGTGGTGCGTCACAAGGTCGGTGAGTTGTGGCTGTCGGCGCGCATCATAGAGACAGAAGCCTATTACCTCGAGGAAAAAGGCAGCCACGCGTCCCTCGGCTACACAGAAAAACGTAAGGCTTTGTTTCTGGATGGCGGCCACATCTATATGTACTACGCGCGCGGCGGCGACTCGCTGAACTTCAGCGCCGAAGGACCGGGCAATGCCGTGCTGATCAAATCAGCCTATCCGTGGGTCGACGCCTTCTCCGACGAGAACAGCCTTGCGCAGATGCAACTGAACAACCCCGACGCCAGCGGCAACGTACGTCCGCCGCAGCGCCTGTGCGCGGGCCAGACCCTGCTGTGCAAGGCCCTGGGCCTGAAAGTGCCCATGTGGGACGGCAAACGTTTCGACCATGAGCAGATTTTTGTCGAAGACGTTGGCCAGAAACCCGCGCAGATCATCCAGACCACTCGCCTGGGCATCCCCTCCGGGCGCGACGAGCAACTGATGTATCGCTTCGTCGACGCCACCTACGCCCGGTTCTGCACACGGAACCCGTTACGACGCGGGCAAGTCGAAGGCCGCGACTACTTCATCATCGAGCAAGGAAACTGACCCATGGGCGCATGGCTCGACAGCATCACCTCCTGGCTGAGCGCCAACCCGTCCTGGCTGGGCGCGGCGGTCTTTCTGGTGTCATTTCTCGAATGCATGGCGATTGCCGGGATCATTGTGCCAGGCACGGTGGCACTGTTCGCGATCGCCGCGCTGGCGGGCAGCGGAATCCTGCCGCTGAGTGAGGCCTTGTTGTTGGGCTTTCTCGGCGGGCTGCTGGGGGATCTGATTTCCTACTTCCTGGGTCGACGTTTCCATCAGAACATTCGGCGTTTGCCTGGGCTGCGCCATCACCCGGAATGGATCGCTGGCGCCGAGACCTACTTCCAGCGCTACGGCATCGCCAGCTTGCTGGTCGGTCGTTTCATCGGCCCGCTGCGACCGATGTTGCCGATGGTGGCCGGGATGTTCGACATGCCCTTCGTGCGCTTTTTCGCGGTCAGCGTGGTGGCGGCGGCGGGCTGGTCGATGGCCTACATCATGCCGGGCTGGGCGACCGGGGCGGCGATTCGGTTGCCGCTGCCCGAAGGTTTCTGGCCTGAGGCCGCTGTGGTCGGCGCGGGTCTGGCGATTCTGCTGGGGGTGGCCATTCAGAGCAGCGTGCGGGCCAAGCCTTACGCCACCAAACTGATCGCACTTGCCAGCCTGATCATGCTCACGGCCGTCTTTCTCGGCTGGCCATATCTGGCCCACCTTGACCAAGGGGTGATGACCCTGGTGCAGGAGCATCGCAGCGAGACCGCACAGAATTTCGTGGTGTTGGTCACCGGCCTGGGCGACTTCAGGACGCAGTTCTGCGCAGCAGCGGTATTGCTGATCGTGCTGGTAGCAATGCGACAGTGGCGCCACGCGATCTTTGCCTGCGCGACCACGCTGGGGGCGGCGATTCTGAATCAGACGATGAAGCACACCTTCGCCCGCGCGCGCCCGGAAATCCTGGCCGAACCCCTCGCGACCTACAGCATGCCCAGCGGCCACGCCTCGGCCTCGTTCGCGCTGTTCATGACGCTGGCGGTGCTGGCCGGGCGCGGGCAACCCGTGAGGCTGCGTCTGACCTGGCTGTTGTTGGGCGCGATTCCGGCCGCGTCGATCTGCGTGTCGCGGGTGTACCTGGGGGTGCACTGGCCGACCGACGTGCTGGCCGGGATGCTGCTGGCGTTCTTCACGTGCGCGGCGAGCCTGGCGTTCGTGCAGAACAAGCAGTCCTTGCCTGCCCTGCCGATGCGCGTGTGGTGGGTGCTGTTACCGGCGATCGTCCTGGTGCTGGGCGGGTTTGCCGCGCATTCGCTGACCCATGGGTTGGTTCGGTACGAATACTGAGCAAGGCACTTTCACGAAATTTTCTGGAGAAGCCCTCACCTGTGGGAGTGAGCGTGCTCACGAAAGCGACCGTACATTTACAGCATCACCAGTGCCTGAAATACAGTCTTCGTGAGCAAGCTCATTCCCATAAGGATCCCCACCCACCCGAGTCAAGCCTGCATATCCCCCTGCATCTCATCGAGCAGATCCTGAATGGCATCAAGCCGTTCCTCGGCGTCGTCGATTTCCAGCAGTTCGATCTTGTCTTCTTCGTCAAACGGCAGCAGGTACGCCAGCTGATTGGAGAGCGACTGCTGCCCGCTCGCCGTGAGCCCCATGTTCAACGCAGCGACCATCGGGTGTTCGGCCAAGGCCGCCAGCAACGCCACCAGGTCGTCGTCCTCTTCCTGCAACGGCCGCTCCTGTGGATCTTCCAGCCACTCCACTTCGGCGATCAGCAGGTTGTCGCGCTGGGCCTGGGCATCAGTCACACGAAAACGCCGGCCACCGACCACGCGAATCCCCAACAGGCCGTTGTCCTGCTGCTGGAAGTCGGTGACCAGGGCTTCGCAGCCGATCTGCGAGAAGCCTTCGGGAACATCGCCCACTTCGCTGCCTTCGGTGATGCACACAACGCCAAAGCCTTCGCCCTGCTTCATGCAGCGGCCAATCATGTCCAGATAGCGCGCCTCGAATATCTGAAGGTCCAGCACGCACCCGGGGAACAGCACAGCGTTCAGCGGAAACAAAGGCAGCGACATAAACCCATCCTCAAGCAACCAGAGACACCGCCAGCGGCAAGAACAAGGCCGTGGCGACACCCATCAAACTCATGGCCAGCGCCGCAAAGGCGCCGCACTCTTCACCTTCCTGCAAGGCGGCCGATGTACCCACCGCGTGGGCCGTCAGCCCCAGGGCCATGCCTCGTGCTTCCGGGCTTTGCACACCGGCAAGAGTTAACAGACCGGGGCCGAATATGCCGCCAATGACGCCGGTGATCAACACGAACACCGCCGCCAGCGCTGCCACGCCACCGATCTGCTCGGCGACCAGCATCGCAATCGGCGAAGTCACCGACTTCGGCGCCATGGTCATCAGAATCATGTGATCGGCGCCGAGCACCCAGCCCAGCCCCACACACAACGCCGTCGCCACGACCCCGCCAATCACCAGCGTAGTCAACACCGGCCAGAACAACTGGCGGATTCGTCGCAGATTCAGATAAAGCGGCACCGCCAGCGCCACCGTCGCCGGGCCCAACAGAATGCTGAGGATTTCGGTGCTCTTGCGGTACTCGGCGTAATCCAGCCCGCAGATGACCAGCACGCCGATCACCACCAGCATCGACACCAGGACCGGCTGCAGGAACACCCAGCGGGTTTTCTCGTACCCTGCGAGCACCAGTTGGTAGGCGCCCAGGGTGATGGCGATGCCGAACAACGGGTGATGAATCACCGACAGCCACGCGCCTTGCCAGTCCAGACTCATGACGGCTCCCGGCGCAGCATTTGGCGACGTGACTGCCGATTGATGAGCTTTTGCATCAACCAGCCGGCAAACGTTAGCGAGATCATCAACGACAATACCAGCGACCCTACAATGGCCCAGAAATCGTCAGCGATCTGCCCGGCGTAAACCATCACGCCCACGGCAGGCGGCACCAGCAACAGCGGCAGATAGCGCAGCAGGCTGCTGGCGGCCAGGCTGATGGGCTCGCTGACTTCGCCACGGATCATCAGGTAAATCATCAACAGCACCAGGCCAATGATCGGCCCCGGCAGTATCGACAGGAATAAATGATTCAGCGCCGTTCCCACCAACTGGAATAGCACCAGCCATGTCAGGCCTCTTAGCAACATAAACAACTCCAGCAAATTCGCGGCGACATTATAAACACGCAGCCCGTCGGGCTATGGATCGGTATTCGCGAGCCTTGGGGTTCTTGACCAGGCTTGCGAGCCGTGCTGATCTTTAGGCCCATCGGGCTGTAGGAGCGGTGATAGCTAACCATAGAGTGAAGCAATAAAAGCGCCGATCGCCGCGCGAGTCTGAAAGAACACCCCATCCACAAGGAGAGTATCGATGCCCTATGTACCTGTAGCAGCGCTCAAGAGTTATGAAGGCAAGGAACTGGGAAGTTCCGACTGGTTGCTGATCGATCAGGCGCGTATCAATCTGTTTGCCGAAGCCACCGGCGACTTTCAGTTCATTCACGTCGACCCGGTCAAGGCCGCGCAAACGCCGTTCGGCTCGACCATCGCCCACGGCTTTCTGTCGCTGTCGCTGATTCCCAAGCTCATGGAGTCGCTGCTGGTGGTGCCCGAAGGCATGAAAATGGCCATCAACTATGGCCTGGACAGCGTGCGTTTCATCCAGCCGGTAAAAGTCGACTCGCGCGTTCGTCTAAAAGTTACCCTCGCTGAAGTCACCGAGAAGAAGCCCGGCCAATGGCTGCTCAAAGCCACCGCGACGCTTGAAATCGAGGGTCAGGACAAGCCTGCGTTCATCGCTGAACCACTGTCCCTCTGCTTCGTATAACCCTCATAAAACATGAAACAGTCGTAACTGACTGTTTCATGACGCTTCCCGGCTGCGGCATACTCGGCGCGGCTGTGTGAGCGAGTCGATACAAGTACGCGATCCGAACACGCCGAAACACCTCATTTTCGGGATTTACCATGCGCGCGCTTGCCCCTCTGGCCCTAACCCTTCTGCTTACCGCTTGCGGTGACGGCGAATCGATATTGCCGCCCGACGCGCGCCTGCCCGATGGCGGCCGCTACCGTGGCGATGTGGTCAACGGCGTCCTGCAGGGCAAGGGCCGCATCGACTACCCCAATGGCAGCTGGTACGCCGGGGAGTTCAAGAACGGGCAATGGAACGGCGAGGGCGAGTGGCATGCCAGCAATGGCGACGTCTATAAAGGCGGTTTTCAGGATGGCCTGTTCCACGGCCAGGGCTCGCTGACCACCGCCGCCGGGACCTACGTCGGCGGTTACAAACTGGGGCGGCGCGACGGCGAAGGCACGCTCAAAGAGCACGGCATGAGCTATCGCGGCGAGTTCAAGGCCGACCTCTACGACGGTCTCGGTCATCTGCAGCTCGAAGACGGCAGCGAGTATCAGGGCCAGTTCGCCCACGGCAAACCCAACGGTGAAGGCCAGCGCAGCGACGCGGCGGGCAATCAGTTCAGCGGCAAGTTCGTTGACGGCCAGTTGCAGGGCGTCGGCAACTTCAACAGCGCCGATGGCGACCAGTACGTCGGCGGCTTTCATGACAACCAGTTGAACGGTCGCGGCCGTTACGAAAACGCCGATGGCGACGTCTGGTCCGGCCAGTTCAAGGACGGCGCCTTCACCGGCAAGGGCGAACTGATCGGCTCGGATGGCACCAGCTATCAAGGTCAGTTTCGCAACTGGCGCTTCGCAGGCGAAGGTCGCCTGAAGCTGCCGGACGGCAGCACCTATGTCGGCCGCTTCGACAACGACAACTATCAAGGCCTGGGCGTGTTGACCTCGGCCGATGGCAGCGTGCAGAGCGGCACCTGGTCCAACGGCCAGCGCGTGCGCGACGCCATGGGCAAATTGCTGCCAGACCCGCTGGAAGTCGGCCTGCTCGCCCAGGGCCCGCTGCTGGAAAAAGCCCTCGCGGCCGTGCCGGTATCCACCCCTGCCACCGAGCTGTATTCCCTGGTGGTCGGTGGCGACGGCAAGCAAAGCGTCTTTTTGCGCGAGGCCGATTACGTCAACAAGTTGCTGGCCACGCGTTTCGGCGCGCTTGGGCAGATCACCCTGGTCAACCATCGCGACCACATGACCGACCGCCCGCTGGCGACCCGCGAGAACATCAGCCGCGCCGTGCAGACCCTCGCTCAGCGCAGCGGCCCGGAAGACCTGATCGTCATCTACCTCACCAGCCATGGCACCCATGAGCACGAACTGGTGCTCGATCAGCCGCGTCTTGAGCTGTCCGACCTGCCTGCCGACGAGATGGCCGGGGTGCTGGCGCCGCTGAAGAATCGCGACAAGATCGTGGTGATTTCCGCCTGTTATTCCGGCGGTTTCATCCCGGCGATCAAGGACGAAAAAACCATGGTCATCACCGCATCGCGGGAAGACCGCGTGTCCTTCGGCTGCTCGGAAGAGGCGGATTTCACCTACTTCGGCGAGGCCCTGTTCGGCAAGGCGCTGGTGGAGACCGACGATCTGCAGCAGGCGTTTGATAGCGCCAAGGCTATCGTCGCCCAGCGAGAGATCGAAGAGAACTTCGAGGCCTCGGAACCGCAGATCTGGGCACCGAAAGGCGTCCTCGCCCATTGGCAGAAACTGCGCAAGAGCCAGGCCGAGCGCGCGCTGAACACCGTCAAACGCTAACTGCGTCATGCCTCGAATGAAGATTTTCAACGTTTTGTGAAACCTGCCTGCTCGCCGGGCAGTCTGTTGCGTTAGAGCGCCTATGCTTGTGTCGTATCAAGGGAGAAAGACCATGTACTTGACGCCGCAACACATCCTGCTTGCCGGAGCCACGGGTTTGACGGGTGAGCATCTGCTCGACCGCCTGCTTAACGAACCCACTGTCAGCCGTGTACTGGCCCCCAGCCGCCGTCCGCTGGCTGAACACCCTCATCTGGAAAACCCGGTAGGCGATTTCACTTCGCTGCTCGCCCAACTCAGCGGCCGTGTGGACATCGCCTTTTGCTGTCTGGGCAGCACGATCAAGCAGGCAGGCTCTCAGGATGCCTTTCGCGCCGTCGACATGGACATGGTCGTGGCCTTTGGCAAGCGGGCTCGCGAGCTGGGTGCACGGCATCTGCTGGTGCTCAGCGCGGTCAACGCCGACCCTGAGTCGAGCATTTTCTACAGCCGCGTCAAAGGCGAGATGGAAGCCGCGCTCAAGGATCAGAACTGGCCCCAATTGACGATTGCTCGCCCTTCATTGTTGATTGGCGAGCGTCAGGATCAGCGTCTGGTCGAACAACTGGCCGCACCGATCGCCAAGCTGATTCCCGGCAAATACGGTGGCATTGAAGCCTGCCATCTGGCGCGAGCGTTGTGGCGTCTGGCACTGGAAGAGCAGGATGGGGTGCGAATTGTAGAATCGGATGAACTGCGGCGGTTGGGAAAATAAGTTCGACCGGCTGATCACCACCCATTGTGGGAGCCGGCTTGCTGGCGAATGCGCGGTGTCAGATACCACCTGTGGCGGAGGAAAACCGCTTTCGCCAGCAAGCCGGCTCCCACAGGGGATGTATCTGCATCCCGATCATGGTGCGCAGCGGTATCCCTACATCCCTCCCGTCGCCTGAAAGCCCACGCCCAACGCCGTCAGAATCGACAGCGGCAGCAATACCGTATCCAGCAACGCGCTGCCCGGCAGGTCCAGCATCGGGTATTTCGGGGCTTCGGCGCCGAAGCGGTCCTTCTCGCAGCAGCCGCCCTCAATCGCATACAGATCCAGTCGCGTCCCGGAATAGACCACCGGAGCCCCCGGCTGATTGGCGTCCAGGGTGCGCACGGTCGAGCAACCGGTGGCCAGCAACAGGCCGAGGGTGAGGACAAACAGCTTCTTATTCATCGGCGCCGAAATGATGCTCGCCCCAACGCGGCAGCATGTCCTGAGGGATGTTCAGCAGATTGAGAATCCGCGCGACGACGAAATCCACCAGATCATCGATGGTCTGCGGCTGGTGATAGAAGCCCGGTGAAGCCGGAAGAATCACCGCGCCCATGTTCGACAGCTTGAGCATGTTTTCCAGATGAATGCTGGAAAACGGCGCTTCGCGAGGCACCAGAATCAGCTGGCGACGCTCCTTGAGGGTCACGTCGGCGGCGCGTTCGATCAGGTTATTGCAGGCGCCGGTGGCAATGGCGGACAAAGTGCCCGTCGAGCACGGCACCACCACCATCGCAGCGGGCGAACCCGACCCCGAAGCCACAGGCGACATCCAGTCTTCCTTGCCGTACACGCGAATCTGGCCATCGGCCGCGCCGGTGTATTCGGTCAGGAACGCCTGCATCATCTGCGGTTTGGGCGGCAGGGTGACATCGGTTTCGGTAGCCATCACCAACTGCGCGGCCTTGGAGATCAGGAAGTGCACCTCGCGATCTTCCCGCACCAGGCAATCGAGCAGGCGCAGACCGTATTGCGCGCCGGACGCGCCGGTCATCGCCAGGGTGATGCGTTCCGGGCCACTCATTGCAGCGCCTCGGCCAGCTTGCCGTGCAGGCCGCCGAAGCCGCCGTTGCTCATGATCACCACGTGAGTGCCGGGCTGGGCCTGGCTTTTTACGCGCTCGATGATGGCGTCCAGCGAATCGCAGACGATCGAAGGGGTTGTGCACAGCGCGGCGGTCGCAGCCAGGTCCCAGCCCAGGTTGGCCGGTGCGTACCAAACCACTTGATCGGCCTGATCGACGCTTTCCGGCAAGCCGTCGCGATGCGCGCCAAGCTTCATGGAATTGGAGCGCGGCTCGACGATGGCGATGATCGGTGATTTGCCCACCTTCTTGCGCAGGCCGTCCAGCGTGGTGGCGATGGCAGTCGGGTGGTGAGCGAAGTCGTCATAAATAGTGATGCCGCGCACTTCGGCGACTTTCTCCATCCGGCGCTTCACGCTCTTGAACGCGCTCAAGGCTTCAACGCCCTGCTGCGGGACGACGCCGACATGGCGCGCTGCGGCCAAAGTTGCCAGGGCGTTGGCGACGTTGTGTTGACCGGTCATGCCCCAGTCGACCACACCTTGCGCGACGCCTTCAAACAGCACTTCGAATTTCGAACCGTCTTCGCTCAGCAGCCTGGCTTGCCACTGGCCGCCCTGCCCGGTGGTCTGCACCGGCGTCCAGCAGCCCATCTGAATCACGCGCTCCAGCGCAGGCTCGGTGGTCGGGTGAATGACCAGGCCTTCGCTCGGAATAGTGCGTACCAGATGGTGAAACTGCCGCTCGATGGCCGGCAGATCCGGGAAGATGTCGGCGTGATCGAACTCAAGGTTGTTGAGGATCGCGGTGCGTGGGCCGTAGTGAACGAATTTAGAGCGCTTGTCGAAGAAAGCGCTGTCGTATTCATCGGCCTCGACCACGAAAAACGGGGTGTCGCCCAAGCGGGCAGACACGGCAAAGTTCTGTGGCACGCCACCGATCAGGAAGCCTGGCGCCATGCCGGCGTGTTCCAGCACCCAGGCGAGCATGCTGCTGGTGGTGGTCTTGCCGTGGGTCCCGGCAACGGCCAGCACCCAGCGACCGCGCAACACGTGATCGGCCAGCCATTGCGGGCCCGAAACGTACGGCAGGCCTTTGTTGAGGACGTATTCGACAGCCGGGTTGCCCCGCGACATGGCGTTGCCGACCACCACCAGATCCGGCGCAGGGTCCAGGTGCGAAGGGTCGTACCCCTGCATCAGCTCGATGCCCTGCGCTTGGAGCTGCGTGCTCATCGGCGGGTAGACGTTGGCGTCGGAGCCCGTGACTTTATGGCCCAAATCCTTGGCGAGAACCGCCAGCGACCCCATGAACGTGCCGCAAATACCCAGAATATGAATGTGCATGACCAACCTCTTAAAACATTCGCGCAGGTTAGCTTAGAGAGGGTCGGTTCGCACAGTTCAATTGGCGCCGCGGTTGCAACTGTAGGAGCGGGCTATCGAGAGATCCCATGCTTGCGCAGCTTCCTGTATAAGGTATTGCGGCTGACCCCCAGCTCCTGCGCCGCATGGGTCATGTGCCAGCGCTGAGCTTCAAGAATCGCGACCAGCGCCGAACGTTCGGCGCAGTCCAGCGGGGAGTCAGAGGCTTCAGGCGTTTCAGCCTTTTGCGCAACGCCCTGACGAATCACCTGCGGCAAATCACCCAGACAAATCCGATCCTCCTCGCACAGCGCCGCCAGGGTCCTCAGCACATTACGCATCTGGCGTACGTTGCCCGGCCAGCTGAAGTCCAGCAGCAGCTGCCTGGCGTCCGGCTCGATCACCACCGGATGACCCCCGGCTTCTTCTTCCAGCAAAAAGTCCAGCAGCTGCGGCTTGTCACTGCGTTCACGCAACGGCGGCAGCGCGACCTCCAGGCCGTTGAGCCGGTAATAAAGGTCTTCGCGGAAACTGCCATCGTCCACACGGCCCAGGAGATTGCGGTGCGTCGCGCTGATGATGCGTACATCCACAGATTGAGGCTCGCCCCCGATCGGCACCACCCTGCGATCCTCCAGCACCCGCAGCAAGCGAGTCTGCAACGCCACCGGCATGTCGCCGATCTCATCGAGGAACAGCGTCCCGCCGTCAGCCTGTTGCAGCTTGCCGCGCATGCCCTCCTTGCGCGCGCCGGTGAAACTGCCGCCGCGATAGCCGAACAGCTCGCTCTCGATCAGGCTCTCCGGAATGGCCGCGCAGTTCAGCGCCACGAATGGCCGACCCGCGCGCTGACTGGCCTGATGCACCGCCTTGGCGAAGGCCTCCTTGCCGGAGCCGGTTTCGCCATTGATCAGCAACGGCACGTCCCGCTCGAACACCTTCAAGGCGCGGCGGAAATCGTTTTGCAACGCGGGGTCGCCAAGGCAAATGCCGCTCAACGCAGGCTGCGCAGCGACTTTGGCCACAACGGGCGTGGAAAGGGTTTTCAGCCCCGCCCGCGATTGCCCACGCAACACGGCAAAAAATCCGCGACCGTCACGGGTGCGCAATGGCCAGCTGGCAGCGGCATCCGGCGCTGCGCGGCTCATCAGTTCATCCAGCGAGCAGTCGAACAAAGACGCCACCGACTGCCCCACCAGATCCGCGCGGCCCTGGCTCAGCAGGTTCAGCGCACTCTGATTCAGGGCGCGGACTCGGCCCTCGCCATCAAAGGCCAGCAACCCTTCGCTGAACAGCCCGACCGAGCCGGCCTGCAGGTGAAAACGCAACAGCCACTGATCGTCGAAATGGTGCAGGAAATAATTGCTTTCAATCATCTTCGCCGAAAGATTGACCAGCGCCATGGTGTGGAACTGGCTCTGCCGTGACACATCGTGCCGCGCCGAAGAAACATCAAGCACTGCCAGCAGGTCGCCATGGGGGTCGAACACCGGGCTGGCCGAACAGGTGAGGCCGGTGTGCCGACCGCGGAAGTGTTCGTCGCGATGAATGGTCACCGACTGCCGCTCGACCAGACAGGTGCCGATGCCGTTGGTGCCTTCCCGCGACTCGCTCCAGTCGGCGCCCAGCCACAGACCGGCACGCTCGAAAATCCGCCGTTCGCCAGGCTCGGTGACGCAATTTAGGATCACCCCGCGATCGTCGGTCAGCAGCACGGCATGTCCACCGGACAGCTGCTGATGCAGGCTGTTCATTTCGCCGCCGGCGATGCTCAGCACCTGCTGCAGGCGCTCGCGGCTTTCCAGCACCCGCGCGTGTTCGAGCACGGTCGGCGCCATGGGTTGGGCGGGGTCGAGGTGATAGTCCTCAAGGCAACGCGTCCACGAACGAGCGATGGACGGGTCGGCGCCAGGACCGTAGCGATGATGGGCCTTGCCCTGGGCGACGGTGAGGACTTGGTGGGCGTGTCGAGTCAGGTGATTGCTGGGCACTTTTTATTTTTCCCCTGCTGCGTTGCCGACCAGCATCCTCCTCGCCCTGCTGCATTGCAATGCTTCCAAAGGCGCAGACCGGCGCGCTGTCCCACATTCGATACAAAGTGTCACTCTGACTGACCCGCAACTGGCACAAGGACATCGGCCAAGCGTCTGAAATATCGGCAAAACCCCTGTAAACCGGGCACCAGACGGCAGTGGCCCGCGCTTTGCTCTACGCTTCAATCAAGCGCCGCAAGCATGTGCAGCAGTGCGTGATCCCCACACAATCACAAGAGCAAGGAGATATTCACCATGCGTTATGCCCATCCCGGTACTGAAGGCTCGATCGTTACCTTCAAGTCCCAATACGGCAACTACATCGGTGGCGAGTTCGTGCCGCCGGTCAAAGGCCAATACTTTGAAAACACCTCGCCCATCACCGGCAAGCTGATCGCAACCTTTCCTCGCTCCACTGCCGAAGACATCGATAAAGCCCTGGATGCCGCCCACGCCGCTGCCGATGCGTGGGGCAAAACCTCTGTTCAGGAACGCTCGCTGACCCTGCTGAAAATCGCCGACCGCATCGAGCAGAACCTCGAACTGCTGGCCGTGACCGAAACCTGGGACAACGGCAAGGCCGTGCGCGAAACCCTCAACGCCGACATCCCACTGGCGGTCGATCACTTCCGTTATTTCGCCGGCGTATTGCGCGCCCAGGAAGGCACCGCCGCTGAAATCGACGGTAACACCGTGGCATACCACATTCACGAGCCGCTGGGCGTGGTCGGTCAGATCATCCCGTGGAACTTCCCGCTGCTGATGGCCGCCTGGAAACTCGCGCCAGCTCTGGCCGCCGGTAACTGCATCGTGCTCAAACCCGCCGAGCAAACCCCGCTGGGCATCGCAGTACTGATGGAGCTGATCGGCGACCTGCTGCCTAAAGGGGTGCTGAACGTGGTGCAAGGCTTTGGCCGCGAAGCCGGTGAAGCCCTGGCCAGCAGCAAGCGCATCGCCAAGATCGCCTTCACCGGCTCGACGCCAGTGGGCTCGCACATCATGAAACTGGCGGCCGACAGCATCATCCCGTCCACCGTAGAGCTGGGCGGCAAGTCGCCGAACATCTACTTCGAAGACGTAATGAGCGCCGAGCCGGAGTTCATCGATAAAGCCGCTGAAGGCGTGGTGCTGGCGTTCTTCAACCAAGGCGAAGTCTGCACCTGCCCTTCGCGCTGCCTGGTTCAGGAATCGATCTACCCGCAGTTCATGGAAGCGGTGATGAAGAAGGTCCTGAAGATCAAACGCGGCGACCCGCTGGACACCGACACCATGGTCGGCGCTCAGGCTTCGCAGCAGCAGTTCGACAAGATCCTCTCCTACCTGGAAATCGCTCAGGGCGAAGGCGCCGAGCTGCTGACCGGTGGCAAGGTCGAGAAGCTGGAAGGCTCGCTGGCGACCGGCTACTACATCCAGCCGACGCTGCTCAAAGGCAACAACAAGATGCGCGTGTTCCAGGAAGAAATCTTTGGCCCGGTGGTCAGCGTGACCACCTTCAAGGATGAAGCCGAAGCCGTGGCCATCGCCAACGACACCGAGTTCGGTCTGGGCGCTGGCGTGTGGACCCGCGACATCAACCGCGCCTATCGCGTAGGCCGCGCCATCAAGGCCGGTCGCGTGTGGACCAACTGCTACCACCTGTACCCGGCGCACGCCGCATTCGGTGGTTACAAAAAATCCGGCGTCGGCCGCGAGACCCACAAGGTTGCGCTGGAGCACTACCAACAGACTAAAAACCTGCTGGTGAGCTACGACATCAACCCGCTGGGCTTCTTCTGATTCAGCGATAGCACACCAAATGACGGCCTCTTCGGAGGCCGTTTTTATTAATCCCGCTTTTGGATTGCGCTTTCTAAACCGCTTAGGCACAGTCGAAATCGTCTGTCCCCGTGCCAGGCGCGTCCTCCCCCGTTCATGCATGACACAATGAAGTTGAGGCCCAACCATGCGGATCATCCAAGCCACCCTGGAGCACCTGGACCTGTTGACGCCGCTGTTCGTCAAATATCGTGAGTTCTACGGCGAACTGCCCTTCCCTGACTCTTCCCGCGCCTTCCTGGAAAAACGCCTGAGCCGTGAAGAATCGGTCATTTACCTGGCCCTGCCGGACGATGACGACGGCAAGCTCTTGGGCTTCTGTCAGCTGTATCCCAGCTATTCTTCCCTGTCGCTCAAACGCGTGTGGATCCTCAACGACATCTACGTCGCCGAAGACGCCCGCCGTCAGCTGGTCGCCGACCACCTGATGCAAAAAGCCAAGAAAATGGCCCGCGAAACCCAAGCCGTACGTATGCGCGTGTCGACCAGCGCCAACAATGAAGTGGCGCAGAAGGTTTACGAGTCGATCGGTTTCAAGGAAGACACGCAGTTCAAGAACTACACCTTGCCGATCAATTGAGGCACGCCTCGAATCTGTAGGAGCGCGCTTGCCCGCGATTGAAGTTATCCGGCCACATCGCGGCATCGGGTTGAACGCCATCGCGGGCAAGCGCGCTCCTACAGGGCACCTGCTGCCATCACGACCAAATGTTTCAATCCGCACACAGTCCTCGGCAACTTCCCGCTTCTTCCCTCTATAATGCGGCCCACATCAACCGTACTTATCGACCCCGCACGTGACCCGGCCCGGGTCTCTCAATCAGGTGCCGTACATGGATTTCAACCCGATCGACCTCATTCTTCACCTCGACTTCTACCTCGACATGCTGGTGACCAACTACGGCACCTGGGTCTATGCGATCCTCTTCCTGGTGATTTTCTGTGAGACGGGGTTGGTCGTAACGCCTTTCCTGCCGGGTGATTCCCTGCTGTTCATCGCCGGCGCCGTGGCCGCTGGCGGCGCCATGGACCCTGTGCTGCTGGGCTGCCTGCTGATGGCTGCGGCGATCATCGGCGACAGCACCAACTACGTCATTGGCCGCACAGTCGGCGACAAGCTGTTCAAGAACCCCGACTCGAAGATCTTTCGCCGCGACTACCTGACCAAAACCCACGAATTCTACGAGCGACATGGCGGCAAGACCGTGACCCTGGCGCGCTTCCTGCCAATCATCCGTACCTTCGCGCCGTTCGTGGCAGGCCTGGGCAAGATGAACTACTTCCGGTTTCTGGGTTTCAGCGTGCTGGGTTCGATCCTCTGGGTCGGCAGCCTGGTCGCTCTGGGCTACTTCTTCGGCAACATCCCGTTCATCAAGAAGAACCTCACCCTGCTGGTCCTGGCGATCATCCTGCTGTCGCTGCTGCCGATGATCCTGGGTCTGGTGCGCAGCCGCATCGGCCGCTCTGCCGCTGCGCGCTGAGTCATGTGGTCGCTCGGCGACTGGCTCAAACGTCGCACGCTGGCGCGCCATCCCGTCGACCCTGAACTGTGGGAGCGGGTGCGCCAGCGCTTGCCGATGCTCGATGGCATCAGCGACGAAGAGGACCGCTACCTGCGCGACAGCTGCGTGCTGTTCCTGCGCGCCAAACACCTCACGGCGCTGGAAGGCGTCGAGCTGGACGACGAGTCGCGCCTGTTCCTCGCCGCGCAGGCGCAATTGCCGTTGCTCGCCCTGGGTGACCTGAACTGGTATCAGGGCTTTCACGAAATCATCCTCTACGGCGACGACTTCATCAGCCCGCAACGCCATCGCGACGCAAGCGGCATCGAGCACGAGTGGGATGGCGAGCACAGCGGCGAAGCCTGGTCTCAGGGCCCGGTCATCCTGGCCTGGCCCGGCGTGCTCAGCAGTGGCGGCTGGGAAGCCTACAACCTGGTGATCCACGAGCTGGCGCACAAACTCGACATGCTTAATGGCGACGCCAACGGCCTGCCACCGCTGCATCGCGACATGCGCATCGCCGACTGGGCCAGCGCCATGCAGGGCGCGTTCGACGACATGAACCGCCAGCTGGACGCCGACCCCGACGCCGAAACGGCCATCGATCCGTATGCCGCCGAGAACCCCGCCGAATTCTTTGCCGTCACCAGCGAGTACTTCTTCAGCGCCCCGGATTTGCTGGTTAAGGCGTACCCGGCCGTCTATGAACAACTCAAGGCGTTCTATCGGCAGGACCCAATGGCGCGCCTTGTGGCACTTCAAGCGCAAAACCCGGTCTATCAGGCTCAACACGACGCTCAGGACTGATCGGTGTACATGGTATCCGTTACCAAATATGCCTATAATCCGGGCCACTTTTTGGCGTCGCACGCCAGATTCTGAATGGTCAACCAAGGGGGCAAAGCCCAATGAGCTACAGCAAGATTCCGGCCGGCAAAGACCTGCCGAACGACATCTACGTCGCAATCGAAATCCCGGCCAACCACGCGCCGATCAAGTACGAAATCGACAAAGATAGCGACTGCCTGTTCGTTGACCGTTTCATGGCCACCCCGATGTTTTACCCGGCCAACTACGGTTTCATCCCCAACACCCTGGCCGACGACGGTGACCCCCTCGACGTGCTGGTCGTGACCCCATACCCGGTCGCGCCAGGCTCGGTTATCCGCGCCCGTCCAGTCGGCGTGCTGAACATGACCGACGACGGCGGCGGCGATGCCAAAGTCATCGCAGTGCCTCACGACAAGCTGTCCCAGCTGTACGTCGACGTGAAGGAATACACCGATCTGCCACCGCTGCTGATCCAGCAGATCGAGCACTTCTTCGCGAACTACAAAGATCTCGAAAAAGGCAAATGGGTCAAGATCGAAGGCTGGGCTGGCGCAGACGCCGCTCGCGAAGCCATCATCAAATCGGTAGCTGCCTACAAAGGCTGATCCTGTTCTGCCTGCGAAGCGTTCGCCGCTTCGCAGGTGGTCCCCTCGCTCCTCCTCTCTTTCAGTTTTTTTGCGCCTGGATGTTTAAAACGACAGCGCATCAAACACGCTGTTTATCGCGACACATCCTCTTACCCCTTCGCACAACAATGAATTAACGCCTCTTCCATTCTTCGCGCGCTAATTGATTATTTGCGCTCGCATTCCCTGAAAATGCCGTCCTTCATGGCGTGCCGGGCACTGTTGATCGAACTTCAACAATCAAAGAAAGCCCCTACAAAAACACTCGAACGTCGTAATCCTTCCTACCCGTTTCAAACTTGACCCCCTGCGCATTTGAACACTTCGTTCATTTAAACGAAGTTGAACCACACGTAAACTTCGGCCCATGAATACATCAGGTGATCGACTACGCGTCCTTCTGCGGGAGTGTCATCTCTCCGCAACAGACTTCGCCGCCAACCGCAAGGTAACGCCGCAACACGTGAACAACTGGTTCAAACGCGGCATTCCCATGGCGCGCATGGAAGAAGTCGCTGAGCTGTTAAGCGTCAACGTCCGCTGGCTGCGCAGCGGCGAGGGCCCCAAGCACCCCGGAGAAGGCCGCGACAAACACAGTGTGGACGGCGCCCCCGGATCGCGGAGCGAACGCACAAGCGCGCGCGACGAACTGGACATGCCCCTCTACACCGAACTGCAGACCCAACACCCGGGCAGGACCGCCGTCAGCGAAGCGCCCAGCCAGAAGGTGCGCCTGGCCCGGCGCGTGCTCGACGCCATGGACGTCGAGCAACACAACGCCATCTGCGTGGCCATGGTCGGCAACAGCATGGCCGACAAGATCCAGGACGGCTCGCTGATCGGCGTCGACCGCGGCCGCGTGCACGTCATCGACGGCGAAATGTACGCCCTTGAACACGACGGCATGCTGCGGGTGAAGTACCTTTACCGCCTGCCCGGCGGCGGTTTGCGCCTGCGCAGCCACAACGCCGGCGAATACCCCGACGAGATCTTCAGTGCCGAACAGATCCAGGCGCAACACATCCAGGTGCTGGGCTGGATCTTCTGGTGGTCGACCCTCAACAATCGCCGCCACCCCGCGACAATGCCCTGATTCATAAGGAAAAGGACAAATGGCAACGCATCAAGACTGGGCAGACGCGGCGAGAGTGGGTATCCTGCACGCCTTCGTTTCAACACCCCTCGGCTACCCGCCGATGGGTGATCGACGCGGTAAAGTCTTCGCGACCAGCCTCGTCTACCTGACAAGCGCCTGCATGCAGCGCGCACTTTTGCGGATGGGTGCGGTTAGCCAAAAACTAGCCAAATCCGTCACCGAGAAGCCGGCCACAAGCCGGCTTTTTAACTTCCCTTTGAAAAACACCCAACACCCGCTTCCCATCGCGGCGGCGTAAACCTGCGCCCCGCAAACCGGCAATCAATGGATTGAGCGCCTCACTGCAACACTACAGGGAGTTCCTCATGAGCTATCGCAACAAGACCTATATCGCCTTCGCCAGCGAAGACATCAACTGCTATCGACTGATGACCGCCTGGAAAGAGCACGAAAACATCGACTTCAACTTCTATAACGCCCATGACTTGTTTATCGCCCGCGACACCAGCACGCCCGAGACGATAAAACGCAACTTGCGCGAACGTTTGAAAAACGCCAAGCAAATCATTCTGCTCGGCAGCCCTGATTGCAAACGCAAGGGCGGTGACGGGGATTCTTTTCTGGCGTATGAAATTGAAGTGATCCTCGAGCTCGACTTGCCCATCGTGATCGCCAACCTCTGCCAGACCCGCACGATCGTCAATGCCAACATTCCAAAGCCGATCCTCGACGCCAAGCACTTCACAGCGTCGGTCTCTTTCCAGCCGAAGATCATCCAGCACGCCTTGGACAACTACGCCAGCAGCTACGCAGAAAGCGACAAGCAAGGCAGCCATCAGTATGGCGAACAGACCTACACGGGCCTGGGCCTGTGAAAGCCATCCTTCAGGACATGAAGACCTGGCGCTTCTGGCGCCACTTCCTGATGACGCTGTTTGCCTGTCTGGGCGCGCTGTCCACGGCCATGCAAACGTTCAACGCCGCCAATCCCGACAGTCATCTGCTGGAGGGGTACGGCGTGTTGGCAGCGATCATCGTGTTGTCTGCGTTGGCCGCGATCATCTGGTCGTGGCCCCGACCGATTGCCGAAGACTACAACGCGCCGAAGACGCGAATCAGCATCGTGCCGGGCAACATCCTAGAAGAGACCGGCCATCTGGTTATCGGCATCAATGACACCTTCGACACCGAAACGCCGAACATCATCGCCACCTCAAGTCTGCAAGGGCAGGCGCTGCAGGTGCTGTATGGCGGCGATCTCAAGCAGCTGGATGCACATCTGGACCAGGCGCTGGCCAGCAAGCCGATCATCGGCACGCTGGTCAAAGCGGGGAAACAGGCGCAGTACGGTGTTGGCTCGGTGGCGACGGTCAAACATGCCCATCGCCTGATTTTCTTCCTTGCCTACTGCAAGATGGACGCCCTCAACGTCGCCCGCTCCACGCCCGACAAAGTCTGGAAAAGCCTCCTCGCGCTCTGGGCCGAAGTCTCGACACGGGCCAATGGCGGAACGGTGTCGATCCCGGTCATCGGCGGCGGCCAGGCACGTCTTTCGAACCTGCTGCCTGCGCAAGACGCGATCCGCTTCACGCTGCTTTCGTTCATGTTCGCCTCGCGGGGCTCGAAGATCTGCGACGAACTGCGCATCGTCGTGCGTCCCGATGACTACAACCGGCTTGACCGGCTGGAGCTGCAATCGTTTCTGTCATCGCTGAGGTCCTCATGAGCCAGCAGACCAGCATCGACCTGCCCGACAATCACAGCTGCGCCTTCTGTGCGTACCTCAAGGGGGAGCGGCCCTACACCATCCTGTCGCGAACCGCCGACACCGCGACCTTCGTCACCCGCGAGCAGCGCGGCCATCCGCACCTATTGGTACTGCCCCTGCGACACATGCCCTCATTGCTGGAAATGACCGACCAGGAGATCACCGCCGTCGCCATCGAAGTGCGCAACGCCGCCATCCTGATCGAAGAGGCCTACGCCAAACCCGGCATCGCCGTATGGCAGAACAACGGCGTACCAGCCGGTCAGGCCATCAGCCACGTGCACTTTCACGTCGCCGGCACATTGCCTGGCGGCGGCACCGATTTTGGGGAAGTGCGCGAGCTGTCAGTGACCGAGACTGACGAGATTGCGCAGAGGCTGTTGAGCCATCGGCGGCTTTAGCCCGTGTCTCAATTGGCAGTACAACAGGCTTACCCGACGAATGGTACGGTGCTAACATCCGCGCCACCCTGTAGCACCTCAATGGAACGATCATTCAAAACAAGGAGAAAACGATGCGCGCTATCGGCAATTTTCTGTGGTTCATCCTCGGCGGAATCTTCATGGGCCTGGCCTGGTGGCTCGTCGGGATCATCGCCTTCGTCACCATCATCGGCATCCCATGGGGCAGAGCCTGCTTCGTGATCGGCCAGTTTTCCTTCTTCCCTTTCGGCAAAGAAGCCATCAGCCGCAAAGAACTGCATCAGAAAGACGACATCGGCACCGGCAGCCTGGGCCTGCTGGGCAACATCGTCTGGTTCATCTTCGGCGGTTTCTGGCTGGCACTCGGGCACGTCATGTCCGCGCTGCTGTGCTTGATCACCATCATCGGCATCCCGTTCGGGATTCAACACCTGAAACTGGCCGGCGTCGCACTGGCACCGATCGGCAAGACCATCGTGGCCAAGGAAGTGGCCGAGATGGCGAGGAAGGCGAATGCGCAGGAGTCAGTAAGGGCTTTGCGGGCTAACGCATAAAGGGGCGAATCTGAGCGCCGGGGCTGGAATGCATCGGCTTCACTTGAAATTTACCCTGATACCCCCTACTGTTCGCCCCAGCTCATCTACCATCCTTCGGGTGTCAGTGTAGAAGGAGTAACGGCCCCGTCCTCCTTTGGAGGGCGCGGCCAGCCTAATTCCCCCCGCTGTGCCTCTCCCAACGTTTTTCCAGCTTGCGCTGCTGATGCTCTCGCTCAACGGGATACGCCGTCCACGGCAGAACGTAGTCCTTACGCTCGTCCAGTACCACCAGATACTCAGCCGCAGCAAACCAGATCAGAACACGATGGCCTGAACCATTGGGCTCGCGCCAGACTTTCAGCGACGCGTCATCAGCATTCTCGATAATGGGTCTTGGCCAGCGCATGCGTTCGCAACGGCGCAAGTCAGGTGTACGCTGCGCTTCGTCGCTGCCTTCGGAAATCATGTGCCAGAAGGTAGCTTCTTTCCCATGGATGACAGGGTGTCGCTTTAATCCTAAACGCTTGCCAGCGAAGGCTGGTTTGGACTCAACGAAGTCAGTGCAAAATATCCGGTAGATAGCCTCAAGGTAACGAGCGAAGTCTCCACCGTGTGCTTTCAGCTCCTCAAGCGGGGGCAGCCATTGCGGCAAGCTCATACGCCACTGCTCCCGCTCCAGAAGAACAGATTGAACTTGGACTCGCGTAAAAGAGTGTTCTGCTTGAGGTTGTACTGGCTGCGCTCGCGAATCCGTTCGATCAAACGGGTTTTCGCGACACTGCCCTCCAGCCCGCGATGCAGATAGGAGAGGGCTCCGATCAACAAATCGGCGAGTTGCAGCTGCTCCGCCTCGTGCGAGTGGATGCGTTGAACACGGCGTATCACTTTTCGAGAAAAGTCGTAGGCGTTGTTAGCCAGAACCTCGTGAAGCTTGGCGACTTTCTCGTGTCCTAGCGTGTCCTTGATGTCGATATAGACGTGGTGGCCCGCATCCGGCTCAAAGATGGTCTTGAGCATCGAGAAATACATTTTGTAGTACCAGTCATCATGACTCTGCCGGTACTGCTCGTGATTCAGACGAGCTTTGTCAGCTACGACAAGAGCACGAAAATGCAGATCATCGTCATCGAAGAAGTAGTCGATGCAATCCAGATAGAACTGCACCTTGGCTGAACCCACCTTGGTCCACTTGATCTCGAAATCCCGGGGCAGCTTATGCCTGACCTTGATCTCGCGCAGGCGCTGGGAGATTTCCAGACGCTTGGCCTCGGGGCACCAGACGGCACCCAGGACCATGGCCTTATGGCCATCCTGTTCAAGGTGGCAGGACTCATCACAGTAAATATTGAAAGTCTCGGTCACTGGTCCACCCCCTGCTCGCCGAGAAAAATCGCCCTCAACCGCTCAATTGTCCAGCGCCACTTCGGTGTACTGGGTCGGCAGATCGTATTCTGATTCCCAAACATCCCGACCTCTCGCACAGCCTGGGAAAGTGGGACGGTCTGAAGCCATTCCACGGCAACGAAATACTCACAGCGTTCTGGATCATCAACGAACTCAGCGTGGTAGCTCCCTCGTGTGGCCGCCTCTAATAAAGAAGTGTCCACACCATTTCTCATCACCGTGAAATCGCACGCAGGCGCTGCAGGCGCGATGACCCGACAGACACCCACATATCCACGCTGCGGGATATTGACCCAGACTCTATCTCCAGGAGCCAACAGCTGTAACGTCCTGCTGTACCAGCTTCCGCCACCTCCAGAGATGAATCCATACTCAACGGCGTCCTCCCAGGATCGGGCACTGGATACGCCGTATGAGCAATAGAACTCACCATTCCAAGGCTCGTTGTGGGTCGCTCCTGCAGATACGGCATTGGCTTGCGTCTGAACCGGGTCCAGCAGCCAGGAACGGCTCAGCAATTGCTGGTCGACCGTCTGGAAGATTTGAAAGCAGAGGACGTTGATCGGAATATCCCGATCACTGAGGTACGACACTATGCGCTCGCTACTGGCATCAAGCTCCGTCGCGACGATGATGAGTTGATGGCTCTTGTTCAACTCGTCGTCGACCAAGAACCGGCCGAAGCGCTGCCGGAAGTCTTCATCCAGACTACGGCCGGGGCGAAAGCGCTTGTAAATCGCACCGATTTCTTCGTTACGCAGACTCTCCACCCACACTGCGTAGTCCAGTGCTTGGGCAACCACTTCACGGGGGGTGCGGTCTCGCTTGAGTTCGATCAACACCAGTGCGCCATCCGGAGCGATGGCAAGCAAATCGATCCGACCGCCCATGCCAGTACTTTCCTGCCGCCCAATCAGCATCCACTCATCCGAGAGGATGCTCGGGGCATTCACGATCATGTCTTCGAGAAACTGCTCACTGACCAGCCTGCTTGGGACGAGCTTCGTTGGTGAGGCATTGACAGTCCAAATATCCGTTTTGATTGGCAAATCCGAATCCCTTTAATCAACTGAAAAAAATCGTGCTGGAGCGACGACGATTTTACCCTACCCCTCCAACCAAACCGCCACTACGACCAAAGACCCCCACTCCCGCCCCCTAAAGACCCATTTAGCCCCTCTCGCGATGCTCCTAGGATGAATCTCACTTGATGAGTGCACCTCTGGCCTTTCGGCCAAATAACCATAAGAAGAGGATTAATCAATGAGCAGCACGTTTTTCATTCCGTCTGTAAACATGATGGGCATCGGCAGTCTCGGCGAGGCGGTGGATGCCATTCGCAAATACGGTTTTCGTCATGCGTTGATCGTGACCGATGCCGGGCTGGCCAAGGCCGGGGTTGCCGACAAGGTGGCCGGGCTTCTGCAGGAGCAGGACATCAACGCGACGATTTTCGACGGCGCCAAGCCGAACCCGACCGTGAGCAATGTGGAAAACGGCCTGCTCAAGCTCAAGGCCAGCGGTGCCGACTTCATCATTTCCCTGGGCGGTGGTTCGCCCCATGACTGCGCCAAGGGCATTGCGCTGGTGGCGGCCAACGGCGGCGAAATCAGTGATTACGAAGGCGTCGACCAGTCTGCCAAGCCGCAACTGCCGCTGATCGCAATCAACACCACCGCAGGCACTGCGAGTGAGATGACGCGCTTTTGCATCATCACCGACGAAACCCGTCATGTGAAAATGGCCATCGTCGACCGCAACGTCACCCCGCTTCTGTCGGTAAATGATCCTTCCCTGATGGCGGCCATGCCGAAAGGTCTGACAGCGGCCACGGGCATGGACGCACTGACCCACGCCATCGAAGCCTACGTCTCCACCGCCGCCACGCCGATCACCGACGCCTGCGCACTCAAAGCGGTGGAGCTGATTTCCGCCAACCTGCGCACGGCCGTGGCCAACGGCAGCGACATGCCGGCGCGGGAGAACATGGCCTATGCGCAGTTCCTCGCGGGCATGGCCTTCAACAACGCGTCGCTGGGCTACGTGCATGCGATGGCGCACCAGTTGGGCGGTTTCTACGACCTGCCCCACGGCGTCTGCAACGCGGTGTTGTTGCCCCATGTGGAGAGCTTCAACGCCAGCATCTGCCCCGCTCGCCTGAAGGACGTGGCCGCCGCCATGGGCATCGACACCCAGCGACTGGACAACGAACAAGGCGCGGCAGCCGCCATTGCGGCCATCCGCCAACTGTCTGGCGACATCGGCATCCCGGGCGGCCTCGCCGAACTGGGCGCCAAGGCCGATGACATCCCGACGCTCGCGGCCAACGCCATGAAGGACGCCTGCGGCTTCACCAACCCGCGCCCGGCGAATCAGGCGCAGATCGAAGAGATTTTCCGCACGGCGATGTAAGGTCATTCGGCGTTTATCAGGAGTCCCTTGGGGCTCCTGATTATTCCGGATTTTTTGATAACCACCACCCGCCAAGCTTGGCCCCGGTATTCCCGCTCCCCGATGCGTGGGGTCTGAATGACCTGTTATTCCCCCAGCACGTGCTGCAGAAACAACCCCGCCGCCATCGACAACCCCTCCCGCGACCTCACGCACACGCTGAGTTCGCGGCTGGCCCAGTCGTCGTTCAGGCGCACGGCGCAGGCGCCGTCCATCCTGTAAATCCCGACGCTGCCCTCGGGCATGATGCCGATGCCGACGCCCGCCTGGACCATCAGGCACAGCGCGTCGTAGCTGGAGACTTCCATGCGGATTTTCAGGGAGCGCCCCAGGTCGTTGGCCGCCTTGATCAGCTGAAAATTCAGGTGCGTGCCGCTGCGCAGGGTGACGTATTCGTGGTCCAGGGTTTCGTGGAAGCTGATCGACTCACGCCCCGCCAGCGGGTGACCGTGGGGCACCAGCAATACCAGTCGATCGCTGCGAAACGGGAAGACTTCGATGTCCGCGCCATGGGGCAGACGCGTGAAGATACCGATGTCGGCGCGGTTTTCCGCCACGGCCTTGGTGATCGCCAGGCTTTGCTGTTCCTCCAGACTGACGTTGATCAGCGGGTAGAGCGTCATGAACGACTTGATCAGCCCCGGCATGAACTGGGTGATGGCCGAGATATTGGCCAGCACGTGCACCGACCCGCGACGCCCATGGGAGTAGTCGCGCATCTGCACGACGATCTCGTTGAGGTTGTTCAACGCGCTGCGGGCCATGAACAACAGCGAGAGCCCTGCGTCGGTCGGCGTGATGCCTTTGTTGGTGCGATTGAGCAGCCTCGAATCAAGCAACTCTTCCAGCTCGCTGAGCCGCTTGCTCACCGCCGCCGCCGCGATGTGTTCGCGCTTGGCGGCGGCAGCGATGGTGCCTTCTTCGACGACACTGACGAACAGGCGCAGCGAGACAGGATCGAGCTTCATGTGGGGTACCGGGCGTGCGGGCCAGAATGGCCGCCATAGTACCTCGTCAGGCATGGCCTCAGAACTGTCCGGACAGCAGATGACCGGCGTTGGGCACCTGAGCCTTGAGGCCGAGGGTTTTCAGCATCTGGTAGACGGTCGCGACCGAGGCCGACAGCACAGGCTTGTCGAGACGATCCTGGACGACCTGAATCGCCGGCAGCGACGGCATCTGCACGCAGCACGACAGCACCACGCCATCGGCCTGTCCGATGTTGAGTTTGTCGGCGTGGGAAACCAGATTCATCGGGTCCAGACGACCGACTTCAAGGTTGTCGGACACTTCAAGGCTGATCGAGTCGACCACTTCGATACCGGCCGCTTCGATGTAGTCGATGACCTGCTGGGTCAGCGGCTTCATGTACGGGGTGATGATCGAGACTTTTTTGTAGTTGAGCAGGTTCAGGCTGTCGATCAGCGCACCGGCCGAACTCAGCACCGGGGCGTTCGATTTGTTGCCCGCCACGGTCTTGCCCAGACGCTCTTGGGAAACTTTGTGGTAGCCCGCCCCTTGGCACATGATCGCCACCAGACACGCGTACGCCATGACATCCACCCGCGCATCGCTCAGTTCCAGCGCGCACCGGTCGCTGTCGATGTCCATCTTTTTCAGCTCCTCGGGGCTGACGTGCATCATGCGCATGCGCGAGGAGTGGAAGGTAAAACGCTCATCCGGAAACAGACCGTAACGCGAGGTCAGCATCGCCGGGATTTCGGTTTCCATGGTGGTGTTGGAACTGGGGACGATCTGGCCGATTCGAAAGTTTTTCATGGGCTCTCCTGCATTTCGCCAGTGGCGAGGGGTCATGTGCGATCGATGTTAGGAGCGCTGCAAAGCGGCGTATATCAGGCATTGGCGAGCCTGCCATCGCGTATGGCGATGGCATCGATCTATTCGAGCCGAAGTGATCGCTTTGAATCGATAGAGATCCCAAGCTCACTCCCACAGGTTGTGTGTCCGTCGCAACCGTGTGCATTACGTAAGAAATCCTCAGCCGACATCACAGCAACTTGGGCAACCCCTTCTCCATCTCGACAAACCGACTTTTGAGCATCGAATGCAACTGCTGCACCGCCGGCGAAAACTGCTTGCGGTGCGGGTACACCAGATTCACCGGCGCCGGTTCGCCAGGGTAGTCGGGAAGCAGCAGTTCCAGGCGCCCGGCGAGCACGTCGTCGCGCACATCGACCCAGGATTTATAGGCAATCCCCTCGCCCGCCACGGCCCAGCGTCGCACCAGGTCGGCATCGTCCGTCAGCAGCGGTCCGCTCACCGTTAACACGCGCCCGCCCACCGGCCATTTGTCATAGACGCGGCCGCTGAGGATGTACTGCAGGCAGTCGTGACGCAGCAGATCGTCCGACTCCGACAGCCGTCCCTTGCGCGCCAGGTAATCGGGGGACGCCACCAGTACGCGACGATTCCAGGGCGCCAGCGGCAGGGCGATGTAGTTAGCGTCTTCGATCACGCCGCTGCGAATCGCCACATCCACGGGGTCGCGAAACATGTCGGCCATCTGATCGGAGACAAACAAGCGCAGGTTCAGCGCCGGGTGCTGGCGGCGAAATTCGGTCAACCATTGGAGCATTACGTTGCGCCCCAGGTCCGAAGGCATCGCCACCTGCAGCGTGCCTTGCAGCTCGGCGCTTTCCCGGCGCAGCTTTTCACGGCCATCGCGCAGGGTGTCGAGCACGGTCTGCGCGGTGGGCAGGTATTGCTCGCCCTCGGCGGTCAGCCGCAGGCTGCGGGTCGAGCGGGCGAACAGGCGGATGTCCAGCTCGCGCTCAAGGCGCTTGATCGCCGCCGCGACCTGGCCCGGCAGCAGGTCCACTTCCCGTGCGGCGTTGGAGAAACTGCCCAGTGCGGCGGTCCGAACAAACAGGGTCAGGTCATCGATGCGGATCATTTTCACTCCAACTGTGAAAGTGTTGGCGCATTGTGCGGGTTTTTCTTGTCGCTGGAGAAGAACAAGATGGCCGCCACGTCTGATCAATTGCCTTCATCACTTTAGAGAGAACGCCATGAGAGCCATCGCCTTCACCCAACACGGCCTGCCCATCGACGATCCGAAATCGCTGATGGACATGGATCTGCCCAAACCCACCCCTGGCCCACGGGATCTGCTGGTCGAAGTGCGGGCGATTTCGGTGAACCCGGTGGACACCAAAATCCGCGCAGGCTCGGCCGCCACCGAACCGAAAATAGTGGGCTGGGACGCCGTTGGCGTGGTGCGTGAAACCGGCCGCGACGTCACCCTGTTCAAGGCGGGCGACGAAGTGTTCTACGCAGGCTCCATCGCCCGCCCCGGCAATTACAGCGAATTTCATTTGGTGGACGAGCGCATCGTCGGCCGCAAACCCAAGTCCATCGACAACGCCCACGCCGCCGCCCTGCCACTGACGTCGATCACTGCATGGGAACTGCTCTTTGATCGCCTGGGCGTGAAGGAAGGCGCGGGCGAAGGCGACAGCCTGCTGATCATTGGCGCAGGGGGCGGCGTGGGGTCGATTCTGGTTCAGCTGGCCCGTCAATTGACGAAGATGACCGTAATCGGCACCGCCTCGCGCCCGGAAACCGCCGAATGGGTCAAAGGCCTCGGCGCCCACCACGTGATCGATCACGGCCAGCCGCTGGTGGCGCAGCTGGAGCAGATCGGCGTCGGCCAGGTCAGCCATGTCGCAAGCCTGACCCACACCGACAGCTACTTCGCGCAACTGATCGAGGCCCTGCGCCCGCAGGGCAAACTGGCGCTGATCGACGACCCGAAAACCCTCGACGTGGTGCCGATGAAACGCAAGGCGCTGTCGCTGCACTGGGAGCTGATGTTCACCCGTTCGCTGTATGAAACCCCGGACATGATCGCCCAGCACGAACTGCTCAACCGCGTCTCCAGCCTCATCGACCAGGGCGTTTTGAAGACCACTCTGGGCGAGCATTTCGGCGCCATCAACGCCGAAAACCTGCGCCGCGCCCACGCCGTGATCGAGAGCGGCAAGGCCCGGGGCAAGATCGTGCTCGAAGGGTTCTGAGCCCACTGTTCAACCGACGGGCTGCATGTGAAGATCGGCGCCCTTTATGGCGCCGGCCTTCGATTGCGCCCCGGCATTTTCTATGCCTTTTGTGAATCAGGAGTTTTTCATGCAACTCACCGCCCTCGCCAAATCCCGCTACACCACCAAGGCCTACGACAGCAGCCGCACCATTCCACAGGAAACCATCGACACCCTGCTCGACCAGTTGCGCCACAGCCCGTCCTCGGTCAACTCGCAGCCTTGGCATTTCGTCGTTGCCTCGGACGAGCAAGGCAAGGCGCGCGTAGCCAAGGGCGCAGAAGGTGCGTTCGTCTACAACGAAGCGAAAATCCTCAACGCCTCGCACGTGGTCGTACTGTGCACCCGTACCGAGATGACCGAAGAGCACTTGCAGGCCGTGCTGGCCCAAGAAGAACAGGATGGCCGTTTTGCCAACGCGCAGGCCAAGGACGGTCAGGACAACATCCGTCGCGGCTACGTGAACCTGCACAAGCATGATCTCAAAGACGTGCAGCACTGGATGGAAAAGCAAACCTACCTGGCCCTCGGCACCCTGCTGCTGGGCGCGGCGTCGTTGGGTCTGGATGCAACGCCGATGGAAGGCTTCGACTTCAAGAAGCTCGACGCTGAACTGGGCCTGCGCGAAAAGGGCTTCACGAGCCTCGTAATCGTTTCACTGGGTTACCGCAGCGAGACGGATTTCAACGCCAAGCTACCGAAATCGCGCCTGTCGGCCGAGACCGTGTTCACTCACCTGTAAGGCTAAAGCCCCGACAGCCGTGGCTTTCGGGCAGTTGCGAGCCGTTTTTTCCAGGCAAATGTATCGCTGTGTATCTACCCGCCGGGTGGGTACGCAGGGATTCGTTTCATCGGGTTGCAGGACACATTCTGGATACGGGAAACGCGTTAAATGGGCCTCATCGAGACTGCACAAAACGGTCTCAACCAACCCCCTTGACGCACGGAGTCAACCTCATGACCTGGAAAAACCTCAGCATCGCTTCCCTGTTTGCCGCCCTGAGCCTGGGCGCTGTCGCCGCCAATGCCTCTGAAGTCGACGCGCAGAGCTACATGTACGGCGACCATCTGGACATCGCCAAGGTGTTGTCGGTCGACGAAGGCTCCTCCACCTGCGGCGTCGTCAAGGCACGCCTGACTTACCTCGACTCGATGGGCAACAAACAGGCCGTGGACTACAAGACTATTGCCGATTGCGCACGGGACAATTGATCGAAATCCCCGAATTGATTTCAGATGACTTGTAGGAGACGTCGCAGGTTCGCACTGTCGTAACCTCCGACAGCTCCCACAGGTTCAGCGCATGGCGCAAAGCCTGTGGGAACGACCGATACGCCTCACAAACCCACCCCGCCCGGCACCTCTCATTTGCCCCAATGCCCTCGCTCTGCTAGTGTCGCGCCGGTTTAACGTCTACCGGGATAGCCGCCATGGCCCGCAAGAAAGCTGCACTGGATTTCGAACAGTCCCTCACGGATTTGCAAACGCTGGTCGAGCGTCTGGAGAACGGCGAGCTGTCGCTGGAAGACTCGTTGACCGCCTTCGAACAAGGCATTCGCCTGACCCGCGAGTGTCAGAGCGCGCTGGCTCAGGCCGAACAGAAGGTGCAAGTCCTGCTGGAACGCGATGGCGAACTGGCCGAGGAACCCTTCGACGCGGAACAGCCAGAATGATCGCCGAGTATCAGGCCCTCAGTCAGGCTCGCGTCAATGCGGCCCTGGAAACTCTGTTCAACGCCCCAGCCCCTGAATTGACCCGCCTCTACCAGGCCATGGGCTACAGCGTCACCAATGGCGGCAAGCGCGTGCGGCCGCTGTTGGTCTACGCGGCCTGTGAAGCCTTGGGTGGTGATGCCGAGCACGCCAATGGCGCGGCCTGCGCAGTCGAGCTGATCCACGCCTACTCGCTGGCTCACGACGATCTGCCGGCCATGGACGACGACGACCTGCGTCGCGGCCTGCCCACCACCCACAAAGCCTTCGACGAAGCCTGCGCGATCCTCGCCGGTGACGGCCTGCAAACCCTGGCCTTCAGCGTATTGAGCGACGGCAAGCTGACCCCGCAGGACGCCGAAACCCGCCTGAAAATGGTCGCCACCCTCGCCCACGCCGCAGGGCCTGCGGGCATGGTCGGCGGTCAGGCAATCGATCTGGGCTCGGTGGGCCTCAAGCTCGATCAGAAAGCCCTGGAATTCATGCACCGGCACAAAACCGGCGCGTTGATCGAGGCCAGCGTCAAGCTCGGCGCCCTGGCCAGCGGTCATGCCAGTCAGGTGCAGCTCGACTCGCTGCAGATCTACGCGCGTGCCATCGGCCTGGCGTTCCAGGTGCAGGACGACATCCTCGACGTCGAAAGCGATACCGCGACCCTGGGCAAGCGTCAGGGCGCCGACATCGCCCGCGACAAGCCGACCTACCCTGCGCTGCTGGGCCTGGAAGAAGCCAAGCACTACGCGCTGGAGCTGCGCGATCAGGCCCTGGTTGCACTGCGACCTTTCGACGCGGCCGCCGAGCCGTTGCGCGCGCTGGCCCGCTATATCGTCGAGCGCCGCAACTGATCGGACTCCCCAACATGGGCAGCTCGCGATGCATCAGGTAAACTGCCGCCTCTTTTACTTATAACGATTCGCCTGATGCCCACGACGTTCAAAGAGATTCCCCGCGAGCGCCCGTCCACGCCCCTGCTCGACAAGGCAGCGACGCCGGACGGCCTGCGCCGGTTAGGTGAAGCCGAGCTCGAAGCCCTGGCTGACGAACTGCGCCTGGAGCTGCTCTATACCGTTGGCCAGACCGGCGGGCATTTCGGTGCCGGGCTTGGCGTCATCGAGCTGACCGTGGCCCTGCACTACGTCTTCGATACCCCCGACGACCGGCTGGTCTGGGACGTCGGCCATCAGGCGTATCCGCACAAGATCCTCACCGGTCGCCGCGAACAGATGTCGACCCTGCGCCAGAAAGGCGGTGTCGCCGCCTTCCCGCGCCGCAGCGAGAGCGAGTACGACACCTTTGGCGTCGGCCACTCCAGCACCTCGATCAGCGCCGCGCTGGGCATGGCCATTGCTGCTCGCCTGCAAGGCAGCGAGCGCAAATCCATCGCCGTGATCGGTGACGGCGCGCTGACCGCAGGCATGGCCTTCGAGGCGTTGAACCACGCCCCCGAGGTCAACGCCGACATGCTGGTGATCCTCAACGACAACGACATGTCGATCTCGCGCAACGTCGGCGGGCTGTCCAATTACCTGGCCAAGATCCTGTCCAGCCGCACTTACGCCAGCATGCGCGAAGGCAGCAAGAAAGTGCTGTCGCGCCTGCCCGGTGCGTGGGAAATCGCCCGTCGCACCGAGGAATACGCCAAAGGCATGCTGGTTCCCGGCACCCTGTTCGAAGAGCTGGGCTGGAACTACATCGGCCCGATCGACGGCCACGACCTGCCAACCCTGATCGCCACCCTGCGCAACATGCGTGACCTCAAGGGCCCGCAGTTCCTGCACGTGGTAACCAAAAAGGGCAAGGGTTTCGCGCCTGCTGAGGTCGACCCTATCGGCTATCACGCGATCACCAAGCTCGATCCGGTCAACGCCCCCGTCGCGCCGAAAAAGGCCAGCGGCCCGAAATATTCCGGCGTGTTCGGCCAATGGCTGTGCGACATGGCGGCCGCTGACGAGCGTCTGGTCGGCATCACCCCGGCGATGAAAGAAGGCTCGGATCTGGTCGAATTCAGCGAGCGCTTCCCCGAGCGTTACTTCGACGTGGCCATTGCCGAGCAGCACGCGGTTACGCTGGCCGCGGGCATGGCCTGCGAAGGCAGCAAGCCGGTGGTGGCGATTTATTCGACCTTCCTGCAGCGCGGCTACGACCAGCTGATTCACGACGTTGCGGTGCAGAACCTCGACGTACTGTTCGCCATCGACCGCGCGGGTCTGGTGGGCGAAGACGGCCCGACCCACGCCGGCAGCTTCGACCTGTCGTACCTGCGTTGCATCCCCGGCATGTTGGTGATGACGCCGAGCGACGAGAACGAGCTGCGCAAGATGCTCAGCACCGGTCACCTGTGCAACGGCCCGGCCGCTGTGCGCTACCCCCGTGGCACCGGCCCTAACAGCGTGATCGACAACGGCCTTGAGCCGCTGGAAATCGGCAAGGGCATCGTTCGTCGTCAGGGCAGCAAGGTTGCGATGCTGGTGTTCGGCGTGCAACTGGCCGAGGCGCTGAAAGTCGCTGAGAAGATCGACGCGACCGTGGTCGACATGCGCTTCGTCAAACCACTGGACGAGGCGCTGGTCCGCGACATGGCCGCCAACCACGACCTGCTGGTGACCCTCGAAGAAAACGCCATCATGGGTGGCGCGGGCGCAGCGGTCAGCGAGTATCTGGCGCGGGAAAACATTCTCAAGTCAGTGCTGCACCTGGGCTTGCCGGACGTCTACGTCGAACACGCCAAACCTGCGCAGATGCTCGCGGAATGCGGGCTGGATGCGGACGGGATTGAAGCGTCGATCACTGCGCGTCTGGCCAACATCTAAACGCCGTTAACTCACACGGTCATCTGACACTCCGGTATTTGCGTGATGTCAGGTGACCTGTGGGAGTGAGCTTGCTCACGAAAGGGCCAGTGCATCCGCAGCGGATACAGGGCCTGAAAATCAGCCTTCGTGAGCAGGCTCCCTCCCCCAGTGCCCGCGCCAGCCAGACAGTTTTCCGAACATCATGAATTTTTCCCGCCTCACCCTCGCTTTATCCCTGTTGCCTTGCGCCCAGGCCTTCGCCGATCTCCCCAACCGCGAAGACGCCCTGAAGCTCCCAGACGTACTGATCAGCGCCAACCGCCAAGTCGAGCAGCGCGATGCCAGCACGGCCGCCAACACGGTCTTCACCCGCGCCGACATCGAACGCCTGCAGCCGACCAGCGTCACCGACCTGCTCAACCGCGTACCCGGCGTGCAGGTGGCGCCGAGCGGCGGGCGAGGCAGCCTGCCGGGGATTTATATTCGCGGGACCAAGGCCGCGCAGAGTTTGGTGCTGGTCGACGGCCAGCGCATCGCCAACGCGACCTCTGCCGACAGCGCCCTGCAGTACCTGAACGTCGATCAGGTCGAGCGCGTGGAAGTGCTGCGCGGCTCCCGCTCAGCGGTTTACGGCGCTGACGCCATTGGCGGCGTAATCCAGATCTTCACCCGACGCGGCGCCGAGCAAGGCCTGCAAGCACGCCTGCACACCGGCTTGGGCAATCGCGGCACTGCGCAGAACAGCCTTGGCCTGTCGGGCGGCGACGCCCAGACGCATTTCAACCTCAGCACCAGCCTCGACGAAACCGACGGCATCGACCGCACCGGCCCATCCTTTGCCAGCGACGCCGATCACGATGCCTATCGCAACAAGTCCTACAGCCTGAACCTGAGCCACTGGCTGAGCGATGATGTGGAAATCGGCTTCAACGCGCTGGATAATAAGGGCAAGACCGAGCTCGACAACCCTTCTGGCCTGTTCGATCCGGTCACGTTCAACAGCGTCGGCCAGCAGCAATACAGCGATTTCGAGCTGAGCAGCCTGGGCACCTATCTGGACGCGCGCATCAACGAGCGCTGGAAAACCCGCCTGGAACTGGGCCACAGCGAGAACCGCGAAAAGACTGCTGACAAGCTCAGCGACGACCGCTACGTGTTCAACACCTACCGCAACTCGGTGAACTGGCAGAACGACCTGACCCTGGACGACCGCAACAGCCTGATGCTCGGCGCGGACTGGTATGAAGATCGCGTCAACAGCAGCACGGCGTTCGACGAAGACAGCCGCTGGAACCGCGCGGCGTTCATCCAGCACCGTTTCAAGGGCGAGGATTTTTCGACCGAACTGGGCCTGCGTCATGATCAGAATCAGCAGTTCGGCAGCCAGAACACCTGGAGCGGCGCGCTGACCATCCCGCTCAACGACGCCAACGATGTGCTGTTTTCCTACAGCGAAGGCTTCCGGGCGCCGACGTTCAATGATCTGTATTACCCAGGCTTCAGCAATCCGAATCTCAAGCCCGAGCACTCGAAAAGCTACGAGGTGCAATGGCGCAGCCGCTTGAACGAAACCAGCAAACTGGAAGCATCGCTGTATCGCACGGACCTTGAAGACGCCATCGCCCTGGACAGTGACTTCCGCCCGCAGAACATCGGCTCGGCGCGGATCAACGGTTTCGAAGCGTCGCTGCAGCAGCAACTGTTCGGCTGGATCGGCAAGCTCGGCGCCTCGATCATCGACCCACGGGACCGCGACACCGGCCACACGCTAAACCGCCGTGCACGCAGGACCATGAGTCTGGATCTCGACCGCCAGTTTGACCACCTGGGCATCGGCGCGAGCTGGCAGGCGGTGAGCGACAGCTACAACGACGAAGCAAACACCCAGCACATCGGAGGCTATGGGCTGTTCGGCCTGCGCAGCAGCTGGAAGGCCAGCGATGAGGTGAAGCTGGAATTCAAGCTGGATAACGCCCTGGACCAACGCTACAGCCGCGCACTGTACAGCTTCGACGGCAGCAACTACGGCTATCGCGAAGAGGGCCGGACGTGGATGTTGGGCGTGACCTGGACGCCGGAGCTTTGATTCATCCACAGCATGCACTTACCCACTGTGAGAGTGGCATCACGTTCAGCGCCCCACAGAGAGCGCTTCACACAACTTCGCCACCGCCCCCAACATCTGCCCGCTCGGCCGTTCGATGCCTTTATCCGGCACCGCCACAAAGCGGGCTTTGAGCGATGGCCAGGCTTTCCAGACAGCGAGCTGAGACGCTGAACCCGCCACCACCACGTCAGGGTTGCGCTGCAAAACCGCTTCAAGGCTGACCTGCGGCGCAGGCTGGTTCAGATCGGCAAACACATTGCGCGCCCCACACACGCTCAGCGCATCGCTGATGATCTGCCCGCCTCCAACGGTGTACAGCGGCTGATCCCACACCTGATAAAACACACTGATCGGCGCGTCCCGGTGGTAGCGCTTTCTCACCTCGGCCAATCGCTGACGAAAAGCCCCAGCCACCTGCCGCCCACGCTCGGCTCGCCCCAAGCGTTCGCCAATCTGCTCGATCTGGTCGGCCAGTTGATCAAGGGAATGCGGCTCGGCAGTAAAGGTGGGGATATTCAATCGCTGCAACTGATCGCGCTGAGCGACACCCACGCTGCCCGGCCACAGCAGCAACAGATCAGGTCGCAGGCTCAGCAGCCGCTCCATCTCCAGCTGGCCGTAGCGCCCCACCGAAGGCAGCGCAGCGACAGGCGCCGGGCGAACGCCGCCGTCCAGCACCCCGACCAACAGATCAGCGGCATCCAGTTCGATAACGATTTCAGTCAGAGAAGGTGCCAGGCTGATGACACGCTCGGCGGCGCTGACGTGCCAGGCCGTCAGCAACAACAGACACGCGATGAGTCGGCGCATCAGGCCAACTGGCGGGGAATGCGATAGAGATACAGCAGGACGACGCTGGACAGCGCCAACAGAGCAAGCGCCACCGCCTCAAGATTGGCCAGCACGGCCAGCGCGGCGATCCACGCAGGCAAGCCGGCCGCAAGAAAGGCCATGCGCCGGTCGGCAGCGAGTTTCAGCCAGGCCGCAGGTTCTTCAGGGGTGTCGAGGGCTTTGCCGGTGGCCAGCAACGAGCGTTTGTAGACGCCGAAGGGCTTGAGGCTGACGAACATCGAGGCGACGCCTGCGATGAACAGCGGCATGGCGAATACCGACGGGCCGGCGGAATCATCGCCGCCGAAAAACAGGCAGACCACCAGCAGCGGCCCCAGCGTCAATGCCAGTTGCCGCCACCATGCCAGCGCCAGACGACGGCGCACATTGCCCCGTGTCACGCGGGGTCGACCTCACTTTGATGTTCGTTACCCATCATGTGTCCGAGCTTGCCTGCCTTGGTGGCCAAGTAAAGCTTGTTGTGCGGGTTCTGGCCCGTGTGCAGCGGCACGCGCTCGGCAACCTTGATACCCATCTCGGTCAAGGCTTTGACCTTGCGCGGGTTGTTGGTCATCAGGCGCAGCGAGTTCACGCCCAGGTGCTCCAGCATCGGCAGGCAGATCGCGTAGTCGCGCTGGTCAGCAGCGAAACCCAGGCGTTCGTTCGCTTCGACGGTATCGGCACCGCCGTCCTGCAATTCATAGGCACGGATCTTGTTCATCAGACCAATGCCACGGCCTTCCTGACGCAGGTACAACAACACGCCACGGCCTTCGGAGGCAATGGCGCGCAGGGCCGCTTCGAGTTGGGAACCACAGTCGCAACGCTGGCTGAACAAGGCATCGCCGGTCAGGCATTCGGAGTGCACGCGACCAAGCACCGGGGCGCCGTCCGACACATCACCGAGGCTGAGGACGACGTGCTCACGACCGGTTTCTTCTTCAAGAAAACCGTTCATTTTGAAAGTGGCAAAGGGGGTAGGCAGCTTGGAAGCCGCGACAAATACGACGGGCACCGTGTGCTCCTGATCAGTATGAGGACTGGAAATTCGCAAGGCGGCATTGTAACAGCAGGTTCCGACAGACGCTTAGGCTGAATTGTCGGCCATTGAGATCAGGAAGTTTGATCATTGCCTCACTCCAGCCCTGCTGAGCCCATCGTCTGCATCGAACGGATACGGCTGCTTCCAGCGCGCGAAGATCGGCCGCAACTGGCCGGATTGCACCAACTGCGCCACGCGCCGGTCGAACAGATTCCGCAGCGAGCGCCCCCGGGTGTTATCAGCAAAGCTCAAAAACAACGGGATCGCGGTCAGGTAGGTCACACGGAAACGCTCGCGCTCCGCTTCCTTGCCGTGCTCCAGGATGGGCTTGAGGATGAAATCCACTTCGGGTCTGGCATCGATGTAGTAATCGGCGCGGCCCCGCTCGAGCATGGTCAGAATGTGGTCACGTCGGGCGATCTCGTTGAACCGCTTAACGTTGGGCAAGTAGCGCTGATACTGGTAACCGCGCACCCAGGCCAGACGATAACTGCCGATGGTCTTGAGGCTGGGCGCCGGGTTGGAGGCCAGCCCGAGGGCGTAGATTTCGTCGGTGTCGTAGTGCCACTTCGAGTACAACGTGCCCTCGGCCTCATTCTCGTAAGCGCCGACCCAGGCATCGGCCTCACCGCGCTGCACCAGCCCGACCGCCCGGGTGTAGGGCTCGATTCGCCCGGCCACCTTGACCCCGGCAGGCTCGAAGATCTCGCGCATCAGGTCCCAGCCAAGGCCGCTGCCGTCCGCTTCGGTGTAACCGACCCACTGCTCGCTGAGCAGCACGATGTCGATCGGCTGCGCGGTAGAAGATTCGGCGCGGGCTGAACCTGCGCCCAGCCAGAAGCCTGCGATCAGCATCGACAGGACCTGCTGCCATTTCATCCCCACACGACCCATGAGCCGTTTCCTATATGACGCCCCACACCCAGACTAGACCCTGCATCGCCAACCACGCAAAAACACCGGCCAGCACGTCGTCGAGCATGATGCCGACGCCGCCGTGTACGTGCTTGTCGATCCAGTGAATGGGCCAGGGCTTGAGGATGTCGAAGAAGCGGAACACCAGGAACCCCACCAGCAGCCAGACCCAGCCTTCGGGCACCAGCCACAGGGTGATCCACATGCCGACCATTTCGTCCCAGACGATGCCTTCGTGATCGTGCACGCGCAGATCGTCGGCCACCTTGCCGCACAGCCAGAAGCCGAACAGCATGGTGATGCCCAGCATCAGCCAGTAGCCCCAGTCCGGCAGCATCTGCCACAGCGGAATGAACGGCACGGCGACCATCGAGCCCCAGGTACCCGGCGCCTTGGGCAAGGTGCCCGAGCCGAAACCGAAGGCCAGGAAATGCCAGGGATTGGTCCATACCGACGGCGGAACGTTTTCCGCCGGGACCTGATTAGGATGATCTGTCACCGTGTCTCCCGAAAATGTTGGTAACCCCGAGTCAACGGAGTGACGTCCTGCCCCTGAGCGTCGATGAGCGCCACGCCCCGCCCTTCGACCACGCGGCCAATCACGAACACCGGCCAGCCTGCTGCGACAAGATTCGCCAACGATGATGGCGGCAGCGTGAACGCGAGTCTGTAGTCATCGCCGCCACTGAGCGCGGCATTCAGCGCCGCATCAGGACCGAAAAAGGCCAGCAGCGCGTCAGACATCGGCACCTTGTCGCGCTCCACCAGCAAGCGTACGCCTGAAGCCAGGGCGATGTGGCCACAATCGGCGAGCAGGCCGTCGGAGATGTCCAGCGCCGAGGTTGCCTTGCCGCGCAGCGCGATGCCCAGTTCGAACTGGGGCTGCGGCGACCAGTAGCGGGCCAGCAAGGCCTGTGTGGTAGACGCCTCGGTGCTGCGCTGGTTCAACACCAGTGGCAGCGCCCCGGCGCCATCGCCCAGAGGGCCGCCTACACACAAGAGATCCCCCGGTTTGGCGCCGCTACGGGTCAGCGCCTGCCCCGTCGGGACAGAGCCAAACACGGTCACGGTCAGGCTCAACGGCCCGCGCGTAGTGTCGCCGCCGATCAGGCGCATCGAGCAACCCTGGGCCATCTCGTTCAAACCGCGGGCGAACGCTTCCAGCCAGGCGGCAGAAACTTCCGGCAGGGTCAGGGCAAGGGTGAATGCGAGGGGTTTGGCGCCCATGGCTGCCAGGTCGCTGGCAGAAACGCAGAGGGCACGCTGGCCCAAAAGGAAAGGGTCGCAGACGTCGGGGAAATGCACCCCGGCGACCAGCGTGTCGGTGGAGATCGCCAGCTGTTCGCCAGCGACCACCGACAACAGGGCGCAGTCGTCGCCGATCCCCAACGCAACGCCTTCGCCGGGCTGCGCACAGGGCGCGGCGGCGAAGTAATTGCGGATGAGCTCGAACTCGCCCATGGCGTCAAACGCAGAGGTTCTGGAAGCCCAGACGCCTCAGCGCTTGTGAGCCTTCACTTCGGCTTCGCGCAGACGCGGAGCCAGCTTGTCGAGCACGCCGTTGACGAACTTGTGGCCGTCGGTCGAACCGTAGACTTTTGCCAGTTCGATGCCTTCGTTGATGACCACGCGGTACGGCACATCGATACGCTCCAGCAGCTCCCAGGCGGACAGGCGCAGAACGGCCAGTTCAACCGGGTCCAGCTCGTCGATCGTCAGGTCCAGGCAAGGGGCCAGGGCGTTGTCGATCTGGTCTTTCTTCGTCGGAACCCCGTGCAGGATTTCGCGGAAATAAGCACCGTCGACCTCGGCGAAATCGTTGTCGACGCGAAACTGCGCTTCGATTTCGTTGAGCGACTGCTTGGCCATGTGCAACTGGTACAGGGCCTGGGTCGCCAGCTGACGGGCAGCACGGCGCTTTTCGCTTTTCGATGGCTTGCCGGCGTCCGCAGGGCGCGGGTCGCGAGGGTTGAAGCGATCGCTTTCGTCGTTAATCACTTGGCCTCCAACTGCGCCAACAGGCTGACCATCTCAAGGGCGGACAGGGCAGCTTCGGCACCTTTGTTACCGGCCTTGGTGCCGGAACGTTCGATGGCTTGCTCGATGGAATCAACGGTCAGCACGCCAAAGGCGACCGGCACGCCGAACTCCATGGAGACCTGCGCCAGGCCCTTGGTGCATTCACCGGCCACGTATTCGAAGTGCGGGGTGCCACCACGGATCACGGCGCCCAGGGCGATGATCGCGGCGTATTCGCTGCGCTGAGCGACTTTCTGCACCACCAGCGGGATTTCGAACGCGCCGGGTGCGCGGATGATGGTGATGTCGCTTTCGCTCACGCCATGGCGAACCAGTGCATCAACGGCACCGCTCACCAGGCTTTCCACGACGAAGCTGTTGAAGCGGCCAACCACCAGGGCATAGCGACCTTGGGGGGCGATGAAGGTACCTTCGATGGTCTTCAGGGTCATTCGGCTGAGTCTCGTAATTAAAGAGCAAGCACACACAGGGGCGCGCTTTCAGGGATTTTAGGCCACGAATCGGCGACCGCAGGAACAAAAACCGTGAAAACGCGGAGTTTTCACGGTCGGTGACCTGCCGGTCTTTATTCGGAGGGCACGTATTCTACAACTTCCAGATCGAAACCGGATATCGCGTTGAACTTCATTGGCGAACTCATCAGGCGCATTTTGCGTACGCCCAGGTCGCGAAGGATCTGCGAACCGGCGCCGACCGTGCTGTACGTGGTCGGCGTTTTCACCACCGCAGCACCTGCGGTTTCGCGCACGTGGGCCAAAACGGCATCGCCATCGAGCGGGTGACCGAGCAGCAGCACCACACCGCTGCCCGCCTCGGCAACCGCAGCCATGGCGGCGCGCAGGCTCCAGCGGCCGGGCTGTTTGACCATCAGCAGGTCGCGCAGCGGGTCCATGTTGTGCACACGAACCAGGGTCGGCTCTTCTGCGCACACCTTGCCCAGGGTCAGCGCCAGGTGAACGTCGCCCTCGACCGAATCGCGGTAGGTGACGAGGTTGAACTGGCCCTGTTCGGTGTCCAGAGGCTGCTCGGCAATCCGCTGAACGGTACGTTCATGGATCATCCGGTAATGAATCAGGTCGGCAATGGTGCCGATCTTGATGTTGTGCTCGGCGGCAAACGCTTCGAGCTCAGCGCGACGGGACATGGTGCCGTCGTCGTTCATCACTTCGCAGATCACGCCGGTCGGCTCGAAACCGGCCATGCGCGCAAGATCACACGCCGCTTCGGTGTGACCTGCGCGGGACAGCGTACCGCCCGCCTGTGCCATCAACGGGAAGATGTGGCCGGGGCTGACGATGTCTTCAGCGCGGGCGTCCTTGGCGGCGGCAGCCTGCACGGTACGCGCGCGGTCGGCGGCGGAAATGCCGGTGGTCACGCCTTCAGCGGCTTCGATGGAAACGGTGAACTTGGTGCCGAAACCCGAGCCATTGCGCGGCGCCATCAGCGGCAGTTTCAGGGTTTCGCAGCGCTCGCGGGTCATCGGCATGCAGATCAGGCCACGGGCGTAACGCGCCATGAAGTTGATGTGCTCGGCCTTGACGCACTCGGAGGCCATGATCAGATCGCCTTCGTTTTCGCGATCTTCGTCATCCATGAGGATGACCATCTTGCCTTGGCGAATGTCTTCAACCAGTTCTTCGATGCTATTGAGCGCCACGCGGCACCCCCTTCATTCAGGATTTGAGGTAGCCGTTGGCGGCCAGAAAGCTTTCGGTGATGGTGCCGCCCTGGGCGGGTGTCGGATCAGCGGCCTTGTCACCGAGCAGCAAACGCTCCAGGTAACGTGCCAGCAGATCGACTTCCAGGTTGATCTTACGGCCCGGGCGGTAGTCGCCCATGATGGTTTCGGCCAGCGTGTGCGGCACGATGGTCAGCTCGAACTCGGCGCCGTTGACGGCGTTCACGGTCAGGCTGGTGCCGTCGACGGTGATCGAGCCCTTGTGCGAGATGTACTTGGCCAGCTCGCGAGGGGCGCGCATGCGGAACTGGATCGCACGGGCATTTTCTTCGCGCGACAGCACTTCGCCGACGCCGTCGACGTGGCCGCTGACCAGATGGCCGCCCAGGCGGGTGGTCGGGGTCAGGGCTTTTTCCAGGTTGACGCGGCTGCCGGTCTTGAGATCGACGAACGCAGTCACATCCAGGGTTTCGCGGCTGACGTCAGCCCAGAAACCGTCGCCTGGCAGCTCAACGGCGGTCAGGCACACGCCGTTGACGGCGATGCTGTCGCCGAGCTTGACGTCAGAGAGGTCGAGTTTGCCGGTCTCTACATAAACGCGGACATCGCCACCTTTAGGCGTGATGGCGCGGATGCTGCCAATGGATTCGATAATGCCGGTAAACATGGGTCCTCCGGGAGAACAGGGCCAGCGTTGAGACGATGGCCGGAAATTATACGCTCGGGTTCGGCGCAGGTATTGCGATGACTCGCCAGTCACTGCCAACGGCGCGCATTTCGACGATTTTCAGCGCCAGCGACTCGCTCATTTGCGCCAGCGGCAGGTCCAGCAACGGACGCGCAGACGACCCCATGAACTTGCCCGCGACGAAAATCTGGAATTCATCGACCAGCCCCAGACGCGTGAATGCACCGGCCAGCTTGGGACCGGCTTCGACCAGCACATCGTTGACGCCGCGTGCGGCCAGTTCGACCAATAACTTGCGCAGATCGACATGCCCGCCGCTGCTCGGCAACGCCAGCAGTTCGTGACCTTCAGAGGTGTAGCGCTCGCGGGCCGATGCGGCTGCGCAAGTGGCAACCAGCGCGCTGCCGGCCTTGAAGAACGGCGCATCCAGCGGCACCCGCAAACGGCCGTCGATCAACACGCGCAGCGGCGGACGGGTGACGGCCAGCGCTGTGAGTTCGGCATTCAGGCCCAGTTCGTCGGGGCGCACGGTCAGGCGCGCGTCGTCGGCCAGCACGGTGTCGGCGCCGGTCAGCACCACGCTCGATTGCGCCCGCAGACGCTGCACTGCCGAGCGCGCTTCGGGCCCGGTGATCCACTGGCTTTCGCCGCTGGCCATGGCCGTGCGACCGTCGAGACTCATCGCCAGCTTGACCCGCACATACGGCAGGCCATGTTCCATGCGCTTGAGAAAGCCCTTGTTGATCGCCCGCGCCTCGCTTTCCAGCACGCCGCTCTGCACGGCGATGCCTGCGCTCATCAAGCGCAGCAGGCCGCGTCCGGCCACATCCGGGTTGGGGTCTTGCATCGCCGCGACCACACGACCGACACCGGCATTCACCAAAGCATCAGCGCACGGCGGAGTGCGGCCGTGGTGGCTGCAGGGTTCGAGGGTGACGTAGGCGGTGGCGCCACGGGCCTTGTCGCCGGCCTGACGCAGCGCATGGACTTCAGCATGGGGCTCGCCCGCCCGCACATGCCAGCCTTCGCCGACGATCTCGCCATCACGCACGATCACGCAGCCAACGCGAGGGTTGGGGTGGGTCGAGTAAACGCCCTTGCGCGCCAGTTCCAGCGCCCGCGCCATATAAAAGGCGTCGAGCACGCTTTGCTCTGTGGAGGACATGCTCACTCTTTAACCGGCTCGCGGGCCAGTCGGTCGATTTCTTCGCGGAATTCGTTGAGGTCCTGGAACCGCCGGTACACCGAAGCAAAGCGGATGTAGGCCACTTCATCGAGTTTTTGCAGTTCGCCCATTACCAGCTCGCCGACGATCAGGGATTTGACCTCGCGTTCACCGGTGGCGCGCAGCTTGCTCTTGATGTGGGCCAGGGCCGCTTCCAGACGCTCGACGCTGACCGGACGCTTCTCCAGCGCTCGCTGCATGCCGGCGCGCAGTTTTTCTTCGTCGAAGGGTTGGCGGCTGCCGTCCTGCTTGATCAGGCGGGGCAGGACCAGTTCAGCGGTTTCGAACGTGGTGAAACGCTCGCCGCAGGCAACGCACTCGCGACGACGGCGAACCTGGTCGCCTTCGGCAACGAGGCGCGAATCGATGACTTTGGTGTCGTTGGCACCGCAAAAGGGACAGTGCATGGTGGCAGGCAACAAAAAAAGGGAGGGCCATGGTAGCGCATCCCGCTCGCAAGACAAGTCTCGACCTTTGAGGTATATAGACGCGCATTCGGTGCAGCCAAAGCGCTCGCCCTCGGCGATACTGCGTGATGTCGCGCTTATCCCCCCTGTTTTTGGTTTTTTGTTGGAGCTGTTCATGACGCTACGTCCGCTCGCTGTACTCAGCCTCCTCGGCCTGCTCGCCGGCCTGGCCGCCTGCAGCACCGCTGAGCCGCCCAAGCCTGCCCCGGCCAAGCCTGCGCCAAACGCCATAAAGCTGCCAGAAAGCCCGGGCCCGCTGCTGCCGTATCAGCGCGAGATCAGCGGCCAGCTGCTGGGCGTGCCGACGGGCGCTGAAGTCGAACTGGCACTGCTGGTCATCGATGAGCGCAATCGCCCGCAAAAACTGCTGAGCAGCACCAAGCTCACGGGCAATAACCAGTCGCTGCCCTTCCAACTGCGTTTCAACCCCGAAGCGTTCCCTCTCGGGGCACGGGTTGAACTGCGAGGCCGCGCCAGCCAGTCCGGCCAGTTGATTCTGCACCTGCCCTCGGTGCTGATCGCCAAGCCTGAAACCCAATCGCTGGGTCAGCTGCAATTTTTCAAGATGCCATGACCCCACCGGCTCATCTGCAAGCGGCGTTGAGCGACCTGCTGGGCGATGCCCGACTGGTCGCGCAAACGCTGCCGGGCACTGATCTGAAGCTGTGGCTGATCGACGCCGAGAACATGGACCGCGCGTTCAGCCCGGATGAAACCCGACGCATTCTCCAAGACCCTCCCTACTGGAGTTTCTGCTGGGCCAGCGGCCTGGCCCTGGCGCGTTTTCTCGCCGAGCACCGGCAGTGGGTCGAGGGCAAGCGCGTGCTGGACTTTGGCGCAGGGTCCGGGGTGGCGGGCATTGCCGCGATGAAGGCCGGGGCGCTGGAAGTGGTGGCCTGTGATCTTGATCCGGTGGCCATCAAGTCGTGCAAAGCCAACGCGCAGTTGAACGATGTGGCGCTCAGCTATTCGGCGGATTTCTTTGCCGAAGACGATCGCTTCGATCTGATCCTGGTGGCCGATGTGCTCTACGACCGCGCCAACCTGCCGTTGCTGGATCAGTTTTTGAGTCGCGGAAAACAGGCATTGGTGGCCGATTCGAGGGTGCGTGATTTTCAGCATCCGGCGTATCAGCGACTGGGCATTCTCGAAGCGCTGACCTTGCCCGATCTGGCCGAGCCCTGGGAGTTTCGCAAGGTGAGTTTGTATCACGCGTTCCGGTAGCCCCATTCCTACAGGTTTGATCGCTTGACCTTTCAACAACCACCCCCAGCCCTTTATAGTTGCGGCCATTGAGCCTTTTTCGAGACTTGCGATGAGCCAGGACACGCCGTACATCTTCGATGCGACCACCGCCACTTTCGATCAGTTGGTCATCGAGAATTCCTTTCACAAGCCCGTGCTGGTGGATTTCTGGGCCGAGTGGTGTGCGCCGTGCAAGGTGCTGATGCCGCTGCTGCAACAGATCGCCGAGAGCTATCAGGGCGAACTGCTGCTGGCCAAGGTCGATTGCGACGCCGAGCCGGACGTCGTTGGCCGCTTCGGCATTCGCAGCCTGCCGACCGTGGTGCTGTTCAAGGATGGCCAGCCGGTCGACGGTTTTGCCGGTGCGCAGCCTGAGTCCGAAATCCGCAAGCTGCTCGAGCCCCATGTGAAGCTGCCACCACCGGCTGCCGCCGACCCGCTGGCAACCGCCCAGGCGATGTTCGCCGAGAGCCACTTCGCTGAAGCCGAAGCCGTTCTGCAGACCATTCTGACCGAAGACAACACCAACGCCGCGGCGCTGATTCTGTACGCTCGCTGCCTGGCCGAGCGCGGCGAGCTGACCGAAGCCCGTGCCGTGCTGGATGCTGTGAAGGGGGATGAGCACAAGGCAGCGCTGGCCGGCGCCAAGGCTCAATTGACCTTCCTCGGCGAAGCGAAAGCCCTGCCGGACGCCGCCGACCTGAAAACCCGTCTGGCGCAAAACCCGCAGGACGACGAAGCGGCGTATCAACTGGCGATCCAGCAACTGTCCCGCCAGCAATACGATGCGGCGCTGGACGGCCTGCTCAAGCTGTTCATCCGCAACCGCAACTACAACGAAGGCCAGCCGCACAAGACGCTGCTGCAGGTGTTCGACCTGCTGGGCAACGATCACCCGCTGGTCACGACCTATCGCCGCAAGCTATTTGCTGCACTCTACTGATCAACCCAGTGATACTCCGGCGCATCGCCATGGCTTTCGACTCTGACGTTGGCACTGTGGCGCATGCGCACCATCAGGCGTTTGCCTGCCGCTGTGCTGCCCGCCAGCCCTTCCAGTTGCCCCAGCAGATCCGGCCCGCTCATGTGCCCGGCCTTGCGCAGCAGGTCCTGAGCAATGTCCCAGACGGTATCGTTGCGACTGGCCAGTGGCTTTGTCGTGGTCGCGCCACTCGGCACCTGAGTCTCTTGCGGCTGAATATTCAGTTGCGCCCCCAGCTTCGCCCAGTCGCCATCGTCCATTTCCACAGTCAGATCCACCGGTAGATCGCCGACGGTTCCACGGATTCGCAACATGATGTGTGTCCTCTGATTGGCGGTGTGGCATGGTCCCACAGGATTTCAGACCCCGCATCCCTCCTGTGTTCATCTGGCGGTCAGGTTCGACGTCATATAGTCAGGCTGCGGAAAAAGTTAAGAACTCGACGAATACATTGTTATAAGATCACATAACAATTTCTGATCCTCCCGGAGCCTTCCTCATGCGTCGTCTGCTACTCGCTTTGCCTTTCGCGCTGCTTCCTTTGGCCATCGCCCACGCCGCTGACGAACATGATCACGATCATGAACACGGCAGCCTCGGCGCGCATGTGCATGGTGTGGCGCGGCTGGACATGGCGCTGGACGGCCACACCCTGGAGTTCGAGCTGGACACCCCGGCCATGAACATCGTTGGCTTCGAACACCCGGCCACCACCGACGCCGACAAAATGAAGCTGGCCCTGGCTCGCGAGTCGCTGCTCAAACCCCACGGCCTGTTCAGCATTCCGGAAGCCGCAGGCTGCACCGTGGTCAAGGCCAAGCTGGAAAGCCCGCTGTTCGGTGACAAGGATGACGATCATGACGACGGCGATGCCGACGAGCATGAACACGAGCACAGCGAAATCCACGGTCACTATCAGTTCACCTGCACGACACCTGCGGTATTCAACAAGCTGGACCTGACCCAGCTGTTCAACACCTTTCCGGCCACCCAGACCATTCAGGTCCAATTGGTGACGCCGAAACGCCAGATGGGCGCAGAAGTGCGTCCGAGCAACCCGATCGTCACGTTCTAAGCCGGGCGCCTGCACACACGACCGGGACCTCTCCGGTCGTTCATTTCTGGATATGACTCAGGCCATGACTCAAGCACTTATCGAGCTGTCCGAACTCGGCTTCACCTGGCCGGGGCACCCACAACTGTTGGACATTCCAGCGTTTCGCCTGGAGCCCGGCGAAACCCTGTTCCTCAAAGGCCCCAGCGGCAGCGGCAAGACCACGTTGCTGGGCCTGCTCGGCGGTGTGCAGAAGCCCAATCGCGGCAGCATTCGCCTGCTCGGCCAGGAGCTGACCCAATTGTCGGCCAGCGCCCGCGATCGTTTTCGCGTTGACCACACCGGTTACATTTTTCAGCAGTTCAACCTGTTGCCGTTTCTGTCGGTGCGGGAAAACGTCGAGCTGCCTTGCCATTTCTCCAAGCTGCGCGCTCAACGGGCGACGCAACGCCACGGCAGTGTCGACAAAGCCGCCGCCACCTTGCTCGCCCACCTGGGCCTGAAGGACCCGCAGCTGCTCGAGCGTCGCGCCGATTCGCTGTCCATCGGCCAGCAACAGCGGGTCGCAGCCGCTCGCGCCCTGATCGGCCAACCGGAGCTGGTGATCGCCGACGAACCCACTTCGGCGCTGGACGCCGATGCACGGGAAGCCTTCATTCAATTGCTGTTCGCCGAATGCCGCGAGGCCGGGGCGAGCCTGTTGTTCGTCAGCCATGATCAGAGCCTGGCGCCGCTGTTCGACCGCAACCTGTCGCTGGCCGAACTCAATCGCGCCGCCGTCGCCCCCGAGGTTTGAGATGTATCTTCTTCGCCTGGCGCTGGCCAGTCTCGCCAACCGCCGCTTCACTGCCTTTCTTACGGCCTTCGCCATTGCGCTCTCCGTCTGCCTGCTGCTGGCGGTCGAGCGGGTGCGCACCGAAGCCCGCGCCAGTTTCGCCAGCACCATCAGCGGCACCGACCTGATCGTCGGCGCCCGTTCGGGCTCGGTGAACCTGCTGCTGTACTCGGTGTTTCGCATCGGCAACGCCACCAACAACATCCGCTGGGACAGCTTCGAGCACTTCGCAGGCAGCAAGCAGGTGAAGTGGGCGATCCCGATTTCCCTGGGCGACAGCCATCGCGGTTATCGAGTGATGGGCACCAACGAATCGTATTTCGAGCACTACCAGTACGGCCGTCAGCAGCATCTGGAAATGGCCGATGGCCGCCCGTTCGCCACGGACCCGTTCGAAGTGGTGCTCGGTGCGGAAGTCGCCGAGGCGCTGCATTACAAGCTCGGCGACAAACTGGTGCTGGCCCATGGCGTGGCCGTGGTCAGCCTGGTCAAACATGACGACAAGCCGTTCACCGTGGTCGGTATTCTCAAGCGCACCGGTACACCGGTGGACCGCACGCTGCACATCAGTCTGGGCGGCATGGAAGCGATTCACATCGACTGGCACAACGGCGTGCCCGCACAGGGCGCTGGCCGCATCACCGCCGATCAGGCGCGAAACATGGACCTCACGCCCACGGCCATCACGGCGTTCATGCTCGGCCTGAACAACAAGATTTCCACGTTCGCCCTGCAACGGGAGATCAACGAATTTCGCGGCGAGCCAATGCTGGCGATCCTGCCGGGCGTCGCGCTGCAAGAGCTGTGGAGCCTGATGGGCACGGCGGAAAAGGCGCTGTTCGTGATCTCGCTGTTCGTGGTGCTGACCGGCTTGATCGGTATGCTGACGGCGATTCTCACCAGCCTCAACGAGCGCCGCCGGGAGATGGCGATTTTGCGGTCGGTGGGCGCACGACCCTGGCATGTAGCGAGCCTGCTGATTCTCGAAGCCTTCGCGCTGGCCTTGGCAGGCGCGGTCAGTGGCCTGGCGCTGCTGTACATCGGCATCGCCGCGGCTCAGGGTTACGTGCAGGCCAACTACGGTTTGTACTTGCCATTGTCGCTGCCCAGCGCTTATGAATGGACGCTGCTGGGCGGCATTCTCGGCGCTGCGCTGCTGATGGGCACGGTGCCAGCCTGGCGCGCCTATCGCCAGTCACTGGCCGATGGCCTGTCGATTCGCTTGTGAGGACGTTGTGATGCGCAGGGTGTGGCTGTTGTTTTTGTTGGGGGTCGCCTCGTCTGCTTGGGCGCAGGATCTGCGGGTGCTGACCTGGGAGGAGATGATCCCGCCCGACGCGCCGCCGGTGAAGCTGATCACTGCACCGATCCATGACCTGTCGAAAATGGCGGACACCCTGTCGATGGAGTCCGCGCCCGCCGCCCATCAACTGGCGCCCCATGCCCCGGTGGTGAAGGCCCTCGATGGCCAGACGGTGCGCCTGCCCGGTTACATCGTGCCGCTGGAAGTCAGCGAGGAAGGCCGCGTGACCGACTTCCTGCTGGTGCCGTATTTCGGCGCCTGCATTCATGTGCCGCCCCCGCCGCCCAACCAGATCGTCCACGTGACCAGCGAGCTGGGTGTCAAGGTCGACGAGCTGTACCAGCCGTACTGGATCGAAGGGCCGATGCAGGTCAAATCCAGCACCACGGACCTGGCCGATGCGGGGTATCAGATGGAAGCGGACAAAATTCTGGTTTACGAGCTGCCGGATGAAAGCAGCAGCAAGTGACAAGCTGCAAGCTGCAAGCCGAACCCAGCCGCAACACCGCGGACAGCTTGAAGCTTGAAACTTGAAACTTGCCGCTGTTCCACCTTTCATTGAGCTGTGTCAAAACCCGCGCAGAAGACGCTTCGTAACATAAGGCATCCCTTTTAAACGCCTTTACGGAGCCCCCATGAACAAGTCCCTGCTCGGCGTCTCGCTGTTTGCGCTCGCCCTCGCCGTCCCGCTCGCCGCTGAAGCTCACCAGGCCGGCGACATCATCGTCCGCGCCGGTGCCGCGACCACCGCCCCCAACGAAGACAGCGGCAATCTGAAGCTCGATGGCGTCAAGGCGCCGGGCACCAAGGCGACGCTGGACAGCGACACGCAACTGGGCCTGACCTTCGCCTACATGCTGACCGATCACGTCGGTATCGAACTGCTCGCGGCCACGCCGTTCCAGCACACCGTTGCAATCAAAGGCCTGGGCGCCGGTCTGGACGGCAAGCTGGCAGACGTCAAACAGCTGCCGCCGACCCTGTCGCTGCAGTACTACCCGATGGACGCCAATTCGAAGTTCCAGCCCTACGCCGGCCTTGGCGTGAACTACACCTGGTTCTATGACGAAGACCTGAGCAGCAACCGCAAAGCCCAAGGCATGAGCAACCTGAGCCTGAAAAACTCGTGGGGCTGGGCCGGTCAAGTGGGCATGGACTACATGCTGACCGACAAGATCATGGTCAACGCAGCGGTCTGGTACGTCGACATCGACACCCAGGCCACCCTGGACGGCCCATCGGCCCTGAGCGTTGGTCGCACCAAGGTCAATGTCGACGTCGATCCGTGGGTGTACATGGTTGGTTTTGGTTACAAGTTTTAAACACCGCAACTTGTAGGAGCGCGCTTGCCCGCGATGACGGAGTGTCAGTCACCCGCAATGCGATCGATACGCCACTATCGCGGGCAAGCGCGCTCCTACAGGATCCGCGACAGAATAAAAGGCCCCGATCATCGGGGCCTTTTTTATTGTGCGGGACTCAGCACCCCAGCAGGCGCGCCAGCCCGACATTCAGCGGCGTCGGCGCTGGCACTTTGAAGCGCTGCAGCAGGCGTTGATTGTCGGCGCGGGAATGCTTGATGTCCCCCGAACGCGCAGGCAGGTAGGTCACCGGCGGCAGCGCGCCGACCACCTGACCCAAGGCCGCCAGCAACTCGTTCAGCGACGTGGTGGCGTTGAGGCCGACATTAATCGCGCCCTCTTCCACAACTGGTGATTCCAGCCCTTGCACCACCAGATCGACCAGGTCTTCGACGTAGAAGAAGTCGCGGGTCTGCTCGCCATCGCCAAACACCGAAATCGGCAGGCCTTTCTCGGCGCGCTCGGCAAAGATGCTGATCACCCCGGAATACGGCGAGGACGGGTCCTGACGGGGCCCGAAGATATTGAAGAAGCGAAACACCACCGGCTCCAGAGCGTGCTGGCGACGGTAGAAATCCAGGTAGAACTCACTGGCCAGCTTGTCCGACGCGTAGGGCGTCAGCGGCGCCTTGGGCGTGTCTTCGGTGATGGCCTGGCCTTCGCCGTTATTGCCGTAAACCGCTGCGCTGGAGGCAAACACCACGCGCTTGATCCCCGCGTGACGCATGGCCTCGCAGACATTCAGCGTGCCGATGAAATTGCTCTGGTGAGTCTTCACCGGATCGTCCACCGAGGCCTGCACCGAGGCGACGGCCGCCAGATGTGCCACCGCCTGACAGCCCATCGCGGCGCGTGCCACCAGGGCTGAATCGGCGACATTGCCCTCGATCAGCTCGACCCGAGGGTTGTCCAGCGGCAGGTTGCTGCGTTTACCGGCGGACAGATCATCCAGCACGCGCACGGCATAACCCTTGGCGAGCAAGGCGTCGACCAGGTGCGAGCCGATGAAACCGGCACCGCCGGTGATGAGGACAGGAGCATCAGACATGACGGTAATAGCGGTCCAGTAAGCTGGGCAAACCGGCACGCCAGGCGCGGGGTTTGATACCAAAGGTGTGAAGGATTTTCTTGCAGGCCAGCACCGCGTTCTGCGGTTCATCGCTGACATCGGGGCTGGCAGCGTGGGCCTGAGCGGTCGGCGCTTCGATGGCCAGCTGGCGCATCAGGCGCGCTTCGGTCAGCACGGCCTGCCCCAGCGCCAGCGGCGTCGTGGCTTCGTGGCCGGCGTAGTGATACGTGCCCCACAGCGGCGCCGCGCAATCGAGTTGCTTGAGCACCGAAATGATCACGCGCGCAGCATCGTCGACCGGTGTCGGATTGCCGCGACGGTCGTCGGCCAGCAACAACTCGCCAGCGGTTTCGGCACGGGTCAGGAAACGCCCGAGCACGCCGTCGGCGCTGTCATCGAGCAGCCAGCCGAAACGTATCAGCACGTGTTGCGGGCAGATCGCGCGCACGCTTTGTTCGATGCGCCACAGGGCCTGACCGCGAACACCCAGCGGCACCGGTTCGTCTTTTTCGCTGTAGGCCGTGGCCCGCGAACCGTCGAACACGCGGTAGCTGGATGGTTGCACCAGCACGATGTTGTGGTGCTGGCACAGCTCGGCCAGACGCTCCACGGAGCGTTCCTGGGCGTCCAGCCGTTCGGCGCTTACGCTGTGCGACTGAAACCAGTCGTAGTAGTAAGCCAGGTTGATCAAGGCATCCGGGCGGGTGTCATCGAGCAGTTGCGTCAGGCTTGCCGCATCCCAACCGTCTTGCGGTGGACGCGGTGCGAGGAAGCCAATGTCCTCCTCGGCACCCAGACGAATCAACGCCTGCCCAAGGGCATTCCCGCCGCCCAACAGCATAAGGCGCATTCGCATAGAGTCAGCAGGCTCGGTCTTGGAATTCAATTGAAAAACAGATGAAAAACGGTCGCAAACATAACACGTCCTGTGGATAAGTCCCAAGCGGTGCACAGCTCGCCGCGCCGATCACCGGGCCTTGCAGCTCTGGTTGACCCGAGACCCAAGGACGTTTCCTTCTTAATATCAGAAACAGACTACAGAGCACGCGCGCTGCCAAGCGCTACCGTACCTGAATCGCTCCTGGTGTCAGCCGGGGAAAAAACACCTGATATGGAAATCTGCCGTCATGCACTTAGGCATCGCACTTCCGTCACTTCTAATGTTGGCTACGCCGGCCTTGGCGCTCGACATCCATCACTGTCCCACCCCTGAACGAATCAAAGCCACCCAAGGGCTATACACGTCCTCAAACACCCAAAAAAGCCGTTGGGTGGGCGCATTGCCCAATGAAGAACCTGCGCCCATCACAACGTTTGTAAAAGCGGTCTACTTCGCTACCGGACAAAGCGGCGCCGACAAAGGCATTCTCGCAAAGTGCCTTTATCGAACCAGCACCGATAAGCTGGTCGACCTACGGTTTCTTCCAAACAGCCAGCAAGAAGCAACGGTGAAGTTGCTGGACCTGAAGAACTGGAAACAGCAGTTCCACGAAAGCGGGCTAACTCAATACATCTGTACGAGCAGTCAAGAAGGCGGTTGCGTGTTTGCAGCAATACCTCCCACTGTCTCCCGCGAGTAACCGAAGAATGCGCAGGCTGCCGATCACCGGGTCTTGCATCTGTCGCGTGGCGACCGCATAACTGGGCCCATGAACCTTTCCGAGCCCCTTGACCCGGTACTAGACGCCTTTCACCCGGCGGTCAGTGCCTGGTTCAGCCAGACGTTTGCGGCTGTCACGCCAGCGCAGGCCCAGGCGTGGCCGTTGATCAAGCGCCGGCAATCCACGCTGATCGCCGCGCCCACCGGCTCGGGCAAGACGTTGACGGCGTTTTTGGCAGTGATCGACGATCTGGTTCATCAGGGCCTGGAAATGGGTGGCGAACTGCCGGATCAGACCTTCGTCGTCTACGTGTCGCCCCTCAAGGCGCTGTCCAACGACATCCAGATCAACCTGCAAAATCCGCTCGCCAGCATCACCGAACAGCTGCAACGGCAGGGCCTGCCAGGGCTGCGCATCAGCACGGCGGTGCGCACCGGCGACACCCCGCAGAAAGAACGCAACGCCATGCGCAAGACCGCGCCGCACATTCTGGTGACCACGCCGGAATCGCTCTACGTGCTGCTCGGCTCGGACTCGGGCCGACGCATGCTGTCGAGCACGCAAACGGTGATCGTCGATGAAATCCACGCCATCGCCGCCAGCAAACGCGGCAGCCATCTGACGCTGAGCCTTGAGCGCTTGCAGGCGTTGTGTGACAAACCTTTGCTGCGCATCGGCCTCTCGGCAACGCAAAAGCCCATCGAGCGGGTGTCGCGCTTTCTGGTGGGCAGCGACCCGATCAGCCGGCCCTGCGCCATCGTTGACATCGGCCACGCCCGCCCTCGGGACCTGGCCATAGAAGTGCCCCCCGTGCCGCTGACGGCGGTAATGGCCAATGACGTCTGGCAGCGGGTTTACGATCGCCTCGCCGAGCTGGCCCGCGTGCACCGCACCACACTGATTTTCGTCAACACGCGGCGCCTGGCCGAACGCATGGCGCGGCATTTGAGCGAGCGACTGGGCAAAGAAGCCGTCGCCGCCCATCACGGCAGTCTGGCCAAGGAGCAACGCCTGGATGCCGAGCAACGGCTCAAGCGCGGCGAGCTGCAAGTGCTGATCGCTACAGCGTCGCTGGAGCTGGGCATTGATATCGGCGATGTCGATCTGGTCTGTCAGATCAGTTCTCCACGCTCCATCGCCGCATTCCTGCAACGCGTAGGACGCTCCGGCCACCACGTCGGCGGCACGCCCAAAGGTCGGCTGTTCGCGGTCTCCCGCGATGACCTGATCGAATGCGCCGCGCTGCTCGATTGCGTGCGCCGTGGCGAGCTCGACACGCTGCTGATCCCCGAGGCGCCGCTGGACGTGCTGGCGCAGCAGATCATCGCCGAGGTCAGCTGTCAGGAGTGGGAAGAACAGGCGCTGCTGGCGATGTTTCGCAACGCGTCGCCCTACGCCGAGGTCGACGAAGGCCACTATCAGGCGCTGCTGAGCATGCTCGCCGAAGGCTACAGTGGGCGTCAGGGCGTGCGCGCGGCGTATCTGCATCGCGACGCCGTGACCCGCACCTTGCGCGGTCGGCGTGGCAGCAAGCTTACGGCCGTGACCAGCGGCGGGACGATTCCGGACAACGCCGACTACAGCGTGATCCTCGAACCCCAGGCGCTGAACATCGGCACGGTCAACGAAGACTTCGCGGTGGAAAGCATCGCGGGCGACATCTTCCAGCTGGGCAACACCTCGTATCGCATTCTGCGCATCGAATCAGGCCGGGTGCGGGTCGAGGACGCTCAGGGCGTGCCGCCGAACATCCCGTTCTGGCTCGGCGAAGCACCGGGGCGCAGCGATGAGCTGTCGTTTGCCGTCGCCCGTTTGCAAGCCGATATCGATCAACAGCTGAGCGAACACCCCGGCAATCTCCGGCCCTGTATCGACTGGCTGATGAGCACGCTGGGCCTGGGCGCCGACAGCGCCGAGCAACTGGTCGAATACCTGGCGCGAGCGCACGCGGCGCTGGGCGCATTGCCGTCGCAAGACACGCTGGTCATGGAGCGCTTCTTTGACGAGTCCGGCGGCACGCAGTTGGTGATTCACACGCCATTCGGCAGCCGCATCAACCGCGCGTGGGGCCTGGCCCTGCGCAAACGCTTCTGTCGCACCTTCAACTTCGAATTGCAGGCAGCGGCCAGCGAAGACGCCATCGTGCTGTCGCTGTCCACCAGCCACAGCTTCGCGCTGGACGAGGTCTGGCGCTATCTGCATTCCAACAGCGCCGAGCACATCCTGATTCAGGCGGTGCTCGACGCCCCGCTGTTCGGCGTGCGTTGGCGCTGGAACGCCGGGGTCGCTTTGGCCCTACCGCGGTATACCGGCGGGCGCAAAGTCGCGCCACAGCTGCAACGCATGAAAAGCGAAGACCTGATCGCCACTGTATTTCCGGACCAGATCGCCTGCCTGGAAAACCTCGTCGGCGAGCGTGAGGTGCCGGAACACCCCCTCGTCGAGCAGACGCTGGACGATTGCCTGCACGAGGCCATGGACGCCGAGGGCTGGCTGACCCTGCTGCGGCGTATGGAAAAAGGCGAGGTGCGCCTGATCAGCCGCGACCTGCCCGCGCCCTCCCCGCTCGCCGCTGAAATCCTCAACGCCAAGCCCTACACCTTTCTCGACGACGCGCCGCTGGAAGAACGTCGCACCCAGGCCGTGCTCAATCGGCGCTGGAGCGATGCGGAATCGGCAGATGATTTGGGCGCACTGGACGCCGAGGCCATCGTCGCGGTGGCCGAAGAGGCCTGGCCGCGGCCGCAGAATCTCGACGAAATGCACGAAGCGCTGATGAGCCTGGGTTGCGTCAGCGGCCCTGAAGCGCGGGATCAGAAAGACTGGATGAAATGGCTCGAGAGCCTCGCCCGATCAGGCCGCGCCACGCGCCTGCAGGTCACACCGGATCAGGCGTTGTGGATTGCCCTGGAGCGCCTGACCTGCGCGCAGGCCGTGTATCCCGCTGCCGAAATGCACCCGCCACTGGCTGCGTTGCAGGGCTTCGATGAGATTTGGAGCGAGGATGACGCCAAGGTCGAACTGGTGCGCGCTCGCCTCAGCGGCTTCGGCCCCTTGACCCTCTCAGCCATCGCAGAACCCTTGGCATTGCCTGCGGGCGATGTCACGCAAGCACTGGCTCAGCTTGAAAACGAAGGCTACGTGCTGCGTGGCCGATTTAGCCCTGCCGCCAGCGAGGAGCAGTGGTGCGAGCGGCATCTGCTGTCGCGCATTCATCGCTACACGGTCAAACGCCTGCGCCGGGAAATCGAGCCGGTTTCGCTGCAGGATTTCATGCGGTTTCTGTTCGACTGGCAGCACCTCTCCACGTCAACACAGAGCCAGGGCAAGGCCGCACTGCCGGAAGTGGTCGATCAGCTCGAAGGCTTTTCGGCGGCCGCAGGCGCCTGGGACAGCGACATTCTTCCCGCACGGCTGAAGGATTATTCCCAGAGTTGGCTGGATGACCTGTGTCGGTCCGGCAAGGTGGTGTGGATGCGTCTGACCAGTCGCAACAAGATTGGCAGCGCCGCATTGCGTAGCACGCCGATTGTGTTATTGCCGCGCCCGCAAGTACGCCTGTGGAGCGGCCTGACCGAACAGCCTGCGCCCACCGAACTGTCGTTGCGCGCGCTGCGGGTGCATGAGGTTTTGTCGACGCAAGGCGCGATGTTCTTCGATGAACTGACCGGTGAAGCGCATCTGTTGCGCACCGAGCTGGAGAACGCCCTGCAGGAACTGGTCGGCGCGGGCCTCGTGAACGCCGACAGTTTCGCCGGATTGCGCGCCCTGATTACCCCCGCCAGCAAACGCGCGGCGCACACCAGTCGGCGCAATCGTGGGGCGTTTATCGGCGGGATGGACGACGCCGGACGCTGGGCCCTGCTGCGTCGAGCGCCCGCCAGCCCCTCGGCAAAGCTCGACAGCGACACGCTTGAGCACATCGCCATGACCCTGCTGCGTCGCTACGGCGTGGTGTTCTGGCGTTTGCTGGAACGCGAAGCCGACTGGCTGCCGAGCTGGCGTGAGCTGCTGCGCACCTTCCATCGCCTGGAAGCACGGGGTGACATTCGGGGTGGGCGTTTTATTGCAGGCCTTGCGGGCGAGCAGTTCGCCCTGCCCGAGGCCATTCCTCTGCTGCGAGAAGTGCGCAAGCGCCCGCTGGATGGCAGCCTGATCGGCGTCAGTGGCGTCGACCCGCTGAACCTGGCCGGCACCCTGTTGCCGGGCGCGAAGGTCGCGGCGGTCGTCGGCAATCGGCTGGTCTACCGCGACGGCATCCCCATCGCGGCCATCGTGGCAGGCAAGCCGCAGTATTGGGGCGAACTGGATGCCGGGGTGATGTTGCAGGTGCGGGACAAGCTGTTCAGATGAACTCGACACGGAATCTGTAGGAGCGCGCTTGCCCGCGATTGCAGTCTTTAAGGCACACCTTCTGAGCCTGACATACCGCCATCGCGGGCAAGCGCGCTCCTACAAAGCAGCAATATGTCGGCAAACATCGGCCTTCGCGCAGCCTTAAACCTGGGTCTCAGACCCGTCCTTGTTCACCACCGTCGCCTTGCCCGGCAACGCCTGTTGCTCTTCGCCATCCTCCATCTGCGAGAACTGCCCGTTGTGCGGGCTCATCACCAGTTGTGGATAAGTTTGCGCGAAACGCACGTCCGTGGACTTATCCACAAGGCGCTTGAGTTTATCGTTGAAAGCACGACTGACCGCGTACTGCCCGCCCGACGAGGTGCGGAATTGCGCCGTGATCACGATGCCATTCATGTCCATCCGGTCGAGCCCGAACACTTCCAGCGGCCCCTGCAGCTTGCTCGCCAGCAGGAAGTCGTCGGAGATCGCCTGGCCCGCTTCGCGAATCAGCGAGGTCGCCGAGTCCACATCCGAGTCGTAGGTGAACTGGAACGAGAAAAACGCGTAGGCGAACTGACGCGACTGATTGGTGACCGCCTTGATCTGACCAAACGGCACCGAATGCACGAAACCCTTGCCGTCACGCAGGCGCAGGGTGCGGATGGTCAGGCTTTCCACAGTGCCCGCATGGCCGGAATCCAGCACCACCCAGTCGCCGATGGAAATGGTGTCCTCGATGATGATGAACAGCCCGGTAATCACGTCCTGCACCAGTTGCTGTGAACCGAAACCGATGGCCAGACCGACCACCCCGGCACCGGCCAACAGAGGCGCAACGTTGATCCCAAGGTTCGCCATCGTCGTGATCGTGAAGATCACCACGAGGATGATTTTGATCGCGTTGCGCAGCAGCGGCAGGATGGTCTTCACCCGCGTGCTGGGCTGACGCGACGAGCGATTGCTGCTCGGCGGTTTGAGGGCCTCCTGAATCGCCGTGTCCATCACCACCCAGAGCAACCAGGTCACCAGGAAGATCAGGCCGATGCTGCTCAGCGAGTCACTGATGACCTTGCCGAGCGCATTGCGCTGGGCGAATTCGAACAGTGAAAAGCCCCAGATCCTGCCCAGCAACTCGATAAATCCTACTGCCAAAGCGATACGCAGCACGGCATGCAGCAGGCTCAGCAAACGCTCCTTGTACACACGTGAGCTGCGCGCTTCGGCCGGTTTGAACATGTGCTGAAACAGCGTGCTGAGGAACACCGTGCCGATCAGCAAAATGGTGGTCAGCACGGCGCAGCGCAGGGCTTCCTGGCTGTCCTCGCCGGCGCCGATCAGGTTGACCGCCGAGACCAGAATCATCAGCAGAATCGGCAGGTGCCACAGGCTTGAAAAGATCTTCAGCGTCTGCTGCAACGCCGGGCGCGACAGGCGCGCGCTCAATGGGCGATTGCGGATCAGGTGCGCCACCGGGCGTCGCATGCGGATCACCACGATGCAGAACATGACCGACGCCATCAGCCCGGTGAACGCCGCGACACTGGTGGTCACGTTGCCGCCCAATTGCCGGGCAATCTGCGGACTGGTCAGCGCATCGCTCAAGGCCGCGAAGAAGCCGATGATGAACAGCGGATGCGGCGCGTATTGACGAATGATGCGAACCGCCGGGCGCTTGTGCCCCGAGTTGAACAGCACGATCACCGACATCAGCACGGAGGTCGAAAAAATGCCGCTGCTGGTCGAGTACGCCAGGCACAGCGCCAGCGCCCGACCAATCGACAGCGGCATGAAATGGCTGACATAGAGCGTCAGCGGCAGGCAGATCACTGCCGCAATCGTGAACGGCAACACATAGCCCAAAACGCCCTGCACTCGCTCGCGCCTGTTCAGCAGCCGATGCCGCGACACACGATTGGCGACGAACTTGCCAACCCGGTTCAGCAGCACAAACGCGCCAATCCACACCGCCGAGAGGATCAGGAAGTCCCCGACGATGGCCCAGGGCGAGCGAGACGACGGCTTGTTGACCAGCGCGTCCAGCTCATCGGCGGCACGGTCGGCGCGCAGACGCCAGGAGTCGAGCAGGTGGCCATCCAGATCCAGCTTGTCCTGCACGCTGTCGATGCTGTTGCTGATGACGCCAAGCAAGCCACCCTTGACCAGGATTTCCGGCTTGGCAGGTTCGGCGGCGGGTGCGGGATCGGCCGGGGCGCTGGACTGAGCGGTGCTCGCAGCGGGTGCATCGGCGGCCTGAACGTTGAACGTGCCTGCACAGAGCATCAGACACAGCAGCAGGACGGATTTGAAGTTCGACAAAACGCAGGTCACTCCTTTTCAGTCATGAAGGCCAACGAAATCATGGCCCACAGGAACTGATCGAAATTCGCCGCGCAAGTTCGGCCCTGTCGGCAACCTTCATCGAGGACCGGCGTCCCCCGGCCAACGGAAACAAAAACTTTTTCAACAGCCGCTTGACCAAGGAGAACGATCGTTCTACCTTGAATCCCATGAACCCATCAATGACCGACACACGAGAAAAAATCCTCGCGACCGCCGAGCAGTTGATCTACCGGAACGGCATTCACGCCACAGGCATGGACCTTCTGGTGAAGACGTCGGGCGTGGCCAGGAAAAGCATCTACCGTTACTTCGCCACCAAGGACGACGTGGCCGCCGCCGCGCTCAACGCCCGGGACGTGCGCTGGATGCACTGGTTCAGGACCGAATCCGACAAGGCCGACACGCCCCAGGCCCGCATTCTCAACATGTTTACGGTGCTCAAGGGCTGGTTCGAATCCGAGGGGTTTCACGGCTGCGCCTTTATCAACACCGCAGGCGAAGTGGGCGATGCGAATGACCCGATTCGCCTGATCGCCAAACTGCACAAACAGAAGCTGCTCGATTACGCGCTCGAGCTGACCGAACAACTGAACATCGAGCAGCCGTCAGCACTGGCCAAACAGCTGCTGATTCTGATGGAAGGTGCGATCACCACGGCTCGCGTCATGGGTGATTACAGCGCCGCCGACAGCGCAAGGGATGTTGCGCAGCTGTTGCTTAAACAGGCCTGCTCGCCGTAGCGACCTGAGCTTCACGAACGCTCCACTTACCGTTTTATCCAACCTGCCTGGAGGCCTTGCCATGTCCAACGCTCAGACTCGCCCGCCACTTCCCCCCTTCACCCGTGAATCGGCCATTGAAAAGGTACGCTTGGCCGAAGACGGCTGGAACAGCCGCGACCCGGACAAAGTGTCGCTCGCCTACACACTCGACACCCAATGGCGTAACCGCGCCGAGTTCGCCACCAACCGCGAAGAAGCCAAAGCCTTCCTGACGCGCAAATGGAAAAAGGAGCTCGACTACCGCCTGATCAAAGAACTGTGGGCCTTCACCGACAACCGCATTGCCGTGCGTTACGCCTACGAATGGCACGACGATTCGGGCAACTGGTTCCGCTCGTACGGCAACGAGAACTGGGAATTCAACGAAGACGGCCTGATGCACCGCCGCTTCGCCTGCATCAACGATATGCCGATCAAGGAATCGGAGCGCAAATTCCACTGGCCGCTGGGACGTCGTCCGGATGACCATCCGGGGTTGTCGGATCTGGGGCTGTAAGCAATTTTCGTCCCCCCAAGACAAAGCCCCCGGCAGCTGAGCTGTCCGGGGGCTTTTGTTCAACGCGCTATTGCGTTTAACCCTGAGGGATCAGAACGGAATATCGTCATCGAAGCTGTCGAAATCAGGAGCCGGCTGTGGCGCCTGTTGCGGAGCCGGGCGCGACTCGCGTTGTGGCTGTTGCTGTGGAGCAGCCTGTGGACGCGATTGCTGAGGACGAGGTGCGGAGTTCTGATAACCGCCACCGCCTTGACCTTGTTGAGCGTCGCCCTGTGGACGGCCGCCCAGCAGCTGCATGGTGCCCTGCATGTCGACGACGATTTCAGTGGTGTAACGCTTGATACCGTCTTTTTCCCACTCGCGGGTTTGCAGCTTGCCTTCGATGTAGACCTGCGAGCCTTTACGCAGGTACTCGCCGGCGATCTCTGCGACCTTGCCGAACATCGAAACGCGGTGCCATTCGGTCTTCTCGACTTTCTGACCGGTTTGCTTGTCGGTCCACTGTTCGCTGGTCGCCAGACTCAGGTTGGTCACGGCGTTACCGTTAGGCAGGTAGCGAACTTCGGGATCCTGGCCGCATGTGCCGACCAATATGACTTTGTTAACCCCACGGGCCATAACGTTCTCCTAGGCTTCAACCGTTTCCGACGCTGGATTGACCACGTCGTCGAAAGACGCCCGATCCAACAGTTCTTTGTCAAATTTGATATAGATGGCGGCCTCGTCGGCCACCACTACTGCATCTGTTACTCCACGTACGGCCAACACGCGATCGGCCAGGCCTGTGTCGCGCTGAGCCTCGGGCGACAACGGCAAGCGAAGGCTGGTTACGTACGGAGGTTCGCGCATGGTAACAGCAAATGCCAGCCAAATGGCGGCAAGCCCAGCCCCGCCGAGGAACACCACGTCAAGCCCGCCGTGCTGAAACAGCCATCCGCCAAGGATGCCGCCGGCCGCCGAACCGAGGAACTGACTGGTGGAATAAATCCCCATCGCCGTGCCTTTGCCGCCCGCCGGAGACACCTTGCTGATCAGCGAAGGCAGCGACGCTTCCAGCAGGTTGAACGCGGTGAAGAACACCACCGTGCCGATCACCAGCGCCCGAAGCGTGTCGCCGAACTCCCAGAAAAACAGCTCGGTCAGCATCAGCACCGCCACGGCGCCGAGCAGGATACGCTTCATCTGACGCTTCTTCTCGCCATAGATGATGAACGGAATCATCGCGAAGAAGGAGATCAGCAGCGCCGTCAGGTAGACCCACCAGTGCTGCTCTTTGGGCAGCCCGGCCTTTTCGACCAGCGCGAGCGGCAAGGCGACGAAACTGGACATGAGCATCGCGTGCAGGGCGAAGATCCCCAAGTCCAGACGCAGCAGATCCGGATGACGAAGGGTCGCCCCCAGCGCCTGGCGCGCCAGACCGGATTCGCGGTGCTGCAGGGTCACCGTGGATTTGGGCACCACGAACGCAACGATCACGATCCCGACCAGCGCCATGGCACCCGTGGCCAGAAACAGACCGGACAGCCCGAATGCGCTGGTCAGGATCGGGCCGACCACCATGGCAACGGCGAACGACACGCCGATGGTCATGCCGATCATGGCCATGGCCTTGGTGCGGTGCTGCTCGCGGGTCAGGTCGGAGAGCAAGGCCATCACGGCCGCGGAAATCGCGCCTGCGCCTTGCAGTACGCGGCCTGCGATCACGCCCCAGATCGAGGTCGACTGCGCCGCCAGGACACTGCCCAGGGCGAAGACGATCAACCCCATATAAATGACCGGACGCCGACCGATGCGATCGGAAATGATGCCGAACGGGATTTGCAACACCGCTTGGGTCAGGCCGTATGCGCCAATCGCCAGACCAATCAATGCCGGGCTTGCGCCAGCCAGGTCCATGCCATAGGTGGCCAGGACCGGCAGCACCATGAACATGCCAAGCATACGGAACGCGAACACCAGCGCCAGACCGCCCGCCGCGCGGGTTTCGCTGCCACTCATGCGCTCGCTGTGAGAATCGTGCATGGAAGAACCTCATGTGAACCGGCGGCGATTCTACCAGTCCCATCGATGTACAGCACATACGACGCTTTGCCGCGTATCGCAGGAAATTTCTTTTTCCCACGTACGCTGGCTGGCCGCTCAATAGTGTGCATCCATCCAGTATTTGGCCGTATACTCCAGCGTTTTACGCCCGCCGTGCGAGGCCACCTTGGACAAGATCCTGATTCGTGGGGCTCGAACCCACAACCTGAAAAACATTGACCTTACCCTGCCGCGCGACAAACTGATCGTCATTACCGGGCTCTCCGGTTCCGGCAAGTCGTCACTGGCGTTCGACACCCTCTACGCCGAAGGGCAGCGCCGTTACGTCGAGTCGCTGTCGGCTTACGCCCGGCAATTCCTGTCGATGATGGAAAAGCCTGACGTCGACACCATCGAAGGCCTGTCGCCAGCCATTTCCATCGAACAGAAGTCCACGTCCCACAACCCGCGTTCGACCGTAGGTACGATCACCGAGATCTACGACTACCTTCGCCTGCTGTATGCGCGTGTCGGCACGCCCCGTTGCCCGGACCACGACATCCCTCTGGAAGCCCAGACCGTCAGCCAGATGGTCGACCTCGTGCTGGCCCAACCTGAAGGCGCCAAGCTGATGCTGCTGGCCCCGGTGGTTCGCGAGCGCAAGGGTGAGCACCTGGCGGTGTTCGAAGAGCTGCGTGCCCAAGGTTTCGTGCGCGCCCGGGTCAACGGCAAATTGTGCGAACTGGACGAACTGCCGAAGCTGGATAAACAGAAGAAGCATTCCATTGACGTGGTCGTTGACCGCTTCAAGGTCCGCGCCGACCTGCAGCAGCGTCTGGCCGAATCGTTCGAGACCGCACTGAAACTCGCCGATGGCATCGCGCTGGTCGCGCCGATGGACGACGAACCGGGCGAGGAAATCATCTTCTCCGCGCGCTTTGCCTGCCCGATCTGTGGTCATGCCATCAGCGAGCTGGAACCCAAGCTGTTCTCCTTCAATAACCCGGCGGGTGCCTGCCCGACCTGCGACGGCCTGGGCGTGAAGCAATTCTTCGACGTCAAGCGGCTGGTCAATGGTGAGCTGACCCTCGCTGAAGGCGCGATACGCGGCTGGGATCGACGTAACGTCTATTACTTCCAGATGCTCGGTTCGCTGGCGCAGCACTACAAGTTCAGCCTGGAAGTGCCGTTCAAGGAACTGCCCGCCGACCTGCAGAAGGTGCTGCTCAACGGCAGCGGCACGCAGAACGTCGACTTCCGCTACCTGAACGATCGCGGCGATATCGTCAAACGCGCACACCCGTTCGAGGGCATCGTGCCGAACCTGGAGCGCCGCTACCGCGAAACGGAATCGGCCACCGTTCGCGAAGAACTGGCCAAGTTCCTCAGCACCCAGCCATGCCCGGATTGCCGGGGCACGCGCCTGCGTCGTGAAGCGCGGCATGTCTGGGTCGGTGAGAAAACCCTGCCGGCGGTGACCAACCTGCCCATCGGTGATGCCACGGATTACTTCGCCGAGCTGAAGCTGACCGGTCGTCGTGGCGAAATTGCCGACAAGATCCTCAAGGAAATCCGCGAGCGCCTGCAGTTTCTGGTGAACGTGGGTCTGGACTACCTGACGCTGGATCGCAGCGCCGACACCCTGTCTGGCGGTGAGGCGCAGCGTATTCGTTTGGCCAGCCAGATCGGCGCGGGCCTGGTCGGGGTGATGTACATCCTCGACGAGCCGTCCATCGGCCTGCACCAGCGTGATAACGACCGGCTGCTCGACACCCTTCGCCATCTGCGCGACATCGGCAACACCGTGATCGTGGTCGAGCACGACGAGGACGCGATTCGCCTGGCGGACTACGTCGTCGACATCGGCCCCGGGGCAGGTGTGCACGGTGGCAACATCGTGGCCGAAGGCACGCCGCAGGAGGTCATGTCGCACCCTGACTCCCTTACCGGCAAATACCTGTCGGGCCGCGTGAAGATCGAAGTGCCGGCCAAACGCACGCCACGCAACAAAAAGCTCTCGCTGAAACTCAAGGGCGCGCGCGGCAATAACCTGCGCAATGTCGATCTGGAAATCCCGATCGGCCTGCTGACCTGCGTGACCGGGGTTTCTGGCTCAGGCAAGTCGACGTTGATCAACAATACGTTGTTCCCCCTGAGCGCCACACCCCTGAATGGCGCCACGACACTGGAAGCCGCGACCCACGACAGCATCGATGGCCTGCAACATCTGGACAAGGTCGTCGACATAGATCAAAGCCCGATCGGCCGTACACCGCGCTCGAACCCGGCGACCTACACAGGCCTGTTCACGCCGATCCGCGAGCTGTTCTCCGGCGTGCCTGAGTCGCGTTCCCGGGGTTACGGGCCAGGCCGCTTCTCGTTCAACGTCAAGGGCGGGCGCTGCGAGGCGTGCCAGGGCGATGGCCTGATCAAGGTTGAGATGCACTTTTTGCCGGACATCTACGTGCCGTGCGACGTGTGCAAGAGCAAGCGCTACAACCGCGAAACCCTTGAGATCAAATACAAGGGCAAAAGCATCCACGAAGTGCTGGAGATGACCATCGAGGAAGCCCGTGCGTTCTTCGACGCAGTGCCGGCGCTGGCGCGCAAGCTGCAGACGCTAATGGATGTGGGTTTGTCCTACATCAAGCTCGGCCAGTCGGCGACAACACTGTCGGGCGGTGAAGCACAGCGTGTGAAGCTGTCTCGTGAGCTCTCCAAGCGCGACACCGGCAAGACGCTGTACATCCTCGACGAGCCGACCACGGGCCTGCACTTCGCGGATATTCAGCAATTGCTCGACGTTCTGCATCGCTTGCGCGACCACGGCAACACGGTGGTGGTGATCGAGCACAACCTGGACGTGATCAAGACCGCCGACTGGCTGGTGGATCTGGGGCCTGAAGGCGGCTCCAAAGGCGGCCAGATCATCGCCACCGGCACGCCTGAACAGGTTGCCGAGATGAAGCAGTCCTACACCGGCCACTACCTCAAGCCGCTGCTGGAGCGTGATCGCACCTGATGGCGTGATTCGCACCCGCAAACGAAAAAGCCCCTGTCATGGCGATCGTGACAGGGGCTTTTTATTGGACCGGAATCAGAACTGCGATTGCAGGTAGTTTTCCAGGCCAATGGATTTGATCAGACCCATCTGCTTTTCGAGCCAGTACGTGTGGTCTTCCTCGGTGTCCGCCAGCTGCACCCGCAGAATGTCGCGGCTGACGTAGTCCTTGTGCTGCTCGCAGAGGGCGATGCCCTTGCACAGCGCGGCACGGACCTTGTATTCGAGGCGCAGATCGCTGGCGAGCATCTCAGGGACCGTGGTGCCTACATCCAGATCATCCGGGCGCATGCGCGGCGTACCTTCGAGCATCAGAATCCGGCGCATCAACGCATCAGCGTGTTGTGCCTCTTCTTCCATCTCGTGGTTGATACGCTCGTACAGCTTGCTGAAACCCCAATCCTCATACATCCGCGAGTGGATGAAGTATTGGTCGCGCGCAGCCAATTCGCCGGTCAGCAGCGTGTTGAGGTAATCGATGACGTCCGGGTGGCCTTGCATCGCCGTGAATCTCCTTCGTGAAAGACGACAGTTTGAACCAACATCCGCTCAAGGTCGACGTTTCAGGGGCAGAAAAACAAAGAAAAGCAGTGATTTTCTGACATTTGGTGCCGAAAACACAGGTAAATGAGGAGAGTTCTCTTTATCACTAGCGATCAGCGCAATAATCGTTCATTTCAAGTGATAACGCGTTGTATTTCTCAAATTGCGCGCAACAAAAAACCGGGCACTGGGCCCGGTTCTTTGTAACGACTTGACGTCTTATTCAGCAGCTTCTACAGAGCCACCGACAGGACGGTCAACCAGTTCGACGTACGCCATAGGCGCGTTGTCGCCAGCGCGGAAACCGCACTTCAGGATGCGCAGGTAGCCACCCTCACGGGTTGCATAACGCTTGCCCAGATCGTTGAACAGCTTACCAACCATTTCTTTCGAACGAGTACGGTCGAAAGCCAGACGGCGGTTTGCAACGCTGTCTACCTTGGCCAGGGTGATCAGCGGCTCGGCAACGCGGCGCAGTTCCTTGGCTTTTGGCAGGGTAGTTTTGATCAGCTCGTGCTCGAACAGCGACACCGCCATGTTC